>VOFC01006256.1_pt1 | contig 335820 bp, 301 predicted proteins | sample 5384161 | NCBI WGS metagenome assembly VOFC01 (sample SAMN12384722, study PRJNA508395) | human gut metagenome | isolation source: healthy gut B | host: Homo sapiens | reverse complement strand
CGTGGGCGCCGATCCACACCTTGCGGCCCGCCTTCGTGAGCTGTGCGGCGAGTTTCCCGATCGTGGTGGTCTTTCCGGCGCCGTTCACGCCGACGACCATCACCACGTAGGGTTCGCCCTCGCGGGCGTCGAGTCCGAAGTGCTCTGCCGAGCCGTGCGCCTCCTCCAGGAGGGCCGAGACCTCCTCGCGGAGGATCGACTGCAGTTCGGAGGTGTTCATGTATTTGTCGCGGGCCACGCGCCCTCGATGCGGCGGATGATCTTCACGGTGGTCTCGACCCCGACGTCCGAGGAGATGAGCACCTCCTCGAGGTCGTCGAGCACCGACGAGTCGATCGTCGAACGTCCGGCAACGGCGCGGGCCAGCTTCGAGAAGAGCCCCGTCTTGGTCTTTTTCGAGCCCGGCGTCGAGCGTCCTGCTGGCGCTGCGGGGCCTGCTCCCTGTCGGCGGGCGTATCCTGCTTCTTCTTGAATAGATCGAAAAATCCCATGTGTCTCTTCTTTTTATGGGACAAAGATAGCAAGAAAGTTTCAAAAAAAGCGTTACATTTGTCGTATTGTAAGTCCTGCGTTCGCCCGCCGGGAGACTCCCGGCCGCATGGGCGGACGCCGGGTCCGGATTTTCAGAATAGATTTTGAGATGATGAGAAAAACGCTTCTTCTGCTGCTTGCCGCCCTGTGCGGCGCGATGACGGCTTCGGCCCAGGACCTGATCGTCCGCAGAGACTCCACGAAGGTCGAGGCCAACGTGCTCGAGATTTCGACGGAGGCCGTCCGTTACAAAAAATACTCCTATCCCGAGGGCCCGACCTATATCGTGCCGGTCAAGGATCTCGCCTACATCCGCTACGCCAACGGCGAAACGGAGCGCTATGCCGTGCCGGCAGAGGTGCACCGGCCGCCCCGGTCTGCGGAGGCCGCACCGACGGCCAGACGGTATGAGATCGGGGACCTGTACGAGGCGGACGGCGTGCGCGGCATCGTCTGCATGGTTTCCGAGGACGGCATGCACGGACTGGCTCTCTCGCTCGACGAGATCTATCTTCCGTGGAGCGGGTTCCGCAAACCCGACCTGCGGGTGGTCGGCGCCACGGACCGCGGCGACGGCCGGGTGAACATGCGCATCGTCGAGGAGTACATCGCCGCCAACGGCCTTTCGTGGGACGACTTCCCCGCCTTCAAGTGGTGCCGCGAGAAGGGGCGAAGGGTGGTACCTGCCCTCGATCGACGAGCTGCTCAACATCGGCCACAACTACAACGGCGGCTCCCGGGCGGCATACAACCGCAAGGCGCCGAAGTTCTTCAACGAACGCCTCAAAGGCGGCCGGCGGCAAGCGGATGGACCGTCTGGTAAACTACTTCTCCTCGACGGAGGCCAACGAGCGCAATGCCTATACGTCGCACATGAACATCGAGCCTCCCTATGTCGTCGAGATCCAGAAGTACGGCAAGTTCCTCGTGCGGGCCGTGCATGCCTTCTGAACCGGCGTTTGCATGAAAAAAGCGGCGCGATCTCCCCGGAGGGATGTCGCGCCGTTGTTTTTGCCGGCAGGGGGGCGAAGAGGGGCAGTCTGCCCGTGAGGCCGTCAGATCGCCTCGATCAGATGCCGCAGTGCGGGGATGATGCGCTCCCAGGCGTAATGCTCCCGGACGTAGGCCGGGCCCCCGTGACCCCAGCCCGTGCGAAACGCTTCGTCGGTGAGCAGCCGGTGGAGGTGTCGGGAGAAACTCCCGCTCGTTGTCGTACCAGAGTGCGGCGCCGCTTAGCCGGCAGTGCTCCTTCATCACGCGGCTGCGGCCGTTCACGAGGACCGGGATACGGCTGTTCATCGCTTCGAGCATCAGTAGCGAGAGGCTCTCCAGGTGCGAGGGGTTCACCATGACCGTTGCGTGGCGGATGATCGCCGCCTTCTCGGCGTCGCTGACAAACCCCGTGCGGAGGATCTCCGGGTGGGTCTCTTCGCCCGCCTGCGGGTCGATGCCTCCCGTGAGCACCAGTTTCGTGTCGCTGCCGTAGCGGCGGCAGTAGTCGAGGAAACAGGGGATGAGGTCGTTGAGTTTCGAGGGTGTAACGCGCCCCAGATAGACGACAGAGCGCCCGGAAGATGGTAGCGGGCCCGACCTGATCCCAGTCGGCGGCCGTCGTCTGCTCGATGCCGCAGCCGACAAGACTGTTCGGGGCCAGCGACGTGCCGAAGATCCGGCGGGCGGCGTGCCGTTCGGCTTCGGTGTTGAAGGCGATGGGCGCACGCGGGTGAACATCGGGGCATTGAGGGCCCAATAGAGGTTCTTGTCGGGATGGACCAGCGGGATGAGAATCGTCTTCTGCGGGGCGATCACGCTGCCCAGCACCGTCTGGCTGAAGTAGAAGTTCATGAAGAGCAGGGCGGCGTACTCCTCCTGGTACTGCTCGATGAAGCGCAGCATCGCGGGGGTGTGGTCGGGCTGCGGGAGGAAGAAGCGGCTTTCGGCCTCCGTGCTCATCCGCCATACGGGATGGAGCGAGGAGACCGCGCCCAGCAGATGGAGCTGGTCCAGGTGGCGGCGGACCCAGAGGGCCGTGCGGCACTGTCTCCCCGAGCTGGCGGTGCCGCTCCCCGTCGATCGGGTGGGGGCGGAAGCGGCGGACCGTCACGCCGTTCTCGACGCTTTCCTTCGGCAAAATCCGTCTCGGGGTCGCCGAAGATGCGCGTGGTGGTCGTCAGCACCTCGACGTCGTAGAAGGGGTGAGCCGTTCGGCGAGCATGCGGCAGTGTGCTTCGGCACCGCCGTTCACCGCGACGCCGTAGCGGATGATGATAAAGGCTATCTTTTTCTTTTCTCCATGGAGCGGTTTCGGATTCCCGGATAAAAATACGAAAAAATCGCGGATTCCGGGCCGGTTTCCCGGGTCAAATACACAAAGGGCACTCCCGCGGGAATGCCCTTTGTATTTAAGAGAGTGGTCTCTTAAAATACGCCTATTTCTTCTCTTCGAAGAACTCCTTTACCTGGTCGTTGGGAATGACGCCCTCCTTGAACATGTAGGCACCGGTCTTCTCCGACTTGACCATCTTGATGCACTTGGTAAACTGCTTACCCGTGCCGGTTTTCAGTGTTGCGACTACTTTCTTTGCCATAGTGCTTCTCTAACTATTTGATTTCACGGTGAACGGTAACCCGCTTGAGGAAGGGATTGTACTTCTTGCGCTCCAGACGCTCGGGCGTGTTCTTCTTGTTCTTGGTCGTGATGTAACGGGACATTCCCGCAACGCCGCTCTCTTTCTGTTCGGTGCACTCGAGGATGACCTGAACTCTGTTGCCTTTCTTTGCCATTGGTTACTTGTTTTTAGTACACGCTTTTGGGCGCGGCAGCTTCGCGCAGAGCGACTGCGAGACCCTTCTTGTTGATAGTTTTCATGCCGGAGGCCGATACCTTCAGGGTAATCCAGCGACCCTCCTGCTCAGACCAGAAACGCTTGGTTTTCAGATTGGGACTGAATTTGCGCTTGGTCTTGGGTGCGAGTGCGAAACGTTGTTTCCCACGATCGCCACCTTGCCTGTGATTTCGCAAATTTTCATTTTTCGTGCAATTGTTTTGATGTAAACCCCTTTTTAAGGGAGTGCAAATATACAACCTTTTCGGCAATTAGCAAAGCAAGCGCCCGTTTTTTTGATCCGGGACCTCTTTGCGGGAGGCCGCAGGGTGCCGTCGTGCCGCGCCGGGTACCCGATCGCCGCCTTTTTGAAAGGCTACCTTCCGGCAGGCTCCAGCGCATCGCGGAGCATTGCGATGGCGAAGGCCGAGGCGCGGTCGATGACCTGCCCGCGGTCCGTTCCGCACTGTCTGCAGACGGCCTCGGTTCCCTCGGGGGTTGCCACGGCGATCCATACCGTGCCGACGGGCTTCTCGGCCGAGCCTCCCGAGGGACCCGCGATGCCGGTCGTGGCGATGGCATAGTCGGCGCCGGCCACGCGCCGCACCCCTTCGGCCATCTGGCGGGCCACCTCCCGCTGACGGCGCCCACGCGGGCGATCGTCGCGGGATCGACACCGAGCAGGGCCGCTTTCGACTCGTTGCTGTACGACACCACGCCGCAGCGGAAGTAGGCCGAGGCGCCGGGCATGGCCGTGAAGCGCGAGGCGATTGCCCCGCCCGTGCAGCTCTCGGCCGTGGCGAGGGTCTTGCCGCGTTCGGTGAGGATGCGGTGCACGAGCTCCTGCATCGTGGCCGTCTCGTAGCCGATGACGTTGTGGGGGATCAGCCGGCGTAGCGCCTCGAACTGCCGCTCGATCTCGCGGGCGACGCTCTCGCCCTCGACCTCGTAGGCCGACAGGCGCAGCCGCACGGCGCCCGGATTGGGCAGGTAGGCCAGCTTCAGGTAGGGCGGCAGGGCATTCTCCCACGCCTCGATCCGCTTGGCGAGCATCGACTCCGGGCAGCCCGGCCGTAATCAGCGTCCGGTGGACGATCTGCCGCAGGGAGAAGTGCGCCTTCAGCCGCGGCATCACCTCGTCCTGCATCAGGTGCTCCATCTCGTAGGGGACGCCCGGCAGCGAGACGACGACATGTCCGTCGCGCTCGAACCACATGCCGGGGCCGTGCCGTGGGCGTTGAAGAGCACCGTGCAGGCGTCGGGCACGAGGGCCTGCGAGCGGTTCAGCTCGTTGTAGTCGATGCCGCGTGCCGCGAGCATCCGCTCGACGTGTGCGGCGACCCGCTCGTCGCGATGCATGCCGCTGTGGAAGAGCTCCGCGAGGGTCTTCTTCGTGATGTCGTCCTTTGTGGGACCGAGGCCTCCGGTGATGACGGTAACCTCTGTCTCGCGCAGGGCCCGCGCAACGGTGTCGAGAATCTGCGCGCGGTCGTCGCCGATGGAGATCTTTTTTCGCGGACGACGATGCCCGCCGAGTTGAGGTGCTTGGCAATGGATACGGAGTTCGTATCCACGATCTGACCGATCAGAATCTCGTCTCCGATCGTAAGGATGGTTGCTTTCATGTCTGTTTCAGCGTTTTGGAGCCTTCGACGGGAAGCGTCGGGCGGATCATGGCCGCGAAGCCGGAGCGTCGGCTGCCGGAGTGTCGGCTGCGGGTGCGGCGGATGGAGCTCCGTCGGCGGGCGGGGCGTCGGACGGCTCCGTTTCCGGGCGGCGGGGGGTTTCGGGAGCCTCTTCGGCCGCCGGGGGATTCCTGGCCGGTCTGTCGGGCCTTCCGGTTTGCGTCGGCGATCAGGGCCTCGCAGATCGAGCGGACGAATCCCGGGCCGTTGTATATGTATCCCGTGTAGAGCTGGACGAGGTCCGCACCGGCATCGAGCATGGCCAGCACATCGTCGGGGGTCATCATGCCGCCCGGAACCGATGATGGGGTAGTTGCCGCCCGAGAGGGTGTGGATGCGCCGCACGATCTCCACGGCGCGTTGTGTCAGGGGAGCTCCGCTCAGACGGCCGCTGCCGATCTTGTCGAGCCCCGCACGGCTTGTATGCAGCCCGCGGCGGCAGTCGTGGGTGCCGTTCGTGGCGACGATGCCGTCGAGCGGTGAAGAGGTCAGCACCTCCGTGACGGTGTCGATCTCGCGGTCGGTGAGGTCCGGCGAGATCTTGAGCATGACGGGCCGGTAGTCGCTCTGCCCGCGGGCGGAAGTCGAACAGCGGGTTGAGGATCTCGAGCAGATACTCCTTCGTATAGGTCTTGGCGTCGTGGCAGGCGCTTGTCGCAGCTGATATTGACGGTGAAGTAGTCGGCATACTGGTAGAGGCTGCGGAAGAGTTTGAGGTAGTCGGCCGGAGCCTGTGCAGTGGGCGTGTCGGTGTTCTTGCCGATGTTGCACCCCAGGAGCACCCTTCGTGCCCGCGGCGCAGGTAGTGCACCGTGGCGTCGAGACCCCGGTTGGCAATGCCGATGCGATTGACGATGGCGCGGTCTTTCGGCAGGCGGAAGACCCGCGGCCGCGGATTGCCCTCCTGGGGGCGCGGCGTTACGGTGCCGATCTCCACGAATCCGAAACCCAGGGCTCCGAATTCCCGGACCGCCTCGCCGTTGCGGTCGAATCCTGCGGCAAGCCCCTATGGGGTTGGGAAAGCGGATTCCGAAGACCTCCCTTTCGAGCACCGGGTGCGACACGCCATAACAGCGGTGCAGCAGCCAGCGGCCTCCGGGAATCAGCCCCATGACGCGCAACAGCAGCAGGACAATCCGATGGGCCCGTTCGATGGTGAGCGAGAAGAGCAGGGTTCTATGAGTTTCCGGTACATGGCATCAGATACATCCGACAAAAGTACGAAAAATCTGCGGATTTGTCCTAAAAAATATTCCTTCCGATAGGCATAATGGTCGCGCAGCGCCTCGAAATCCCCGGGCCGGGACTTCAAAAGGCGGCTTTCGGCTTCGATGTCATAGGCTTCGCCGATCGTAGCGCAGAGCCCTCCCACGATATGGGACGTGGCGTGCAGGGGGGCGACCTGCGGCGGATACCACCCCTCGAGCGGCAGGTCGAAGAGGCGGCCTCAGCGTCGCCACCGTCATGGCCGTGGCGTTGGCCTTGCCCTGCTGGGAGTATCCGGCGATGTGGGGCGTTGCGAGCAGCGCCCGGTCGAGCAGGCGGGCGTCGATCTGCGGCTCGTGCTCCCAGACGTCGAGCACCCATTGCAGGCCGCTTTGCCGCGAGGGCTTCGCCGTCCATGACCTCGCCGCGCGAGGAGTTGATGACTGTGGCACCGGGTTTCATCTTCCGGAAAAGGGCGGCATCGGCCATGTGGCGGGTCGAGGCGTCGAGCGGCGTGTGGAAGGTGAGCAGGTCGGCTTCGCGGGGCCACCTTCCCGAGCGGCAGGAAGCCGCCGTGTTCGCGCTCCTCGCGCGGCGGGTCGCACGCCAGCACGCGGAAGCCCCACGCCTCGGCATATTGCCGCACGAGCGATCCGACATGGCGCCTACGACGCCGAGCGTCCTGTCGGCCGGCTTCCAGCCCTGCGTGCGCGAGAGATGGACGAGCACGGCGCCGATCCACTGCAGCACACCGCGGGCATTGCAGCCGGCGGCTGTGGCGACGTGGATGCCGCGGGCGGCGCACCAGGCGAGGTCGATATGGTCGAATCCGATGGTCGCCGTGGCGATGAGCCGCACGCGGGAGCCTTCGAGCAGCGTGGCGTCGCATCGCGTGCGGGTGCGGATGATCAGGGGCGTCGGCGTCGCGGACGTTGGCCGCCGTAATCGACTTGCCGGGGAGGTACCGTACCGGCATAAGGTTCCAGAACCCCTTCCCAGGAAGGGAATGGCGCTGTCGGCGATGATTTTTCATGCTGTTTTCGGACGTTTTGGACCCGGCAAATATAGTGAATGATGCGTGCCGGGGCAAATGGATGCCGTGTTTTCGGGCTGCTCTGATCGGATACGCGCCTGTTCCAGGCTGATGCTCGCCTATTCAAATGGGGTTCAAATATGGCGAAAATCGGAGAAGCGGGAGCCGGCCCCCTGCGGTGTCCGCCGGACGGCCGAACGGCCCGTAAGCCGGTATCCCGAGCCTGTTTCCTCGCCCGCATGCGGCAGCGTGGAGACGCTCCCGGAGAGGGTGTGATACCCGGGCGTTCCGCCCGCGCGATTCGGAGAGGTGTTTTGCAGATTTTTTGTATCTTTGCACCGAAATGTGCGCTATGGAAAACAGAACCTTTGATCCCGATGGCGTCGGCGTGGCCAACGGCGCCTATTTCGGCATGCCGTTCGACCCCGAGGCGGCCGAAGTGGTCCTCATCTCGGCACCGTGGGACGTGACGGTCTCCTACGGAGCCGGTGCGGCCTACGCCCCCGATGCAATCATCGAGGCCTCGACGCAGCTCGACTTTACGATCCGCTGGCTCCCGGCCTCTGGCGCCGGGGCATTGCCACGGCCGACGTGGACTACACGCTCCAGGAGGAGTCGCAGCGCCTGCGGGCCGATGCCGCGCGGGGTGATCGACCACCTCGAGGGGGGCGGCTCGCCCGACGACGACCATGTCGCGCGCAAGCTCCGCCGCGTGAACGAGGGGTGTGCGGCGATGAACGCCAATATCGAGCAGCAGGCGGCCCGCTGGCTCGATGCCGGGAAGACGGTGGGGCTTGTCGGCGGCGACCACTCGACCCCTTCGGACTGATCCGGGCCCTCGGGGCGCGCCACGAACGCTTCGGCATCCTGCATATCGACGCCCACTGCGACCTGCGCGAGGCTTACGAGGGGTTTGAGTTTTCGCACGCCTCGATCATGTACAACGTCCTGCGCGACGTGCCGCAGGTCGTGCGGATCGCCCAGGTCGGCGTGCGCGACTTCAGCGAGGGGAGGCAGCGCTGGCTGCCGCATCGGAGCGTATCGCCTCGTTCGACGACTTTGCGCTTGCCGAGGCCCGGTTCCGCGGTGAGACGTGGGACGCCCTCTGCCGGAAGATCGTCGCGACGCTTCCCGGGGAGGTCTACGTCAGCTTCGACATCGACGGACTGACCTGTAGAGAACTGTCCCCATACCGGTACGCCCGTTTCGGGCGGCCTGACCTTCAACGAGGCGGTGTGGCTGCTTGTCGTGCTGGCCCGTTCGGGACGGCGCATCATCGGCTTTGACCTGGTGGAGGTGGCTCCCGTTGCCGAGGAGCGGATCGACGCCATTGCCGGGGCGCGCATGCTGTGGAAACTCTGCGGACAGACGCTTGCATCATCAAAGAACAGAAATATCGTCTTGGAAGAAAAAATAGAGATGCTTTCATTATCGAAATTCAGTTGGATCAGCCTGACACACAGGGCTGTGCTTCGGATCCGCGCATTTATGCGGGCTCCGTGGGCCGGGGGTGGTGTTATTGACGTGTGTGGTTGTGGCCATGCTTCTTGCCAATCTCCCCTTTACGAAGTTTTATTACCACCATCTGCTCGAAACCGAACTCGCTGCTGGTACACACTCGCCCGGCGGCGGTATCAACTGGGCTTTTCCGAGCGGCATGACCGTCGAGAAGTTCATCAACGACGGGCTGATGGTCATCTTCTTCTTCTCCGTGGGCCTCGAAATCAAGCGCGAGGTCGTGCGCGGGCAACTCTACCTGGCGGAAGGCAATCCTTCCCGTCGTGGCCGCAGCAGGCGGTATGCTGGCCCCGGCCATTATCTATACCTGTTTCAACTACGGGACGCCGGCCGCTTCGGGCTGGGGAATCCCGACGGCTACGGATATCGCCTTTGCGGTCGGTATCCTGACGATGCTGGAGACCCGGATTCCGGTATCGCTGCGGGTCTTTCTGATGGCACTGGCTATCGCCGACGACCTGGGGCCATTCTGGTTATCGCCCTCTTTTACGGCGGCGAGGTTCACGCGGGTTGTTTGTTGCTTGCGCTGTTGATTATGGTCGGCATCTATGTCATGAACCGGCTCGGTGAAAAACGCATGATCTTCTACCTGATCCCGGCTGTCGTGGTGTGGGGCCTGTTCTATTACTCGGGCGTCCATTCGACGATCTCCGGTGTGGCGATGGCCATGCTCATCCCGATGGAGCCGCGTTACAGCCGGGAGTATTTCGTGCAGAAGATGCGCGCCCTCAAGTCCGATTTCGACCGGATCGAAACGTCGGGAGAAGACTTTCCGGATGCCGAACAGCAGGGGTGCCTGCGCCGGGTGCGGGCTCTTGCCACAGAGTCGGTGGGGATGAGCGACCGCCTGGAGCATGCGCTTGCACCCTACGTTACGTTCCTCGTCATGCCGATCTTTGCCCTGGCCAATGCCGGTGTCGAGATCTCCTCGACGGAGGTATCTCAACATCTTCCATGCAACGCCCGAGGCGGGTGCCGTCGGCATGGGTGTCTTCTTCGGACTGCTCGTCGGCAAGCCGCTGGGAATCTTCCTCGCCAGCTGGATCGCCGTGCGGACCCGCTTTGCCGTGATGCCCGAGGGGCTTCGTGGCGGATGCTCTTTGCCGTGGCCTGTCTGGGAGGTATCGGATTCACGATGGCGCTGTTCGTCGATTCGCTGGCCTTCACCGACGTGGCGATGATCGACCGCGGCAAGATCGCCATCCTCATGGGCTCGTCGGCCGCCGCCATCTTCGGATCGCTGCTTATCCTGATCTTCGGAAAGAAAAAAGAACGCGACAAAATAATGATGAAGAAGTTACTGATAGCTCCGGTTCTGATGCTGCTGCTGTGGGCCGGATCCTGCTCCGAAAAAGTCGGGCGGAAGCGTGAAACTTGCCGTCGATACCGATTCGGTGGCCTATGTGATCGGCATGAATATCGGCCGCAACCTCCAGCGCATGGACTCGACGATTCGTGTCGAGGCCGTCTGCGAGGGATCCGCGATGTCTTCCGCGGCAAGACCCGCCTGACGGACGAGGAGGCGCACCTTCTACCTGGCCTATGTCAATTACATGCTTCCCGAAGGCCCGCGCCTACGAGGAGCAGTTCTTGGCCGACATGGCCAAGTCGAACCGTTCGTATGCCCGCACGGGCTCGGGCGTTACCTACACGGTAACCGAGGTCGGCGACCAGGAGCGCGTTCCCGTTTCCGAGCGGGACAGCGTGGCGCTGCGCTACGTGATCCGTACGGTCGACGGCAGGCAGCTCTACTCCTCCTATGAACGGGGGGATACGATCCGCGAGCTGATGGGCCGGCTGCAGCGGGGGCGTGCGCGAGAGCGTGAAGCTCATCGGCAAGGGCGGCCGCATCGACGCCTGGATCCCCGCGGCGGCAGCCTATGGCGCCGAGGGCGACAAGTCGCTGGGCATCGCTCCCAATGCGACGCTGCATTATGAAATCGAACTGGTCGACCTGGCCAAATACGGCGAATGGTCGCGTCGCAATAAAATGCGCCGATAATGAACACATTTGTTGCGAATATTTCTTATCTTTGCGCAAATTTAGCTTTTGAACGATTTTAACCCGAACACAGATTCAAATGCATAAACTCAAAACCATGAAAAAGATCATTTTTGCAGCGGTGCTTGCGGGTGCCGCAGCGCTTGTCTCCTGCAAGGGAGGCAATCAGGAGGGCATCCAGATGGGCAGCCTCTCGAAATTCGACTCGCTGTCGTATGCCGTGGGTGCCAACATCGGCTACGGCCTTTCGTTCCAGATGAAGGAGATTCCCCTCGATCCGAGCCGGATGCGCGAGGGTCTTGTGGAGACGGCTTCGGGCAAGTCCGCCATGAAGCACGACGAGGCCGTCGAGATTCTGCGCGAGTATTTCATGAACAAGCGCGGCGAGCGCATGCAGGCCATCATGAAGCAGCGCGCCGAGGCCGACAGCATCCGTCTGGCTTCGGGCGATACGACCAAGGTGGAGTATCCCGTGGCTGATCCGGCCATGTTCTCACCGAGGAGGAGCGCGACAGCGTATCCTACGCGCTGGGTAACGACATCGGTTATGCCGTGACGAAGGCCAGCCTGCCGCTTCACATCATCGTATGGGTCGGCGAGGCTCTCCAGAACGTCTTCGAGAACAACGCCCGCATGGACCAGAAGGCAACGAACAGCTATCTGCAGCACTATTACCTCGTTACGCTGCCCATGCAGAACGAGGAGGCCTCGACCAAGTGGCTGAGCAAGATCGAGAAGAAGTCGGGTGTGCAGAAGACCGAGTCGGGCCTGCTCTACAAGGTGATCGAGGCCGGCGACATGACGGTGAAGGCTGCCGACAAGCGCGACGTGGTCAAGGTGCACTACACGGGCCGCACGCGTACGGGCCGCGTATTTGACGCCACGCACTTCGCCGATCGTCCGGAGGATCAGCAGGAGATGCTCAAGCAGCAGTTCCCCGATACCTACAACGAGGACAAACCGGCCGAGTTCCCGCTCAACGGTGTGATCCCCGGATGGGCCGAGGGTCTGCAGCTTGTGGGCAAGGGCGGCAAGATCATGCTGTGGATCCCGGCCAGCCTGGCTTACGGACCTACGGGCCGCGGTGCTGCGATCGGCTCCCAACGAGGCCCTCGAGTTCGAGGTCGAGCTGGTTGACGTCGAGCCCTACGCGGAGCCGGCTCCCGCTGCCGATTCGACGGCTACGGCCGAGGCTCCCGCTGCCGAGCCTGCTGCCGCAACGAAGTAGTTCGGACCGCAAAGGTGTAAAAGCCGGATGGGCAAGGTGCCCATCCGGCTTTTTTTGTCCGGCGGCGTTATGAAAAAGACCGGGCCGACAGCTGTCGGCCCGGTCTTTTGTCGGTCTTGTCGGAGCCGCATCCGGGGCCCCGTCCGCCTGTCAGAAGGGGAGGTCGTCCGCTTCGGCGGCAGGTGCTGCGGTGTAGGCCGGCTCGGCGCCCAGGGGCGGCATTTCGGGCATCGGCGCGGGGGCCGGAGCCTCCTGCTGCTTGGGCTGGATGCGCCAGGCGCGGATGTCGGTGTACCAGCGTCCGTTGTACTCGCGCGACTCGATGTTGACCGAGACCTGGTAGGTTGCCCCTTCGCGCAGCCGGGCCACGTCGTCGGGCTTGTTGAAGAACGTGACGCAGATCTTGCGCGTGAATGATCCGTCGTTCATTTCGAACACGACGTCCTGGCGCTGCCACTCGCCGCGTGCCGAGGTGCCCTTCGTAACGGGCATTATTCTGTAAACGGTGCCTTCGAATTCCATAATGGGTCGGTTTAAAGGATGATCAGTCTATTGGTTGCAAAGATAACGTTTTTTGCCGAAAGCCCGCCGCCGGGTGCGGGAAACTTTTTCCCGGATGCCGGTAAAAACGACGGTCGCCAGAGGTGCGACCGTCGTCGGTGGTGGACCCAGAGGGGCATGATCCCACGACCTTCGGATTATGAGTCCGCTGCTCTGACCAACTGAGCTATGGGTCCCCCGGCCTGTCGCGGAGCAGGCTCCGGCGACGTGGCGCAAAGATACGAAAACTATTTCGATTTCGCAATCGGAGGCTGCTTTTTTGAGGCCCTCAGCGGGATCCGCCGCAGCTCCCGAAGAGGGTGAACGGCGGTCCGGAACGGGCGAAAAATGAAAAAAAATAGCGCGGATACTTGTTTGTTGCGAATAAATTCGTACCTTTGTCCCGCTTAAGCAATCATTTAATACAAAAACACGAACATGAAAAAAGGGTATTCATCCGGAAAATTATCGTTTGGTAGCGTTCAAGGACATGTCCAACGACCATGTGTTTTTGTGTCGGTCCGCCGTTTCGACAAAAAGAGACCATCGAGGTGAACGGCGAAACCTATCCCGTGTATAAGATGGAAATTTCCAACACGTCGCACCCGTTCTACACCGGTAAGATGAAGTTGGTTGACACCGCTGGTCGCGTCGATAAGTTTATGAGCCGATACGCAAAGCGCTACGACAAGAAGAACGCTGCGAAGTAAGAGGCTTCCGCGCGACAAGGTTGAACGGGCTGCACCGAGGGTGCGGCCGTTTGCTTTTTGTCGTGCGCGGGACGGGATGGGGTGGAGCCGGAAAACGGCACGGAGCGCCGCGCCGATGCGGGACCGAAGGACGCGACGGGCGCACGAGGACCGGTTGCGGGCCGTGAGGCCTGCGAAAAGTGGAGGCCCTGCGGGGGCAGCCTCCCTTCATCGTCCCCGGAAACACGCCGCGGGGGCGTGTTCCGTTGCCGGCTATTTGCGGTTTACGCGGCTTGCGCCCGGCTGCGTCATGACGCGTGCCCGTGGTGCCTGCTCCAGCTGGATGAAGCCCTCCGACGTGCGGCTCTGCTGCACGGCGCGGGTTCCCGAAGCGCGGGTCAGCCTGTAGGGGCCGATGCTGTAGTCGCTCGTCAGGTAGTCCGGCTTGAAGAGATCCATGCTTTCAGAATCCGCCGCCCGAGTAGAGGAAGTAGTCCATGCCGCTGACCGTGTACTCCTTTGCCGTTCGCGGGAGTTGGTGAACTTGCCGCACTCGATCGTGATCGAACCGTCGGATCCGTACTCGCCCGTCGCCAGGGAGCTGTCCGTCGTCCATACGAAGTAGGACTCCTCTTCGGGATCGTAGAAGCGGTACTTCAGGTAGACGTAGTAGAGGCCGACCATGCCGTAGTAATCCTTCGTCGAGATCGAGACCTTGCCGTCGGCATAGTCCATCAGGAAGGGCGCCGTGTCGGCGTTGCCCATCGTGGTGATACCCCAGCCCGAGACGCGGAAGCTCTCGTTGACCCGGTAGGGCTCGATCTGGATGGTGAAGGTCTGCGGGGCGCCGCTCTTCTCGGCCGAGGTGGAGGTTACGGTCCAGGTGCCGATGTAGCGCTCGAAGTCGGCATCACCGGCGGGCACCTCCGCCGTCCGGCTATCGCAGGTTGCGATCGTCGTGCCGTGGGCGTTGCTGGCCAGAACGACAAGCGTGTAGTCGGTGTCGGCCTCCAGGTCGCCCGAGGAGACCTGATGTCCCGTCTCGGAGTTGATCTTCGAAACGACCGAACTGTTGAACGTGGTGCCGTAGCGGTTGCAGAGGCGTTCGTAGTCGCCGTCGAACTCCGCGAGACGCTTTTGGACGATCTCCGTCGTTCCGAGGACAAATTTGCTCTGCTTGACCTCCGTGCCGCGGATCGTGATGTCGAAGCGGTAGTATTCCGGCGCCTGCCTGGGGCGCCATGCTCAACGTGAGGGTCGGTTTGGCCTTTGTACCGTCGCTGATGCCGCCCCAGGCCTGGGGAATGTTCGCATAGTCGGCCATCTGCGTGCAGCCCTCGAAGCAGTCGGTGTACTTCGTAACCGCGGAGAAGCCGTTTGCGGTGCTTCGTTCGTAGAGGTGAACCTTCTCGCCCTCGACCATCGTGTAGGGCGATTCGCCCGTGAAGGCCGAGCAGCCGTTGAAGGCGCTCGTCGCGGTGGTGATCTTGCGCATGTTGTCGAACATCTCTACCGGAAGCGACCGGAGCGAGGTGCAGTTCTCGAACATCTGCGTGATGATCGTAACACTTTCGAAGTTGCGGAACAGACCCGCCGGGACATTCTCAGGGCCGAGCAGTTCTGGAACAGATAGGCCAGCGTCGTGCCGCTCTTGACGCTCTCGGGGAAGTAGTCGTCCGGGGCGCTGACCAGCGTCGAGCAGTCCTTCCACAGGGCATTGACCGTCTTGAGCGCCGTGCAGTTCTTCAGCGACGGGAACTGGGTCAGACCGTGCAGCCTTCATAGAGGTATCCGGCCTGTGTTACGGCCGTCAGTTTCGCAAAGAGATCCGCGGGCAGGCTCTTCAGCGAGGCGCAGCCGCTGAAGAGGTTGGCCATGTTGGTTGCCTTCGAGAAGCTGTCGAAGAGCCCGGAGGGTACCGAGACGAGCGAGCTGCAGCCCTTGAAGAGCGACGAGATGTTCGTGGTGCCGGTCTGCTTGTCGAAGAGTCCGTCGGGCAGCTCCCGCAGCGCCGAGCAGCCGTAGAAGCACGAGGAGACCGTGGTAACGGCCGTCTGCTTGTCGAAGATTCCGGCCGGTACGGAGGTCAGCGCCGAGCAGCCGTAGAAGAGTGAGGCCAGCGTGGTGACGGCGGGCTGGTTGTCGAGGAGCCCGGCCGGTACGGAGGTCAGCGACGTACAGCTCTGAACAGGCTCGATACGTCCTTCAGGGCGGTCATCAGGGGTGAGGATCCCGGCCGGTACGGTCGTGAGCTTCTGTACACTCGGTGAAGAGTCCCGAAACCTCGGTAACCTTGATGTTCTTCTCGAAGAAGTTTTCGGGAATGCTCTCGAGCGAGGTGCATCCCTCGAACATTGTGGTGATATCGGTCCAGTTCGGTGGCCTGTGCAAGCAGCGTCTCGGGAACCGAAGTCAGTGCCGTGCAGTTCACGAACATGTCCTCGACGGTCGTAACCGCCGCGAAGGCTCCGTCGGGCGGCAGGGGGCACGCCTCGTCAGCGAGGTGTTGCCGCTGAAGGCCGACTGCAGGAGGTGGGCTTTAGGTCGCCCCACTGGATGAGCTGCGTGATGGCGGGCTGCACGGCCTTGGGGTCAGGCGGCCGTTGATCTGTGCCGCGGATCCGTTGACGGTAACGAAGTAAAGGTTCCTGCGGTCTCGTAGGTGTGTGAAACCATGCTGGCCGCCGTCGAGATGCTCTTCTTGACCGTTTCGCTGCTGCCGTCGCCCCAGTTCACCGTGACGTTCACGGCGCCGTGAGAGCGGCAGGTAGACCATGTTCGAATATTTGGCGTTCGTGCCCGTGTAGGGGGCAGCCTCGACCCGGAGCACCATCGTTGCGGGTCGTATTCGCCTCCTGGAAGATCAGGATCGTCTCAAGCGTGGCGCCGTTCGTCTGCAGCTCGACCAGCGTCTGCCGCGGAGCAGCCTGCGTGTTGGCCTCCACCTTGAAATTCAGCATTTCCTGACGCAGATCACTTCGTGTGTCGATGACGGAGACCCAGCTTTGTGCCTCCTCGGGAATCACGACCTCGTAATCCATGTCGGTCTCGACCTCGACCGATACCTGGCCGCCTCCCGCCGTCGCCTCGACCGACGAGGTCGAGATGTTGGAGCACGCCGGCCACGAAGGTCAGCGTGCGCATGAGCGTGCGGTCGCCGCCGTCTCATTGGCCAGAACGATGACCTTGCCCGTCGAACTGTCGGCCGGAGCCGTGATCTCGACCGTGCCGAGAGGCGCTCCTCCTCGTCGAGGCGTACTTCGGCCTTCCAGTCGTTGTTGGCGATGGCCTCGACCTGCGTGTTCTCGTCGGCTCCGGTAAGCGTGAAGGGAAATCGAAAACGCTCCTCCTGCCGACCTGAAGGGCACCCGTCGTCGTCTCGAAGGCGATGCCGAACTGCACGGGTAGTCGAAGGTCAGCACGGTGCCGTCCTGCAGGGTGATATAGACCAGCTTGCCGTCGCTCGTGGTTACGGACTTGAACAGAGCCGGTTCGGCATCGGCTGCGGCCTTGCCGCACTCCTGCCAGCTGGCGCCCGCGTCGTAGGAGCATACCAGTAGCCCTGTTCGATCTTGAACTGCGGCGTTGTGCCGTCCTCGCCTGCCACGGGGTTTCCCGTTGTTGTCGTCGAGGATATATTCGCCGTCGAGGGTCAGTAGTTTTGCCGTCGGAATCCTGTTTGATGCCGATCTTCGGGAGTGGCCGTCCTCTCCGTTGGTGATGCGGATCGTCGAGACCGCCCCCTGTGGAGGTAACCAGCGTGAGCGGCGTGTAGCTGCCGTCCTCTTCGACCGTAACGTCGGAGATGAAGCGCTTTCCGTCGATGGAGTTCCTGCAGGCTTGTGGTTTCGGGTTCAGGGTTGTCGACCCGTTCCTGCAAGCGCCGCAAGCTTTTCGTCCAGATCGTCGATTCTCTGCAGTTCTTGCGCTGTCGTCGTAACTGCATCCCGCCAAAACAACAGCGAGGAGAAAAGAGAAAACACTTTTTCATGAGCTTGAGGGTTTAAGTGGTTGAATGAATCGTTCGATCGCAAAAAAGTAGCAAAAAAGCCCCTGATATGCGCGAAAAAGACGGATTAATTTTAAAATATTTTAGAGATAGCTTGTTGCGTGTTTTAATTTGTTGGATATATGTTTTATTGTATAAAAAATATCCGATAATTCTGTTACATGCTGTATTTGTTTCGGGCATTTTTATGTCTGTTTGTAATTGATTCAGCCAATATGGAGGAATAGTTGTTAAATTTTACGCAATTGCTACGCCCCGATGCTTCGTGGAGTCCGAAAAATGACAGGGGGCGGTTCTCCTGCCGGGTGTGCGATTTGTGCATCTCGCGGTACACGCTATTGTTTTTATGCATATATTTGCGGCGTGAGAAGAAAACCTAAAAAAGCTGTGTATATGGACAGATCGCTTGCTTTATTGAGTGTGGCGGCCGTTGCCTGCGTGCTTCTGCTGCCCTCCTGCGGGAAACGGACGCACCCAGCAACTGGCAGTCGAGTCCGACCGGCAGCGCGATTCGCTGGAACAGGTTGTAGCGGCCAAGGATTCCCTGATCAATGCCGTATTTGCGGATATCAACGCCATTTCGAGAATCTGGCCCGGATCAAGTCCCGGGAGAATCTGATCACCGTCTCCGAGGAGGAGGGACCCGCCGTCCCGTGGAGGAGATCAACAACGATATCGATGCCATCGGTCGGCTGCTGGCCGAGAACCGCGAAAAGATCAACTCGCTGCGCCATACCGCGGCGCAGAAGCTGCGCAAGGCGAATCTGCGGATCGAAGGGCTGGAGAAGATGATTGCCGATCTGAACGGACAGCTCGCCGAACGGCAGAGCGAGATCGAGCAGCTGCGCGACGAGCTGTCGCTCAAGGATACCCGGGTGGCCGAGCTGACGGAGACCGTTGCCGAGCAGAGCGCCGAGGTGGAGCAGTTGAGCGCCGCAATCTCGAACTGGAGAACCGGCTCAATACGGTCTACTATATCGTCGGTTCCGAAAAGGAGTTGTGCGATGCGCAGATCATCAATAAGCAGGGCTTTATCGGACGCACGCTGACCGTCGGCGAGCACGGCTCCCTGGAGAGTTTTACGCAGGCCGATTCGCGGCTGCTCTCGAGATCCCCGTGGGCCATCGCCAAGGTAACCGTCGTTACGAACCATCCTGAAGGATCCCATACGAACTGGTAACCGATGCCGACAAGCGGGTCGTTTCGCTGTGGATTGTCGATCCGGTGCGGTTCTGGGAATCCTCGAAGGTGCTGATCGTAAGCTACAAGTAGCCGGTCCGTCTCTAATATATATATGGTATGGATCCGCGGCGTTCTCCTTTTTTCGGAAGGCTTCGGTCCGAAAGGTCCGGGTTCGGGGCGGAGGATGTGGGATATTTTTGAGGCAAACCGTTGTGTTATTCGGAAACTTTTCCTATCTTTGCACCCGGTTTCGCTTCTGTCCGCAGCGGATCGGAGCGAGGTTCTTTGAGAAGAGTGAAAAGTGAAAAATTTATCGGGTTTTATTTGGCTGATAAATTTTTTATGCCTACTTTTGCAATCAAAACGGTGGAATCTGCCGATGTAGCTCAGTTGGCCAGAGCAGCTGATTTGTAATCAGCTGGTCGTGTTCAATCCCCCCCATCGGCTCGCAACAGCCGGTGCGCGGACAGAACAGAATTCCTCGACAGGCTTTCGGGCGGCACGGCGAAACACGGAACCTCACCGGATGCAGAAGTCCGGAGGTGCAAAAATACAGGAGAAGTTACCAGAGTGGCCAAATGGGGCGAACTGTAAATCTGCTGGCGTACGCCTTCGGTGGTTCGAATCATCACTTCCACTCAAGATGCCTGTCAGGGGTTGCAAGAACCGAAGCGTGCCGCCAAGGCGGCAGGCGGCAGTAGGAGTGAACTCTGAAGGCAATATTTTGCGGAAGTAGCTCAGTTGATAGAGCATTAGCCTTCCAAGCTGAGGGTCGCGAGTTTGAGCCTCGTCTTCCGCTCTGAATGCGCAGCGCCGCGTGTGAACGATGCGAGGTGGTATAAAATCTCTCGTTCAGGGGGACCCGCCGGCCAGGCTTGCCCTTGCCGCCGGATTTGTCCGTAGAGCGCATAGGATTTTCGCCGAAACGACGAAACTTTCCGTAAAAACGGCAATTTTTTTAACAATACTTTAAATACTTAATCGGCAAAAGAGAAATTTGACAGGTCCAAGCCTGTAAATATCGGTACCATCGGTCACGTTGACCACGGTAAGACCACCACCGCCGCTATCGACCGTTCTGGCAAAGCAGGGTCTTTCGGGCTGCGTTCGTTCGACTCTATCGACAACGCCCCCCGAGGAGAGAGAGCGTGGTATCACGATCAACACCGCCCACGTAGAGTACCAGACGGCTTCCCGTCACTATGCTCATGTGGACTGCCCCGGACACGCCGACTATGTGAAGAACATGGTCACCGGTGCCGCTCAGATGGACGGTGCCATCCTGGTCGTAGCCGCTACCGACGGTCCATGCCCCAGAACCAGCACATCCTGCTTGCCCGTCAGGTCGAACGTGCCGAAGATCGTCGTTTTCCTGAACAAGTGCGACATGGTGGACGATCCCGAGATGCTCGACCTGGTCGAGATGGAAATTCGCGAGCTGCTCTCGAGTACGACTACGACCCCGGCGACAACGCCCCGTAATCCGTGGTTCGGCCCTCGGCGCCCTCAATGGCGAGCCGAAGTGGGAGGATGCCTCATCATGGAGCTCATGGATGCCGTAGATAACTATATTCCGCTGCCCGCAGCGTGACAACGAGTTCCCTTCCTGGATGCCTATCGAGGACGTGTTCTCGATCACCGGCCGTAGTACCGTGGTTGCACCGCCCGTATCGAGACCGGCGTGATCCGTAGCGATCCCGTTTGAGATCATCGGTCTGGAGGGAAGACGCTGACGTCGACCTGCGGGCGTGGAGATGTTCCGCAAGCTGCTCGACGAGGGCGAGGCCGGCGACAACGTAGGTCTGCTGCTCCGCGGTATCGACAAGAAGGAGGTTAAGCGTGGTATGGTCGTTGCCAAGCCGGGTTCGATCACCCCGCACACCGAGTTCGAGGCCGAGGTCTACATCCTGAAGAAGGAGGGTAGCCGCCACACGCCGTTCCACAACAACTACCGCCCCCAGTTCTATCTGCGTACGATGGACGTAACGGGTGAGGTTCACCTGCCCCGCCGGTGGGACATGGTAATGCCTGGTGACCACGTAACCATCACCGTGAAGCTGATCTACCCGGTAGCCCTGAACGAGGGTCTGCGTTTCGCAATCCGCGAGGGTGGCCGTACGGTAGGTGCCAGTCCAGATCCTGAAGGTTCTCAAAGTAATCCGGACCGGAACAGATTCCGAGGCGGTGTTCGGGCGACACCGCCGGGTTACTTTTTTCTGTCACCATAGTTCAAGGGTAGAATAGCGGTCTCCAAAACCGTTGATGGGAGTTCGAATCTCTCTGCTCCTGCCAAATAAAAACACACGATATGTTCAAATGCGTTAAAGAATCCTACAACGAGCTTGTAAACAAGGTGACGTGGCCCACGTTCCCGCAGCTCCAGAGTTCGACGATCGTCGATGGTGGCCTCTGTCATCTTTGCCGTGGTCGTTCTGGTCGATGGATATCAGCTTCGAAAACCTGATGGCCGTCATCTATAAGACCCACAGGGCGGTCTTGGTCGTTAATTGTTTGCTGAACGATGAGCGAGATTAAGAAACAATGGTATGTCGTCCGCGCAATCGGTGGCAAGGAGGGAAGGTCAAAAAAGTATATCGAGGCCGAGGTTCGTCAAACCATCTGAAGGACTACATTTCCCAGGTCCTGATCCCCACCGAAAGGTCTATACCATCCGCAACGGAAAAAGATCTCTCAAGGAGAGGTTTCTTATCCGGCCATGTGCCGGTGGAGGCCGCGTTCGTAGGGCAAATTCCGATCATCATTCGCAACACTCCCAATGTGCTGGGTTTCTCGGCGATACCAAAGAGGACAGCCGCAAGATGAATGCCACGCCCCTGCGTCCGCAGGAGGTGGCGCGTATCCTCGGCCGCGTCGACGGATGAACGCCATGGAGGAGGAGAACAAATCCCCTTCTTTGTCAGCGAGACCGTCAAGGTTACCGATGGTCCTTTTCTCAAACTTCCAGGTACCATCGAGGCCGTCGACAACGAGGCGCAAAAACTCACGGTATCGGTGAAGATATTCGGGCGCAAAACTCCCATGGAGTTGAGTTTCACCCAAGTTGAAAAGAATAATTAACAAGGAAAACTATGGCAAAAGAGGTTGCTGCATTTATTAAATTGCAGATCAAAGGTGGTGCCGCCAATCCTTTCGCCCCCGGTTGGTCCTGCATTGGGTTCTAAGGGAGTCAATATCATGGACTTCTGCAAGCAGTTCAATGCTCGTACGCAGGACAAGGCGGAAAGGTTCTTCCGGTCATCATCACGGTTTACAGCGACAAGTCGTTCGACTTTCGTTGTCAAAACAGCCGCCCCTGTATCCGTTCAGCTCAAGGGAAGCAGCTAAAGTGCAGAAAGGTTCCGCGCTTAGCCCAACCGCGACAAGGTCGGTCAGGTGACGTGGGATCAGATCCGCGAAATCGCGCAGGACAAAATGCCCGATATGAACTGCTTCACGCTGGAATCCGCTATGCGCATGGTTGCCGGTACTGCCCGCAGTATGGGTATCAGTGTCGTCGGAGAATTTCCTAATATGTAATTGCGAAGAAGATGAGTAAGTTGACAAAAATCAAAAGATCGCCTACGCTAAGGTGGAAGCCGGTAAGGCTTACAAGCTCTCAGGAGGCTGCCGCTCTTCTGAAGGAAATTACGTTCACGAAATTCGACGCGTCCGTTGATATCGACGCGTCCGCCTGGGAGTCGATCCCCGCAAGGCCAACCAGATGGTCCGCGGCGTTGTGACGCTTCCCCACGGAACCGGTAAGACGGTGCGCGTGCTGGTGCTGTGTACTCCCGAAAAGGAGGCCGAGGCACAGGCTGCAGGCGCGGACTTATGTAGGTCTGGACGAGTATGTTGACAAGATCAAGGCCGGCTGGACCGACGTTGACGTGATCATCTGTACGCCTAATGTGATGGGGTAAAGTCGGTGCGCTGGGCCGTATTCTGGGTCCTCGGGACTGATGCCGAACCCCAAGACCGGTACGGTTACGATGGAAGTCGGCAAGGCCGTTCAGGAGGTGAAATCGGGTAAGATCGACTTCAAGGTCGACAAATTCGGTATCATCCACACGACGGTAGGCAAGGTTTCGTTCTCGGCAGATCAGATCGTGGACAACGCGAAAGAGGTGCTGAATATGATTCTCAAGCTGAAACCGGCTGCTGCCAAAGGTTCTTACGTGAAGAGTATTTATCTCGACCACCATGAGCCCCGGCGTGCAGATTGATTCCAAATCAGTAGAAACCAAATAAGAAGGAGGAGAGAAGAGATGACTAAGGAAGAAAAACTGGTTGTAATCAACAGCCATCGCCGAGCAGCTCCAGGCTTATCCTCACTTCTATATCGCCGACATCGAGTCGCTGAACGCAGAGCAGACCGCTGCCCTGCGCCGCAAGTGCTTCGAGAGCGATGTGAAACTGGTGGTCGTCAAGAACACCCTCCTGGGCAAAGCCCTGGAGAAAGTGGAGAAGGCCGACGCTGATCTGGTCAAAGTTCTGGAGGGTCCTACCTCGATCATGTTCACCAACGTTGCGAAAGCTCCCGCTGTTTTGATCAAGGAGTTCCGCAAGAAGTCGGAAAGCCCGTCCTGAAGGCGGCTTTTACGCCGAAGGATGCGTTTACGTGGGTGACGATCAGCGGCACGCTCTGTGCAACATCAAGTCGAAGGAAGAGCTTATCGGCGATATCATTGCCCTGCTCCAGTCCCCGGCGAAGAATGTTATTTCTGCATTGCAGGCTAATGCAGGCCAAAAGATTGCGGGCATCGTGAAGACGCTCGAATCGAGAAACAACTAATCACAAACAAGAATCAAAAACAAATTTAATAAGCTTACAACTATGGCAGACGTAAAGAAACTTGCTGAAGAACTGGTAAACCTCAAGGTTACCGAGGTAAACGAATTGGCTACCATCCTCAAAGAGGAATATGGCATTGAACCGGCTGCTGCCGCTGTTGCCGTTGCAGCTCCCGCTGCCGGCGCAGGCGAGGCTGCTGTTGCCGAGAAATCGACTTTCGACGTGATCCTGAAGACCGCCGGCCAGGCCAAAGCTCAGGTTATCAAGGTCGTTAAGGATATCGCCGGTCTGTCGCTGGGCGATGCTAAGGCACTTGTTGACGGTGCTCCCAAGGCCGTTAAGGAGGGTGTTTCTCAAGGAGGAGGCTGAGTCAGATCAAGGCCAGCTCGAGGAAGCAGGTGCTGAAGTTGAGCTCAAGTAGCATTGCTGCTTAAGTCTGCTCAGACGAATCAGGTATAGGGCTTACCGGCGTGTAAGCTCTATGCCTTTTCTTGGTCTAAAGACCGGAAGTGCCGATCAGGAGCTGTGTCCACTCTTTGGAAATGGATGCTCCCGAGGCGAATTGCGCCTGTAAACGGGGGCATTGGCGGGATAATCGGATGCCCAGCAACTCGGGGAGCGTAACCCACCAGAATTACACTTCAACATAATTTGGATTTTACGATGTCCGCAGCAAAAACACAACAGAGAATTAGCTTCTCCTCGATCAAGAACCGGGTGCCTTATCCCGATCTGCTGGAGGTACAGCTTAAATCATTCCGGGACTTTTTCCAGATGGACACCACGGCCGAAAACCGCAAGAGCGAGGGGCTGTACAAGGTGTTTCAGGAAAATTTCCCCATTACGGATACCCGGAACAATTTCGTTCTGGAGTTTATCGACTACTATATCGACCCGCCCCGCTACTCGATCGAGGAGTGCCTCGAGCGCGGCCTTACGTACAGCGTCCCTCTGAAGGCGAAGCTCAAGCTTTACTGCACGGACGACGAGCACGAAGATTTCGGCGTCGTCGTTCAGGACGTGTACTTCGGTACGATTCCCTATATGACGGCCAACGGTACGTTTGTCATCAATGGTGCCGAGCGTGTCGTCGTCTCTCAGCTCCATCGTTCACCGGGTGTGTTCTTCGGCCAGAGCATGCACACCAACGGCACGAAACTCTATTCGGCGCGTATCATCCCTTTCAAGGGTTCTTGGATCGAGTTCTCTACGGATATCAACAACGTGATGTATGCCTACATCGACCGTAAGAAGAAGTTGCCCGTCACGACGCTGCTGCGTGCCATCGGTTATGAGGCCGACCAGCAGATCCTCGAGATTTTCGACCTGGCAGACGAAGTGAAGGTCACGAAGGCCAATCTCAAGAAGGCCGTCGGCCGCAAACTCGCCGCACGTGTCCTTTCGACTTGGGTCGAGGACTTCGTGGATGAGGATACGGGCGAGGTCGTTTCCATCGAGCGTAACAACGTGATCGTAGACCGCGAGACCGTCCTCCAGGAGGAGCACGTGGAGCAGATCCTCGAAAGCGGCGCCAAGACGATCCTCCTGCATAAGGAAAACCTCTCGGGCATCGATTTCTCGATCATATACAATACCCTGCAGAAAGACCCCTGCAACTCCGAGAAGGAGGCTGTCGTATATATTTACAGGCAGCTGCGCGCTTCGGAGCCGCCCGATGAGGCTACGGCACGCGACGTCATCGAGAAGCTGTTCTTCTCGGACAAGCGTTACGACCTGGGCGACGTTGGCCGTTACCGCATCAACAAGAAGCTGGATCTGGATATCGACCCCGCTATCCGCACGCTGACGCGCGAGGACATCATCGCCATCATCAAATACCTGATCCAGCTGATCAACTCCAAGGCCGACGTGGACGATATCGACCACCTGTCGAACCGCCGCGTCCGCACCGTGGGCGAACAGTTGTCGAACCAGTTCTCGGTGGGCTTCGTGCGCATGGCGCGTACGATCCGCGAGCGCATGAACGTACGTGACAACGAGGTGTTCACTCCGGTCGATCTGATCAATGCCAAGACGCTGTCGTCGGTGATCAACTCGTTCTTCGGGACGTCGCAGCTCTCGCAGTTCATGGATCAGATCAACCCGCTGGCCGAAATTACGCACAAACGCCGTCTGTCGGCCCTCGGCCCCGGCGGCCTTTCGCGCGACCGTGCCGGTTTCGAGGTGCGAGACGTACACTACACGCACTACGGCCGCCTCTGCCCGATCGAATCGCCGGAAGGCCCCAACATCGGTCTGATCTCGTCGCTGTGCGTTTATGCGAAGATTTCACCGATGGGATTCATCGAGACGCCTTACCGCACGGTGGAGAACGGCCGGATCGACCTGGACAACTCGCATATCCACTACTACTCGGCCGAGGAGGAAGAGGGCAAGATCGTGGCGCAGTCGAACATGCCGATCGACGACGAGGGCAATTTCCTGCAACCCGAGCGTATCAAGGCGCGTCAGGGAGCCGATTTCCCCGTGGTTACGGCGGACGAGGTGAACCTGATGGACGTGGCTCCGAACCAGATCGCTTCGATTGCGGCCAGCCTCATCCCGTTCCTCGAGCACGACGACGCCAACCGTGCGTTGATGGGCTCGAACATGATGCGCCAGGCCGTGCCCCTGGTAACATCGGAAGCCCCGATCGTCGGCACGGGTATCGAGAAGGATATGATCTCCGACAGCCGCATCCAGATTGTGGCCGAGGGCGACGGCGAGGTCGTTTTCGCCGACGCTACCAAGATACAGATCAAATACGAGCGTACGGAAGACGAGGTATTGGCCTCGTTCGAACCGGAAGTCACGACCTACGAACTTCCGCGTTACCGCCGTACGAACCAGAATACCTCCATCACGCTCAAGCCCGCCGTACTGACGGGCGACAAGGTCGTGAAGGGGCAGATCCTGACCGAGGGTTACTCGACGCAACACGGTGAGCTGGCCCTGGGCCGCAACCTGAAAGTGGCGTTCATGCCCTGGAAGGGTTACAACTTCGAGGATGCCATCGTGATCTCGGAGCGTATCCAGCGTGAGGATATCTTCACGTCGGTGCACGTCGACGAGTATATCATGGAGGTGCGCGACACCAAGCGCGGTGTCGAGGAACTGACCTCGGATATTCCGAACGTAAGCGAGGACGCCACCAAAGATCTCGATGCGAACGGTATCATCCGCATCGGTGCCAACGTACATCCGGGCGACATCCTGATCGGTAAAATCACCCCCAAGGGCGAGAGCGACCCCTCGCCCGAGGAGAAACTGCTGCGCGCCATCTTCGGCGACAAGGCCGGCGACGTGAAGGACGCTTCGCTCAAGGCGCAGCCGTCGCTGCACGGCGTGGTCATCGACACGAGGCTTTACAGCCGTGCGAACAAGGAGGGTAAGAAGGGCAAGAGCGCCGAGAAGGCGCAGCTCGAGAAGCTCGACGAGAAGTTCGCAGCCGAGATTTCGGAGCTGACGAAGCGCCTGGTCGCCAAGCTGTGGACGCTGCTCCAGGGCAAGGCCACGACGGGTATCACCGACTACTTCGGCGTGGAACTCTATCCCGCAGGCACGAAGTTCTCGCAGAAACTGCTCGAGGAGATCGCCCGCAAGTCGACCGACGAGAAGACGGGCGTGGTGATGGGTTACCTGAACCTCGGTTCGTGCAAGTGGACGGGCGATGCCCATACCGATGCGTTGATCGAGGCTACCATTAATAATTATACCATCGAGTGGAAGAAGGCCGATGCCGTCATCAAGCGCGAGAAGTACAACATCACCAACGGTGACGAGCTCCCGCAGACCGGCGTTATCCAGATGGCCAAGGTCTACATCGCCAAGAAGCGTAAGCTGAAGGTGGGTGACAAGATGGCCGGCCGCCACGGTAACAAGGGTATCGTCGCCCGTATCGTGCGCGACGAGGATATGCCGTTCCTCGAGGACGGTACGATCGTCGACATCTGCCTGAACCCGCTGGGTGTGCCTTCGCGAATGAACCTGGGACAGATCTACGAGACCGTGCTCGGATGGGCCGGCCGCGAGTTGGGCCTGAAGTTCGCAACGCCGATCTTCGACGGTGCCTCGCTCGACCAGATCAACGAGTACACCGCCAAGGCGGGCATCCCGCACAGCGGCCGTACGTACCTCTACGACGGCGGCACCGGTGAGAAGTTCGACCAGCCGGCTACGGTGGGCGTGATCTACATGCTCAAACTGGGCCATATGATCGACGACAAGATGCACGCCCGTTCGATCGGCCCGTACTCGCTCATCACGCAGCAGCCGCTCGGCGGTAAGGCCCAGTTCGGTGGACAGCGTTTCGGTGAGATGGAGGTTTGGGCGCTCGAAGGCTTCGGCGCCGCGAACATCCTGCAGGAGATTCTGACCATCAAGTCCGACGACGTGATGGGACGTGCCAAGGCTTACGAGGCGATCGTCAAGGGCGAGAACCTGCCCAAACCGGGTATTCCCGAGGCGATGAACGTGCTGCTGCACGAGCTTCGCGGTCTGGCTCTGTCGGTGAAACTCGAGTAAGGTGTATTTAGGAAAAGAAAAACGAAGAACAAATATGTCAATTTCCAAAGACAATAAGACGAATAATGGTTACAGCCAGATTTCGATAGGCCTGGCCTCCCCCGAGGAGATCCTGGCACAGTCGAGCGGCGAGGTGCTCAAGCCCGAAACCATTAACTACCGTACCTACAAGCCCGAGCGCGACGGTCTGTTCTGCGAGCGTATCTTCGGCCCTGTCAAGGACTACGAATGCCATTGCGGCAAGTACAAGCGCATCCGCTACAAGGGGATCGTCTGCGACCGCTGCGGTGTGGAGGTGACCGAGAAGAAGGTGCGCCGCGAACGCATGGGCCACATTTCGCTGGTCGTACCGGTGGTTCATATCTGGTATTTCCGTTCGCTGCCGTCGAAAATCGGCTACCTGCTGGGTATCCCGTCGAAGAAGCTGGAGGCTATCATCTACTACGAGCGTTACGTCGTGATCAACGCCGGTGCCGCTGCCGAGCAGGGCATCGAGCGTCTGGCCACGCTTTCGGAGAAGGAGTACCTCGACGTGCTGGCCGCGCTGCCCAAGGGCAACCAGGCGCTGGACGACAGCGACCCCAACAAGTTCGTCGCACAGATGGGCGCCGAGGCGGTCTATACGCTCCTGAAGCAGGTCGACCTCGACACGATGTCCTATGCACTGCGCCACAAGGCTTCGACCGAAACGTCGCAGCAGCGTAAGAGCGAAGCGCTCAAGTGCCTGAACGTCATCGAGTCGTTCCGCGCGTCGGAGGGCAAGAACAAGCCCGAATGGATGGTGCTGAACGTCATCCCGGTGATCCCGCCCGAGTTGCGCCCGCTGGTGCCGCTGGACGGCGGACGTTTCGCCACGTCGGACCTGAACGACCTCTATCGTCGGGTCATCATCCGCAACAACCGTCTGAAGCGCCTGATCGAGATCAAGGCTCCGGAGGTGATCCTGCGCAACGAGAAGCGTATGTTGCAGGAAGCTGTGGACTCGCTGTTCGACAACTCGCGCAAGAGCAATGCCGTGAAGAACGAGTCGAACCGTCCGCTCAAGTCGCTCTCCGACTCGCTGAAAGGTAAGCAGGGACGTTTCCGCCAGAACCTGCTGGGTAAGCGTGTCGACTACTCGGCGCGTTCGGTCATCGTCGTCGGCCCCGAGCTGAAGATGCACGAGATGGGTATTCCGAAGGACATGGCGGCCGAACTTTACAAGCCGTTCGTGATCCGCAAGCTCATCGAGCGCGGAATCGTGAAGACGGTGAAATCCGCAAAGAAGATCATCGACCGGAAAGACCCCGTGATCTGGGGCATTCTGGAGAATGTCATCAAGGGACACCCCGTGCTGATGAACCGCGCCCCGACGCTGCACCGCCTCGGTATCCAGGCGTTCCAGCCCAAGCTGATCGAGGGCAAGGCCCTGCAGCTCCACCCGCTGGCATGTACGGCGTTCAACGCCGACTTCGACGGCGACCAGATGGCCGTGCACCTGCCCCTGGGCAATGCCGCCATCCTGGAGGCGCAGCTGCTGATGCTCGGTTCGCACAACGTTCTTAACCCCGCCAACGGCGCACCCATCACCGTGCCGTCGCAGGACATGGTACTCGGCCTCTACTACATCACCAAACCCCGCAAGGGTGTCAAGGGCGAGGGCCGCGCATTCTATGGCCCCGAGGAGGCGATCATCGCCTACAACGAAGGCCAGGCCGACCTGCACGCCATCGTGAAGTGTATGGTGGACGATATCGACGCGGACGGCAACCCGGTACGCGAGCTGAAGGAGACGACCATCGGCCGAATCCTCTTCAACCAGGTGGTACCCAAGGAGGTGGGTTACATCAACGAGATCCTCACGAAGCGTTCGCTGCGCGACATCATCGCGGTGGTGATGAAGAAGGCCGGTGCCGACAAGGTGGCAGCGTTCCTCGACGATATCAAGGACATGGGTTACCGCATGGCATTCCGCGGCGGCCTGTCGTTCAACCTCGACGCCGTGATTATCCCCGACGCCAAGGAGAAACTCGTACAGGAAGGTTACGAGCGTTCGGACGCCATCATGGAGGACTACAACATGGGTCTTATCACCAACAACGAGCGTTACAACCAGATCATCGACGTTTGGACGAACATCAATACCAAGCTGACGAAGGTCGTGATCGACACGCTGATCAAGGACGACGACGGTTTCAACCCGGTATACATGATGCTCGACTCGGGCGCCCGCGGTTCGAAGGAGCAGATCCGTCAGCTGAGCGGTATGCGTGGCCTTATGGCCAAGCCGCAGAAGTCGGGTGTCGAGGGTGGCCAGCAGGTCATCGAGAACCCGATCCTCTCGAACTTCAAAGAGGGACTTTCGGTGCTCGAGTATTTCATCTCGACGCACGGTGCCCGTAAGGGTCTTGCCGATACCGCACTGAAGACGGCTGACGCCGGTTATCTGACACGCCGTCTGGTTGACGTCGCACAGGACGTGATCATCAACGAGGAGGACTGCGGTACGCTCCGCGGCCTGACGGCTACGGCCATCAAGCGCAACGACGACGTCGTGCAGACCCTCTACGATCGTATTCTGGGCCGTGTCGCCCTGAACGACGTGATCCATCCGCTGACGGGTGAGGTCATCTGCAAGGCAGGCGAGGAGATCACCGAGGCGATTGCCGAGGCGATCGAGAAATCGCCGCTCGAATCGGTGGAGATCCGCTCGGTGCTGACCTGCGAGGCACGCCGGGGCGTATGCGCGAAGTGCTACGGCCGCAACCTTGCCACCGCACGCATGGTGCAGAAGGGCGAAGTCGTGGGTGTCATCGCGGCGCAGTCGATCGGCGAGCCGGGTACGCAGCTTACCCTCCGTACGTTCCACGTCGGTGGTGTGGCCGGTGGCTCGGCGGTCGAGACCAATGTCGTTTCGAAATACGAAGGCCGTCTGGAGATCGACGAGCTGCGTACCGTGAAGGGCAAGAATGCCGCCGGCGAGGCGATCAACATCGTCATTTCGCGCCAGTCGGAATTCCGCATCGTTGACCCGAAGACCGAGATCGTACTCTATACGCACAACCTGCCCTACGGCGCGACGCTTTTCATGGCGGACGGTGCCGAGGTCAAGAAGGGCGACCTGATCTGCGAATGGGATCCGTACAATGCCGTTATCATCTCCGAATACGAAGGTAAGGCCGTTTACGACAGCGTCGTCGAGGGTATTACCTACCGTGAGGAGCGTGACGAACAGACCGGCCTTTCGGAGAAGGTGGTCATCGAGTCGAAGGACAAGACCAAGAACCCCGTCATCAAGATCGTAAACAAGGAGGGCGAGGAGGTCAAGCAATACAACCTGCCCGTTTCGGCGCACGTCGTCGTGAAGGACAACGCCAACATCAAGGCCGGCGATATCCTGATCAAGATTCCGCGTGCCGTCGGCAAGTCGGGCGGCGACATCACCGGTGGTCTGCCCCGTGTAACCGAGCTGTTCGAAGCCCGTAACCCGTCGAACCCGGCGATCGTGTCGGAAATCGACGGCGAGGTATCGTTCGGCAAGATCAAGCGCGGTAACCGCGAGATTATCATCACCTCGAAGCAGGGTGACGTGAAGCGTTACCTCGTGCCCCTGTCGCGTCAGATCATTGTGCAGGAGAACGACTACGTGAAGGCCGGAAGCCCGCTGTCGGACGGTGCCATCACCCCGAGCGACATCCTCAATATCCTCGGCCCGACGAAGGTGCAGGAGTACATCGTCAACGAGGTGCAGGAGGTATACCGCATGCAGGGTGTGAAGATCAACGACAAGCACTTCGAGGTCATCGTCCGCCAGATGATGAACAAGGTGAAGATCGAGGATCCGGGTGATACCCGGTTCTTCGAAGACCAGGTCGTCGACAAGTGGGAGTTCATGGATGTGAACGACGAACTCTACGACAAGGTGGTCGTCACCGATGCGGGCGATTCGACGTCGCTCCAGCCCGGGCAGATCGTTTCGCTGCGTAAGCTGCGCGACGAGAATTCGAGCCTCAAGCGCCGAGACCAGAAGCCCGTGCAGGTGCGCGACATTGTGCCCGCTACTTCGACGCAGGTGTTGCAGGGTATTACCCGCGCCGCGTTGCAGACTTCGAGCTTCATCTCGGCGGCTTCGTTCCAGGAGACCACCAAGGTGCTCAACGAGGCTGCGATCCAGGCCAAGGTCGATCCGCTGGAAAACCTCAAGGAAAATGTGATCTGCGGTCACCTGATCCCCGGCGGTACGGGCCTGCGCGATTACGACAACCTTGTGGTCGGTTCGAAAGCCGAGCTGGAATCGCTCCAGCAGGCGCAGTAAATCCGAGGCTGCATATACGATTCGAAAGAAGCCGTTCCCTGGGGAACGGCTTCTTTTTATTTTGACCGGATTCTCGATTATCTTCAACCGTCATTGTCCCGATGGTTAGCTGGAGTCGAAATAGTTCGCACTCCCGGCGGCATTGCCAACCGTACTTTTTTCGGACGGATACGGTGTTTCTGTATGGAGGGGATGCGCAGGCAGGGAGGCCGGCATCGCTGACTTATGGTGCCGTAGCCCGGATTGCCGCGCAGGAACTCGAATACGAGGGTGATGCGGCAGGTGAGGCGGTCGACCGAATTTTTAGACGATGCCGCCGGACGGTTGGCTCGAACCGATGCGGTTCTACGGGAACCCGGAGTAGAAGCCGCCTGTGTCTACGATTCCGGGGGACGGCTTGTGGCACGCCGGGAGGAAGCCCACAATTACGATGGTGCTACGGAGCGGAGCTAAAGCTATGAATATGCGGATTCCGGCGCACGCGGCGACTGGACGGAGCGCAGGGCGACTGTGCAAAAGACAGCCGTGCAGCCGTTCAAAGGGCATGAACACGAGCGGTCGGAGGTCATTCGCTATCCGGATGCTTATCGGTCTGAGTTTTGGAAGATTCCCTGTTCCGAATTGCGAAAAATCCCGGAGCACAAAAAAACACGGTTCCCCGCCGTAAGAATCCTGTCCGGATTATTTCTTGCCGTTATAGCGCTTGGCGAGACCCCCTTCGGAGGTTTCCCGGTAGAGGCTCGGGAGGTTATGCCCGGTTTCGTTCATCACCTCCACGACCCGGTCGAAGCTCACCATGTGCGAGCCGTCGGAGAGCGTGGCGTAGGCGTTGGCATCGAAAGCCCGGGCTGCCGCAATCGCATTGCGTTCGATGCAGGGCACCTGCACCAATCCGCATACGGGGTCGCAGGTGAGCCCCAGGTGGTGTTCGAGCCCCATCTCCGCGGCATATTCGATCTGCGAAGGGGTGCCGCCGAAAAGCTGGCATGCCGCGGCGGCGGCCATGGCACATGCCACACCGACCTCGCCCTGGCAGCCGACCTCGGCGCCGGAGATCGAAGCGTTGGTTTTGGCCACGTTGCCGAACAGTCCCGCCGTAGCCAGGGCGCGCAGGATGCGGATGCGCAGGAAATCGCGCGAATTGGCCAGGTGGTAGAGCACTGCCGGAACCACGCCGCACGACCCGCACGTCGGGGCGGTTACGACGGTGCCGCCGGAAGCGTTCTCCTCCGAAGTCGCCAGCGCATAGGCGTAAATCTGGGCGCGGGATTTCAGCGAATCGGTGTAGCTCTTCGACTTGACCCAGTAGGTGCTCGCCTTGCGGGCGACCTTGAGCCCTCCCGGCAGTACGCCGTCATTGTTCAGGCCGCGCTGGATCGTTTCGCACATCACCGTCCATATCCGGTCGAGGTAATCCCATATTTCGGGGCCTTCGCAGTCGTTGACATATTCCCAATAGGTTTTTCCTTCGCGGTAGCACCAGTCCTTGATCTCCGAGATCGTCGTCAGCGGATAGATGCTGGCGGGTATCTCCAGGCGCGAACTCTCGTTCGCCAGGGCACCCCCGCCGATGCTGTATATCGTCCATCTGTCGACAACCTTGCCGGCTTTCAGCCCCTCGAACAACATGCCGTTGGGATGGAAGGGCAGCACGACCTTCGGCTCCCAGACGATCTGGGTCGGGGCGATGGGCTCCAGCACCGAAAGGATCGCCATGTCGGTGAGGTGTCCCTTGCCCGTGGCGGCAAGCGATCCGTAGAGTGTCACACGGTATGAATCGACGTCGCGACTACGTTCGGCAAAACGTTCGGCAGCCTTTTTTGGCCCCATCGTGTGGCTGCTCGACGGGCCGTTGCCGATCTTATATAATTCTTTGAGTGACTCCATAAACTGGCTTTATATGTGAGGCAAAGATAATGTAAATTGTCGGATGTTCCCTTTCCCGGCCGGAGATTTAAGCCGCTCCCGTCCGGGCGGAACGAAAAAAGGAAAAGGCCGGAACCTTTCCCTTTTCGTAGCCTCACCGCGACTCGAACGCGAATTTAGGGTTTAGGAAACCCTCGTTCTATCCCTTGAACTATGAGGCCGGATAAAAATTGCGGCGCACTTTTCTGCAAAGCGCACCGCAAATATAATAATTTTTCCCGGTTTTAGAAACTGAACCCTACGCCGATCGAAAATGTGTGGGCCCGGGCGGTGTAATTACCCGAAAAATCGGTGACCGGATTGGTGAGCTGGCTTTCGGGAATGCCTGCTGCCGCCAGTTTTTCGTTCACGATGCCCAACACCGAGTTGGTGTAGGGATAGGAACCCGTACGTTCGGGATCGGCCGAATTGACGTAGCCGTATGCGATGTCGATGTTCATCCATTTGATCGGGCGGAAGGTGACGCCGGCCGTATAGGCGAGCTTGGTCATCGACGGGGTTTCGGGATTGAGGTAGTCGCTGCGCACGGGGCTTTCATCCACGTACATACCCATACGGGCGGTCAGCCAGTCGAGTGCGTGGTATTCGCCGCCGAAACGGAACGCCAGCGTGTTGGAGTATTTTTTATCGCTGACCGGGATGTTCAGCACGGGGGTGTTGCTGCTCGGTTCGAGAATCTTGACGTCGAGTTTGTCGTAGGCACTCCAGAGCACATATTGCAGGTCGACGGCGAACTCCCATTTCGGAACGGGACGGAAGCTGACACCCCACGTCAGCGATGCCGGCAGGGGCAGCTCGGTCTTCACGACGGCCGACGTGAGCTTGGCGGGGTCGAGACCCAACTGGGGCAGGAGCTGTCCGATGACCTGGGCGATTTGCGTGTTGTCGATCATACGCAGGTCGATCGAACCCGAATCCACCTTCATTTTGAGTTTCGAACGGTAGGTAAAGCCCAGTGACCACTGTTCGTTGATGTCCCACATCACACCGAGGTTTACCCGACGGCCATTTTGGCTTTGCCTTCGAGCCCCAGCGATATCAGGTTTTTGTCCCCGGCCATTTCGAAGAGGTCGGGCATTTGCGGGTTGAGCATTTGCAATGCGCCCATGAGCGCTTTGTTCTGCGGATTGTCGGCGCCGATAGGCAGCAGCGAGCGCGAAAGGTCGAACTTGCCCCAGGTCATCATCAGACCGCCGCCGACGGAGAGGTGCTCGCAGAGTTTGAACGAGACGGTCGGCTGGAGATTGTAGGCCTTGAGGTTGATCGACTGCACGAGCTGTGCTCCCGGCCAGTTGTTGCCCCAGTCCATCGAGGAGCCGAACGGCGTGTTGAAAGCCAGGCCGACCGACATCCAGTCGAGGGGTTTGTAGTTGAAATAGGCGTAAAGCGGGGTCGCAATGCTGTTGTCCGAGGTGTAGTGCAGCGGCTTGGTCTTGCCCGTATAGTCGGGGAGCGACGTATAGGTGGCCTTCGAAGCGATGCCGGTGATGCCGACCGAAATGTCGAATCGGGTGTCCTGAAACGAGGCGGCGGCGGGGTTGAACCAGATCGACTCGGAGTTGAGCTTCATGGCCGTACCCACGTGTCCCATACCGTTCTGCTTCGAAGAGAGGTTGTTCACTTGATATCCTTCGGCGTATGCTCCCGAGGTGACGGCAGCGGTGGCCAGAAGAAGGAAAAGTTTTTTCATAACGTATTGGTTTGGTTTGTACTATACGCCCGTTGCGGCGTGTAAAAATCGAGGGCAAAAGTATGAAAACTATCTCTGCCGCCCAAATTTTTTGGTCTAAAATTCCTGAAAATTGACCTAAATGGTATAGGATTGGCCGAAACGCCGGGTGGGGCCGGACTCTCCGGCTTCCAAAAAAGTGCGGCATTATCCGTGCCGCACTGCGTGTCCGAGATTGCCGGTCGGGCTATTTCCGGTTGTTATATGCCTCGAGCGCCTTGCCCAGTACGACCAACGCCCGTTCGAGGTCTTCCTTCTTGAGTACGTAGGCGATGCGGACTTCGTTGCGGCCGCACGCCGGATCGGAGTAGAAGCCCGATGCGGGGGCGAGCATTACGGTTTCGCCCTGGTAGTCGAAGTCGGAGAGGCACCATGCGCAGAAATCGTCGCTGTCCTCTACCGGCAGCCGTGCCACGGTATAGAAGGCGCCCATCGGGATCGGCGAGTATACGCCTGGTAGGCGGTTCAGCCCGTCGATCAGGCATTTGCGCCGTTCGATATACTCCTCGTAGACTTCGGTGCTGTACGATCGCGGCGCGTCGATCGAAGCCTCGGCGACGATCTGTCCGATCAGCGGGGGCGAGAGGCGCGCCTGGCAGAATTTCATCACGGCGTTACGCAGCGTCCGGTTCTTGGTGATGAGCGCCCCGATACGGATTCCGCATTCCGAGTAGCGTTTCGACACCGAGTCGATCAGCACCACGTTTTGCTCGATGCCTTCGAGATGGCAGGCCGATATGTAGGGCGACCCGGTGTAGATGAATTCGCGGTAGACCTCGTCGGAGAAGAGGAACAGGTCGTATTTTTTGACCAGGTCGCGGATGCGGTTCATCTCCTTGCGTGTGTACAGGTACCCCGTGGGGTTGTTGGGATTGCAGATCAGGATACCGCGCGTGCGGTCGTTGATGAGCTTTTCGAATTCCGCGACGTCGGGCAGTGCGAATCCCTGCTCGATCGACGAAACCACGGGACGTATCACGGCCCCCGCGGAGATGGCGAAGGCCATGTAGTTGGCATAGGCGGGCTCGGTGATGATGATCTCGTCGCCGGGGTTGAGGCACGACATGAAAGCGAACAGCACGGCCTCGGAGCCGCCCGTGGTGACGATGATGTCGTCGGGCGAGAGCTTGATCTGGAACTGTTCGTAGTAACCTACCAGTTTCTCGCGCAGCGAGCGGTAACCGTCGCTGGGGCTGTATTCGAGCACCGTACGGTCGATCTTTTTCAGGGCGTCGAGCCCGGTCTGCGGCGACGGCAGGTCGGGCTGGCCGATGTTCAGGTGGTAGATCTTGGTGCCGCGTGCCCGGGCGGCTTCGGCCAACGGGACGAGCTTGCGTATGGGTGAAGCCGGCATCAGCTCGGCGCGTTGTGAGATTTCTGGCATGTGTGAAAAAAGTTAAAAAACGCAGTGGAAATTACTCGACCTCGGCCGTGGGGCGGAACTTGATGGCCTTGCGCGGCGGGATCTTCACCGGGGCGCCCGTGCGCGGATTGCGGCCCATGCGTGCGGATTTCTGCTGCACGCTGAATGTCCCGAGCCCGGTGAGGGTAAGGCGCTCACCCTGCCGGAGACTGTGTACGGTCACGCGGATGATGGCATCGACCGCCTTGCGCGCGTCGACTTTCGAGATGTTAGCGTCGAGGGCTACCGCCTCGACCAGCTGCGCTTTGTTCATGTTCTATAATGTGTGAAAAGTTGCGACCTTACCTAACTTGTTGACAAAGATATGGAATTTTCCTAAAAGTCAAAAATAATGTCCTTGATTTGAAGTCCCGCTCCGGCCGCCCCGGAAATAATCGGGGTAAAGATTTGGCAGAATGGAAAAACCGTGCTACTTTTGTCCCCGGAAAGATGGCAGAGTGGTCGATTGCGGCGGTCTTGAAAACCGTTGAGCTGCAAGGCTCCGGGGGTTCGAATCCCTCTCTTTCCGCCGAATGTATGAAGAATCGACAGCAAGAGGGGCTATCACAGCCCCTCTTGTCTTATTCAGGTGTCGGTGTGGCCTATTGCGCGCCCAGTTCTTTATAGAGTTCCAGCCGCAGGCCGCAGTAGTTTTCGATTATTTCGGCAGCCTTTTGAACACGCCCCATGTGCATTTCCAATTCCTGCGGAGCCATGTAGAACTCGGCGCTGTAAGACGTTTTTAACAGCACCTGTTTCAGGCATGGCAACGTGAAAATGTTTTTGATATGGTTGTCGTCAAATACCAGCATTAGTTTTGTCGAAAGCGTCCGCATCCGGTCGTGCATCACGACCGGATCATGGATGTCGAATTCCATACCGTGATAGACATAGTAGAGCGTGTGGTAGAAATAGACGATCGCCTGCGCCGAGAACTGTGCCGCCAGACGCACGTTGCGGCCACCGGCAAACGCATCCTGCGCCTGTTCGAGCAGGTCGTTGCCGAGCGTGCGGAACGTGTCGAAATGGAATTTGGCGTCGGCATAGGCTTTGGCAAAGTCAATCGGGTGCTTCGGGCGGCGAAACCGATAGTGGTCGCTGCAATGCAATAGTTCGCCCTCGGCATGGGCGAAGTAGAGGAACGGCGTCCGATGCGATTCGACATAGTTCAACGGCAGGATATAGGGATTGATGTAGGTGACCTTCCGGTGGCGGTACGGCATCCTGTACCGCAGGATGCGTTTTGCCCGAATCCAGTCGTATTCGGGCGTTTCGCGCACGACCATCAGCAGGTCGTAGGCCACGGCATCGCTGTGGGGCGTGCCGCCGGCCAGCTTTCCGAAAAGCAGGACGTATTCCGGGTCGAAATAACCGTCCGTCAGGTGGCGGATCATCTGCGCCGCTTCGTTGGGGTCGTAGAGCAGTTCGTCGGGGCGCCCGGGTTGCGGTTGCGGTTGCGGTGCGGGTTGCGCGGCAGATTGCGCGGCGGGCTGTGCCGGTTCCATGGCGGGAGCGACGATCTGTTCGATGTCCGGCTGTTGCGCGGCCCGCGTGGTTTGGGGGACTATGGGTTGCACAGGCTGTTCCTGCGCGGGGTTTTGATTCGGTTCCATTTTGTTTGATTTTAAGATTGCAGACGAAGCCTGCGGGGTTTGAAAACATGCGCAGCGTGTTTGCAGACCTCCGCCGGGGGAGGCTTCGGCCTGCCGCTGCCTGTGGCAGCGGATACGATGGGCATAAAAAGGGCTGTCCTTATCGTGCAACGGGGCACAACAAAGAGAATAAAGGTTTGGTTAGCAGTCGTTTGCTAATCGGGCGGGTGGAAATGGAGACGGATCGGGAGGGTGCACGGCGGAAACCGCTTGCGGCTGGCCTTGCGGCGTGTCTGTACCGGGGTACGGACGGAAGATAGTGTTCGCATAATACAAAAAAAAGTGTGCGCAGCTGCGAACACTATCTTCACCTTTTTACGGGCTCAATACAGGTGCCGTTCGCGGGATTGCTCCCCAACGGCTCTGCGCATACTTTTTTCGTGGTTTCCCGTATTGAGAATCCAGTGAAAAGGTTTTTTGAAAATAATGTTCGCAGGAGCAAAGATATAAAAAAAATGATAAATCGTAAAATGTAAATAACTTCTTGCATTTTAGATTGATGGAATATTAGATTTTATATATTTTTGTCAAAAGATTTTCTAATGGCTAATTCTCATAAAATATCCGGTTCTGCATTAATAGCCCTCAAAGAGGCATTAACTAATATTTATTGGATAAAAAACGATCTTAAAATGTTTGTTAATCATACAATCAATAATAAATCGTTTGTATCTACTTTAGACATGACCAAATATAAACGAGAAATAGCAAATGACATTGTAAATAGAATGTCAAATCGATTGGACATATATGAAGAAGATTTGTTATTATTACTTAAAGCAGTATCCGATATGTCTGATTTTTTCGCATTTAAAGAAATGGGAAGACGCAGATAAAAAGATAAAAAAGCCCAGGAAAGTGTTGAAGCGCTAAGACTACATACAAAAGGTTATTTTGCTATTATTGAAGAACAAAAGGAAGCAGAAACCCGGAAGATAACATACCAAAATAAAATACAGAAAGCTCAATTTTTTCAATCAGAATTAGAAAAATTAAAAATAGACTTTAATCGAATGTCTGCGTCATCGGCAAGTCCACAAAAAACGCGGATATGAATTTGAACAATTCCTGAACTCCTTATTTAATTTATTTGATTTAGACCCGAAATGTTCCTATAAAATTAGTGGAGAGCAAATTGACGGTGCGTTTACTCATGATAACCAAGATTATCTAATTGAGGCAAAATGGGAGGCTAAAGCCATGCCAAAATCAGCATTGCATGCGTTTAGTGGTAAAGTTAAAGATAAATTAACAACAACACTTGGCTTGTTTATATCTATTTCAGGGTTTGCAGACGAATGTATAAGAAGAGAAAACTCAAATATAATCCTGATGGATTATCAAGATATAATTATGGTAATAGAGAATAGGATAGACTTAAAGCAGTTAATCTATCTTAAAAGACAACATGCATCGCAAACAGGTATTATACTTTATCATCCAGCATGTTAAGACCTACTTTCTTATCTAAATCAAAAGGGATAGAGCGAAATTTGCCCCGTTGTAATAGGCTATTAAACAGGCTAAGAGATTGAGAATAAAAAAGACCCAAAACCGGGTCTTTTTTATTGCGATTATTTCAATTCTATTGTTTCCTATTTCCGTTTCTTGCCTTTGGCGGCGACCCGCTGGGCGGCTGTGACCGCCTTTTTCGGGGGCTTGCGTACGCTTTTGGTCGCTTTGCCCTTGCCTTTGCCATTCTCGTCGCGTCCCCATGCCGTGCCTTCGTCGAATTTCATAAATGCCGACCAGTCGAAACCTTCGTTCGACATCTTGCTGAAATCGGGGATGTCCGGGTGGGGTTGGGGCTTGGTTTTCAGCTTCCGGCGCGGCGATGACGTTGGGTCATATGCCGTTTGGTCGTGTGAGGGTTCTGCGTGTACCGTTTCGTCGTGGGCGGGCGCCGGGGCGTACGCCGTCGGGGTTGCCGGGACGGGCGTTGCCGGCTTCACGTTCCGCGTCGGCTTTTTTCGGTGCCGGGGCGTATGTCTGCCCGGCGGCCTGGTAATCCTCGGTTTTTGTGCGGCGGGGCTTGCGAACCGGGGCTTCCTGCGCCCCGTTTTCCCCGTCGCGGGCGATCTCGGCCATCGGCCGGCGGCCGCGGTTCAGCCGGTTGAGTTTGCGGACGACCTCCTCGGCATCGCGGAACGGGACGCTCACGAACGAGAAGTTGTCCGAAATCTGGACGTCGTTGATATATTTGTCGCGCAGGCCGCACTTGAATTTGAGCATGTCGACCAGCTTGCGTGCCGTGTAGCCGTCGCGTTTGCCCACGGCCAGGAACAGCCGTGCCGTCCCCTTGCGGTCGACCGAGAAGGAGCGTATTTCGGGGTAGTTGTTCTGGTCGAGCTCGCTGCGGAACGCCAGGCGCAGCAGCGCACCCAGGGCTACGTCGGGGGTATATTCGGCGAGCAGCTCTTCGGCGAATTCCTTGTAACCGTCGTAGCTTTCGTTTTCGACGATCTCCTGCATCTCCTCCTTGATCTTCAGCCGTTTCATCTCTACGATGTCCTGCGGCGAGGGGAGGGTTTCGCGTTTGATCTCGACCTTGATGTCGCGCATCAGGTTGTTCAGGCCGCGGAACTCCGAGGGCGAGACGAACGTGATGGCCGTTCCCTGCTTGCCGGCGCGGCCCGTGCGGCCAATGCGGTGCACGTAGCTCTCCGAGTCCTGCGGCAGCGAGTAGTTGATGACGTGGGTCAGGTTGCCCACGTCGATGCCCCGGGCGGCCACGTCGGTAGCCACCAGGATATTGATCGTGCGGTCGCGGAATTTGCGGAGTATCTTCTCGCGCTGCGCCTGCGACACGTCGCCGTGCAGCACCTCGGCTGCGTAGCCGCGCGCCGTCAGGCGCGAGGCGGTTTCGTCGGCGCCGATCTTGGTGCGGGCGAAGATGATGCCGTAGAATTCGGGTTCGACGTCGATGATGCGGGTCAGGGCGTCGAACTTGTCGGCCTCGCGTACCTCGAAATAGATTTGTTCTGTGAGGTCGGCCGTGATTTGCTTGTGTTCCACGCGCACGATCTCCGTGTCGCGCATGTAGGTTTTCGAAAGCCGGATGATGCGCTCGGGCATCGTGGCCGAGAAGAGCAGCACGCGCCGCTCGTCGCTGGTGTGGCTCATGATCTCTTCGACGTCCTCGACGAAGCCCATGTTGAGCATTTCGTCGGCTTCGTCCAGTACGAGGTAACGGACGTTTTCGAGTTTCAGCGTGCCGCGGCGGATGTGGTCGAGCACGCGCCCCGGCGTCCCCGACGACGATGTCGATGCCTTTGGCAAGGCGCCGCAGCTGTTCGCTCATCGCGGCGCCGCCGTAGATGGCGGTGATCGAGAGCCGTTTTTCGCGGTTGTAGGAGAGCAACTCCTCGGCGGCCTGCAGCGCCAGTTCGCGCGTCGGCACGAGGATGATGGCCTGAATCGGCCCGCGGGCGGGTTCGAGCGACTGGAGTATCGGCAGGCCGTAGGCCGCGGTTTTACCCGTACCGGTCTGCGACTGGGCTATGATGTCGTTGGTTTTGGTAAGCAGGTGGGGGATTGTGAGCTTCTGGATTGCGGTGGGCGTCTCGAATCCCTTGGCGCGGACTGCGGCGAGCATCTGCTCGGAAAGCCCCAGGGCGCTGAAATCGTCTGTAATGGTCATGTGCATGTTTTATTCGGCACAAAGGTACGATAAAAAGCCGAAAAATGTGTAAAACGTGAAAAAACCGTGATTTACAACCCGTGTTTTGGTTCGGGGACATGCCGTTTGCCGCGGTTTGCAGGGACGGCGGTTCGCCCGTTTCAAATATTTTTGTTATATTTGCCCGAATTTTTAATCTAAATAGGATGGCATACAATTTATTGAAAGGCAAGAAGGGCCTTATTTTCGGAGCACTCAACGAGCAGTCGATCGCATGGAAAGTGGCGGAACGCGCCGTTGAAGAAGGGGCCGAAATCGTCCTGACGAATACTGCCGTATCTATTCGCATGGGTACAATCGGCCGGTTGGCTGAAAAATGCAATACGATCGTCGTCCCGGCCGACGCTACGAGCGTCGAGGACCTGGAAAACCTAATCGACAAGACGATGGAGCATTTCGGGGGCAAGTTCGACTTCATGCTCCACTCGATCGGCATGTCGCCCAACGTCCGCAAGGGCCGCACGTACGACGATCTGGACTATGACTACCTCGCGAAGACGCTCGACATCTCGGCCATTTCGTTCCACAAGGCCATTCAGGTGGCCCGCAAGAAGGACGCCATCAACGAGTGGGGTTCGATCGTCGCCCTTTCCTACATCGCCGCGCAGCGCACGCTCTACGGTTACAACGACATGGCCGACGCCAAGGCGCTGCTGGAGTCCATAGCCCGCAGCTTCGGTTACATCTACGGCCGGGAGAAGCACGTGCGCATCAACACCGTGTCGCAGTCGCCGACGCCGACCACGGCCGGCAGCGGCGTGCTGGGTCTGGGCGACCTGATGGCCTTCGCCGAGAACATGTCGCCGCTGGGCAACGCTTCGGCCGAAGATTGCGCGGACTACGTGCTGACGCTTTTCTCGGACCTCACGCGCAAGGTCACGATGCAGAACCTCTACCACGACGGCGGATTCTCGTCGATGGGTATGTGCCGCCGCGCCATGAAGACCTACGAGAAGGGCATGCGGTTCGAGGACGTGCACGAGAACCAGTACCCGTTCGGCGAGAACGCGGAATAGCTGGCGGAGATGCTTGAATAAAAGGGAAAGCCTGAAAAGGCTTTCCCTTTTATCAATATGTGGGAAATCATTGTTCGTGCCGGTTTAAAAATATATCTCCCGTGCTGTTGGCGTACTGGATGATCTCGAAATTGTGTACGGCTTGCGCCGGAGCCGCGAAATAGTCGCTTTCGCCCGAAAGCCGGTAGACGCCCCTTTGATGTCGACGGCCTCGATATGCAGCGAGTCGTACTTGTAGGAGTGCAGCGAATCGGCCCTGTGGTAGTGGAGCAATATGCCGCCCTGGGGAAGCATTGTTGCCGTCCTGATTTTCCGGGGATAGGGCCCGTCCATATAGAGATCTGTTTTGACGCTGTCAGCAATGTGGAACGAAATGTGCCATGACCAGTCGTCATCGAGGTAATAATCACCCTTGTATTCCTTCAGATTGACCCAATAGCCGTTGAAATTCCGGATTTCCGGGGCGATGTATTCAGATTTTACAGAGTCGGGCAGCATCTGGTCATAAAAATCGCGATAGCTTGGGTCGTTTAAATAAGACATGTAGACCGAATCGAGGTAACGGCTCTCGAAGAACCTGTGGGCGGGACTGTTCCGGTTGTGGGTGATAAACCGGTATTCGCGGTAGAGTTCCTTTCCTTCCGCCTTGCGGTAATGAGTTTCGATAACGGTTATCGAGTCGGCCGGGTTGAAGTTGGAAAATTCGGAGAAGAACAGTTTGCCGCCGAGCTGGCGGCGAACCGTATCTTCTACCGAGACGGGGCAGGTCTGCCGGCCTGCGTCTTTGCCGTGGCAGGGGCGGTCTGTCGGTTGCGGACTTTGGGCTGCCGGGGGCGTGGCCTGCAGTTCTGCAGTTGCTTTTCCCGGACGGGAACCGCAACTGCAGAATACAAGCGGGAGTAATATTATACTATATTTCATACGGTCGGAGGCAGTCGGTATTAGTATTGGTGGTCGTCCCCGCGTATCTCTTCGCGGGTGATCGGCTTGCGGTTCATCGCCCGCCATGCGTACCAGATGTAGGCTGCGACGAAGGGGATCAGCAGCGAGACGATCGACATCACCTTGAGCGTGAAGAGGCTCGACGAGGAGTTGCGGATCGTCAGCGACGACTGCATGTCGGCCAGCGACGGGTAATAGGCCGTGTTGTTCCAGCCGGCGCAGAGCAGCAGCGCCAATACCGTCAGTACCGTACCCGCACCGCCGAACCAGATGGCGTTGCGCCGGCCGCGCCAGCCCAGTCCGATGCTCCACAGCACCGCCACTACGCCGAGGAGCAGCACCACGGCGAGGTAAGGCATCTCGATGAAGTTGTGCAGGTATTTGTACGGCTCGATGGAGATCCGGCCTGCGGCATCGACCGCCCGGCCGTCGGCGAAGAGCAGCATGCCGAGCCACGCTACGAAGAAAAAAGTACGAAACAGACTGCCGCGGGGATCATCCGCCGGCGGGCACGTTCGTGGATGGTCTTGTCGTCGATGTTATTCATGAAATACTGGCAGGCCAGCGTTGCGGCGAGGAATGTCACGGCAATGCCCAGAAAGACGTTCGAGACATCCGTAAGCGCTTCCAGTCCGTGCCACGGGGTTGTCCACTGCGAGATCACCGTTGCGCTGCCGCTTCCGGCGCCGTTGGCCAGGTTAAGGCGGTCGACCGTAAAGTTCGCGCCCGTGAAAAGTGTCCCGACGGCCGTGCCCAGCAGCAGCGGCCCGGCGATGCCGTTGATCATCAGGAATACGTTGAATGTCTTTTCGCCGAAGACGTTGCCCGGTTTGCGGCGGTATTCGTAGGCCACGGCCTGGATGACGAACACCAGCAGGATCGCCATCCATACATAGAACGCGCCGCCGAACGACGTGGAGTAGAAGAGCGGGAACGAGGCGAAGAATGCGCCGCCGAAGGTCACGAGCGTCGTGAAAGTGAATTCCCATTTGCGGCCCAGCGAGTTGACCAGCATGTTACGTTCCTCTTCGGTCTTGCCGATGTCGTAGAGCAGCCCCTGTCCGCCCTGCACGAAGAGCAGGAAGACCAGCAGCGCCCCCAGCAGGGAGATGATCAGCCACCAATAGTGTTGCAAGAGTGTTAGGGTATCCATAGTCGTTTATTGTTTTTCGTTTTCGGGCCCGATTTTGATTTGGCGGAACATGATGCTCAGTTCGGCGATCAGCAACGCCGTGAAGAGTGCGAGGAAGATGAAGAAGGTGGCCGATACCGACCCGGGGCCGATCTTCGAGGCCGCGATGCCCACGGGCATCAGATCCTGGATGGCCCACGGCTGGCGGCCGACCTCGGCCAGCACCCAGCCGGCCTGCGACGCGAGGTAGGCCAGCGGTACGGACCATACGGCGATCCATAGCAGCCAGCGCCTGTCCGCCAGTTTATCCTTGCGGTTGAGCCACCAGATGACGCCCAGCAGCAGGATGAAGAAGCACCCGGCACCGACCATCACACGGAACGAGTAGAAGAGCAGCGGCACGTTGGGTACGATCTGCTGCGGGGTTTCGAGGTACCCGTATCCGAAGTAGGCGAAATATTCGCGCAGGAACTCCTCGCCTTCGGGCTTCGAGGGGTCGAACTTGGCGGTGATTTGGTCGATCACCGCCTGGTCGCCGGCCTCGAGTGCCGCCCGGTAACGGGCCAGTTCACCCACGGCGACGCGGCCCCGCTCCATCTTCTCCGCGGCCGACATCACGCCGTATTCCTCGTTGCCGTTCACCAGGTCGTTGATGCCCGCCACATAGGCGTCGGCGTCGCGGAAACTCATGATCGAGAGCAGCTTCGGGATGTCGATCTTGAAATAGAATGCGTCCTCGTTCGAGGTGCGTTCCGCCTCCGGCCTTACGATGCCGATGGCCGTCAGGGGCGCACCCTGCTGTCCGTCGTAGAGCGCCTCCATGGCCGCGAGTTTCATCGGCTGCACGCGGGCGATGACGGCGCCCGACTTGTCGCCCGTCATCGCCGTGACGAGCGCGAATACGAAGCCGAAGGCCGAGGCGATGGCGATGCTCTTGCGGGCCATCTTCTGTTCGCGGTGCCGGAGCAGGTACCAGGCGCTGACGCCCACGACGAACAGTGCCGCCAGCACGAACGACGAGGTGATGGTGTGGAAGAACTTGTTCATCGCCACGGGCGAGAAGAGTACCTCCCAGAACGAGGTCATTTCGTTGCGTACGGTTTCGAGGTTGAACGTACATCCCACGGGGTGCTGCATCCAGGCGTTGGCGACCAGGATCCACAGTGCCGAGAGGTTTGCGCCGATGGCCGTGAGCCATGTCGCCGTGAGGTGGAAGCCTTTCGAGACCTTGTTCCAGCCGAAGAACATGATGGCGATGAAGGTGCTCTCCATGAAGAAGGCCATGATGCCCTCGACGGCCAGCGGGGCACCGAAGATGTCGCCCACGAAATGCGAGTAGTTCGACCAGTTGGTGCCGAACTCGAATTCGAGGATGATGCCCGTTGCCACGCCGATGGCGAAGTTGATGCCGAACAGGCGCATCCAGAATTTGGTCGTGCGCTTCCAGAACTCGTCGCCCGTGCGGACGTAAAGGGTCTCCATGATGGCGATGATGAACCCCAGCCCCAGCGTGAGCGGGACGAAAAGCCAGTGGTAAATGGCCGTCATGGCGAATTGCGCACGCGACCAGTCGACTGTTTGTAGATAATCAGATAACATAAGCGATGGTTATTTGTCGGGGGTTAGTTCTTTCATGACCGAACGGCTGCGCTCTTCGGGGCTCTGCCCGGCCAGGAAATCGGGAAAAAAGAATACCTTGAGGATTGCGAACAGGATGAACAGCTTGACCAGGATGATGGCCCACAGGGTTTTGCCTACTGTCATGCTCCGGAACCCGTCGAGGTAGAACCGGAAGATCTTTTTGATTGTTTGTGCCGCCATATCCGTCGCTATCTTTTACCAAAAATAGATAAAATTTCGGAAATAAAAAACAATGCGCCCGGAAAAGTTGCACGCGCATATCTTCCGGCCGGAAATGGTTATCCCCGGTGCCGGGCGTGCGGATATGTGGTAAGTTTTTCGTATTTTTGCCGTCCGTATGGTTAATGGGAATCCGGAAATGAAAGAATATGCGGCCAAACAGCCTTCGCCGTGGGTGTCGGTGTTGCCGCTGGCGGTGCTGACGCTGCTGCTTTACGTGGTCATCCGCTGTTTCGGCGGGGACGCGATCAACGGCGGCAGCCAGATCGCGCTGCTGTCGGCCACGTCGGTCTGCGTGATGCTTGCGATCGGCATCTACCGCTGCAAGTGGGCGGTCTTGGAAGAGGCGATCATCGACAACATCCGGGCCTCGGCTTCGGCAATCATCATCCTGCTGCTGATCGGCGCCATAGCCGGGTCGTGGATGGTGAGCGGCGTGGTGCCGACGATGATCTATTACGGGCTGAAGATCCTCCATCCGTCGTTTTTCCTCGTTGCCTCGTGCGCGATCTGCGCCGTCGTCTCGCTGATGACCGGCAGTTCGTGGACCACCATCGCCACCATCGGCGTGGCGCTGATGGGCACCGGGCAGGCCATGGGTTTCCCCGAAGGGTGGATCGCGGGCGCGATCATCTCCGGCGCCTATTTCGGCGACAAGCTCTCGCTGCTGTCCGACACCACGGTGCTCGCCTCGTCGACCGTCGGGGTGCCGATCTTCACGCACATCCGTTACATGTTGTATACGACCGTCCCGTCGTTCGTCATCGCGCTGGCGGTTTTCGTCATCGCGGGGCTGACGCTCGACCATACGGGCGGCACGCATGCCGGGATGTATGCCGAGTCATTGCGCGGGACGTTCCGCATCACGCCCTGGTTGCTGGCGGTGCCCGTGGCGACGGGCGTGCTGATCGTGCGCAAACTCCCGGCCATCGTGACGCTCTTCTGCGCCGCGGTCTTCGCCTGCGTCGCCATGCTGCTGGCGCAGCCCGAACTGGTGGCGAGGGTGGCCGGAGTCGGAGGGCTGGACTTCATGTCGGGGTTCAAGGGAGTGCTGATGAGCTGCTTCGGCCCGACGGCGATCCCTACCGGAAGCCCGCAGCTGGACGAGCTGGTTGCGACGCGCGGCATGGCCGGCATGCTCAATACCGTGTGGCTGATCATCTGCGCCATGTGCTTCGGCGGGGTGATGACCGGCAGCGGCATGCTGCGGTCGCTGACCTCCATCTTCCTGCGCTTCGTGCGCCGGGCCTTCTCGGCCGTGGCCTCGACCGTCGGCGCCGGCATCTTCTTCAACCTCTGCACCGCCGACCAGTATATCTCGATCATCCTCTCGGGGCGCCTTTTCCGGGAACTTTATGCGGAGCGGGGGCTCGAACCGCGGCTGTTGAGCCGCTCGGTCGAGGATTCGGCCACGGTCTGCTCCGTGCTGGTGCCGTGGAACTCGTGCGGCATGACGCAGGCCACCGTGCTGGGTGTTTCCACATTCGTCTACATGCCTTACTGTATTTTCAATATTGTCAGTCCCCTGATGTCGCTGATGGTGGCGGCCATCGGGTGGAAGATCAAAAGAGCCGCAGGTACTGCGGCGCATCCGCATTAATATGGAATATAAGATGGATACCGGACTTGTGATATTCGACCTCGACGGCACGCTGCTCAATACGATCGGCGACCTGGCTGTCGCATGCAATGCCGTGCTGGCCATGCGCGGCCTGCCGCAGCATACCTATGACGAATACTGCCATTTCGTGGGCAACGGCATCATGCGGCTCGTGGAGCGGGCGTTGCCCGAAGAGCTCCGCACGCCTTATACGGTCGCGGCCGTGCGCGCGGATTTCGTGAAATATTATACCGAGCATATCGACGTTTATACGAAACCCTACGAAGGAATTCCGGAACTGGTTGCGGAGATCGCGCGGCGAGGTATCCGTATCGCCGTGGCATCCAACAAGTTCCAGGCTGGAACGGAAAAACTGATCCGGTTGTTTTTCCCCGGTGTCGAATTCGCCGCGGTCTTCGGCCAGCGCGAAGGCGTGCCGCTCAAGCCCGACCCCGCGGTGGTGGGGGAGATACTTGCGCTTACGGGCGTGGCGAAGGAGCGGGTGCTCTATGTCGGCGACTCGGGCGTGGACATGCAGACAGCCGCGGCCGCCGGTGTCCGCTCGGTCGGGGTGACGTGGGGGTTTCGTGAGCGCACTGAGCTCGAGGAGGCCGGGGCGCGGCACATCGTCGACAATCCGGCCAAGATATTGGAGTTGTTATAGTCCGGGTGCCGCGGTTGTCCGGCAGTCCGGATCCTTTTGCGGATTCTTCTCAATTTATGCCGAATATGTGAATATTCCCAGAAAATTGCATGATTCCGGGAAAAAAGACATATATTTGTTCCCGAATAGTAACATATGGCGAAGAACAACAATACCGAGCGTGACCGGGATGTTACCGAACAGCGTATGCTGAAAGCGGTGGGCGAGATGATCCGCAGGGATGGTTTCGAGAAACTCGGGGTCAATGCCGTCGCGGCGCATTGCGGAGTCTCGAAAATACTTATCTACCGCTATTTCGGTTCGCTGGACGGACTGCTGGCCGCCTATATCCGGCAGCACGATTTCTGGATCAATTTTCCGCTCGACATTCCCGGCCGCGCGCATTTGCCCGAATTTCTGAAAAAGACGTTCCGCACGATGATCGGGCGTTTGCACGGCGACCCTACGCTTAGGCGCCTGTACCGCTGGGAGTTGTCCTCGAAGAACGAACTCGTGGCGGCGCTCCGCAGGCAGCGTGAGCAGGCTGGGCTGGAGTTGATCGCCCGGGTGTCGCGGAAAACCGGGCTGCCCGAGTCGGAGGTGGCCGTGCTGGCTACTTTCCTGACGGCTTCGGTGACCTACCTTGTGCTGTTGGAGGAATATTGCCCGGTTTACAACGGGATTCCGATCGGAGAGGCTGCCGGCTGGGAGCAGATCGTCCTCGGGATAGACCTGCTGATTGACAAGACTTTTAAGGAATGACCGGCCCGCGGGGCGGGAAGGTATATATATTTTTTATAACGAATGTTACCAATAGGTAACAAATTGAAAACCAAAAACAATGAGAAAGATGGCAATGGCATGGATTTTACCGTTCGTATTGCTTGGTTCCTGCGATAAGAAACTGGTCGAATATGAAAAGGGAAGCGTGGAAATTGTCGTGGAACGGGGCGACGCATGGCTGCATGATTTTCCCCTGTTCCTGGGGATTAAAAGGAAGAACCCGCCGCAGATCGCGGTCTGGATCGAAGATGCGCAGGGGCGCTACCTCTCCACGGTTTATGCGAGTTCCAAAATCGCCACCCAGTCCTGGCTGGCGGCGGGCGGAAACCGCCGCAGGGAGGCGCTGCCTCACTGGTGCCATAGCCGGGGTGTGCAATATGCCGACGGGCTTTACCTGCCGACGAAAAGCGAACCGCTGGCGGACGGCATATCGGGTGCCACGCCGCGCGGCAGTTTCGACCTGAAGCTCTCGCCCGAGGCGGGGCTCGATCGGTTCGTCGTAAAGGTCGAGGTGAACCATTCGACCGATTTCAACGAAACCTATCCCGAATCGGCCAAGGAGGGGGAGCCCGGTTACTCGGGCGGGCGGCACGGGAGCGGCCAGCCGGCCGTGGTCTATGCCGCCGACGTCGACCTGTCGTCGGGCAGCGAGGAGTTCGAAGCCGTGCTGGTCGGCCACAGCAGTCCCGACGGAAGTTCGGGCGGGATAGACCCCGATATTTCGGGGCTCACTTCAGCGCTCCGGATCGTGGAACGCATTACGATCCGTGTCCGATAACGGGGCGATCCCGAGTATTGGCCGCGGCGCTGTGCGTGCTGCCTTTCCTTGCCGCCGAGGTGCCGGCGCAGGAGTTGCCCCGCTTTTCCTGTTCGGCGTCCGTAGGGACGGGCTTCGGCCTGACCCGCCCGTCGTCGGTGCCCGTCGTCTGGCGCGTGACGGGTCATTACAATGTGAGCCGCCGTTTTTCGGTCGGTGCCGGAACGGGGGTTTCCTGCTATGAAAAAACGCTCGTGCCGCTCTTTGCCGATGCGAAGTTCCTGCTTATGCGCCGCCGCAGCTTTACGCCCTATGCCGGGTGCGCCGCCGGATATGCTTTCGCACCGCGCAGGGATGCCAACGGGGGACTGCTGCTCAATCCCGAACTGGGGGTGCAGTATGCATTGCGCTGCGGTGTGCACCTGTTCTTCGCGGCAGGCTATGAGTTGCAGCGGCTGGAGCGGCTCCGGAAATACGAAGGCCGCTGGTTCTCCGCCGAATTTGCCGAGCAGCTCAGCCACGGCACCCTCCTGCTGAAGGTCGGGGTGCTGTTCTGAGCCTCGGTCAGCAGTAGGCCTTGACGTCGGCGGGGGTGATGCGCTCCTCGCTGAGTATGATGAGCCGCTCGATGACGTTGCGCAGTTCGCGGATATTGCCGCTCCAGGGCATCGTTTGCAGTTCGCTAAGCGCTTCTTCTTCAATGCGTTTTGCCGGGATGTGGTATTCGGCACAAATTGTGTGTATGAAATGGTCGACCAGCAGCGGGATGTCCTGCGCATGTTCGCGCAGCGCCGGGACGCGCACGACGACCACTCCGATGCGGTGGTAGAGGTCTTCGCGGAAATTGCCCTTCCGGATCTCCTCGCGCAGGTTCTTGTTCGTGGCGGCGATGACGCGCACGTTGACCTCGATGTCCTTGTCGCTTCCCACGCGGCTGATCCTGTTTTCCTGAAGCGCCCGCAGCACCTTGGCCTGCGCCGGGAGCGACATGTCGCCGATCTCGTCCATGAAGAGCGTGCCGCCGTCGGCCTGCTCGAATTTGCCCTTCGCTGCTTGATGGCCGAGGTGAAGGCCCCCCGCTCGTGTCCGAAGAGTTCGCTCTCGATCAGTTCCGAGGGGATGGCCGCGCAGTTGACCTCGACGAACGGGGCCGCGGCGCGGTTGCTTTTGGCGTGCAGCCAGCGGGCGACAAGCTCTTTGCCGGTGCCGTTTTCGCCCGTGATCAGCACGCGCGCCTCGCACGGCGCGACCTTGTCGATCAGCTGGCGGACGTGTTCGATCTGGGGCGAGGTGCCGATGATATGCTCCGTCTGCGCATTGTGCCCGCGGCGGGTGCGGCGTGCCGGGGCCGCCGCGGGGGCCTGCACGGGGGCCGGGTCGTCGATGGTGCGGTGTATGGACTGCAGCAGGCGGTTCATGTCGATGGGCTTGGTGAGGTAATCCTGCGCACCGTTGCGTACGGCTTCGACCGCCGAGTCGATCGACGCTTCGGCCGACAGCACGATGAACGGGACGCCCTTGTCGGGGATTTTACACCCGGTGTCCGACAGGATGACGTCGAACGGGATTTTCTCGCACATGTTCGAGGCCGCCTCTTCGTCTTCGGCGGCCTCTGTCGAGAAACCTTCGTATTCGAGCCGCTCGCGCAGCGTGTTTCGCATACTTTTTGATTGGTCTAAAATTAAAACCTTTGCCATAGCTTGTTTTTCCTGAAATTTTACCTACTTTTGTCCCAAAGTTATGACTTTCTGCGGTGTAAAACCAATCTTGTAGGGTCTTGCCGGACGGGGTGGAAAGTCGGAAAAAACGTCTTGAATCGGTTTACCGCAACGGGCTTGCCGGACGCTCCGGCGGACGGATTGAAACAGTGCGGAGAACCGCAAATACAATATGAAAAAGAATTATAACTACACACGACGCAAGTTGTACCTGCCCGAGTATGGGCGTCATATCCAGGAGATGATCGACTCGCTGCAATTGATCGAGGACCGCCGCGAGCGCAACCGGCAGGCGCGGGCCGTGATCGCCGTGATGGGCAACCTGAACCCCCTGCTGCGCGATACGGCCGACTTCACCCACAAGCTGTGGGATCACCTTTTCATAATGTCTGATTTCCAGCTCGATGTGGATTCTCCATACCCGCAGCCTTCGCGCCAGGAGCTGACCATTACGCCGCGCCGCATGGCCTACACGCAGGGGCGTATCTCCTATAAGCATTACGGCAAGTATGTCGAGCAGATGATCGCCGGGCTTTCCGGGGAAAAAGACCGGCGTACCATGGCGCGCACGGTGGACAACCTGGCCCGTTACATGCGGACGAAGAGCTACGAGTACAACCAGGAGCATCCCAACAACGAAGTGATCGTAAAAGACATCAAACGCATGTCCGGCGGAGCGATCGAAATCGATGAAGTGGCATTAAATAATCTCCGAAGTGACTATAAACAGCACTTTACGGCACGTCCCCAGAAGGGGCCGCAGCAGCGTCAGCAGCAGCGCCCGCAGAAAAACCGCAACCAGCAGCACGGGCGCAATTTCTCGAAAAACAACGGCGCACACCGCAATTCGTCGAAATAAAAAGTGCGCATATCCGGAATTTTGCTATATTTGTAAGCATTTAACTGCGATAACAAGGATAAATGAATAAACAAACGCTTTTCGTGTCCCTGACCACGGCCGTCATGCTGTGCGCATGCCAGTCGTCGAAGGTGAAGATTTCGGGTCGCTTCGTAGGTAACGATGCCAAGGATGTTTATCTGGAACAGGTATTGCCCCTGACGCAGTCGGTGATCGACTCCGCGGTGCTCGACAAGGACGGAAACTACCGTTTCGAGTTGAAGGGCGTGACGAAGACCCCGTCGCTTTATAATGTAATATATAACGGCGAACGCATTCCGCTGTTCCTCGCCGGCGGCGAGAAACTTTCCCTGAATTCGGTGGGGAGCGTCGTACGCAACTATACGGTCGAAGGTTCGAAGGAGTCGGAACTGCTGCGGCAGTTCTACCAGGCTTTCGTTTCGGGCGCGCAGCGGCTGGATAACATCGCGTCGCAGTTTGCCAAGGCAACGCTGTCCGAGGAAGACCGCCAGGCACTGGTAAAGGAGTACACGGCCGAATACTACCGTATCCGCCGCGAACAGCTGCGGTTCATCATCGAGAATAAAGCGTCGCTGGCGGCGGTCTATGCCCTTTACCAGCGGTTGCCCGGGGATACATACCTGTTCAACGGTGACAGCGACGTGGTTTATTACCGCACGGTGGCCGAGGCCATCGAACAGACTTATCCCGAATCGCCCTACCTGCAATCGCTCATGGGGGAGATCGCCCGCATGGACGCCCGCATCAGCCTGTCGTCCCAGATTACCGAGGCGGGGTATCCCGACCTCGAGCTGTCGGACATCTACGGCAAGAAGGTGCGTCTCTCGTCGCTCGCGGGGAAAGTCGTGCTGCTCGATTTCTGGTCGGCCGAGCTGGGCAACAGCAATACGCTCAATGCCGAACTGAAGGAGGTCTATAAGAAATATGCCGACGCCCCCGTCGCATTCGAGGTCTACCAGGTTGCCATCGACACGTCGAAGCCCTTGTGGATTTCGGCCGTGCAGGAGCAGCAGCTTCCCTGGGTTTCGGTGAGCGACCTGCGCGGGCGCGCATCGTCGTCGCTGGGACTCTACAACGTGCAGAAACTCCCGGCCAATTTCCTGATCGACAAGGAGGGGAATATCGTCGGGAAGGATATTTACGGCAAGAGCCTCGAACAAAAACTCGATGAACTGACCCGTTGATGTACTATTTCGCATCGGATATCCACCTGGGCGCAGGCGGCGAGGCGTTTGCGCAGCAGACCGAACGGCGCTTCGTGCGCTGGCTCGACGATGCGGCGCAGGATGCGGAGGCGATTTTCTGGTGGGCGACGTCTTCGACTTCTGGTTCGAATACCGGGGCGTGGTGCCCAAGGGCTTTGTGCGGACGCTGGGCAAGCTGGCCGAACTGACCGACCGGGGTATCCGGGTGGTATTCTTTACGGGAAACCACGACATGTGGGTCGGCGATTACCTCGCCCGCGAATGCGGCGTCGAGATCTATACCTCGCCGCAGCAATTCTGCCTGAACGGTAAAAACGTCTTCATCGCCCACGGCGACAACATGAACATCGACGGACAGCCGGTGCTCAAATTCCTCAATACGGTATTCCGCTCGCGGACGTTGCGCTGGCTCTTTTCGTGGCTGCTGCATCCCGACCTGGCGATGCGCTTCGGGCACTGGTGGAGCGGCAAGTCGCGCAAATCGCACGGTGCCGAGGAACTCGACGTCTCGCTTACCGAGCCGCTGATCGAATATGCCCGCCGGTATGCCGCCGAGCACGACGTCGACCACTTCGTCTTCGGGCACATGCATTTCCCGCGCGACTACCGCGAGCAGGGCCTGCATGTGATAAACCTGGGGTGCTGGGAGAAATACCCTTCGTGCGCCGTGCTGGACGCATCGGGCGGAATGACTTTAAAAATGCTGGAGAGATGAAACAATACCTCGACCTGCTGCGGCGGATCAAAGCCGAGGGCGTCGTCCGCGGCGACCGTACCGGCACCGGCACCAAAGGCGTCTTCGGACACCAGATGCGTTTCGACCTCTCCGAAGGCTTCCCGCTGCTGACGACCAAAAAAGTATTCCTGAAAGGCGTGATCCACGAATTGCTGTGGTTCCTGGCGGGCGATACCAATATCAAGTACCTCGTGGACAACGGCGTCCATATCTGGGACAACGATGCTTTCCGCTATTACAACGAACTCTGCGTGCGCCATGGTGTGCTGCCCGTCGACCGGGATACGTTCCTGCGTGCGGCACAGGACGGTGTCGAATCGCCTGTCGAAGGGTATCGGTTCGGCGACCTGAACCATGTGTACGGCTACCAGTGGCGCAGCTGGCCCAAGCCCGACGGCCGCTTCATCGACCAGATCGCGCAGGCGGTCGAACTGATACGGCACAATCCCGAGTCGCGGCGCATCATCGTCTCGGCCTGGAATGTCGCCGAGATCGGGGACATGGCATTGCCGCCGTGCCATGTGCTGTTCCAGTTCTACGTGGCCGGGGGGACGCTCTCGTGCCAGATGTACCAGCGCAGCGCCGACACGTTCCTGGGCGTGCCGTTCAATATCGCGTCGTACGCCCTGCTGACGCTGATGACGGCGCAGGTATGCGGCCTCGAACCCGGCGAGTTCGTCCATACGCTCGGCGACGCGCACCTCTACCTGAACCACATGGAACAGGCCGACGAGCAGTTGTCGCGCGAACCGCGGCCGCTGCCCGTGATGCGGCTGAACCCCGATGTGAAATCGCTCTTCGATTTCCGCTACGGGGATTTCACGCTCGAAGGCTACGATCCCTGGCCGGCGATCAAGGCGCCGATGTCGTTCTGAGCGCGCAATCCGTGCCCGCCGTATCTGCATCGTTATACCCGGCCGCGATGCCGCCGGACGTTAAAATTTGAAATTTATGGTTAGCATTATCGTTGCCGTGGCCGAAAACGGCGTGATCGGGGATAAGAATACGTTGCTCTGGCATATTTCCGAAGACCTGAAACATTTCAAGGCCGTCACGACGGGACACCCCGTGATCATGGGCCGCAAAACCTACGAATCGCTCGGGCGCCCGCTTCCGAACCGTACCAATGTGGTCATTACGCGCCAGCAGGTCGAAATCCCCGGCTGCAGGGTAGTTCATTCGCTCGGCGAGGCCCTCGCGCTGTTCCCCGGGGACGACGAGGTCTTCGTCATCGGCGGCGCGCAGATTTATGCGCAGGCCCTGCCCCTGGCCGACCGCTTCTACCTGACGCGCGTGTTCCGCGCATACGAAGGCGACACGCATTTCCCCGAGTGGGACGAAGCGCAGTGGCGGCTCCTGTCGTCCGAATCCTTCGCATCGGGTACGAACTACCCTTATCCTTTCGCCTTCGAGACCTACGAGCGCCGGCGAAATTAGGTATTTATACCACTGCACGGCTCGCCCGTATTCCCTACCTTTGCACTGCAAAGGTTTTTTTGTTGCATCCGGCGCGGTTTCGTGCCCGGTGAAAGGTGAGATTATGGGAAAATATTTCGATATGCTGATGGAGGACGTGCGGATGAAGGAGGGCCTTCACTCGTGCATGAACTGCGGTGTCTGCACGGGCGTCTGCCCGGCGGCCGAGTTCTACAACTACGACCCCCGTCAGATCGTCAGCATCGTGCAGACGCGCGATGACGAGGCCATCGAGCGGCTGCTGAAGAGCGATACGATCTGGTACTGCGGCGAGTGCATGTCGTGCCGTCCGCGCTGTCCGCGCGGCAATACGCCGGGCTATGTGATTCAGGCGCTGCGCACGCTGTCGCAGAAGCTGGGCTTCTTCGTCGAGAGCGAGAAGGGCCGCCAGCAGCTGGCCCTCAAGCGCATCATCGGCGACAATATCCTGCGTACGGGTTACTGCCTTGTTCCGCGGCTCGTCAAGCCCGAGTTGCATCCCGAACAGGGCACCGTCTGGCAGTGGATTTACGACAACGACAAGGAGATTTACGGTCAGTTTACGCCGGTCTACATGCGCCACGGCGCGGGTGCGCTGCGCCGTCTGGACGAGCAGTCGCTCGAGGAGATCAACAAGATCTTCGAAGTCAGCGGCGGCAAGGAGATGTTCGACTCCATCGAGGAGCATTCCGACCGCAAGGCCCGGGAACTGGGCTACGATCAGGGTGCCGACCAGCAATACATGATGGATGTCTTCCTCCATAACAACAACGAACACTATTGATCATGATGAAGCGGGCAAGCTGGAAAGAATACCAGAAACAGATCGCCGAAGATAACTATTATTACGGCCGCAGCTGTATCCGGCAGAATTTTTTCCCGGGCAGCGAAAAATTGTTCATAGACATGCTGCACAACGACCTGGGCAAGGACCTCTCGGACGATCCCAAGCACTCGTCGTGCACGGGGATCGGCTACCATTCGGATATCGTGCCGCTCGAGACGATTATGACCGTCGTGGCGCGGCAGTTCGCGCTGATGAGCGAGGCGGGGTATGAGAACCTCGTGACCTCGTGCATCACTTCGTTCGGTGTTTATTCGGAGATACTGGCCACGTGGCACGAGTTCCCCGAGACCGAGGAAAAGGCCCGGGAAAACCTGTTCAAAGCCACCGGGCGCGAGTTCCGCAAGCCTGCGAGCCTGGCGCATACCTCGGACATCGTTTTCCATTTCCGCGAGCAGATCGCCGCACGCGCAAAGCATAAGCTGGTAAACGCCCAGACCGGGGAGCCGCTGCGCGTGGTGGAGCATATCGGTTGCCACTACGCCAAGATATTCCCCAAGTCGGGCATCGGCGGTTCGGAATTCCCCTATGTGCTGGCCGGCATGGTCGAGTCATGGGGCGGTGAATGCGTCGACTACCCCGAGCGGCGGCATTGCTGCGGGTTCGGGTTCCGCAACTACCTGGTGCAGGCCAACCGCGGCTATTCGATCGCCAATTCGCACAAGAAGCTCGAAAGCATGGCCCCCTACAAGCCCGATTTCATCGTGGCCAACTGTCCGGGCTGTGCGATGTTCCTCGACAAGTGGCAGTACGCCATTGCCGAGATGGAGGGTACGACTTACGGCCAGAACGGCCACGGGATTCCGGTGCTGACCTACGAGGAGATGGCCGGGCTGGTGCTGGGCTACGATCCCTGGGAGCTCGGAATGCAGATGCACCAGGTCGACGTCGAACCCTTGCTCGACAAGATGGGCGTCGAGTACGACCCCGCGGCCAAATACCTCGGCCGCAACGGAAAATATATCGGTAAACCCGCGTCGGCGGTGGTCAATTGCTGCCCGACGGACACGATATACGACATCAGAGAGTAATGAAGCGAGTTGCAGTCATAGGCGGCGGCGTAGCGGGCATGCAGACGGCCCTGCGCCTCGCAGAACAGGGCGTCGAGCCCGTAATCATCGAAAAGGAGGCCGAACTGGGCGGCAAGCTCCGGGGATGGCATGTGCTGTTTCCGTCGTTCACCCCGGCGTCGGAGATACTCACCGAACTGCGCCGCCGCATTGCCGAGCGCGGGATCGAGGTGATGACCCGTACCGAAGCCAGGGGGTTCAGCCGCGAAGGGGTTCAGCTCCCGGACGGGCGTATGCTGGCATGCGATTCGGTCGTGGTCTGCTCGGGCTTCACGCTTTTCGACGCCTCGATCAAGGAGGAGTACGGCTACGGCATCTACGACAACGTCTTCACGTCGGTCGATATTGAGCGGATGTTCAACGAGGGGCGTGTGGCCAAGGCCGACGGTACGCGCCCCAGGCGCATCGCCTTCCTGCACTGCGTCGGCTCGCGCGACGAGAAGGTTTGCCAGCAGCATTGCTCGAAGGTGTGCTGCATCACGGGCGTCAAGCAGGCCATGGAGATGAAGCAGATGTTCCCCGAGGCCGACGTTTTCAATTTTTACATGGATATCCGCATGTTCGGCCCCGGTTACGAGGAGATGTACCGCGAGGCACAGCAGAAATACAACATTCATTTCATCCGCGGACGCATTTCGGAGGCCAGCCCGACGATCGACGGACGGGTGCAGATCAAGGCCGAGGACACGCTGACGGGCCGCCCCCTGCGCATGAGCGTCGATATGCTGGTGCTGATCGTGGGCATGCGGGCCAACGACGACAACGACGCTTTTGCCGAGGGGGCCGGGCTGAACCGCGCTCCGAGCGGCTTCATGGCGCCGCGCGACATGTTCCTCGGCAACGTGAAGAGCAATGTCGAGGGCATTTTCTATGCCGGGACGGTCACGGCGCCGAAGAATATCGGAGAGAGCCTGAACGAAGGGACGGCCGCCGCCGATGCTGCGGCCCGGTATGTAGGGGTTTAGCATATGGCGGCGATCAATTTCGGATACACCATTTCGAAGCCCCGGGCCATCGACATCGACCGCAACAACCTGCGCAAGAGCGACGAGATATTGCGCGAGATGCCCGAGCTGCAGACCTGCATCGGCTGCGGGGCCTGCACGGCGGTCTGCACGGCCGGCAATCTCACGGAGTTCAATTTCCGCAAGGTCCACACGCTCGTCCGCCGCGGCGAGTACCAGGGGGCCTACGAGGAGATGAACAAGTGCATGCTGTGCGGCAAATGCCGGCTGGTGTGCCCGCGCGGCATCAACACGCGCGGCGTGGTGATGCTTATCAAACGTAAACTGGGGGATTTCTGACGATGACTTTCTTCGCACCATTCTGCATACCGTTCATGATCGGCGCCGCGGTGATGTTCATCGTGTTGCTGTGGAAGTGGGGCCTGTGGCTCTACCGTCTGCCGCTCGCCGACAAGAAACGGATTCTGTTCGGGCTGCCGACCCGCCGTACCTTCTCGGCGATAGGGGAGGTCGTCAGCGAATCGCTGCTCCACCGCAGGATCTTCAGGGTCAACCCGCTGTTGGGGTACATGCACATGAGCCTGGCTTTCGGCTGGTTCCTGCTGATCGCCGTGGGGTGGATCGAGACCGTCGCCTACCTCGGCTTCCGCTACGTGCCGTTGCAGGGGCATGTCTTCTTCAAGTACTTCTCCACGGGCCTCGAACATAAGCCCGTCTTCGATTTCCTGATGGATCTGTTGCTGCTGTTCGTCCTTTCGGGCGTGGCGCTGGCTTGGGGCAAGCGCTTTTTCTCGAAGAGGATGGGCATGCGCCGCACGACCAAGCATGTGCCGGGCGACCGCATTGCGCTTTCGGCCCTGTGGTTCGTATTCCCGGCGCGCCTGATCGCCGAAAGCACGACCTGCGCCCTTTACGGCGGCGGGGGATTCCTCACCGGTTCGCTGGGCGGATGGATGGCTGCGCACATGAGCACCTTCGTGCTGATAAACCTCGAAAGCGTGGCGTGGTGGTTCTACTCCTCGTGCCTCGGGATTTTCTTCGTGGCGCTGCCGTTCTCGCGTTACATGCACATCTTCACGGAGATACCCTTGATCTTCCTGCGCCACTACAAGCTCCGCTCGACCGAAAAGGAGGGGTCGTTCGACAACTTCCAGGTCGAGGCCTGCTCGCGCTGCGGCATTTGTATCGACCCCTGCCAGTTGCAGAGCGTGCTGGGCATCGACGACGTGCAGTCGGTCTATTTTCTGCGCGACCGGCGATATAAGATGCTGCGCCTGCAGGTGGCCGACAATTGCCTGATGTGCGGACGCTGCGCCGAGAAATGCCCGGTGGACATCGACCTCAATACGCTGCGCCTCAATTCCCGCGATACGATGCGCAATGTCCCCGACGAAAAGCGCTACGGTTATTTCAAAGGGTTAGACCGCTCGTCCGGCGAGGGGAAGGTGGGCTATTTCGCGGGGTGCATGACCCTGCTGACGCCCCGTACGATGTCGGCGATGGAAAAAGTATTCCAGGCCGCCGGCGAAGAGGTCTGGTGGGCCGACCGCGAAGGCGGCGTCTGCTGCGGCCGGCCGCTGAAGCTGGCCGGCGAGACCGATTCGGCGCGCAGGATGATGCGCTACAATACCGATCTGTTCCGCAAACACGGCATCACGACGCTCGTGACCTCGTGTCCGATCTGCCTGAAGGTTTTCCGTGAGGATTATGCGCTCGAAGGGGTCGAGGTGCTGCACCATTCGGAATATATCCTGCGTCTGATGAAGGCAGGCCGTCTCCAGGTCGGGCACGGCTCGACGCGTTATACCTACCACGACCCCTGCGAATTGGGACGTGGCAGCGGGATTTACGACGATCCGCGTGCCGTGATCGGGGCTGTCGGGGAATTGCTCGAACCCGCGGAAACCCGCGAAAACGCCCCCTGCTGCGGCTCTTCGGTCGCCAATACGGCGATCTCCGACGGTCAGCAGGTGCAGATCGCAAAATCCGTGGCCGGGCAGTTGGAAGCTACCGGTGCCGAGGTGATCGTCACGGCCTGCCCGCTTTGCAAAAAAGCCATCGGGCGCGGTACGAAAGGGGAAGTCCGCGACCTGGCGGAGATTGTCGCAGCCAATATCCGCTGATTGGGAATGACGGTGTGTGTTGCGGATGGGGCCTGCAGACGGTGTGTGCGTTTTCATCCGGCCCTGTTCCGGGTGGTAGGAAATCTGTGGAAAAATCAGCGTGGGGCTAACCTTCGAAAAATAATAAAATATTTTTTGCGGCTGATAGATAGTACGATAAGCGGTGTGCGGAGGGAACATGCGCAGAATTATTTGTAAAGTCCGAATATTTGTCTTATCTTTGCACACGCAAAAGCGATAGTACATCACTGAAGATATATCGCGGGATGGAGCAGTTGGCAGCTCGTCGGGCTCATAACCCGAAGGTCGGAGGTTCGAGTCCTCCTCCCGCTACCAAAGGGGCTAAACAGCAATGTTTGGCCCCTAATTTTATGCTCTGTAAAGTAGTTAAGTGTCTTATAATCAGTGAATAAGTAAAATTACTATATTTTAAAATATTTTAGTAATTAACCAAAATCGGGGCATTTTAGGGGTTCTTTGGAATACCGGGCAAAATCTGAAAATCTCGGTATTCCAGACTTGTAATGAAAAGTATTCCAGCAGGTTATAAAAACAATCTGCTGACTATGGTTGAAATATTACGAATCACTTACTATCTCTATGAATTTAAGCGTACAAAGCAAGGAGAGGTACCTATCTATTGCAAGCTGACTACTGACGGGATTAACCGTCAGCAATTCTCTACCCGGTTGTATATCAGACCTGAAATTTGGGACAAAGACGCTCAATGTGTCCGTGGAACCTCGGAAGATGCCGTATTGATTAACCGTCGGTTACAGGACATCACCGTCGAGCTGAAAAGCATTGAGCGTAAATTATACGAAGCAGATGGAAATGTTTCACTCGATGAAATTTATTCTCTTTATAAGAATAAGACTGCCAATGAGCGTACATTGTGTGGAATTTTCCGGGAACGTATAAAGCGGATGGAATCTCTCGTAGGCAAAGAATATTCACCTTCTACGTTGCAAAAATTCCGAGAGGTATTCGCCCACGTGGAGCGATATATCCAGAATTTATATAAGAGTACGGACATTCCGATACGCCGTGTGGATTATTTTTTTCGTAAAGCAGTTCGAGGACACCCTATTATCTCAAGGACTGAAAGCGATTACTATAAATAAAATCATGCAGCGGCTGCGTCAGATGGTCGTATATGCGTTCAAGTGTAACTATATCCAACAAGACCCATTTGTTGAATATAGACCTTTAAAAGAGCGAAAACGGCTGGTATTCCTTACGCAGGAAGAATTGAAATTGTTGGAAGATTATCATTTTGCCCAACAACGGTTGGAAGAGGTGAAGAATATCTATCTTTTCTCCGTCTATACTGGATTGGCTTATCATGAAGCGCAAGCCCTGCAACCGAAACATATTGTCAAGGGTTTCGATGGGCGAAACTGGATTAATCTGGTACGTCAGAAAACAGACCGGGAGATTGCTGTTCCACTGCTTCCTCAGGCCGAAAAATTAATAATTTGGTTTGAAAGGTTTTGTAAGGTAAATGAGTATGTGCAACCGCGCATCTCTAATCAAAAGGTCAATTCCTATTTACGGGAAATAGCGGAGGTTGTGGGTATCGACAAAAAACTGACCCACCATACAGCCCGTAAAACCTTTGCAACGACGATTTTGCTCTATAACGATGTGCCTATTGAAGTTGTGAGCAAATTACTTGGTCACTCCGATATTTCAGTTACCCAGCGCTCCTATGCGCAGGTTCTAAATAAGAATATCAGCAATCATATCGGGCGGTTGGAAAAGGTGCTTGATATGTAATAAAAGTGCTGATAACCAGCAAAATAGTTGTTGAATTATTTGGAAATCTCGAATATTTTTCGTATATTGTTAATACAGTTAAAGACTTATAGTCAGGTCTTTACATTGCCCGATGCAATCGGAAGCAAGTTTAGTTAGGGGATAGCCCGTGTATGCATGGGCTTCCCTCGTTTAACACCCCATAGGAGAAGTATGGGGATAATACATATTGATATGGTAACAAAAAGAGTTTTCCAATCATTGTCTGCCATAACGCTTGGGCGTCATAAAATGAATGACCCGCGTTATGAATTTCTGACCGAAGAGAAAAACGGAGAGGTAGTCAGTTGTATCGTCAATAATGCGGAGATAAAGGATGTACCCGGAATCGATTATGAGTTGAGCATAAATCCGGATAATCCGGACAAGATAGATGCGCTCCAAATTATTATCAATGATGAAAGCAAGAAGTTAGGGGATGTTTTCATGCAGTTGCCCTACGGAGTAATTAAGAAGAACGTTCCCGGCATCGGTGCTACAACGCTGGCGCTGCGTTCGCCGAACAACTGTATCGTTGTGTGTCCCACCAAAGCTTTGGCATATGAGAAATATCTGACGGGCATAGACCCTCAAACGGGGAGAAATCCATATTTATATGTGGGCGGCGGATTTGGGGATATTAAACAATCCCCTTCCTCGAAAGCTATCAATAAGTATTTATCAAATAAGACGATACGCTATAAAAAAGATTTTGGTCGTAGCAGACAGTCTTCGGAAAGTAATGGAGAAAATCGAGCCGAGGCTTCGGGATTGGTATATAATGGTAGACGAGATTGATTCTTATCAATCGGATAGTACTTATCGTAATCGTGCTTTGGGCTGGGTAATGGACTATTTCTTCAAATTTCCGGAACGCCAACGCTGTCTGGTATCTGCGACAATGCGCCCGTTTTCCAATCCGGAGATATTGAAAATGCCCGTTATCGAAGTGAATTTCAGGCGATTGATTAAGCGTAAGGTGAAGCTGTTATATACAAACGACGTCCATTTGACAACGGCCCAAACGATAATCCGCTTGCGTGACATGTACGGCTCTGGGCATAAAATTGCGGTCGCATATAACAGGATATCGGCTATCCGGGCTGTCATCAATCTGCTGCCGGAAGAATTAAGGGCGGAATGCGCAATCTTGTGCAGTGCGCAAAGCCAAAGTGAAGCAGGAGCTTATTATGCGAATTTAGAGGGGACGTGTCTTCCCAAGCCAATTACATTTATAACGTGTACCTACTTCGTTGGAGTTGATATTGACGAGCGATTTCACCTATTATCCGTGTCGGATATCAAGCAGATATATACGATTCTTTCACCGGAAAAAATGTTGCAGATTGCAGGCCGATGCAGGCATCCCCAAGGTCTATATGATGAAACGATTATCTACAACTCCTCTTCAAAATTGAATGAACGCTATACTGTATACAATAAAAATAAGCTGTTGTGTTTGGCTGATGAACTATGTAATATGTATAATGCGACTGTTAAAATATATGAAAATTTTAATGGCGTATTGACGTACAGTTTCTTGAGTTCAATGCAGTCGTTGATTCGTCAATCAAGCAAACATTCTACGGAAGTACGCCTGTCAGTCTGATTCGGAAGAGTATTCATGGAAATTATGTGATATCCTACTTCAATATCGATGCTCTTGTTGAATTCGTACGATTGCGAGAAGCGATTTACCTGATACCAGACGGTTTGGTTGAAGCATTGGGAAAAAACATGCCGTATCGTTGACTGGAAAAAAAATGTGGCATGAAAACGGTGAGGCTACTCAAAAAGTTGTTGCGGCAACAAATAAGGATTTAAAAGAGCTGCAGTACCAGAGTGTCGATGAGGTTGTTGAGGCAATCAGGGAGATGCATGAACAGAGAACAGACTGTATCCCGGTTTCTATGGAGAATCTCAAGCGTAAATGCAATCGAACTCAACGCGGATTTGTCGAGCGTTATGAGAAATTATCGCAGTATGTCCCATTTGAAAATCTGGTACAAAGGCTTTCGGATATGAGGGACAAAAAGCAACGCTTGGTACAAATGGTATCACAATGCGGTTATCTTCAATGCGCTGGCAGAGAATCACCCATTCAAACAAGTTATCAAAGCGAGCTTTAAGCCAGAAACAAAGTGGTGCTCTTTAGATATTCAGGAGCATTTAAATGTCATTTTCGAACAAATGGGGATGAAACCTATTAAAGAGGAGCGTGAAGCTGTGAAATGGCTAAAATGCCTGTGTACCTTGCAGCGAAATAAGGATGCCGTCAAGGGCAACTATTATATAGTTAAAAATTACTGTTCCGAAAAATACCTGAATTGTGAGATTGCACAAACAATTTCGATGGCAACTCCGATTAACGAAGAATTCAAACTCTAGTACTCACTTATATCAATATGTTTATATATAAAATATTATAAGTTGAGTGAGTAATTGAGGATATAAAGGCTTGTCAGTAATGGCAGGCTTTTCATTTTATGGGGTACTTGAATCAAGTAAAACAGTAATCCCCAACGTAGGATAATCATATATATAATTCAATCTTGATTTTCAGAAACTTTTAACCGTAATTTGCACCTACAATACCCCAAAGAGTGTGTTGTATTTCAAAAACATTTTCTAACTTTGTGATACCGTTCGTCAGAGCGGTGACATATTGATTGATGAAAGTGTTTAGCTTCATCCTGTACTGGGAATCTGGTAAATTTTAAGGACAGGGATAGGCAATACAAACACTCATCACTTGCGTAGATATATCATTCTTGATATACTGCCCAAGTGTGGGGTATTGTTTATTTGTCCTATGGCTTACCAGAGCCTCCAGTACGATAAACTAACAACTCCACACTTTTTTTTTTATACCCCTCTCAAATGGGGATTTAAAAAGTAATTTTATTATTGATTAAACATAGGACTTATGCACGACGATTGTGATAACGAATGGCTGTATGAAGATCTGGAAGATGATGCAATGATGGATTTACTTATTGGTGATATAGTTGGTGAAAATGATCTACAACAATCTAATATAAGTAATAATATAAAATCGCAGAAATCAATGCGAATTATCAGAAAGAATACAGATGGAGCATATGAAATTTATGATCCTCTATCGCAAAAATATCGTGGAACTGCCTTTAGATTACATAAATGTCGGGCAATTTTGTTATGGATTTGCCGTAACCTGTGTTGAATCCGAGTGTTTTATCAATGATAATTATGATAATCCAATTTATAAAAGAGTATATGGATTAATAAATATTGATGGGAAATGTATTGTTGCTCCTTATTATACTCGAATTCGTATTTTAAATTGTCAATTTGCAGAAGTAGAATATGCTGGGGAAACTCGATTAATTAATTTCAAGGACAGATTCAAGTTTATAGAGGAAATAATCCCGTTTTTATTCCATCTGAATATATATGGGGTTGGAATTATCAAGATGGATTAGCCTGTGTAAAAAGTGTTAATAATCATTATTTTTTTATAAATATAAAAGGTGATGTTATAATTAATGTAAAGGAGGGACAGCCAGAATCATTTGTTAATGGATATGCTAAAATTACGAATAATTATGGCGAATGCATATTTATAACTACAACTAGTGAAATAAAAATACATAATGGCCCACAAATTATATATATATCTTCTAAATATGCTTGGGCGTGGGATTTTCATAATGGATTAGCACGTGTGAAATTAAACTCGAAATATGGATATGTTAATATCAATAATGAAGAAATTATTCCATTGCAATATACATATGCTAGTGATTTTTTTAATGGACTCGCAATTGTTGAATTAGATTGTAAATATGGGTGTATTAATACATTAGGAGCTGTTGTTGTTCCGATAGAATATGATGAAATCCAGTCATTTACTACTAACGGAGCTGTTGTAAGGATTGGGGGACGACCGCCATGTACTTCTGAAGCTGGAAATTTTATTATTGGTGGAAAATATGGATTATTAGATAATAATGGAAAATTAATAGTACCTGCTCGATATGAATATATTGGGCCATTTAGGAATGGATGGGCTGTTGTTATATATAAACAGGCATTTAGGAATCTAAAAGGATATATCAACCTTGCAGGAAGTTTAGTTGTTCAGAATGCAGGTAGACCAACATATGTTCCTTCTAAATATGATTGGGGCTGGGATTTTAGTGAGGGATTAGCTGAGTTTTAATTCATAAAGAAGTAGATTTTTATGGCTTTGTTGATATATATGGGAATGAAGTAATCCCACCTAAATATCAATATGCTGAGAATTTTTCAGAAGGATTAGCCTGTTTATATAATGGAATAAAGTATGGATATGTTGATAAAAATGGATATGAAATTATTCCATTAAAATATGATGAAGCAGGAAATTTTAGTGATGGGTTAGCTAAAGTAAGAATTGGCGGAAAATATGGAAAGTATTCGCCTATTCTTGATAAAATAGAGATAGAAGATGCGCGTTATGGATACATAAATAATTTAGGCATAGAACGTATCCCTATTCTCTATAGCCATGCTAATGATTTTTCGGAAGGATTGGCTGCAGTTTGTATGCATAATAAATGGGGTTTATAAATAGGACAGGGAATGTTGTAGTGCCTCTAAAATATGATTGTGTACACGATTTTAAAAGCGGGTTTGCTCAGGTATTTTATAATGGCAAGAAATTGGGGATTAACATGCGTGGTGAAGAATTTGATATAAAATTTATTGAGCTAGTCCGTCGATTGAATCTCAAAGGCACTCCTGATGATGTTGATTAGTAATTATAACTATCATTTCTATGAAATATTGGCCCTTTCAAGAATTTATGCATCGTAAGCATGCGACTCATATCTCTATAAACCGACGATCCGGGACTATTTCATTGCTGCATAAAAAGAGTGGCCGCTACCGATTAATTACTAAAGTATATGCGGATATACTCGATAACTGTTGTTTGACCAAAAAGAATACCTATTGCGCAAATACCCGCAAACTCCACAGAAAGGTTATTGGATGGTGCATGAATCAAGAAATGGCGAGTATAACGCACTTTACATATGGGGATGTACTGAAGTCGGTTCCGAATAATATAAGTTATTATTTATTTCGAAACCATAGAATATTGAGATGTGAAGATAATCTGGTGTGTCCTAAATGTGAAGGAGTAATGAAGAAATTATGAGTATACGACAGATTTATAAGTGGATAATATTAAGAATTAAAAAACGGCATATGGAATATTCTGAATGTTTTTTAATCCTTGACGGTGATTGGCTAAATAATCTTACAGATAAAGAGATATAGTATTATCATGTATAATCTCTACTCACTTACTTTGTAATAGATACATAAAGTAAGTGAGTGAGTGAAAGGGTTGCTGTCAAACATCCATTCAGCCCGTTATTATAATAGTGGTTTACTCATTCAGATTAATTATTTTATATAGAAATTTATGTTTGAGTGAGTAACCTTGCCTATCTCCGGGCTTTTTTCTCCTGCAATATGAGAATCAAGTAACTACGGCTATTAAAATGATATAACCGAATATCCTCTGTCCCCACATGCGAATCGGCTCAAGTACCACCCATCATACGATGAATTCTTGTGGTTACTTGAGTCGAATTCATTATTTTCTGCAATAAAATTTTTTCTGAAAGGCTGAAAATGTATGCCCGTGCGATATATCCCCCGAATACCCCCTCCCGCCTTGCGGGATTGGGTTACGACCCCGGCTGGGCTTTGGGGCATATCATATTATTGCCCTTGTTGTCGAATCTAAATAAATCTATGACTATGAACCACACGCTCAAATTCCTGCGGACCTTCACTCTCGACGAGTTCAAGGAGTGGAAAGGCATTCTTCAAATCCGCATCATCCGCAACGAGCAGACGGGCAAGCATTTCTTCGGGTATGGCGATAAGGCGGGCGCCGTCACGTCGAAGTATCCCGCCGAAGCGCTCGACCATCCCGTCATTTCGGAAGTTCTCTCCGAGGAGAGCGGCGAGCAGTTCCTCCTGCTTCACAATGCAGGTGACAACCCGCAGTTCACCACGGTTGCCGTACTGTAAGAATCGCCCTCTTCATTTAAAAAGGCTGTTCCCCTCAAAAGGAGCAGCCTTGCTTTTTATCACCGTACTATAATCATTCCCACATCAAATAACCATTTATCTATGCAATTACGACATTCACAACGCCGGGCAGCCAAGATGCGGCTGGCCCTGCAAGGCATCGGGTTCGGGCAAGACCTATTCCAGCCTGCTGCTGGCCTGCGGTATGGCTTCCGACTGGACGAAAATCGCCGTTATCGATACCGAGAACGGCAGTGCAGACCTCTATGCCCATCTGGGAGCCTACAACGTACTTTCCCTCTCGGAACCCTACAACCCGGAGAAATACATCGATGCCATCGGTATCTGCGAAAGTGCGGGCATGGAAGTAATCATCATCGACAGTATCTCGCATTGCTGGGATTACCTGCTGGATTTCCACGCCAATCTGCAAGGCAACTCCTTTGCCAACTGGGCCAAGGTCACGCCGCGTCAGAACGCCTTTATCCAGCGTATCCTCAATTCCTCGTGCCATGTCATCTGTACCATGCGCAGCAAACAGGAGTACGTGCTTAACGAGCGTAACGGGAAGATGATTCCGGAGAAAGTAGGGTTGAAGGCTGTGCAACGTGACAACGTGGACTATGAGTTCACCATCGTCTTCGACGTGAACATGAAGCACTATGCCACGGCATCCAAAGACCGTACGGAACTGTTCGCCGGGAAACCGGAATTTCCCATTACCAGCCAAGTCGGGACACAGATTCTCGACTGGTGCAACCAATGTCAAACCCCAACCCCTGTAAGTTATGGAAGCAGCTATCCGGCGGGCAATGCAGCCCGATAACCAGCACCACCTGCTGCCCTTTGTACCCGTTGAAGATGCGAAGGACGATGTGCAGCCGATTATTTCCTCTCCCTCGTTCGGTGAGGATGAAGAATCCCCGTTTCGGGAAACTCCCGAAGAACAGCCACGCAAGCCTTTCATCGAGGCCAATACCAAACAAGTCAGCCTTTACCACCTCAAGAACGACTGTATTACCCCGGTATTCTCCAAAGACAACGAGGTGACCATCTCCCATAACCAGTTCATCGAAACCATGTGGGAGTGTGCGCAACGGATGTTCAGAGGAGATACGGTAGACAATCCCGAAATCCGGGTGAGCCATATCGTCAAGGGCGGGACTCCCGAAGCCATCCACAAGGCGGTGCACGAACTTACGGATGCAGACAAGACGATTTATTACGAGCGGATGATGTTCTGCATCGAAATCCCCTCTGTCACGGAAACCATCGACGGATGCAGGCTGAACCTTACGATAGGGGGTGTCAGAGCCTATAACCAAGAGAACCTGTACAGCAAGAAAGGCTTCGAGAAGTTCAAGGTCTTTATCGGCTTCAAAAACATGGTGTGCTGCAATATGTGTGTGGCTACGGACGGTGTGGCCGAAGAGATACGGGTGACAAATACGCAGGAGCTGACGGCGAAGATTACCGAACTGGTGGTAAGCTACAATGCCAAACGCCATCTGGAGCGGATGCGGGCATTGCTCGACTGTACGATGTCGGAGAGTCAGTTCGCACAGCTGGTAGGCAAGGCGAGGTTATACCAGTTCCTGCCACCGGCACAGCGGAAACTGCTCCCGGAGTTCGAGTTCACGGACTGCCATCTGAACACCATTGCAAGGGCCTATTACAACGACCCGGCATTTGCCTGCGACAAGCAAGGAGAGATAGACCTATGGCGGGTGTTCAACCTCTTTACTGGAGCCAACAAGTCGAGTTATATCGATTCGTTCCTAACGAGGAGCCGCAATGCTGCGGTATTTGCAGACGGACTGGCAAAGGCGCTGGCGGGAGAGAAGGAGTACAGTTGGTTTGTGGAATGAAACAACGTAATATCTATGGTACGAATTCTATACAAAATATTCTTCGGGTATCTGCTGAAATGGTGGATTTAATCAGTTCAAATATTGAATAAACAATACTTGTTGGAATACTTTTTAACAGAGGAGCTAGTATAATTCATTGAAATATAGGCTTAAACATTCCGAGTTCGAGTCCTCCTCCCGCTACCAAAGGGTCGGATTGAAAAAATCCGACCCCTGTTTTTATGTTTGGCATTGGATGTAGTTGATTGATAACCAATGGCTGTTCGGATTTACTATGGGCCTGTACTAAAATCTTTTGTTTATGAATACGCTTGAAGATGCAAGGGCATGGGGATTTGTGGGTTTTAAAACGGTTGCGGCCCTTAAAAAGGAGGTGGACTGTATTCCGCAGACGAAAGGAGTATATCTGGTTCTCAGAAAAGAAATAAGTTTCCCTGAATTTGCCGAGGTAGGCCGCGGCGGTTTTTTTTCAAGGGAAAGGATCCCAATGTGGATATTACCGTGTTGAAAAACAATTGGGTGACGGGAACAAATATTCTTTATATAGGAATGACCGGAAGTTCATTGCGCCGACGGATAAAACAGTATATGCAATTCGGTGAAGGAAAGCCCGTAGGACACCGGGGTGGTTGCTATATCTGGCAGATGGAAGACTGTGACCGCCTGATAATTTGCTGGAAAGAATTGGCAGAAGAACTCCCCGGTGAATATGAAACGATGTTAATACGCTCGTTCAAGGATGCCCACGACGGGCGGCGCCCCTTTGCCAACCGTAATAAATAACAGGGATCATGAAAGATCGGGATACACGGTATATTTCCGGCGCCCGGTTTGTAAATTACGTGCCCCGGGATTTCCTCCGATGCTTAATAACCCCCGTATTCGATCGTATACAGCACATCGAATAGCGTATTTGTGAACTCCCCGCGACCTTCGTAAACCCGGCCGTCCCTGACGGAGTAGGCTATGTCGAGGATGAACGAACTGTCCCCTATGTAAAACTGTCCGTCCCTTACCGTAAACAACACGTCGAACCACGAGGCGAATCTGGCGTTGCCCCGGTATATCCGCTCTCCTTCGATGGAGTATGCGGCATCGTAGGGCCAGGTGTTGTTGCCCTCGAAAATTCTTCCGTCTCTGATCGTATACAGGGCGTCGAGCGACAGGGTGAACCTGCCGTCGCCTTTGTAGATTCTGCCGTTTTTGAACGTATATGCCGCATCCAGCGGGTTGGTGCCGTATCCGCGGTAGATCGTCCCGTTCCCGTCGCCGATATATATATGTGGCGGCGATCAGCAGCGCATCCGTATCGTCGCCTGCGTTATTTCCGAGGGCGGCTGGGGACAAGAATAGCAGTATTCCGAGTAATAGGACATTCGGTTTCATGGCAAGCGGTGTTTTCGGGCGACGCGGGAATAACCCCGTGTCAGAATCCGCGTTCGCGCATCATCTGTTTGAAGAGGTTTTTCACGACGAGGACGTGGAACGGACGGATGAGGTTGAAATAGACCACTCCCAGTTTGTTGTGGTATCTCACGACCGTGCTCGCGAAGACTTGGCCGCCTTCGATGTAGATGGACATGTAGGCCACCAGGTGTTTGTCGTCCAGGGCGACGATCGTTTCGTCGGCCGTCCTTTCGGCGACGGACATGAAACCGCAGCTCTCGCCCTTATCGAGGGCTTCTTCCAGTTTTTCCCGGCTGGGCCCCTCCCCGGTTTTCAGCCCGAAGGGCCTGACCAGCAGGTCGCGCAGCCGGAAGAGAAACTTCAGCCATGCCGGGCAGGTCGTCCAGAATGCCGCCATCACCTGGTTCGGGGATACTTTTCCCGGATTTTGCAGGCGGCAGCGGAAGCAGTCGCGGTAATTGGCGTCGGGGTAGCGGACGATCCGCGAATTTTCCGGGAGAGGCGATTTGCATACTTTCATGATTGTGCGGACGACGTCGGTTAGTGACGGCTCCCATGTCGTAAAGCTAACGAAAATTTGCGGGAATACCGCATTCCCGGAACGGTTTTAAACACTGGCGGCCCGCCCCGATCCCGAGGCAGGCCGCCGGCTGGTGAAACCGTTGCGTCGTTATTTGAATTTCAGCGAGATCTTTCCGTCTGAAGGATGCAGGACGAATATGCTTTCCGCGGAGGTGCCGTCGGTCGCAATGGTGCCCTTCGTACAATCGAATGCGTAGGCGAACCCTTTTTGGACTGCGGCGATCCGCCTTGCCCCGAACGCCGTGAACGGCAACGCTGCACCGGGTGCTGCGGTCAGCTCCAGCATCCAGTCGGGGCCTTTGCCGGAGACGGCGATCTCCATCCCTTCTTCCGAAAGCAGTATCGTGAGCTTCCGTCCGTCGTCCATCGGCCACTCCACGAGTAATTTGCCTTTGCTCTTTTCCGTTACGGCGGGGGTGCCGCCATGCGCTTGGGCCAGGCTTCCGTCGGCATTGCGCCGCACGACCCGCAGCCCGGCCAGCTGCTCCCGGGTGCTCCATGCAGCCGTCCACGACGGGCAGCGTCGTGTAGACGCACTGGTTGGTGGTGCCGGCTTTGCGGTAGTAGTCCGACTCCATCCGCTGATCGAACATGTGGATGTCGCGGATGCACAATGCGCCGCCTTCCCATAGCAGGTTGGTGGTAGTAACGGCTGTTGTACCATACGGTTTTACGATCCTTTTTCACGGTAGTCGGTCAGTGCCGTGACGGCCGTCGGGGGCGTTACCGGGAAATTCTCCCGGAACCATTCGCCCGACCGGGTGAGCGTCTCCACACGGATTTCGCCCTTGCGGAAACGGTTTGCCAGCAGCGGGATCTGGATGTTGAGCCCCTTCTCTATACTGCCCCAGGTGAAGGAGTTTTCCTGCCCGGCCTGGGTGTAGGCGAATGCGAGGCAGGGTTCTTCGAACATCGACCGGAAGAACCACTCGACCCACTGGCGGCTGCCGCCGCTGTCGCCGTAGACGGGTTCCAGCGAGATCACCCCCTGCAAGGCTCCGCCCACGCAGTTGTCGTACTGGTAGATCGGGTCGCTGCCCAGCATGCGGAATACGGGGACGGGGATCTGTCCCTCGCGGGTCTGAGCAGGCATGTAGGCATTGACCCGGCTGGGATAATAAGCCTGGTTCCAGTAGCCGCCCCACAGCGTGTAGCCGTCGGTACCTATCTGGTCTTTGCAGTTGCACGAAGCGACGATGCCGTATTTGTCGTACATGTACCCGAGCGTATAGGCGTCGATGAACCATGACCCGATGGCCGTCGGGTATTTGCCGAATATCTCTTTGAATTTTTCCATGTAGACGTCCACCAGTTTGCGGCGTTCTTCGGGTGTGTACCCCGTTGCGAAGCCCACGTCGGCATGCCAGTCCCACGGGTAGCGGCCGCGCCACTTGAGCCCTGCGGCTTCCACGTGGGGCTGCGTGATCTCCCACCAGCCGCCCACCTCGGTGCCGGGATAGACATCCTGTGTCAGCAGTTTCCGGTAGCGGGGATTGATCAGCGCGTCGTATTGCAGCAGGAACGTGGCCGGGAGACCGTATTCGGCGAGCTGTGCCGCCTGCCGTGCGACGGTTTCGTAGAGTACCGTTTCGGTGATCTCTTCGCTGCGCGGTTCGATATTGCGGATGAAGTTGACGATGTTGACGATGCGGGGTGCCTCAGAGCCGGCCTTGCCGGCTGCGGATGCGGAGATGCATCCGCAGCAAAGTGCGAGCAGGAGTAGTTTGCAGGTTTTCATGATTATTTTGTTTCAGGTATACAAATATAATCGGCAGATCCGAACCGAGGCAATTCCGGTGTGCATTTTGCAGGGAAACGTACGTAATATGCCAAAATTCGTACCTATGGAAAACAAAGAGACGACCTGCACGCCCTGCGAGCAGAATTTCGAACGTAAAGTGAATGAGCTGGTCAAGGAGGGCGAAGCCCCCGATACCAAGCAGCGTGCAAAGAAGGAGGCCGAGGTCAAGGCCGCTTTCGACGAACACGGGAAGCCGGAAAAATAACCGTTCCGGATGAGGATTGGGGTGCCTGCACATTCGTTGTGCGGGCACCCCTGCGTTTGATGGCGGCCGGCTTTCGGGCGGAATCGGGCGGGCGGATTGCCGCTATTCCGGGGAAATGATTATCTTTACGCGGTTAATTAGGTCGATTTATGGTAAAAAAGAATATTTTGGGTACTATCGGGGGAACCCCGATGGTGCGGATCAACCGGCTGTGCCCCAATCCGAACGTCAATATCTATGCGAAACTCGAAGGTTTCAACCCTACGGGCAGCATCAAAGACCGCATTGCGCTGCGGATGATCGAGGAGGCCGAGCGGGACGGGCGCCTCACGCCCGGCAAGACGATCATCGAACCGACGTCGGGCAATACGGGCATCGGCCTGGCGATCGTCGGGATCGTCAAGGGCTATCCCGTGGAGATCGTGATGAGCAGCGCCGTGTCGGTCGAGCGGCGTAAAATAATCCGTTCCTACGGTGCGAAGGTGATTCTGACGCCCGCCGAGGAGGGGACCGACGGGGCGATCCGCCTGGCCCGCAGCAAGGTGGCCGGCGACCCCGAAAAATATTTCATGCCCGACCAGTTTGCCAATGCGGGTAATTACCTGGCGCATTACCAGTCTACGGCACTGGAAATCTGGCAGCAGACAGGCGGCAGGATCGACTACCTGGTCTGTGCGATCGGTCACGTCGGGGACGCTGATGGGGCTTTCGCGGTTCCTGAAGGTGATGAAGCCCGACATCAGGGTCGTCTGCGCGCAACCGATCCGGGGCCACTATATCCAGGGATTGAAGAACATGGAGGAGGCTATCGTCCCCGACATCTACGATCCTTCGCAGATCGACATGCAGGAGATGGTCGAGAGCGAAGAGGCGATCGCCATGGCGCGGGAGATCATTGCCAGGGAGGCGATCTTCGCCGGCATGAGCAGCGGCGCGGCGATGCTGGCTGCCGTGCGCACGGCGCAGAAGATCGAGCGGGGCAATATCGTCGTGGTTTTCCCCGACCGTGCCGAGAAATACCTGAGTACGACGATGTTCGACGAGTTCGCGGACTGATGTGCGGACGATGGATGTGAAAAAGCCTGCGACCGGAAAGTCGCAGGCTTTTTTGCCGTCGCAGTGCTTCTTTTTGCTGTCGTAACCCCTATTTTTGGGCGTTGTAGGCTTCGACGCCGCTCTTGAGGAATCCCACGAAATTGTCGACGTTGAGGTCGTACCCGCGCGGCGGCACGAGTTGTTTTCCGTCCCGTCCCTGGAGCACGTAGTAAGGCTGGGCATTTACCCCGTAGGTTTTCAGGGCGTAATACGAGTTTATCTTGCCGAGGCTTTTGAGCACCTTTCCCGTGTCGGTGGTTACCCATTCGTCCTCGGGAAGCACTTTCTTGTCGTCGGAATAGAGCGCCACGATCACGTAGTCGTTGCGCAGCATGTCGAGCACCTGCGGGTCGGACCATACGCGGGCCTCCATTTCGCGGCAGTTGACGCACCCGTGACCCGTGAAGTCGATGAAGAGCGGTTTGCCGACCTTTGCGGCATAGGCCTCGGCTTCTTTCAGGTCGAAGAATCCTTCGAGGCCGTGGGGCAGGTGCAGGAAATCGCTGTGCTTGGGTTTCTGTCCCTCGACGGTCAGCAGCATGCGCGTTTCTGTGCCCGAAGGGGCCTGCGCTTCCTTCCCGATCACGAAATCCTGCGTATGCAGCGGCGGCAGGTAGCCCGAGAGGCCTTTGAGCGGGGCGCCCCACATGCCGGGGATCAGGTATACGACGAACGAGAAGGTGACGATGGCCAGTGCCAGGCGTCCTACGCCCAGGTAGGGCGTATCGCTGTCGTGCGCGAATTTGATTTTCCCCAGCAGATAGAGCCCCAGGAGCGAGAAGGTCACGATCCATACGGCGAGGTATATCTCGCGGTCGAGCAGCCCCCAGTGGTAGGTCTGGTCGGCGACCGAGAGGAACTTCATGCCGAGCGCCACCTCGATGAATCCCAGCACGACCTTCACCGAGTTGAGCCATCCGCCGCTTTTGGGCAGCTTCTTGAGCATCGACGGGAAGAAGGCGAAGACGGTGAAGGGAAGCGCGAAGGCGACGGAAAACGCCAGCATGGTGACGATCGGGCTCCAGAATTCGCCCGACGTCGATTTGATAAGCACCGAACCTACGATCGGGCCCGTGCAGGAGAAGGATACCAGCACGAGGGTCAGGGCCATGAAGAAGATGCCGGCCAGGCCTTTCGAGTCGGCTTTGCTGTCGGTTTTGTTGACCATCCACGAAGGCATGGTGATCTCGAACGCTCCGAAGAACGATGCGGCGAATACCATGAATACGAGGAAGAAAAGGATATTGGGCAGCCAGTGTGTCGCCAGCCAGTTGAAGATGTCGGCCGTCACGGCATCGCCCCCGACGATGCGTGTGATGACGATGATTGCGGCTATCGGCAGCGTGTAGAGCGCCACGATGAAGAACCCGTACATGCCGGCGCGGAAACGTCCCATCGCGGGGCTGCCGGAGCCTTTCATGAAGAACGATACGGTCATCGGCACCATGGGGGAATACGCAGGGGTCAGCAAGGCTGCGAAACCCCACAGGATCGCCTCGATGATCAACGCCCACAGCGAGCCTCCGCCTGCGGCGTCTTTCTGCGCAGGTTCCGCTGCGGCCTGTGCCGAGCCTCCGTCGGCATTGTCCGGGGCTTTCGCAAGGGCGGCCTTGTCCGCAGTTCCCGCTGGGGCCGTATCCTGCGGCGTGGCGGCCGATGCCGTCGCTGCGCCGGCCTGTGCCGTCAGGTCGATCGTCATTTCCGTATCCTCGGGCGGCATGCAGCTCGTGTCGTCGCAGATCATCCACTCCAGCTGGGCCGTGACGGCGGCCTTTTCGGCCGCGAGCTTCACCCGCTGGGCGAATAGCGCCTTGCCGGCAAAGGTGCCGATCTCCATCTCGAAGGTCTTGTCGTAGTGGCGCTCGGGAGTGGAGAGTTGCTCTACGCCGCCCTCGAGCGTAGCCCCGGCACCCGCGGTGAAGGTGATCGTCGTGGCATTGGGCCCGCCTTCATAGGGCCCCATGTCATACATATGGTAAGGCGCGGGGATCGAGGCTTCGAGTACGATCCGGTACATGTCGCCGTCGAGGTGCTCCACGGTGCTTTTCCAGCTTACGTTTTGCGCCGAGACCGCCGTCACGGCAAACATGGCCGCTATGGGCAGCAAAAGGGTACGAAACAGATTGTGCATAGTCGTATCGCTTATAATTTGTGCAAATATAACGGTTTTTTACGGATAAATTGCTACATTCGCACGATGATCCGCCTCTCGCTCATAATCCCGACGCATAATCGTGCCAGACAGCTTCTCGCGGCGCTCGAATCCGTCGTGCGGCAGGACATGCCCGCCGGGGAGTGGGAGTGCGTGGTGGTGAACAACAATTCGACGGACGATACGCCCGCCCGGTTCGCGGCCTTCGCGGCACGGTATCCGGCGCTCAACCTGCGCATGGTGACCGAGACCGGCCCGGGGGTTTCCTATGCCCGCAACCGGGGGATCGCGGAAACTTCGGCGCCCTACATGGCCTTCATCGACGACGACGAACGTATCAATGCGGGGTTTATCCGGGCGTATGCCGAATTCTTCGACGCACATCCCGATGCCGTCGTGGCCGGGGGGCGCATCATTGCCGAGTATGTCTCGGGACGTCCGGCGTGGATGTCGAAATATACCGAACTGCCTGTCGCCAACCCGATGGATTTCGGCCATGCCGTACGGCCTTTTCCTGCCGGACGTGTTCCCGGGGGAGGCAACATGGCTTTCCGCCGCTCCGCAACCGTCCGATACGGCGGGTTCGACCCTTCGCTGGGGCGTGTGGGAGGGATGCTGATCGGTGGCGAGGAAAACGATTTCTTCGAACGCATGATGCGCGGCGGCGAGACATGCTGGTATGTCCCCGATGCCGTCATGTGGCATATTATCCCGCCCGGAAAACTCACCGAGGACTATTTCCGCCGCCTTTGCTACAACGTCGGCGTGAGCCAGCGCCTGCGGGCGGGCATCTACCGCCGTTATCCGAAGGCCGTTGTGCTGGAATGTATGAAATGGGCGGCTACGCTGTTGCTTTCGCTGACGATGTCCCCCCGTAAATCATTGTGGCTGATTCGTATGCGTTACGAGATCAGCCGGGGGCTTTTCTCCCGTACCGGCCATTGAGCTGTGCTTTAATTGCGTACGGGGATTTCCTTGCCGAAATAGCGGCAAAGCATGATGTAGCACATGTAGAGCGCCAATGAGGGGTGCTCTTCTTCGCATCCGGGCGAGAGGTTGAGCGCCATGTCCGAAAACCGCCCGAAATCTTTTCCGTCCAATTCTCCCGTTTCCCCCAGTATCTGGTAGGTTTCGAAATCGTCCCGCTGTTCCTCGCAGCTGGGTTCCAGTTCGGCTATTTCGAACGAGCTGGCGTTTAGCCGGGTCAGGCAGCAGAACTCGGGTTTCCCGCCGCGCCCCAGGTCGCGGTAAAAGCCGATGACCTCCGTGTGTCCGATCCGGCCTGCGGGGAGGTTGGTTTCTTCGCGCAGCTCCCTCTCGGCTGCGGCTTTCAGCGTCTCCCTGAAATCGGAGTCCGGACGCAAATCGCTGAAGTCGACCGATCCCGATCCCGAAGGAGTCAGGCGGTCTGTCGAAGTGAGGGCCTTGTCGTTCTGGTGGAGGATAATGACATATCCGTCGGTTGTGACGGCCAGTGTCGAAATGCCGATGTGGTCGCTCATGACCGATTTTTCGAGCCGGCGTACCGGGTAGTTGGCGATGTTCGCGGGAGGGGTCATGCCCCAACCGCTTTGGTGGGAGAGTTTTTTCGTATAGATTACGTTCGTCAGGTAGGAGTTGTAGTAACAGCCTTTGCATACCCGGACGTACCATTGGCCGCCGCTTTCCCCGAATTCGGATGCCATGCACAGTTTGCGCTCGTTGTAAAAACTGCCATTCCTGTTTTTCATTTCGTGCCATTTGCCATTGAGGAACGGCAGCAGGATGTCCCGGTAATTCTTTATGTATTTCAATACCCGCTTTTCCTTGTCGGTGCATAGTATCGCATGGATGGGGCGGTCTGCTTGCAATAAGCGGTCTATGTTGTCGCTGTGCCGCAATACGGTGCCCGGGAAGGCGATCGGGGCGGCGGTATAAATCTCATCCAACTCGTCGGCTGCCTCCGGAGTCTTGTGCCGATAGATGTCGTGGAGGTTGTAATACTCCGTCTTACGCGTGTAGGCGTAGAAATCCTTTACGAAACAGATCGTCTGCCAGATAAGGGTCGTAAAGACCAGGAACAGGAAAAGGAACAGGTTGCCGGTTTGCATCAGCGTTTGGTAGTCGATGGCCGAATAGAGCAAAATGGCGAGGTCTATGACGATCGCGACGATATTGATGTAGCCGATTCGCTGGCCGTAATGGATAAAGTCCAGCCGGTTCCTGATTTTGACTTTGGCCGAAGTCCATATTTTGTCCATGCCGCCGGTGTTTTGTGTCGTAAAAATAACAATAAATTCCGATTTTACCGGTGTTGCCGGTCGGTTCCTGCCTTTGGAATAAAGAAAGCGGCCTTACGAGCCGCTTTCTTTATTCCAATTTTCCGGGTCAGAACAGGTATTTCTCGTTCCTGACCTTGTTCACCAGGCGCGAGATGTCCTCCCAGGCCTCTTCGCCGAAGGTAGTCCCGACGACTTCGATGACTTTGCCCGCCGTGATGGCGCCGATCGTGCCGCACTGGCGCAGCGAGAGGTTCTCGCAAAGCCCTGCGAGGAACCCCGCGGCGTAGAAATCCCCGGCGCCCGTCGTGTCGACGCGTTTTGCCGCAGCCAGGATGCCGACATGCACCACTTCGTCGCCGTGCTTGATCATGGCGCCCTTGATGCCGATCTTCACCACGGCCAGTTCGCACATCTCCGAGATGCATTGCAGGGCGTTCAGCGGCTCCGCCTCGCAGGCGAAGGTCTTGGCTTCGTCCTCGTTGGCGAAAACGATGTCGACATAGTCCCTGACGAGGTTACGCAGGAATTCGAGGTTTTCGGCCACGATGTTGAAGCTGGCCAGGTCGATGGCGACCTTCAGCCCGCACTCCTTGGCCGTGCGGGCAGCCTTGCGGATCAGGTCGTGGTCTTGGACGATGTAACCTTCGATATAGAGGCAGTCGTACCCGTCGAAGATCGCCGGGTCGATCTCCGCGGCGGTCAGTTCGAGTGCCGCGCCGAGGTAGGTGACCATTGTCCGCTCGCCGTCGGGCGAGATGAGCGACACGCACTTGCCCGAACGTTTCGAACCACGGAAGATTACGGGTTCCACGCCCAGGTTTTCGAGTGCCTGGACGAAGAAGTCGCCCGTCGTATCCTGTCCGACCTTGCCGATGAACCCGACCTGGCAGCCCAGTTTGGCCATGGCGCGGATGGTGTTGCCGGCCGATCCTCCGAGCGAGAGGGAATAGGGGAGTCCGGCCACCGATTTCGAAATTTCGGTCTGCAGTTTGGTGTCCACGAGGCTCATCGAGCCTTTGGCGAGTTTGAAGCGACCCAGCACGGAGTCTGATTCCAGGTTGACCAGCATGTCCGTCAGGGCATTGCCGATTCCGATAACACGTTTCATTCGGTAAGTTCGGGGTTGTCTGTTGTGAAATTATATGGAGAGTATCTTTACCAGATCGAGCGAATTGCGGTCGATGCCCTTGTTGTGCATGGTCGCCTTGGCGAAGGGGACGTAGGCGATCTTGCCGTTCTGGATGCCGATCATCACGTTGCGCTGTTCGTCGAGGAACGCCTCGATGGCTGCTTCGCCCATCCGCGAGGCGAGGATGCGGTCTACGGCCGTCGGTGACCCGCCGCGCTGGATATGGCCCAGAATCGTGACGCGCGCGTCGTACTGCGGGAACTCCTTCTTGACACGTTCGGCCAGTGCCGTGGCGCCGCCCGTCTTGGGGTTCTCTGCCACGATGACGATCGCCGAGTTCTTGCTCTTGCGGAAGCCGTGGTTGATGAGTTCGGCCAGCTGGTCCACTTCGGTTTCCATTTCGGGTATGATCGCCGCTTCGGAACCCGTGGCGATGGCGCTGTTCATCGCCAGATAACCCGCCGTGTGGCCCATCACCTCGACGAAGAAGAGTCGCTCGTGGCTCGATGCCGTATCGCGCAGTTTGTCGACCGCCTCCACGATCGTGTTCAGCGCCGTGTCGTAGCCGATCGTCGAGTCCGTGCCGCCGAGGTCGTTGTCGATCGTTCCGGGAAGCCCCACGATCGGCACGTTGTATTCCTCGGCGAAAATTCCCGCGCCTGTCAGCGAGCCGTCGCCGCCGATGACCACCAGCGCGTTGATGCCGGCTGCGACCATGTTGTCGTAAGCCGCCTTACGTCCTTCGGCCGTGGTGAACTCCTGGCTGCGCGCCGTTTTGAGGATTGTGCCGCCCAGTTGGATGATGTTGCTCACGCTCTGGGACTTGAACTCTACGATCTCGTTGTATACGAGACCTTTGTATCCGCGCATGATACCCTTTACCGTAAAGCCGTTATAGATTGCGCTGCGGGTTACCGCACGTATTGCCGCATTCATGCCGGGGGCGTCGCCTCCCGATGTGAGAATGCCGATGCATTTGCTGCCAGCCATAGTTTTTCGTTTAAACACAAAATCCCTCAAAGGTAGTAATTATTTTAAATTTTTCAAAAAAACGAGGGCGCTACCCGTGGGTGCGCCCTGCGTTCCGAAAAAACTTTTTATTTTACCTAACGCCTGTGGCCTTATTCGGTCTGCTGCTCCTGCGCAGCAGTGTCTGCGTCCGCCTCTGCGGCTGCCTGCGTGCTCTGTCCGGCCTCTTCTGCCGAAGCCTTGCGGCTTTTCCCAACCTTCACCCGTTTGCCGTCGGCCTTTACTTCCAGCCCGGCCTTGTCTTTGTCGATCGTAATGTCGATCGATTTGTTCGGGATGCTGATGTGCAGCGTCTTGTGGCCGTCTTCGATGACGTTCTGGCTTTCGTACTCCTTGAGCAGCTTTTGTACCGTCGTCGTGTCGTTGTCGATCACCACTTCGGTGTTGAGCACCTGTTCGATCACGTTACGCTTGGCGCGGAACCGGTCGCCCACATCCTCGCGGATGGCAATGCAGGCGCATGCGATGAAACTTGCGAGCCACAGCAGGAAGATGACCAGCACGGTCGTGCCTCCGGGCTTGCGCGAAGCGATGAGGCACATCAGTACATAAATGAGCAGTATGACGGGAATCAGTACAATAAATATGCCGAGAATAGGTACCCACAGCGTCATGCCCAGCGGGAAGAAAGGCGAGAGTATGCCTCCGCCGCCCACGACCAGGGCGAACAGCCCGATAATCAGGGCGCAGGCCCCCATGATAAGCCCGAATACGAGCAGCCCCGCGAAAAGCTTGAGCAGGATCAGCACCACCGTGCCGAAGACCGAGACGGCCTCCGCCACGATCGGCTTGGCCCCTGACGTCGGGATCGCAGCCTGCGCTGGCTTCGGTGGTCTCGCGGATCGACTGTGCGGTGATTTTTTCGCCGTTCATTTCGAGCTTCTGGCGTGCCGTGCGTGCCGCCGGTACGGCGAACCACATGATAACGTAGCAGATGACGAAGATGCCGAACAGGTTGCCCATCATCGACCCCGTCCAGTCCATGAACGGAATCCACTGGAAGAAGCTCAGCAGTATCGGCAGGAACATGCCCAGCCGTATCCAGACCGGATCGACGTCGAAATACTTGCCGATGCCGGCGCAGACGCCGCCCAGCTTGGCGTTCTCCGTGTCGCGGTAGAGACGGCGCGGGATGCGCGGCTCTTCGGGGGCTTTTTTGTCCGAACTCTCCTCGGAGATGTCCTCGACCGAGCCCATCTGGTGGATGATATTCAGGATCAGGGGTTTCTCGACCACGCGGGTGTTGTCCTGCGTTGTGAGGATCAGCTCGGCTATGCGGGCTTCGATGTCGGCGACGATCTCGGCTCCGTCGGGCGTATCCTTGTAGGTCTTTTTCAGACTGTCGAGATAGTTCTCCAGCTCCTGGTAGGCATCGGCGTCCATCGTGAACGCTACGCCCGATATGCTGCATTTTTTAACCTCTTTCATAGTTGTGCCGTTGGGGGATTATTTCCTGCTTACGCTGCCGCCGCTCGATTTGCTGATGCTGGTCTGGCAGTCGCCCGTGTAACGGATCGAACTGCCGCTCGAAGCCTCGGCGCGGAGTGTGTCCGTGCAGTTGACCGTAGCTTTGGCAGCGCTCGAGGTGTCGACGCTGCAGTCGGCGACCGTGAATTCGGCGGCCGAAAGTTTTGCGGCCGAGCTCATGTCGATGCTGCATTCGGCGGCGGAGCCCTTCAGGGTGATCTTCGAAGCGCTCGATGCCTCTACCGTGCAGGAGCCGGTTTCGATGGCGGCGTCGATGTTCGAGGCGCTCGATGCGGCCACTGTGCAGGTGGTCGATTTCACGGCCGCGTCGATTCTGGCGGCACTCGATGCGTCGATCGAGAATTTGTCGGCCGTCAGCGTGACGTCGCTCGTGATTCGTGCGGCGCTCGATGCGTCGAGTGCGCGGATGCGCCCGTTGGCTGGGACGGTGACGGTCACGTCGGCGTTCGATACGTTGTTGACCGACTTGTCGATGGTCGCCGTCAGGCGTCCGCCCTTGGCCTCCACCACTACGTATTCCATAATGTTGTCGTCGGCTTCGATCGTGATTTTGCCGGTCGCCTTGCCGGTGATGACGACCTTCACGGCGCGTGCCGCATCCACACGGTCGAAATCCGGGGCGTCGATGGTGCGCGTGACGATGTTGCCGCTGCCTTTGATGCCCTTGCCGAAGAGTACCGACGGGGCTGCGATGCAGACGAAATATGTGGTGGCGGTGATCATGGTGCCCAGCAGGACTGCGATCAAAAGTATTCTTTTCATGGTTGTAATTATTTAAGGGTTGATTTTTTATTTTCCGTGGCGAATGACCTGTATCTGGCCTACGAGTTCGTCCCAGGCTTCGTCGAGCGTTTTAAGATATTCACGCCCCTTGTCGGTCAGCGTGTAGTATTTGCGGGGCGGCCCCTGCGGGGATTCTTCCCAACGGTAAGTCAGGAGCCCCGAATTTTTCTGCCGTGTGAGGATCGGGTACAGCGTACCCTCGACCACGATCATCTCGGCCTCTTTGAGTTCGGCGATGATCTTCGGAGCATACGAATCTTCGCGGGAAAGGATGGCGAGGATGCAATACTCCAGGATTCCCTTGCGCATCTGCGCTTTTACGTTGTCTTCAGCCATAATGCTTTATTCGGTTAATCGCTTCGGAGCCTTCGGTACGATCAGCCAGAGGATGATGTATACCCAGAGCGAAAGGCCGCCGAAGAGTATGAGGATCAGTGTTGCTATGCGTATGAGCGACGGGTCGAGCCCGAAGAAGTCGGCCAGTCCGCCGCAGACGCCAGCGATGATGCCGTCGCGTACCCGGTACAGTTTTTTTGTTTTGTCCGTTGCCATGGTTTTATCGGTTTTTACGGTTAATATTGAATTTCGGGGCGGGTTGTTCGGGGATGATGATCCAGAGGATGATGTAAGCCCAGATCGAAAGCCCGCCGAAGATTATCAGGAACAGCATGATGAGCCGCATGACCGTCGCGTCGATGTGAAAGAAGTCGGCCAGCCCTCCGCAGATGCCGGCGATCGAGCGGTCGGTGCGCGAGCGGTAGAGCTTGCGGGTTTCCGGCTCGGCTTCCTCGTCCTCCTGCCGGGCGGTGTTGCCGCGGCGCTCGCCGAAGTCCGAGGGTGCCCCCATTCGATGCATCGCCGTGCGCACCGTGTCGAGGGTGATGACGCGCATCGGAGAGGAGACGATCTCGCGGAATATCTCGGCAATGCGTACCTCGATGTCGCCCATGGTTTCGGTGTCGTATTCGGGCAGGCGGCTGCGTATGTCGTCAAGATAACTCCTGAGTACACGGTAAGCATCTTCGTCGAGGGTGAAAGCCTGCGAGCCGATATTTACGTTTACTGTCTCTTTCATAGTCGTAGAGGTATTTTAGGGTTAATATTTCCGGTTTACTACTACTTTGGTATTGCAAATATAATACATATTTTAGTATTATGCAATACAAAGTACTAAATTTCTTCAAAAAATCTGCATTTTTTTGCCATACCTATATTATAGGAGCTCCGGCATGGGATCGGAAAGGCTTCTATTGAGGAAAAAATTACGATATTTACCGATCCGGTGTTGCGTTTTTTGCCCGGCTGCTTCGTCTTACAAATACAATGAAGGAATCCGAATTCACCCGTTACGTTGTGCCGCTCCGCGACCGTATGTTCCGTTATGCACAAAGCCTGCTGCTTTGCGCCGACGAGGCCGAGGACGTGACGCACGACCTGCTGGAGCGGTTGTGGACGGAGCGGGGGCGGCTCGACGGTTGCCGTGACATCGCTTCCTTCGTGATGGCAGCCGTGCGCAACCGTTGTTACGATTGCCTGCGCCGGCGGCGGCGGACGGGCGCCGCAACAATGCTGTGGCAGGATGGGCGGAGCGTGCGACGACGGGGGATGCCGAAGGGTGGGAAGCGCGTGACCTGGTGCGCCGTGCGATGGCGGAGTTGCCCGGGCGGCAGCGCGAGGTGTTGTACCTGAAGGACATCGAGGGTTATCCGACCCGTGAGATTGCCGGCATGGTGGCTTGCGACGAAGCCCAGGTGCGCGTGATCCTCTCCCGCGCCCGCAATGCACTGAGGGGAATACTGAAAAAAATGATGGACGATGAAAGAGCGGAAAGAACGGATTGAGAAGTTGTTGGAGCGCTATTTCGAGGCGCGGACGACCGATGCCGAAGAGCAGGAACTGAAGGCTTATTTCCGGGAGGGGGAAACGGATCCCGGTTTGCGCTATGCCCGGGCGATGTTCTGCGGCATGGACGGACTTGCCGGGGAATGCCTGCCCGAGCGGGTGCAGGCCTTCGGGCATAGACCCGGCAGGAAGCGGAGGTTCCTGCGCCTGTGCGGGATCGCGGCAGCGGCCGTCGTGGCGCTCGGCCTTTTTCTGTGCGTGGAGTACATGCGCCGCCCCTATTGTTACATCGACGGGCAAGCGGTCTACGACAAGGACGTCGCCATGCGGACGACGGTCTATTTGCAGGGTTTTTCCGAGTTCGCCGACCCTGAGCATCTGGTCGAAGAATTGATTGTGAACGATTAAAATGATATGTCATGAAGAAACTGTTTGTTTTTGCGGGGTATTGCTCCTGGCCTTTTCACCCGTTGCGGCGCAGAACGCCGACTCGGTTCGTTTCCGCCGTGCCGACGGGAAACCCGTGACCATCGAAACCGTCGACCGCGACTCGCTGGGTATCGACACGCTGCGGCGTATCGACACGGTCGACAACGGCCTGGTGACCCTGCGCGACGGGGGACGCGACGGCAGCATGGTGCTCGAAGTCGCCGGCTTCGGCCTCCGGCTGGGGCATACCCCGATGCAGAAGATGGAGGTGAAATCGCCCCGGGTTTGGCTCAACCTGCTCAGCGATATGGAGTTCGGTTTCACGCAGTTGACCGGGGTCGATTACTCCGGCTATGCCCCCGGTGAGGCGGGGTTCCTCGACCAGCGACTCGGCCCGTCGTTTCATTTCAGTTTTTCGGTCATGCAGATATGCCTGTCGCTGAACCGGAGCCGGACGCTCAGCCTCGGCCTCGGCCTGCAATACACGCTCGACAACATTCGCCTTGCCGATTCGGGAATCACCCTTGGCAACATCGGCGGACGCCTCGTGCCGGTAGCTCTGGACGAACCGGCCGACAAGTCGAAGGCGGTCACCTCCTCGCTCGGTATTCCCGTGCGGTTGATCTACGAGCCTGTGAAACGCCTCCGGATCACGGCCGTCGCCTATTCCGATTTCATGCTGGGGGCGGATGCCATCTATAAAAAACCGAAGGAGAAGCACAGTTTGTCCGGATTCCGGGCATACCAGTTCGGCCTGGGTGCGTCGGTCGCATACCGCGGGTTCGGCCTTTATGCCCGTTACGGTATCACGCCGCTGTTCAAGCACGATGCCGGCCCCGACTGCCATACGGTCTCGTTCGGGTTTGCCTATTCGCTCTCGCTGTAAAACCTGAAACGGAATGGCTATGAAAAGATTATTATTGGCACTTATTCTGCTTTTGCCTTGGCTGGTATCGGCGCAGACCGAAGGTGAACTCCGTGTGCAGCGGGGAGGAACCTGCGAACGGCCCGTTATGGCGATGAACCGCGATTCACTGGGGCTCGATACGTTGCGGAGGATCGATACGGTGGGCAACGACCTGATGGCACTGCGCGGAGCAGACCGCGAGGGCAATGTCATACTCGAGGTGGCCGGGTTCGGGATTACACTGGGGCGTGCCCCGGAACCGGAGTACGCCGATGTGGTGACCCGGTCGGGGCGTGTGAAACTCTATCTGTTCAACTGTGGTGAATTCGGGTTCTCGCAACTGGTTGGGGTCGATTACGACGGTTATGCCCCCCGAAGAGAAGGGTTTTCTCGACCAGAAGCTGGGGAGTTCGATCCATGTCGCAGCCTCGGTTTTACAGGTGCAGGTTGCTCTGAACCGCAACCGTACACTCTATTTTGCCACAGATTTGAATTTTGCCGTGGATAATTACCGGCTTTCCGATGCGCAAATCCGCCTTGGGTACGAACATGGACGCCTCCTGCCCGTGGCGCTGGACGAACCGGCCGACAAATCGAAGTTCGTCACTTCGTCGCTCGGTATTCCTCTGAGGCTTATTTACAAGCCTTTCAGGAATTTTCAGGTGTCGGCCATCGCGTATTCCGACTTCGGGATCGAGCTGACTTCACTGCATAAAAAGCCGAAGGTGCAGTACGAGCTTTCGGGATTGCGGACATATCAGTTCGGTGTGGGCGGTTCGGTTTCCTATAGCGGTGTCGGTGTTTTCGTCCGTTACGGTGTGACGCCCCTTTTTCAAGAAGGGGGGCGGCCCCGAGTGCCATACGCTGAGTTTCGGCATTTCGCTGCTCATGTAATTATAATCACGGAATCCATGAAACGATTGTTATTGATATTTGCCCTTTGCCTCTTCCTGCCGCGGTCTGTATCGGCGCAGAGCAGCTCCGTGGACAATTTCTTCCGGCGGTACGATGCCTCCGAAGGATTTACCAGCGTGCTGCTGGAGCAGAAGATGATGCAGATGATGAGCCGTCAGGCCGCGCAAAGGGGGGATAAAGGACTTGCCGTATTACTGAAGGACATTGAGTATATCCGTATCATTGCTCTCAAAGGCGGGGACAGCGGGATGCTGGTGCGCGATGCCGAGGCCGCCGTCGCCGCCGACCGGAAATTCCAGCCCGTCACCTCCGGTACGGAGGACGGGCAGACCACGAAGTTCTATATCCGGGAAACGGCCCTGTCGGTCAAGTCAGAGCTGGTGATGATTACCTACGGTGCGAAGGAAACCGTTGTGGTGAACATCTACGGCGAGTTCGACCTCAAGCAGGTGGCGCGGCTTTCGTCGATCCGCCCGCAATAAAGGCTGGGGCTTCGCCGGCTCCGTTTTACTCCCCGCCCGGATCGTTCCGGTGCCCTTCTTCGTCATAGATCGGCCTGTCGCCCTCTTCGGTCTCCCGGACGGCACCCGGGATCCTGTCCGCCAGCGGGATCTCGGTTTCCACGAGGTTTTCGTCGATCAGGTGTTTCGTCGCGTTCGTCGCCTGCGAACCCGTTGTTTTCGGTGGAGATGACGGTGCGGTCGGTCGGAAATTCTACAATTCTTTCCATGGCATTGCGGTTTTCTATTTTATCCGTCGCCGCAAAAATGATACCGCCTGTTTCCCCGCGCCCTGCATTGGAGCGAGACGACGGCCGGGGATGGCCGGGGCGCATATTGAGAACCGGAAGCGGAGTTTGCATAACGATACAATAAAAAAGGGGAGGGACTGCATTGTCCCTCCCCTTTGTCTGCCCGGCATTTCCGCATAGCGGGGAAAGCCGGGTGCATATGATCGCTTAGTCCTCGAATTTTGCCGAGAGGAATTCGCGGTTCAGACGTGCGATGTGCGCGATGGAGATCGACTTGGGGCACTCGGCCTGGCAGGCACCCGTGTTGGTGCAGTTGCCGAATCCCAGCTCGTCCATCTTGGCGACCATCGCCTTGGCGCGGCGTGCACCCTCCACGCGGCCCTGGGGCAGCTTGGCGAGCGACGACACGCGGGCTGCGACGAAGAGCATTGCGGAGCCGTTCTTGCAGGTGGCGGCGCAGGCACCGCAACCGATGCAGGCGGCGGCGTCCATCGCCTCGTCGGCGTCGGGCTTCGGAATCGGAATGGCGTTGGCGTCGGGCACGGAGTTCGTGCGTACGGAGATGAAGCCTCCGGCCTGCAGAATCTGGTCGTAAGCCGAGCGGTTCACCACGAGGTCCTTGATGACGGGGAACGCCGCCGAGCGCCACGGCTCGATGGTGATCGTCGCGCCGTCCTTGAACTTGCGCATGTAGATCTGGCAGGTCGTGGCGCCCTGGCTCGGGCCGTGGGCGTGGCCGTCGATGTGCAGCGAGCACATGCCGCAGATACCTTCGCGGCAGTCGTGGTCGAAGGCCACGGGCTCCTTGCCCTCGTGGATGAGGTTGTTGTTCAGGATGTCGAGCATTTCGAGGAACGAGGTGTCGGCCGAAATGTTCTCGACTTTGTACGTTTCGAAACCGCCCTTTGCTTTAGCGTCCTTTTGACGCCATATCTTTAATGTAAAATTCATAATTTCAATTTGTTATTAAAGTGTTACAACGTCAAACGGTTAGTCTTTGTAGTTGCGCTGTGCGGGGTGTACGAACTCGAAGTTCAGCGGTTCTTTCGTCAGCTCGGGGGCTGCGTCCTCGCCCTTGTACTCCCATACGGCGGCATATACGAAGTGCTCGTCGTCGCGCTTGGCCTCGCCCTCCTCGGTCTGGTGCTCCGTGCGGAAGTGGCCGCCGCACGACTCCTCGCGGTTGAGGGCGTCGCGGGCCATCAGCTCGCCCAGTTCCAGGAAATCGGCCAGGCGGAGCGCCTTTTCCAACTCGACGTTGAAGTCGTTTTCCTTGCCTACGACCTTCACGTCCTTCCAGAACTCCTTGCGCAGAGCCTGGATCTCGGTGATCGCTTTTTCGAGCGACTCCTTGGTGCGGGCCATGCCGACGTTCTCCCACATGATGTGGCCGAGTTTCTTGTGAATGTCGTCCACCGATTGCTTGCCGTTGATCGAGAGCAGTTTGGCGATCTTCTCCTTGACTTCCTTCTCAGCCTCGTCGAAGGCCTTGGTGTCGGTCTTCACCTTCGGGGCCTGGATCTTGTGCGAGAGGTAGTCGCCAATGGTGTAGGGCAGTACGAAATAACCGTCGGCCAGACCCTGCATCAGCGCCGATGCGCCGAGGCGGTTGGCACCGTGGTCGGAGAAGTTGGCCTCGCCGATGGCGTACAGGCCGGGGATGGTGGTCATCAGGTTGTAGTCGACCCAGATGCCGCCCATCGTGTAGTGCACGGCGGGGAAAATCTGCATCGGCTGCTCGTAGGGGCTGACGTCGGTGATCTCCTCGTACATGTCGAAGAGGTTGCCGTAGCGCTGCTTGATGATCTCCTTGCCCAGACGCTCGATGGCGGTCTTGAAGTCGAGGAATACGGCCAGACCGGTTTCGTTCACGCCGTAGCCGGCGTCGCAACGCTCCTTGGCGGCACGCGAAGCCACGTCGCGCGGCACGAGATTACCGAAGGCCGGGTAGCGGCGCTCCAGGTAGTAGTCGCGGTCTTCCTCGGCGATGTCCGACGGTTTCTTGGCCCCCGAGCGGATGGCCTTCACGTCTTCGAGTTTCTTGGGAACCCAGATACGGCCGTCGTTACGCAGCGACTCCGACATGAGCGTCAGCTTCGACTGCTGGTCGCCGTGTACGGGGATACAGGTCGGGTGGATCTGCGTGAAGCAGGGGTTGGCGAATCCGGCGCCCTTGCGGTAGCACTGGAATGCGGCCGAGCCGTTCGACGCCATGGCGTTGGTCGAAAGGAAGAATACGTTGCCGTATCCGCCCGTTGCGATCACGACGGCGTGTGCACCGTGGCGCTCGATCTCACCGGTGACGAGGTTGCGGGCGATGATACCCTTTGCCTCGCCGTCCTCGATGACGATGTCGAGCATTTCATGGCGCGGATAGCTTTTCACCGTGCCGGCTGCGATCTCCTTGTTGAGTACCGAATAGGCGCCCAGCAGGAGCTGCTGGCCCGTCTGGCCGCGGGCATAGAACGTGCGCGATACCTGTGCGCCGCCGAACGAGCGGTTGGCCAGCAGGCCGCCGTATTCGCGTGCGAAAGGTACGCCCTGGGCCACGCACTGGTCGATGATGAGGTTGGAAACCTCGGCCAGGCGGTATACGTTGGCTTCGCGGGCGCGGTAGTCGCCGCCCTTGATCGTATCGTAGAACAGGCGGTATACCGAGTCGTTGTCGTTCTGGTAGTTCTTCGCAGCGTTGATACCGCCCTGTGCGGCGATCGAGTGCGCGCGGCGGGGCGAATCCTGGATGCAGAATACCTTTACGTTATATCCGAGTTCACCGAGCGAAGCGGCGGCGGAAGCACCGCCCAGACCGGTTCCGACGATGATGATGTCGAGCTTGCGCTTGTTTGCGGGGCTTACGACCTTGATAGCTGCCTTGTGGTTGCTCCATTTTTCTGCGAGGGCGCCGGCAGGGATTTTAGCATCTAATTTTAAAGCCATATCTGTTGTGTGTTTATTGTTCTGGATAATCGGTTAGCAGGCGCCTGCGCAGCAGGGGCAGATGCTCTTGATGAAGTAAACCACCACGACGGCGGCAAAGCCGAGGAAGATGATCGTCGCTACGATATTGGCGATGCATTTCAGGCGGGGATACCACGTGTCGTTGGCCCAGCCCACGGTCTGGAACATCGACCATACGCCGTGCGTGAGGTGGAACCAGAGGGCGAAGAACCACACGAGGTAGATCACCACGTAATACCACTGCGAGAAGGTGTAGGCGATCAGCGAAGCGCCGTCGGCAGCGCCGAAGCCCAGCGAGTTCTCGTGGCCGCCCATGATTTCGACGAGCTGCATTTTAGCCCAGAAGTTGAACAGGTGGAGGGCCAGGCCGCCCAGGATGATGAAGCCCAGCACGAGCATGTTTTTCGAAGCCCATTTCACACCCGGCTCCACGACCGTTACGGCGTAACGCTGCGAGCCGCGGGCCTTGCGGTTTTCGAGCGTCAGGATGACGGCGTAGATGAAGTGGATGACCACGCCTGCCGCCAGTACGAGGGTGCCTGCCAATGCATACCAGTTGGCCCCCAGCAGTGCGCAGATCATGTTGTAAGCCTCGGGCGAGATGATCGCCACAATGTTCATGGACATGTGGAAGAGGATAAAGAGCACGAGGAAGCACCCCGTTACGCTCATCACCAACTTCTTGCCGAGCGAGGAATTAGATAAAAAACAGCTCATAATGATTTAAATTTGTTTATATTTGTTAAAGTTTTGTGTTCCCGGACGCAAAGATAGCCATTGTTTGCAGAATAACAATAGAAACGGGCGGGAATTTTATGCCGAAAAGGAGGGTTTTATGACTAAAAAAAGAGCTGCGTGCAGCGATGAAAAAACAGAACCTGTCCCTCTCCCCCGAAGAACGTGCGGCGGCATCCGGGCGGATCTTCCGCCGGGTAGCGGAATCGGGGCCTTTCGGGACGGCGCGGTGCGTGGCGTTTTTCTGCGCCCTGCCCGACGAACCCGCGACGGAGGAGGCGCTCGTCCGGTGGGGTTCGGCCAAGCGGATCGTCGTCCCCGGGTCGGGGGCGACGCGATGCGGTTCTTCGATTACGTACCCGGGGCACTCCGTGCGGGGGCCTTCGGGATCGCCGAACCGGACGGGGACGCAATGCCGTGCGAACCGTCCGAAATAGATTTGATCGTCGTCCCGGGGACGGCTTTTACGCAAGCCGGCGCCCGCATGGCCGCGGCCGCGGGTATTATGACAAATACCTCTCGCAGCCCGGGTTCCGGGGCGTGAAGGTCGGGGTCTGCTACGCCCACCAGCTGGTCGGGGCACTGCCCGTCGAACCGCACGACGTATTTATGGATTATGTAATTACAAACGGATGAATGCCATGCAGACAGGAGAATTTGTCGCCGCTTTCCGCGAGGCTTTCGGCCCGGTGCCGGAGCTGCCCCTGCTGTTTCGCTATACGGACGAACCGCTGCGCCCCGCCGCAAAGGCGGGCGGGTGTTTTTTCAAGGTGTTGGCCCAGGCGCGGGGCGGGCAGCCCGTGGGGCTCAACGCCTCGAATATCGGTTGCGGGGGCGGCAAGTTCTATACGGGTTTCAGCCCCATGCCGGAATTCGTCCCGCAGTTCGTCTCGCTCAGGGAGCGCTATAAGCAGACGCCCGAGATGGTGCTGGAATTCATCGCTGCGCTCGACCTGCGGCCGGCGCCGAAAGCGTGGCTCGAGTTCGTGCGTGTGGATGCGGCGGGGACGTTCGACGGGGCGGAAGGCGTGCTATTCTTCGCTACGCCAGACGTCTTGGCGGGGCTCGTGACATGGGCCGGGTTCGACAACGACGCCCCGGATGCCGTTGCGGCGCCGTTCGGCTCGGGATGCAGTACCGTGGTGTCGCAGGCCGTGCGGGAAAACCGCAACGGCGGCCGCAGGTGTTTCCTGGGGCTGTTCGACCCTTCGGTGCGCCCGTGGGTCGGTGCGGACGAATTGTGTTTCGTCATCCCGATGTCGCGTTTTGCCGGGATGTGCGGCACGATGCGTGCAAGCTGCCTGTTCGGAACCCATGCGTGGGATAAAGTCCGCGAGCGGATTAACAACGTGAATTTATGAAAAAAAGAAGAGCTGCGCTGGTGCTTGCGGGCGGCGGCGCGCGTGGTGTTGCCCATATCGGGGCGATCGAGGAGTTGGAGAGTCAGGGATTCGAGGTGCATGCTGTGGCCGGCACTTCGATGGGTGCGTTGGTCGGGGGCATGTATGCTTCCGGGCATCTCGAAGCGTTCAAGGAGTGGATGTATACGCTCGACAAGTATAAGGTTTTCGGGCTGGTCGATTTTGCGCTGAGCACCGAGGGACTCGTCAAGGGCGACCGCGTGATGCGGGCCATGAAGGAGCTGGTGCCCGACGTGAAGATCGAGAAGATGCCGCTGCCGTTCGCCGCGGTTGCCGCCGACCTGCTGACGGGGCGCGAAGTCGTGCTCGACAGGGGAGGCTTGTACGATGCCATCCGGGCGTCTATCTCCATCCCGTCGGTATTCCGTCCCGTACGCCGGGGAACCAGGTGCTGGTCGACGGCGGTACGGTCAATCCGCTGCCGTTGAACCGGGTGCGCCGTGAACCGGGCGACGTCCTGGTCGCCGTGGATGTGAGCGCCCCGTTCTCGGAGGAGATGGCCGTCCGCAACAAGGCTTCGCTGAACTATTATAAGGTGATTACCGCATCGTCGGAGATCATGCAGCAGCATATCGCACGCCTGATGTGCAAGCTTTACAAGCCCGACCTGCTGATAGAGATGCCTGCCGACCGTTTCGGGATTTTTGAATTCTACCGCGCCCGGGAAATTGTCGAGGCCGGCCGCATGGCGACGCGTGCCGCACTGGAGCGTAGCCTCGTCGAAGCGGGATAGACTGGGGGCGAGGAAAATCGGATGGGCTATGGCATGATTTTTGTTTAAAGGGATAAAAAGATTGCGACGGCCCGTGATTTTGAAGAATTCAAAAGTAGTGACGCAACTTCACACAGATTTGAGGGGCCGTCGCAATATTTAAACGCAAAATCATCCGGGGCAGGAAAATGGGATCGTCCCCTGAGAAATGCTTTCGTAATCTCTACATTGCAAAGATAAATAAAGTTTCCGATAAACCAATGCCATTGCCCGATTATGGTATGGGTGCGCCTAAAATATGGAAAGGGAGGGTGCGTTTGTTGCCGCAGGCTGTCTTTTTTGCGTACTCCAAGTGTCTTTATGCCCGGTTCGGCAGAATTTTCGGGCGTCCTGATAAGAAAAACCCGGCCTGAAAAGGCCGGGTTTCCCGTTCGTTCGTTTACCGCCGATCCTTGTCGTACACATAGGCCGCGATACGGTGGCTGCGTCTGCCGATCGGTACTCCGATGCCCAGCGTGACGTTCATCACGCTCTGCTTGATAGGGATGAACTGGGGCGTATGCTTGGCCGTGACGATGTCCGTGGCAAGGTAGAAATTGATCCAGCTGGGGTTCAGGTTCAGCGCCAGTCCCACGGCGCCGCCGCGGTTGTCGATCACCGAATAGCTGCCCGTGACGGTGAACCAGCGGATCGGGTGGAAATTGACCGATCCGGTGATGTTGTGGAAGGTCTTGTATTCCCAGAAACGGGCCGTATACAACAGGCCGATGCCGATTTTGTGGCGCCATACTTCGTATTCGAGGCCGGCGTTGATCGAGGCACGCAGCATGCGCGATACGCTCTTGGCCGCGCCCTTGTGGAACTCCAGTACGTCGATGTCGAAGTCGGGCGACTCGGTGCCGTCCTCGGTGACCGTCACACCCGTGAAGGAGAGCTCCTTCGCCGAATAACCCGTTACGTTCTTGTTCTTGCTCCAGCCGATGAAGCCCAGGTCGTTCACCGCCAGCGATGCCTGCAGGTTGGGCAGGATGTCGTACGTGGCTCCGAAGTCGACCGCGAAGCCGTAGCCGGCGGGCGAGGTGGGCTTGAGGCTGATGTCGTCCATCTTGTAGACCTCTTCGCCGTGGTCGTTGAGTTCGGTCTTGACGTCGAGCCCTGCGGCCGTGATGTCCAGCCCGCCCGCGGCGTTGATCAGCCAGCGTTCCTCGTTGTGCGATACGTTGAATTGCGTGAAATACATCCGCGCACGTGCCACGCCCATCAGGAATTTTGCCCGCACACCGATGTATAACTTGTCGTCGAGCAGCGGAAAAGAGTAGTTGAAACCCGCTTCGAGATAGCTGTCGGCCGTGATGCCGATGTCGCTGATGTCGCCGCTATTGCCGCGTTTCAGGAAGTCGAAGAGCGAGTAGGGCAGGGTGGCGTCGGTCGTGACGCGGGCGTTGAGGTCGAACGACCAGAAATTCTTGTGGTTGCGGGTGAAGGCGCCGAACCCGATGAGGTTTACGCGCGTGTCGAGACCCAGGAGGTTGTCGGCTTTGAGTCCCGAAAGGGCGTCGGCCGTCGATACGGAGCTGTCGAGCAGTGTGACGAGTTTTCCGTTGCGCGGATAGAGTATTTTGTCGATCGAGAGGTTGCCGCTCACGTTGATGTCCAGTCCGCCCAGCCCGGGGATGTTGACATAGCCGCGTAAGGGGGCGAAAGCCGGGTTGAACTGGCTGCGGAGGGTAGACCCCTCCATGAAATAGGCCGTCGGGTTCTGTGCCGCGGCGCCGGATGCCAGCAGCAGCGTGAATAGGAATGCGTATATTTTTTTCATGTTCTGTGCCGGATTAGAGGTTGAGCTTCAGGCCGCCGCGCTTGATCAGGCGCAGGGTGATGACGATTTGCTGGCCGGACGAGAAATCATAGCCCGGATAGTATTTCTCCAGCGAGACGGGGAGGATGATCTCGGCACCCTCGATGATCTGCCGCAGGTCGCTTTCGAAAAGTTGCGTCTCCCTGATCTCGTTCGTTTTGCCGGGTTCGACCGTTACGTCGAACCGGACGTTCGTAGGCGAGAAATAGGGCACGAGCCGCAGGCTCACGGGCAGGGCGCTCGTGATGCTGCCGTAGAGGTGCAGCGTGTTTTTGGGGTTGGGGTGCCTTCACTGTCGAGGTTCTCGCAGAGCATGTCCACCACGTCGCCGCCGATGTCGATCTTACCGATGTCGTAGGTTACATCCTGGACTTTGAGCTCTGTCAGGTAGCTGCCGGCCAGGGATTTGACCTCGCCCGAAAGCCGGTCGTGCAGCATCGGCATATTGCGGAACGCCTCGATGAAGACCGGTTTGAAATCTGCCGGATCCGTATTCGGGGGAGCAGGGGCAGGAAGGTCGAGAGGTATTTTTCCGCCAGCAGGTCGGCGACGGCGGTGATCTTGGCATCGTCGTCCATCATCTGGTCGATCAGTGCATCGAGCAGCGGCGTGATTGTCTCCGGGGTGTTCTGGAGTTCCCGGAGGTCGACGTATGCGGCGTTTCCGGGCAGGGGCGAGGGAAGCCAGATGTCCGCTTCGTCGAAGAGCGTTTTGATGTCCGCGCCTCCTTCCTTCAGTTCACTCATGCTTACGTATACCGTGGCCAGCGGCAGCCGGTATTCCGAGTCCTCGTCGCCGATGGTGACATCGTCCGTGTTCACGTTCGACAGGTCGTAAGCGTTGTCGATACAGGACGATGCGAGTGCTGCGGCGAAGAGAAAAAGGTAAAAAAATTTTCTCATAGGGTTTGGGTTTGTTTTCAATGTGCCGCAAATATATGCCGTTCCGACGAATAAAACAAAAAATCGGACGTTTTAGTTTATGCGTATGTCAAATGCGGCCATCTCTGCGTGCGCCGGAAGCATGCCGGAGGAGATGGCGCGTTTTGTGAAATAATTGCTACATTTGCACTGCGATTATCGCTATGGCGGGAACCGAAAAAAACAATCTCAGAGAGCAGGTGGCGATGCTGCCGCAGTCGCCGGGCGTCTACCAGTTCGTAGACCGCTCGGGGACGATCATCTATGTAGGCAAGGCCAAGAGCCTGCGCAAACGGGTCTCGTCCTATTTCGTGCAGAGCAAGGAGCACAGCCCCAAGGTTCGCGTGCTGGTGAAGCAGATCGTCGAGATCCGCCATATCGTCGTGGGCAGCGAGACCGACGCCCTGCTGCTGGAAAACTCGCTGATCAAGAGCCTTCAGCCGCGTTACAACATCCTGCTCAAGGACGACAAGACCTATCCGTGGATCGTGGTGCGGCGCGAGCATTTTCCGCGCGTGCAGTCGACGCGGCAACTGAACCGCGACGGGTCGCAGTATTTCGGCCCCTACGGATCGGTGATGATGCAGCGCAGCGTGCTCGACTTCATCCGCGAGGTGATCCCCCTGCGGACCTGCAAACTCAACCTCGCCCCCGAGTTGATCGCCAAGGATAAATATACGGTCTGCCTGCAATACCACCTGGGCAACTGCAAAGGCCCCTGCATCGGGGCGCAGGGCGAAGGGGAATACGGCCGGCTCGTCGACATGGTCGTCGCGGTGCTCAAGGGCGACCTGCGCCCCGTGCGTAGCTACCTCGAACAGGAGATGCAACGTGCTGCCGGGGATTGAAATTCGAATTGGCGCAACGCTACAAGCAGCGCCTCGATGCGCTGGACAACTATGCGGGCAAGTCGGTGATCGTCAGTGCGAAGATCGTCGACGTGGATGTTTTTTCGCTGCTTCCGGACGACGATGTGGCCTATTGCAATTTCGTGCGTATCCGCCACGGGTCGGTCGTGGGCGTTTATACCGTGAAGCTCAAGACGGGTGTCGGGGGCGACGAACGCGACATGCTGACGCTGGCTATCCAGCATGTCGTCGAGCATATTGCCGGGACGCTGGCCCGGGAGGTCGTCGTGCCGTTCCTGCCCTCGACGACGCTGCTGTTCGACGGTGTGACCTTCACGGTGCCCAAGCGCGGCGAAAAACTCGAACTGCTCGAATTCTCGCAGAAGAGCGCCCGTATCTACCGCGCCGAGCAGCTCAAGAACTTGGAAATCAAGAATCCCGAACGCTATACCGAACGGCTGTTGAACGCCGTTCAAAAGGAGCTGCGCCTCGACAGACAGCCGCGGCACATCGAATGCTTCGACAACTCCAATCTGCAGGGGGCCCATCCGGTAGCCTCGTGCGTGGTGTTCCGCGATGGAAAACCCGCACGCAAGGAGTACCGCCATTTCAACATCAAGACCGTGGAGGGGCCCGACGATTACGCTTCGATGCGCGAAGTCGTCTTCCGGCGTTACAGCCGCCTGCAGGAGGAGGGGGCCGAGCTGCCCGATCTCATTATTGCTGACGGCGGGAAGGGGCAGATGGGCGTCATTCACGAGGTGCTGGAGTATCTCGGGCTGGACATACCTGTCGCCGGGCTGGCCAAGGACGACCGGCACCGCACCGCCGAACTGCTCTGCGGCTTTCCGCCCGTGCTGGTCGGCATCCGTCCCACTTCGCCCCTGTTCCACTTTTTGGCGCACATTCAGGAGGAGGTGCACCGTTTCGCCGTTTCCTTCCACCGTCAGAAACGCAGTAAGGCGTTTATCCATAGCGAACTGGAGCAGATCGAAGGCATCGGTGACAAGACCGTCCGTACGCTGCTGCAACATTTCCGCACCGTGGCCAAGGTCAAGGCGGCACCGTTCGAGGAGTTGACAGCGCTGGTCGGCCCCGCCAAGGCGAAAAAAATCAAGGCTTTCTTTGAAAAATAACCGGATTTTTTGAAAATTGCGAAGAATCGACTATCTTTGCCCTCCCGATTCTACGGAAGAGGCTTGCCCGGATGGCGGAATCGGTAGACGCGTTGGTCTCAAACACCAATGACAGCAATGTCGTGCCGGTTCGACCCCGGCTCCGGGTACTTTTTTAATACGCCCATGATTTAATAATCAAATCATGGGCGTTTTTTATTTGCCATGAATTGGGCATTGACCCTTTCTCTGTTTGCTGTAAAGATTTTCTATTTTTTCAAAATACAAAATCAGCAAAATCTGTCTGCGGAAACCGGAGTATTGCGTTGTTATGGCAGACAACGTGCTACTAATCTCTATTATTCCGGTTCCCGCGAACAGATTGTAAACGAACGGCGGCGGGATTCAAATGCAGAAATGTTTGCAATGGTTCACCGCGACCAAAAGGCCCGCCGCCGCAGAGTTATCTTTTTTTACCCCACTTGGGGCGTATGTCGAGGAAAATCTCGAAATTCAAGCGTGGCATGGGACGAGCCAGCACCGAAAGATACTCCTCGTTAAACAGGTTTTTGACCGCGATCTTCACGGAAAAATCAGCCCAGGGTACGGCGAAAAGTTTTTCGACCGACATGTCGCTCATAAGATACGGAGGTACATATCCCGAGATCGTGTAGTCGTTGCTCGACATGGTGAAGCGTTCGCTATACCAACACCATTTGTAGAGCAGCCGCCAGCTTTTCCATGCCAGCCGCGCCGTTACCGACGCCGAGAACTCCGGTACATAGACCAGTTGTTTGCCGATGGACTCGTCGCCCTTGCTCATCGGCTCGCTCTCGTTGATCGAGGGCGTCCACGAAAATTGCCGTCGGCACCGACTTGCCAGTCACGGTTCCAGGTTCGGTCGAAGCCCGCCTTCAATTCCACTCCGTAGGCATGTACTTTTTGAGGTTCTTCGGCGTCCAGAAATCCTGCTTGCCTCCCAGCGGTATCCACAGAATCCAGTCGTCGATGTAGGAATCGAACCACGTCGCCTCGCCGTGAACCGCGTACCGACCCTCTTTGGCGAAGGCAAACGATACGCCGCCGTCGTAGGTGAAGCCGTGTTCGGGCTGCAGGTCGGGATTGCCGCCCGGCTGGAAGTAAAGGTCATTGAGCGTGGGGAAACGGTAGTTGCGCGAAATGGATGCCTTGGCCCGGACGTTTCCGGCTTTCGAGAGCATGTAATCGGCATAGAATGCCGGAATGAGCGGCGTCCAATCCTTGCCGTACATATCCTCTCGCAACGCCAGCGAGAGGCCCAGCCGTTCGGTAGGCGTCCACTTGGCAGTCATATAAGCAGATAGTTCCGTGCGGGCTTTGTCGTAACCGACCACCGCCTTGTCGCCCTGCTGGGTGATGATGTTGCGATCCTGATTTTTCGCGAAATGCTGGTGCAGGGCAATGTCGGCCGAGAAAAGCCATTTTTTGCCGACGTAAAATTCGCTGTTGCCCGATGCGAAAAGCGTGTTTACCTTGCTGCGCGAAGTAATCATGTAGGCCCATTCGCCGTTACCTTTGTCACGGGCGTAATCGTAGCCGAGCCATGTGTGGATGTAACCGGCTTTTGCTCCGACCTTGTATGTAGGACGCAGATGATCCCACGAGAGGTACGCTGCGCAGGGTGCGTTCGCGCTGCTGGTGCAGAATATCCTTCGGATCGCCGTAATCGACGGTCGTTTGTGAAAGGCCGCGCTTGGAGGTGAGAAACCAGGCGTTCAGCCCGAAACGGTCGCCCTTGCCGGTATTGTAATAGACCTCCTGCAAGGCGTGAAAGTCATGAAAATCGCCGTCACGGTGGGTTTCGATGGGGTGGTAGGTGTCGATAATATTTTTATCGTCGTCGTAGACATTTTTCGTTCTTGTCGCGGTTGCGGTACTTGAATTCGTTGGGCGACGAGGAGTAGACCACGCGCGTCGAGGTCTGCCAATGGTCGTCGCCGTAGGTCAGCCGCAGAAATTCGTCCGTCGTCCAGAACGAGCCGATTCCCTGTGTATACTGCATTTTGAATCCGTGTGTATCGGCGGGTTTGGTCGCCAGTGTGATCGCCCCGCCCAGACCGCCGCCCACGACGTTGAGCGACGAGGTGCCGTGCAGCAGCGTCGCGTCGTCCACGAAATAGGACGGGATCATCGAAAAATCGGTCATGCCCAGCATCGGGGAGTTGATACGCATGCCGTTCCACATCACCTGCGTGTGCGATGCCGCCGTACCGCGAAATGCCACGGTAGAAAGCGTGGCCCGGCCGTACTGTTTGATGAAGATTGCCGTATTGAACGTCAGCACGTCGGCCATCGACAGGGCGATGTTCTCGTGCAGGACGAGGGTGTCCAGTTGTGTTTTTTGTACGCCGATCTCTTTCATCGGACGAATTCCTGTAACACCGACCTCACGAATGGGCATCACCAGCGAGGGGTTGTTGTTCCACCAGCCGTTGCCGGCCGGTTTTTCTTGTGCAGTGATTGTTGCGGCGAGGCACAAACCGATAAACAGAAGTATTGGTTTCTTCATATTGCGTATCGGTTTAATACCAACAAAAAGCCCCCGGAATAATTCCCACCCGGAATTCGTCGAGCAACTCTCCTTCGGGCGAATAGCGGTAGACGATCCCCTTCTGTTGGTAGTCGATGGCGTCGGCCACGTATACTTCCGACGTGTTGGGGTCGATGGACAGGCCGTAGAATTTCGTCTGCTTGTATTTGAGGAACGGCCGCACGGGGACGTGATCGGCCACCACCGGCATCCGCCAGATATCGTTGTTGATGAAGTAGAGCGTGTCGCGTCCGCCGTTGAGCTGCACCTCCGAGGGCCAGTCGCCGAATTTGAATTTGAACTGTTTTTCGATCCTGAAAGTTGCGGCGTCGATACGGTAGAGCGAGGGGGCCTCGTGCCCGTAGGGACTGCCCTCATAACCGCCGTCGGTGATCGTCCACATCTTGTCGTACTTATCCATCACCAGCGACGTGGGCTGGATGCCGACGACCAGCTCGTCGACCACCTTGTCCGTTTCGGTGTCGATCTTCAGCAGCCGGTTCTGATAAGACCAGCAGTTCACGTAGACGTATTTGCCGTATTGCACCATCTGTTCGGTCGAACCGGTTTCCATCGTCATACCCGGGCAGTCGATGTATCCCGTAATCTCGAACCGTTTGGGATTGACGATGAAAATGCGGTTGTCCCAGATCTGTGTGACATAGGCTTTTTCGTCCGACAAAAAATGGATATAGCGCGGGGAGGTGGGTTCGTGATGCGCCCGACTTCTTTGAAGGTCACGGGGTCGATGGCAAAGATCACATGCGAATTATTCACGACGATCCAGCCCAAGCCGCCGTACATCGTCATCGACTGTGCCACGTCGCCCAGCTTCTGATCGTTGGCGCGGAAGAACACCTCGTTGTCGATCTTACGGGTTTGCGTGTCGTAGAACGAGAGCGTGGCATTGCCGTATTGGAAATTCCCCTCGTTGGTGATGAACAGCCCGTGTCCCACCTCGGGGGACTGCGATCTCCCGACCGAGATCGTAGTCCCACTTCATACAGCCGGTGAGAACCGAACAACAGCCTGCGACGATGAATATAAAGCGGTTCATCCTACGGCTTGACATACTCCCCGGCGGTTATTTGCTCCCAGGTCGGATTATAACCGTTGCCCGAGACATTCCACTTGTCGGCCGAAAGTGACGGCAGCGCATTTTTCAGCCCGGAGAAATCGGTCATCTTGCCCCAGTATTTGATATCTACCGAACCGATTTCAGTGACGCCCGCGAAATCGGCCATGCCTGTCAGCTTCATTTGGCTGGCCGCACCGGAGTAGGTTCCGCCCCAGAATTTGAATACCCCCGATCTTGCGCAGCAAGGGTAATTCGAGATCGCCTTCATCCACATACTGCATATAGCTCGTGTCCCACTTGTCCGTCACCTCGGTAAGTTTCGGGGCGCTGAGTTTTTGAGGTACGAACAACTGCTCATCTGGAAAGTTCCGACTTGCTCCAGATCGGGAAATGAAACAGTTGTCTGGCCGTTGGCTTTGCCGCCCGACTGCGAATAGGTACCGATGGATTTAATGCCGGGGAAGGTAATCAGGTCGTTCTGCGTATAATTGGAAACGCTGAGTTTTCCCGAGATGGTTTCAGCGCCTTCGAGTGCGGTGAAGTCGCACGCTCTCGAACCGCCGTTCAGCGACAGATCGCCCAGCGCATTTTTCCGAACCCTGACCTTCGCCAGTTTGTAACAGGCGATCAGTTCGACCTTCGGGAGCGACTCCACGCCCGACAGGTCGAGCGACGGCAGCAGGTTCAACTGGTAAAAATAGATGTTTTCGCAGGACGTGAGCCGGGGGATGGAGAGTGTTTCGATCAGAGAAAGGTAGCGCAGGCAGAACTGTCCTCCGATGGTTTCGAGCGCGGGCAGTTCGAGCCGGTCGCTTGAAAATTTCGTGTCGATCTTAAAATCCGCACGTACCTTTTCGAGCGACGAGAGGTCGATGCTGGAAAGCATGGCTGCAGAGCTACTGTCCGAGAGCGAGAACGAGGCCAGCGAAGGAACTTTCGGCATTGCGAATGTGGTCGCTGCCGTCAGGTAGTTCCAGGTAAATGCACCGCCCAGATGCACCAGTTCCGGCATATTGAGTACTTTGAGCTGTGTCAGGTAAGTCAGCGTGCAGTTGCCGCCGATGGAGGCGATCTTCGGGAGTTCCAATAACTGCAATTCGCTGAGATACTGGAGCGACAGCGAACCCGTTACTTTTTCGAGCGACGAGAGTCCGAGTGCGGCCAGGGCCTTGTTGCCGGTCGAGGCATTTGTGCCGGAGAGGATCGTCAGATCGCCCGTACACTCCTTCAGCGCCGGAACATTGAAAACGGAGAGTTTGGCTGCATTGATATAGACCGTCCCCGTCGATACGAGTTTCGGCAGGTCGAGTTTGGCGACCGTATTGCCGTTTACCGAGAGCTGTCCGAGCGATTCGAGGGCGGGCAGTACCACGTCGAAATCCTGGGCGGTCGTAAGCGGCGTGGTGGCCGTTCCCAACACCAGACCGCCTGCCGAACGCAGGTTTTCGAGCCCGGAGAGTTTTTCCCCGGCGAATGAGTTGCCTACGACGATGTTGTAGCGCACGTCGGTCAGTCCGGCTAACGGCGCAAGGTCGGTCACGGGATCGTCGCAGGCCGAAAAATCGCCGATCGTGAGGTTTCCCTCGATCACCGTCGCACCCGTTGCGGCGAACGCTTCGACATCGGCCTGTGTCGGCAGTGCGACGCTGCCGGCCGTAACGTCGTTACGCTTGACCGAGTAGGCGTAGTCGCGCAGGGTCTGGTTATAGGCCATGACGCGGAAACGGTGTTCGTTGTCCCAGTCGGTGATCCTCGCCGGATCGGGGTACAGGATCGCCTGCTCGCAAAGTTCGTAGTCAGCAGTAGCACCTTCGAGCGACACATTGCGGGGAATGGAAACCACGATTTCGTCGCCGACGAGTGCGGCGCGGTATACCGTTCCGTCCTTGGCGGTGAGCGCGAACGAAGTGATGTGGTTGTCGATGCCGGCAAAGGGCTGGTTCTCCTCTTTGTCGTTGCAGCCGCAGAACGCGAAAACCGCTGCGGCCAGAATCAGTATTTTCTCATCGTATTATTTCTTTTTGGTCATGTTGTAATCGAATACGCCGAACACTTCGGTCGAAATTTCGCCCAGCCAGCCGCTTTTTGCCTGAATGCCGGTCTGTACCTTGACAAAGTCGATGTATTTGAGGCCGGCGGGCTTGCCGTCGAAAGTGACGGCGTCGGAAATCCGGAAATGGTTGGCGTTGACGCCCGCTCCGGAGTTCGGATCGTCGGTCAGACGGTCGATCGGGCTGAAGTTGTCCGCGTAGCCCCAGTCGTAAGCCGGATTGACCCAGTAGGAACCGTTGCCCGACTGGTCGTAATTGTTGGCCTTGAGGCAAGTGCCGCGCAGCGTGTAGCTGTCAGCCTCGACCCATGCCGGATACTAGTAGTCCTGCGTATGGAATTGCGAAAGGTAATCGACGGAACCGCTCGCACCCTTGTTGTCCGTCCACTGCACCTCCATGCCGGCAGCGCGTGGACGGTAATAGGTCACGGCATAATCCTGTGTCGTTTCAGGCTTACCGTATTCGGAGCCTTTCAGTTCGTACCATGTGTCGTTCGGCAGTCCGTCGCCGTTTTCGTCCTGCATGACCCATACGATGCCCGGTTCGGATGAACCGTCGAACGAGTTGCCCGAAACGCCGATGTTGTAGCCGCCGTCATTTTCAATGCTGTGGTCGAAGCCGACTACCAGATAGCCGCCGAAAGCTCCCAGCGACACATAGGTGTTGAGTTTCATCTGGGACTCGGCATAGGCGCACGCTGCGTCCATCGTCGTCACGTCATAACGTTCGTTGACGAATTGTCCGGGAGCGGCAAGGAACTCGTAGACCTTGTTCCAATCCTTGCTGCTTGCCGGAGATCCGGCACGGTAGTATCGGCCTTCTGCGGGGCAGACATTGACGGTCAATTCCTGAGGAACCGTCAGATATGAGTTTTTCATTTCGACTTTGACCGTGTACGTTCCTTCGGCCGATTCGGAGAAAATATATACCGGATCGGAGGACTGTTGCACCTGTTTGCCGTTTACCGACCAGGTATAACTGGCATCGAACGCATTGGTAATGTCGAAAGGCATCAGACGGATGCGGCGGCCGGCGGATAGGTTGAAGACCGTCTGATCGAATGTCCAGCCGAACGGCATTTCGTCGATCGTGCAGACTTTTACCCCGAATTCCTTGCTGTCCTCGCCGTCCTCATTGCGGGTGGCGAATTCGAGCGTATAATCTCCGGCTTCGGACGTGTCGAATGTAAATTCCTTTTCGGAGGAAACTTCTTTGCCGTTCACGCTCCATGTGCAGGTCGTGGGGATCGAGGTGTCGATTACGGAGGGTTTCAGCGTCAGAGGACTGCCGACCAGAATCGTATACCCTTTTTCGGGAACCGGCAGGCTGATTGTCGGGATTTCCAGTTCTACCACATCCACACGCAGCTCCTCGGAGGCCGTGCCGTAGCGATTCGACACTTGGAGGAGCACGAACAACTCGCCTACGGTTTGTTCGCACACCGTAAGGGCGGGTTGCGTGCCGACGACTTTTCCGTCGATTTTCCACACATAGAGTGCCTTGTCCGCGTTTTCATAAGTGGGGCTGATCGTCAGTTCCCGGCCTGATTTGATGGTGTAAACCGCATTCTCGCTTGTCGAGCGTGATACGGGGGGCCGTCTGCGAATCGACCTCGATCACATCGTCTTTGTTGCAGGACGACAACACGAACAACGCAGCAAATAAACAGGATAACAGTTTTTTCATCTCTTTATGCTTTATTTGTTAATATACGCTTCGGAGAAACGCTAGACGAAATCGATCCCGGCCGGGCTGGCACCTTTCTGCGTGGGATAGTAAAAATGGTTGATTTCCGAGGCGGAAGTTCCGCTCACGTCATAGGTGTAGATATTCGAATCGACGTAGCTCGACTTGCCGACCCACAACACATTGGTTGTCGGATGCTGCCCCATAATGCCGTAAATCGTTTCATTTCCAGATAGATATTTGTAATCGACGGTCTGCGTCTGGTAATTGTACCGCGTTGCGCTCGTGGCGTTGAAAGCATCGGTATCCACAAAATAGAGATAAGGATCGGTGAAACTGGCGCACATGCCGATAGCCGGAGACCATGTTGCGATCGGGAATCGAACACCGGAAAGTTCTTTTTTCCGAAACGACCGTGCCAGAGTGATCGATGCCAACGATCATCGGATCGGAGGTCAGGGTTCCCATATTCGGGCTCGTGCCGGAATAGGTTCCGGCAAGGGCGAAATAGATATTGCCGTCGACACCTTTGACGATGCCTTTTACTTGCCGGCCCTCATAGGTCAGCCGCTTTTCCACCGTTCCGCTTTCGGCATTGATGATAACGACGCTGTGTCCGCATCCCGCATAAATCTTACCCCGTGAATAGACCATGCGGGTTTTGATCGCGCCCACCGAAGTAAAGGCTCCGAACGTGCCTTCGAGGGTCGCGCCGATTTGCACCGAATTTTCACCGAGGGTCAGGGCGACTATGCCCGAAGTGCTTTCCATACTTGAATCGGAATATTGAATATAGGCTTTCGTTGCACTTACAACGACCAGATGCTGAGGCCATGTGTCTTTGTCTTCGGGGGTTTTAAATACCAGCGGGTCGGCGAATTCCATGCGCATCGTCCGGGCATCGCACACAACGAAACGGCCTGCGCCGCCCATGCGGTCGCCGTTCTGGGTTAACAGGTAGATTTTTCCGTTGGCCATGAACATATCCTGTACGACGTTGCCGATCTCCAATCCGCCGTTGGCCTGCTCGAATACCTCCCGATACTCCTTGCCGGCCTTGTCGTAGTAGACCAGCATACCGTTTACTGAAGTCATATTGCCTTCGCAGACCACGAACGTACCGTCCTTGTCCGTGTAGTCCACCGAAGCGCACACGTCGGCCGAGGCAAAGACCGTATTCCCTTTTTTATCGATCCCGATCAGCGTGATGATGCCACCTGAGTAAGCTGCATCCGAAGCCGCCGGAGCCTGCACGGTTACGCTATTTTTCGCAAGGTTCAGCGACGCCTTCCACCCTTCGGGAATATTCATGAAGTCGGCGGTTTCCACATCCGTCGTATTCAGCGTCAGCGTCTTTTTCTTGCCGAAGTCGAATACGAAGTACGAACGGCCGTCGTCGGGCTGTACAAAACAGAATGAGGACACCGAAGTTTTTGGAATGACGATTTCCGTGCCGTCGGTCAGAGTGAACGTTACGGCATCGTCGCCGTCGCTGACCGATTTGAAGAACGAATCCCCGTCTTTTCCGTTGCTTCCCGTCGCTTTTACGTCGTTGCCGGCCGCATCTTTGATGCGCGCTCCGTCCACAATCCAGTAACCGTCGGCATCGACGGCCATTTCGGGTTTCGAACCATCTTTGCCAGCTACCGGGATTTTGTGGCCGTCCGCATCGGTCAGCCAGTTGCCCTTGCCGCCGATCGTCCAGTAGTAGCCTCCCTCGAAGAGGTCGATACCGACCTCCGGGGCATTCGTACCGTTCTTGCCGTCGGCAATCGAAACGGAGGTGTTGTCGTTGAACGTGATGGTGTATCCGGTGTCCGTCTGGGTCACATCGGAGATCGTCTTGCTTTGGCGCAGGGCATCCACAAGCGTTTGCAGCGCCGAAACCTCTTTGTTGAGTTCCGCGAGTTGGGTCTTGATCCCGTCGATCTCCTTCCACAGATCGTCGTCGTCGTACGAGCAGCTCCATGTCGCAGCACCGAACAGGGTTATTGCCAAAAGGGTAAATAGTTGTTTCATGCTTTTCAGATTTTAATTATTAATCGGTTTGATTTCCGGGGATAAAAACGCCTGCCGACAGGCGACGGCCTGCGGCAAGCGTAGAGGATGAACAGGAGATCCGGACGGGGCGCGGATTAGCCTCTCCCGTTGTATAACCCTGTCTGTTATGAATTATTCCCATTGTCATTCGAATCACGCGGGTGATTGCACGACAGGAAACTGCTGAAAATCAAATCGGGGAGGGAGGTGCGTTGGGAAAACGTCGACCGAGCCATTCGATTCCAACCCGAAACCCGCGGGTGCAAATCATCTGCTATGGCAGGTCTTCTGACTTGTCCCGTTTATCAAGCCTTCCCGGTATAACCCAGTGGCAAAGAGAGCGATAAACGACTTCTCCCGAAGGAGGGGACTTACAGCAGCGAGTACTGTCCCGGATTTTCACCGGGTTCCCTTTTCATCCCGTCCGGCATACCGGGCAGGAACCATAACGGCGTAAAGGTAATTATTTTTTTTGATTGTTATACAAATCACAAAAAAAAATCGCCCGGCCTCGCAATCGGGAGGGCGTAGAATTTCCGTATCGGTAGGGATCTGCCCGGGTAAAATGCGTTACTCCTGTGCGCGGCTTCCAGCAGAGATCGGTTTTGTGCAAAATAACGCTTCCCGAATAACTGCCAGCCGTATTTCCGCAATTTGTCTATCCCGTAAATTTATCGATATACGAATAATTTGCACGTACTTGCATCTCCCGGAGGCATTTCGTATTTTTGCATGTCCTGCAAAAGGGACGAACCCGCTATGAAAGGATTTTTGTTGCCCGGCGTGCTGGCCGGCGGAGTGGTTTCTGGCGGAGTGCAGCAAAAAGTATCGACAAACAGCGAAGTTATGAAAACAAATACATCTACGATCCGCCTGATCTACCCGCAATGGCAGGGTGGCAATGTCGCGGCGATGGTGCCCGAGGTAAAGGATCCCGACGATGTCGCACGGGGATATTACCTCGGGGCGCAGCTGCTCGACTTCCTGGCTCCCTGCGGCGGGCAGGAAACGCTCACCGTTCCCGTCTCCACCCAGATCGGGGAACGCAGGGTGACGGACGGTGTACTCGACCGCAACGTCATTCTCCGGCAGACGAAAGCCGCGCTGGAGATGCTGCGGGCGAGCGATCCCGGCAGGATCGTGACCCTGGGCGGGGATTGCTCCGTGAGCGTGGTGCCGTTCACCTACCTTGCCGCGAAATACGGCGGCGACGTGGCGATGGTATGGATCGACGCCCATCCCGACATCACGCTTCCGGGCGATCCCTATCCCGGCTACCATGCCATGGCCGTGACGGCCTGCATGGGGCACGGCGATGCGAAGATCGTGGCGGAACTGCCCGCCGCATTCGACCCGTCGAAAATCCTGTTCGTAGGGTTGCGCAACTGGGAGCGGGGCGAGATCAAGGCCCGCCAGCATCAGTACGGGATAAAGCATCTCACCCCCGAAGAGGTGGCTGCGGACAGCGATGCGCTCCGGGCCTGGCTGAAATCGTGCGGGGCGTCGAAGGTGGTGGTTCATTTCGATATGGACGTGCTCGACCCGGCGGAGATCGTTGCGGCGGTCGGCACCGATCCCGACGGGATGAAAATAGAGGCGGTCATCCGCGTGATAAACGATATTGCGGCTGAAAAGGAGCTGGTGGGCCTTACGGTCGCCGAGCCGATGCCCCGTACGGCGATCCGGCTCAGGGATATGCTGGGCAGGTTGCCGTTGCTGGAATAGCCGCCTTATGTGATACGCCGTCGAATCCCCGGGAGTTTCCTTCCCGGGGATTTTTCAAATCTTCGTCCTGCTGCACATCGCGCCTTTCCCCGGTTTACAGCCCCGTCCCGTTCGCAACGAGAATATAGGCGTTGAGGTAGGTGGCGAAAAGGATCCAGCAGAGGTAAGGGACGAAGAGCCATGCGGCAGCGGCGCGTACGTTTGCACTGCGGACGAGATAGAGAATCACCAGGACGTCGAGCACCACGATGTCCGCCATGCCCAGCAGGGGGCTGCGGCAGACGAAGAAGAGTATGCTCCACAGGAAATTGCACCCTAACTGGAAAAACCACAGCCTCACCGCACTTTTACGGGCGGGGGCTCCGGAGGTCAGTACCAGCCCGCCCGAGATACCCATGCAGAGATAGATGATGCTCCATGCGATCGGAAAAACCGCATTGGGCGGTGTCAGCGTCGGTTTGTCGAGCAGCGGATACCATTCCTCGATCGCGTCTTGCTGCAACCATCCGGCAAGTCCCCGAGAACGAAACACAGCGCTGTCGGGAGAATATAGGCCCATATCTTTTTCATGGCGTTATTGTTTTGTTCCGAATTTACAAAAAAAATGCCCGATGCTCCGTTTCCCGGCATCGAAATCGCATTCCAGCTATGCGCAGTTGCTTTGGTCGTCCCACGTTTCGATACGGCAGTCGCCCGGTGCCTTGATATTCCCGTCGAGGATGACCTCCCCGTAGCTTTCGGCCGTGACCGAACCGCTGCGGGGGTTCTTCACGCTGCGGACGGGGCCGTCTATGGCGGCCTGCAATGTCGAGTATTCGAACGCCAGGTCGCAGTCGTCGGCCATCGTACAGTTTTCCAGTACGAGATCCGTGGCGTAACACAGGGGCTGGGTGCCCGATATTTTGCAGTTAACCAGCCGCAGCCGCTTCGAGTGCCAGCCCAGGTACTCGCCGTTGATCTCGGAGTCGTAGACCGTCACGTCCTCGGTGTTCCAGAAAGCGTCCTTCGAGTTGATGACGGCGTTGCGGATCACCACGTTGCGGCAGTATTGGAACGAATAGTTGCCCCTTTGCGCGTAATCCTCTATGCGGATGTTTTCGCCGTGCATGAAGATATAATCGCCCTTGTCGACCCGCACGTTGCGCAGCCGCACGTTGCGGCAGTGCCAGAGCGTTTCCTGCGCAAAAGGCAACCGTACGTTCTCCAGCCGGATGCCGTCCATCTCGCGGAACATCTTGGGGGCTTTGACCAGCGTGTCGCTCATCGTAAGGTTGCGCGAATACCACAGCGCCGCGCGTGCGCCCTCGGTGAAGAGGCAGTTCCGGACGACGAACCCGTCGACGTGCCAGAAAGGGTATTTGCCTTCGAAACGGCAATCGACGGCTTCGATATCCGAGCACTCCTTGAGTGCCGATTCGCCGGCCTGGATGGTTACGTGCTCCATGCGCAGGCCGTGCGAGGCGAACAGCGGGCGTTCGCCTCCGTAGGTGGCGTTTTTTATCTGCATCGTTCTTGTTTTTTAGTTTGAATTTACATGGCCGTATATCCGCCGTCGACGGTTATTGCCTGGCCCGTAATGTAGCTCGCTCCGGGGCTGCAAAGCCATACGACGACTGCTTCTTCCGCTCCGTCATGTCGGATTTTGTTCGCTATTGTTTTCCGGTGTTTCCCGTCGTTGTCTTTCGATGCGGACGCTAAGCGAGCCGGGGATGCTGAGGGCTTCGATTCCGTTGCCGTCGATGCGCCCGATTCGGATCAGGTCGTTGCTCCTCGACCCGTTTTTGTAGAATATGGCCACATTGCCCCACGGGACATAGATCGTGATGTCGCCCGGTGCAGGGGTGCAGCCGCGTGCGACCTTGGAGGTCGTTAGCGCCGGCGAGGGATAAAATATTTTCTCGGCGTTGCTGTAATCCGACAACGTCACCTCCAGCGGCAGGCGCGAAAGGAAATCCCGTGCGGCATTGTCCTCCATCGTGGCGGTAATCGTGCGGCTGCCGACCGTGATGCCGATTTTCAGCGATGTTTCGCCCGGGTCGCCGCCCTCATTTCCGCCGGGCGTCTCCGGTTGACCGGGGTGCCCTCCGGAAGGGGCGGGGTCGTCGCCCGATTCCCCGCATGCCGCCGGCAGTACCAGCGATAGCAGCATGAAGGGCAGTAACAATAATTTTTTCATAGTCGTTCTTTATTGGTTTTACAGGTTGGTCGATCCCGGGTACGCGGGCGCCGGACAGGTGCGGCATCCCGGTGTGCTTTTGGCACTGTTGCCCGCGCAGCGGGATTATTTCAGCGCATCCCTGAAGAATGTTTCCAGTTTCCCGAACGGGATCAGGCCTGTCCGGTCGTAGAGGTCGACATGCCCTGCATCCGGCACGAGGTAAAGCTCTTTCGGCTCGGCAGCCAGGCGGTAGGCGTCCTCGCTGAACTCCCGCGAATGGGCGTTCTCTCCCGCGATGAAGAGCATCGGCCGCGGCGAGATGGTCTCGATGTCGGCGAAGGGGTAGAAGTTCATGAATTTCACGTTGCTGGTCAGTGTGGGGTGCGTAGTCGTGCGCGGCGTGGCCCCGTCGGGGGTGAACTCCCCGCGCGGCGTACGGTAAAATTCGTAGAATTCGCGCTCGATCGGCGTGGATTCGGCCGTCAGTTCGTGTACTGTGCCGCCGGTGTAAAGGGGTTCCCCGCCCAGGAATTCGGCATAACGCTGTTCGGCAGCCTGGGCGATGATCCGTTTGCGCTGTTCGGGCGACAGAGCGTGTTTCAGCCCGTTGCGGCTGGCTGCCCCCATGTCGTACATGCTGACCGTTGCGATGGCTTTCAGGCGGGGGTCGATCTTCGCAGCGCTGATGGCGAAGCTGCCGCTGCCGCAGATCCCGACAACGCCGATACGTTCCCGGTCGACAAAGGGGCGGGTGCCGAGGAAATCCACCGCCGCGCTGAAGTCCTCCGAATAGACATCCGGCAGGACGGCATTGCGCGGTTCTCCGTCGCTTTCACCCCAGAAGGAGAGGTCGAGTGCCAGCGTGACGAACCCGCATTCGGCCAGTTTCGTGGCGTACAGACCGGCGCTCTGTTCCTTGACTGCGCCCATCGGGTGCCCGACGATGACGGCGGGGTATTTTCGCCCTTCCTCCAGCTCCTTGGGCAGGAAGAGCCGTGCGCCTACTTTCATTTTGTATTGGTTGGAAAAGGATACTTTCTCGGTGTTTACCGAATTGCTTTTGTAGAAATTGTCTGCGTCGCCCTGTGCGACGGATGTGTTCGTGCCGAGTATCATAAGTATGGCTGTTGTCAGAATTAATGGTCGTTTCATGATCGTGTCGTTTTTTCGGGTTATTTATAGGCGGCCCGGTAGATAGCTGTGCATTCGTCGATGCTCAGCCTGTGCCGGTCTGATTCAAACAGTCCGGGCATTGTGTCGAATGCGTTGAACGTCATTTGCTGTAACTCTCCGGGGTGATGCCGTAGTCGGACATCCTCAGGTCGGCGACGCCGCATGCCTGTTGCAAGCGGGTGAGCGCCGTGATGAAATCCCCGGGCTGTGCGGCCTGCTCCATCCCCATTGCACGAGCCATCCGTACGAAACGCTCGTCGCAGACGTGCCTGTCGATGAAGAACGAGAAGTAAGCCCTGCTGAGCATGATCAGCCCGGCGCCGTGGGGCAGATCCTGGTGGTAGGCCGACATGGCGTGTTCCATCGAGTGCTGGCTGGTCGTGGCGCTCAGGCACATCACCACGCCGGAAAGGGTGTTGCCGAAGGCCACGCGGGTGCGAGCTTCGAGATCGTCGCCATTGGCCACGGCGCGCGGCAGGTTGCGGGCGATATGCTCGATGGCGGTCAGTGCGTACATGTCGCTTGCGAGGTTGGCGAATTTCGAAATGTAACTCTCCACGCTGTGGAACAATGCGTCGAACCCCTGGTATGCCGTGAATTTCGGCGGCACGGTGAGCATCAGCTTCGGATCGACTACGGCCAGTACGGGGAATGCGGCTTCGACGCCGATCTTTTCATGGGTTTGTTCGTTGGTTACGACGCCCCACGGATCGACTTCCGACCCGGTTCCTGCCGTCGTGGTTATTGCGATGACCGGCAGCGGTGCGTGTTCGGCCTGCTGTTCTTTGCCCGTCCCGCCGAATACGTAGTCCCACAGGTCGCCGTCGTTGGATGCCATCAGGGCTATGGCCTTCGCGGCGTCCATGACGCTGCCGCCTCCCAATGCGACGATCATGTCGCACCCGTGCTCCCCGTGCCGCTGCCGCCCGGCCATGACGGTGGATTTCAAGGGGTTCGCTTCGATCCGGTCGAATACCACGCTTTCGATCCCTGCCAGCCGGAGCTGTTCCTCCGTGGCGGCCAGATAGCCGTTTGCTCGGGTCGACTTGCCGTTCGAAATTGCCAGCAGGGCCTTTTTCTCCGGGCATCTCCTGCCTGTGCAGGTTTTTTCAGTTCGTCCGCCCCGAAAAGGATGCGGGTCGGGATCCACATGTTGAAATTCAGTTTTGTTTTCATGGCTCTATTGTGTTTGATGTTTTTTCCACACTGCAAAACTACATCCCGCGGGGCATTCGTTTTGTATACGTATTACGGATATATTTACCCTGATTACTGGTTTGGTCGACTGTGAAATATGCTGATGTACAGTAATATACCCCTATTACGGATAATATTACCCCAATTACTGTTTCGGCGGCCCGGCATGTGGGCCGAATCTGCAAAAACACTATCTTTGCAAAAGGTAAAGAAAAAAAAATATGGAAGAAATCCTGAAAATCGACACGGTCGACCAGTATAACAAACTCTTCGGGTTCGAGACCCGCCACCCGCAGGTCGGCGTCGTTTCGTTCGATACGGCCGAGAGCCAGGGAAACTACCGGATGACGATAGGATTCTACTCGGTTTTCCTCAAGGAGACGCGGGGCTGCCGAATCAACTACGGGAAGACGGGGTATGATTTCGACGACCAGACCGTGGTCTGCATCGCTCCGGGGCAGACGGTGGGGTATACCGACGTGGAGGGTATTCCCAAGAAATCGGTCGGGCTGCTGTTTCATCCCGATTTTATCCGCGGTACGTCGCTGGGGCAGAAGATTAAGAAATATACGTTTTTTTCCTATGAGTCCAACGAAGCCTTGCATCTGTCGGAGGAAGAACGTATGATTGTCCTCGACTGCCTGGAAAAAATCCGCCTGGAACTGCTCCACGCCATCGACAAGCATACCAAAGGGCTTATTGCGACCAATATAGAACTGCTGCTCGACTATTGTATGCGTTTTTACGAGCGCCAGTTCGTCACGCGCGGGGACATGAATCTCGATGTCCTGGCACGTTTCGAGCGGTTGCTCGACGATTACCTTACCCAAGGCGCCGCTGCGAAGGAAGGGTTGCCTTCGGTACGCTATTTTGCAAGCAAAATATGCCTGTCGCCCAATTATTTCGGCGATCTGGTGAAAAAGGAGACCGGGAAATCGGCCCAGGAGTATATCCAGTTGAAGATGATCGACGCGGCCAAGGAGGGGCTTCTCGACCCGAACAAAACCATCGGGCAGGTGGCCTATGAACTGGGATTCCAGTATCCGCAGCATTTCGTACGCTTCTTTAAACGCCATGTCGGCTACACCCCCAGGGAATATCGGTTGCAGAGCTGATCGGGGCTGAAACAGGTGTGCCTGCGAAATTTTCCCCTGTTTTTCCGATTTTCCGGAACATTGTCTTATATTCGCAAAAAATGATTGCATAAGACCGATGGGAACTGTTGCATGCGGGCAAATATTCAAGGGAGCCTCCCGCTCTTTCACTTACCGCCACGAAAGGCTGTGGTACCGGGATGAATTCCCGTACCACCAGCATCCCGAATACGAGATTACGGTGGTTTTCAGCGGGAACGGCCAGCGGGTGACCAACGACTTTACGGAACCCTTCCGCGAGGGGGGAAGTCGTCGTATTGCCGCCCTATTTCCCGCATGGCTGGGTCTATGACAAGGCATTGTGCGCCCCCGACGGGATGATCGAAAACGGTTCGCTGCAATTCGGCGAGGAGTTTCTGGTGCAGTTGTCGCAGCTCTCCCCGAGTTCCAGCCCGTCGTACGGTTCTATAAGGAGTTGCGCCAGGCGATCGGGATTACCGGCGAAACGGCGGCCAGGGTGCGTAAATTGCTGGCGGGCCTCGAACGCAGCTCAGACCCCGAACGGTTCGTGACGTTATTGCAGTTGCTTTTCCTGATCGCGCAGGACGGGCATTGCCGCCCCATCGGGCCCGGGAAATTCCGCGGGGCAAAAATCCATAAGAACAAGCAGCGCCTGCAGGACGTTTACAAGTACATCGTCGAGAATTACCACCGTAAGATAACCCTCGAGGAGATCGCGTCCTATGCCTCGATGAACAAGACGGCCTTCTGCCTGTTTTTCAAGAAGGCGACCGGCGAGTCGTTTGTCGCCTACCTGAATGTCTTTCGGTTGCAGATGGCCTGCACGATGTTGACCCGCTCTTCCAAGAACATTTCCGAAATCTGCTATGCAGTGGGTTTTACGGACATTCCCTATTTCAACCGGGCATTCAAGCAGCGTTACGGCGTTTCACCGACGCAGTACCGGGCTTCGATGCGGAATGCACCTCAGGCGGGGGCAGGGCGGCTGATCCGGCAGGGTGTCCCCGTCTAACGATTACGGCCGGGTAATTCCCGGCCGTAATTCGTATGCCGGCGAAAGCCGGCAAATCGTGTGTCGTTGCCCGTTATGCCCGGACAATCTTTATACTCAGCTCATAGAGTAGGTAAAAGCGGCAGGAAGACGATCATCAGCGTGAAGGGATCACCCGTCGGGGTGATGACCGCGGAGAGCACCAGCAGGACGACTACGGCATGTTTCCGGTATTGCCGGAAGAATGTTCTTTGTCACGAGCCCCAGTTTCGAAAGCAGCCATGCCAGCAGCGGCAACTCGAAGACGATACCCATTACGAAAATGAGCATCAGGAAATTACCCATGTAGGAAGTCAGCGAGATCTGGTTCGTGATAAGCGGGCTCAACTGATATTCGGTCAGGAAGCGGAACGTGAAGGGGAAGACCAGGCAGTATCCTACGGCGCATCCGAGGAAGAACATGAATGTCCCGAATGCGAATGCCAACCCGACGCTCTTCTTTTTCGTTGTCGAACAGGGCAGGTTGTACGAACCGCCATATTTCGAACGTCAGGTAGGGGAATATCAGTACCAGCGCGAACCAGAACGAAGTGCTGATATGCGTCAGGAACTGCGAGGCTACGTTGATGTTGATGAGTTCTACCGAGAAGTGGTCGTTGCTGAAATCGGGGAGCAGCGGGTTGCCGCCTCCCAGTTTCGACAGCCATCTGTAAAGCGGGAAATCGGACGTGGTGGGAGCCAGTACGAAATTGTCGAACAGATAGGGCATGAGGCAGAAACAGACGACAACGAACACGAATAAGACGGCGACCACGCGTACCAGCGACCAGCGCAGGTCTTCGAGGTGCGCCCAGAACGTCATTTCCTTTTCTTCCATGGGATAGTAGGGTTTATTGCTTGTTTTCCGGAAGGTATCTTTCAGCGAAGAAATATCCGGCCATCCGTCTGACGGCCGGATATCGTCTTCATGCTTCCGGAGGGGTTATTTGCTGTACGAAGCCTTCACGAAAGGTGCCTCGAGCAGGTAATCCAGGCTCAGTTTGACACTCTTCTCCACATCGTAGCTGTATTGCTCGACCTCGACGATGATGTTTTCCACACCGGCGGTCTTGGCATTCTCGAAGATGGCATCGAACCCGACCATACCGCTCTGGCCGATTTCGCGGCGATCCTTGATATGGAGCATCTTGAAGCGGCCGGGGTATTTGTGGAAATAGTCGACGGGGCTTGCCTTGCCCATCACGGCCCAGTATACGTCCAGTTCGATGAACAGGTTTTCAGGGTCGGTGTTTTCGATCATGTAGTCCAGCATGACAGCCTTGTCCTCGATCTTCTGGAATTCGTGGGCGTGGTTGTGGTAGCCGTATTTGATTCCGGCTTCCCGGCACTTCTTCCCGATCGCGTTGAGGTAATCGCAGTAGGTCTGCATCTCCTTCAGCGTCTTGGGGACGGGAAGGTACGGAGGTCACGATGTACTCCATGCCTGCGGCCTTGTGGGCTGCGATGCACTGATCCCACCATTTCATCGACTCGGAGAAGTCACCCGAAGCCAGTTCCTCGTCGGAGAGGCCTTTGCCGCAGTGCGAAGAGAGCACCTTCATGCCTACGGCCTCCACGTCGCGCCTGAACTCCTCGGGGGTGTTGCCGTAGAATTTACCGTCGTTGTAACTGGCGGCCTCGATGCTGGTGTAACCCATGTCGGCGAGTGCCTTCAGGACGGGTTTGTAGTCGTGCTGGTTTCTTCCGAAACTCCCAATCAGATCCCTGACCGAGTAGAGCTGGATACCGATATCCTTCTTTGCCTCCTTCTTCGCTTTGGCAAATGCCCCGTAGGGAGCAATTGCCGAAGCGAGGTTCGGATGCAAACCGCTGTAAACAGTTTACGTTTCATACGTTACCGTTGTTAACGGAATTAGTCGAGCACCTTGATGCGGATGTTGCGGAACCATACATCGTCGCCGTGATCCTGGAAGCCGATGTAACCTTCGCGCTGTGCACCGCCGCAGTTGTTCAGCAGCTCGAAGGCCAGCGGCCACTTCTCGGAGGAGAACTTGCTCTTCTCGAGCATCTCGGTCCACTGGGGTGTCCAAAGGTGGTACTCCAGGACGTTCTCGTCGTTCTGGCCGTGTACGACCGTGCCCTTGTAAACCATGATCTTGGCCTTGTTCCACTCGCCGTAGGGCTTGGCGTTCTGCGGAACGGCGGGGATCATGTCGTAGAGCGATGCCGACTTGCGGTTGCCGTCCACGCCGAGCTTGGCGTCGGGATGGTTCTCATTGTCGAGGACCTGGTACTCCGGGCAGGAGATGTAGATCGGTTCGATCCGCTGTTTGCCGTCCTTGGTCGTAGCGACCTCCTGGGCCAGGTAGAAGATACCCGAGTTGCCGCCCTTCGAAACCTTCCACTCCACTTCGAGCTCGAAGTTCTTGAACTTGTGGGCGAAAATCAGGTCGCCGCCCTCGCCCGTCTGGGCCTCGCCGCCGCCCGAGCCGTTGAACTTGATCGCGCCGTTGTCGATCGTCCATTTCGAGGGCACGTGGTCTTTGCCGTAGCCGCGCCAGCCGTTGAAGGTCTTGCCGTCGAAGATCACATAATATCCGTCCTTGTCCTGGGGGAAGCCGGAGAGGTCTATTGTCGCATTGTTGATGACCGTGTATTCGGGTACGGCCTTGGTTTCTGCCGCTGCCGTGTCGGCTGCCGCTTTGCCTTTGGCACCCGGGTTGCCGCCGCATGCCGCCATCGTTGCGGCTGCTGCGATGCATGTCGAGAATAAAATGACTTTTTTCATATTCTTTCCGTTGTTTTAATTTGAGTTGATAATCTTGTCCGTAGATTAACGCGGCATGTCGGGCAGTTTCCAACCGTCGCGGTAGGTGTGCTTGATGAGCTCCTGTGCGAATTGCTGTGCGTTGACCGGATCCGTCCAGGTCTTGTCGAAGGTCGGGTGACCGTCCTTGATGTGGAACCCGTCCTTGATGACGGCACTGATCGTGGCGTCATCGGGGATGTTCGTGAAACGCATGTTCGGGCCGTCCCAGAGCAACTCGCGGTTCAGGTTCTGCAGGCGGACTGCCAGCACGCCCATAACCACCATTTCATTGAACGGGCCGGCTTCGCTGAAGTCCGATGCGCTCGGCACGCGGTCGTCGGCATCCTCCTTGCAGGCACGTACCCAGTCCATCTGGTGCGACTCCTTGATCTCGCGCAGTACCTTCGGTGCGTTGGGCACGCGACCCGAAACCAGGTAGGGGTTCACGCCGTAGCAGCCGCAGATCAGCGTGTCCTTCGTACCGTAGAAGATGGCGCCGCCGCCGGCCATGTTCAGGTCTTTGCCTGCGGGCAGCCCTGCGGGGCGCGCCGGCATCAGGCCGCCGTCGTACCAGTACACCTCTACCTCGGGCATGGCCACCTTCGGCATGTTGTCGCGGGCCGGGAAGACGAACTTCACCGTCTGCGCCATCGGTGCGGATTCGTTGAGCAGCAGCGTCGAGCTACCCTGAACCTTGGTCGGATAGCCGAGCTTCAGGCCCTTGAATACCGGGTGGAGGATGTGGCAGGCCATATCGCCCAGTGCGCCGGTACCGAAATCCCACCAGCCGCGGAAGTTCCACGGGGTGTAGATCGCGTTGTAGGGACGGTAGGGAGCCGGGCCGATGAAAGAGTCCCAGTTCAACGTCTTGGGGATGCGCTGGTCGTCCTCGGGACGTGCGAGCCCCTGCGGCCAGATCGGACGGTCGGTGAAGGTCTCCACTTTGCGGACTTCGCCGATTTCACCGTTCCAGATCCATTCGCAGACCTTGCGGACACCCTCGCCCGAGGCACCCTGGTTACCCATCTGGGTGGCGACGCGGTACTTGGCGGCGAGCTTGGTGAGCAGACGCGACTCGTAGACCGAGTGCGTCAGCGGCTTCTCGACATAGACGTGCTTGCCGGCCGTCATCGCATCGGCGGCGATGATGGCGTGCGTGTGGTCGGCCGTAGCCACCATCACGGCATCGGCCGACTTGAGCATCTCGTCGTACATCTTGCGGTAGTCGTTGAACTTCTTGGCCGCAGGGTAACGTTTGAAAATGTGGTCGGCGTATTTCCAGTCGACATCGCACAGGCCGATGATGTTCTGGCTCTCCAGGCCCTTCAGCACCGAAGCGCCGCGTCCGCCGATACCGACACCCAAGATGTTGAGTTTGTCGCTCGGAGCTGTGTGCCCGAACTTCTTACCCAGAACTGTACCCGGAACGACCGCTAAGCCGATCGCGGCAGCTGCTCCTTTTTCAGGAACTTTCTCCTTGACATTTCGCTTGACATGGTTTCTTGATTTAAGTTAGTTGTTTTTGAGGGACTATTTATTTTCGTTGTTGGATTTTTCCGTACCCGAGTTTTCAATGTCGTTCTCGATGTTGTTCATGCCTTCCTTGAAGCTGCGCACACCCTTGCCGAGACCTTTCATCAGTTCCGGGATTTTTTTGCCGCCGAAGAGCAGCAGTACGATCAGGGCTATGACGATGATTTCGCCTGCACCCAGGTTGCCGATAAACAGTAAGTGGTTCATACCGATTGTTTTTAAGGTTTATAAAGTTTGTTTTAGTATCAGATTGCGGCTTATGCGCGCTTCCTCAGCAATCCGTAGCCATTTGACATCGTGCGGCGGCGTTCGCGGATCTCCTGCAGCGTTTCCAGATTTCCGATTGCCGGCAGGTCGTGCTGCCGCGAATCCTGGAGGAACCGCCAGGCATATTCCGAAGCCGTGGCGGCGTCGCGGAACGAGGGGAGCGACGGATTGCGTTTCCCGCTTTCGATCGACTCGGCGAACAGTTTGCACAGCACGTCGATGTTTTTGCCTCCGTAGGGCTGTATGAGCCGGTGCGTCTGTGTCACTCCGTGCAGTTCGACGATCGCCGTCTTGAAATCGTGCGTCATGCGCGCGATGCCTTTCGTGCCGATGATGTCGATGTATGAATTATGTGTCTGTTTTTCGGCCAGTTGTCCGTATACATGTCCCTGGGTAATGTCGAAGACCACGCCGTTCTCGAACGTGCCGTGGCACTGGAGCCACCAGGGATCCTTGTAGTTCCACATGCGGATGGCCTGTGCGTTCCAGGTCTTGAATTCCGATTCGGCATACCAGCGTGCGATGTCCACGTAGTGCATGCCGCAGTCATGGAACGACGGGCCCTCGAATTCGTGTCCTTCGCCCGGGGCCAGCCCCGGTGTCATGTGGCATACGCGGATGATCGCCAGTTCGCCGATTTCGCCCTGTGCGATAAAATCCTTGATGGTGTTGTGGTACCACGAATTGCGCAGGTAAAGGTTCACCGTCGAGAAGATTTTGGCCTTCTCGGCCAGCGCGACCGTCTGCCACTCCTTTTCCACCGTGTCGGCGATCGGTTTCTCGGCTATGACGTGCTTCCCGCTCGCAATGGCTTTCTGAATCTGCTCCGGGCGGAATCCGCCAGTGCGAACAGCCCGACCACCTGAATCTCGGGGTCGTTGAATATGATTTGTTCGTCGGATATTACTTTCGACCGGGGGAGAGCCGCTGGGCCAGTTCCCGTGATGCGGGAGATACGTCACAGATGTAAACGATATCCCAGTTACCGCTTTTTTGCATCTCTTCGAGGTAAAAACCTCCCATTCTGCCAAAACCGATCAGACCGACTTTAATTGGATTCATTTCGTATAAAATAGGTTTAAGTAGGTGTTTACAATCCGATGCAATCCGGCTGCCCGCTGCGGGAGAGGGTGGCTGGACGCTGTGTTTACAAAATTAATCCTATTATATACCATATTTATAGGTTGGGGCGGAAATTGTAGAACCTGTAAAGTATTATATGTTTGTAAATAAATATTTTATCAGAAAAATATACAAAAAAAATGTAGTTGCCGTGGAATCGCTCAAGGCCTGTTTTCGGGCGGCACACCGATTCGCATGACCATTTTTTCGAAGTCCTCGCGCGATATTGCGGCCTTGTTCCGGGCTTTGGTGCGGTAGTTATATACGGTGCTCAGCGAGCATCGCAGGAACGAGGCGATCTTGACGCTGTCGGTGATGCCCAGCCGCAGCAGGGCGTAAATCCGGAGTTCCTTGTTCAGCAGGTCTTCCGATTTGAGCACGATCCGTTCGTCCTCGACCAGCAGGGCGTTGAAATCGGCGACGAACGTCGGATAGAGGTTCAGGAATATGGCGTCGAAATTCTTATACAGTTCATCCAGCTCGTTCTCCATCATCGACGTGGATTTCAACTGTTTGTATAACTCGTCGATCTGTCGGTTCTGCGCCAGTTTGTTCAGCGATTTTCGGTAGTCCTCCAGTTTGTCGATATACATCGAACAGAGGTCGAAGAACCTCAGCTATGTACTGTTCCTTGATGATGTTCGAATCGGTGAGCTGCGTGTTTTTCTCATGCAGTTCGTCGTTGAGCTGCATCAGGCGCCCGTTCGTCCGCGACAGCTCCTCCTTGATGCGGTACAGCTTGTGTATCTGCTGATAAACGTAGATGAACAGCAGCACGAGGAACAGCGACAGGACGCTGATCAGGATCAGGTAGTGCTGCAACTTGGATTTGGACTTGGCCTCCTTGGCCTGGTAGATCGAGTTGATGATCGAATAGAACTTCGACATCTGGGTCGTGCGGAACTGCACGTTGCTGAATACCGCATCTTCGATGGCCGCCTGCGTGTACTTGAAAGCCCGTGAAAGGTCGCCCTGGTCGTAATACATCAGAGCCAGCGTGTGGAACGAGGCGTTCTCCTTCACCGCACTCTTCGCATCGGCGATCGCGGAGAGCATGAAATATTTCTTTCCAGCCTCCGGGTCTTTGTTCAGCCGGTAGAAATAACCGTAGGCATAGGCCGTCTCCGCGTAGAGCGGCGTGTCCTTGCCGACCTCTTCCAGCAACTCGTCGAGGATCGCCCTGGCTTCGTCCATCTTGCCGTTTCCCATAAGTTTGTAGCTCAGGTGTATCCTGTACCGGAACGATCCTGGGTCGGAAACCATCATCAGCGAGTCCCGGTAGATATTCATTTCGTGCAGGTGGCTGCGCTGGCTGCTCAGCGTGGCGTAGTGCTGGAAATAGCGGTTGTTGGCCTCGTAGTAGACGGGAAGCAGGTCGCGCGGGAGTTCGGACGATCGGATGGAGCGGAGTATCTGGTTCGCCTCGACGCACATGCCCGAAAAAAGAGTAGAGCTGGGCGAGGTACATGTTCGACAGGTAGGTCAGCCTTTTTGTTGTCCAGCTGCCTGGCGATTTCGAGGTTCCGTTCGACGTAGCGGATGGCCGAATCCAGCTTGTATTTCCTGAATTCTTCGTACAGCTTCGTATTGATCTCGTACTCCTGTTCCGGGGTCAGGTTGCTTACGCCCAGCAGGTTCCTCAGCCTGCTGATCCGCTCTTCCTTTTCGGCTTCGAAAATATGTTTGTTCTCGATTACGTAGTCCAGATATTCCGAGAGGGATTGCGTCTCGTCCTGCCGGCACGACGCTAATGCCAGCAAGCCGGAGAGCAGCAGGAGTAACCTTATCGGACGTATGGAATTTCGTAGTTTCATGGCCTCTTCGTATGCAGCCTTCCGTAGCAAAAACGGCAGGTTGCGGGCTGCCGTAAAAAATGATATTTTATGCTACGAAGTTAAGGCTATTTATAGGATAAATATTGTTTCTTTTTTATGTATTTATTGTCTGATATTCGTATTTTTTAGGGTGTCTTTGGCGATTGCTGCGCTTCGGGAGCCGAGGATATTCCGGAGGCTTCTTTTCTGGGACATAATGCCGGATTTGTGAATCAGGCATCTGTAATCCGTTGTGTCATTGTCTGAAACATTTTTTTATGGACTTCCAAATATGGTAACATGCCACAGGTGTTTCCCTCTTCCGCTTCCATTGCAGGCATCTGGCTGTGGGACACGGTATTGTCCGGGATTTTCCGCCGATGGGGCCGGCCCGTAACAACGATCCGATATTACGGAAACGTTTTTTACACCGGCAAAGTGTGTCCCCGCGGACTGATTTGTGCGAAAGCTGTTTCGCCCCTCCCCTCTCTTTCGGACGGGAATGGCGCAAAAACGATAAATTTTGCTACCTTTGTCGCTTGTATGAAGGCATCGCTCAAAAAGACTTATGCTTCGCTCGGCGCCGACGGCCTGGTAGCTTTGTGGCTCGGCGTGTGGTGGGTGTGCAACCTCCTGCAGGCCGGGCTTTCCGAACTGGCCAACGACGAAGCGTATTACCATATGTTCGCCGAAAACCTCGCATGGGGCTATTTCGACCATCCGCCGATGACCGCCTTGCTGGTCTGGCTCGGCGAGCACCTTTTCGGGGGCGAACTGGGCGTGCGGTTTTTCTTTACGGTGCTGCAACCGCTCTACCTTTATATACTATGGCGGATAATCCGCCCCGCGGATGCCGACCGGCGCGACGCGGCGCTTTTTGTCGTCCTCTCGGCCGCGACGCTGATGTTGCAGCTCTACGGCTTCATCGCCGTGCCCGACGGCCCGCTGATGATGACCACCGCGCTGTTGCTGCTGACATTCAAGTGGTTCTCCGAGAACCGGCGTTGTGCATGGCTCTGGATGGGGGTTGCCATGGCGCTGATGGCTTACAGCAAATACCACGGGGCGCTGGTCGTACTCTTCGCGCTTGCGGCGACCCCCCCCCGTCTGTTCCTGCGTCCGACCCTATATCTCAGCGGCGCGGTAGCGCTGTTGCTGCTCGTGCCGCATTTCGTGTGGCAGTACGAGCACGACTGGGCCTCGCTGGCCTATCATCTGGCGGGGCGTAATTCGGTGTTCCGGCCCAATTATGTCGCCGAATACCTGCTCAACCTGCTGGTGGTCTTCAATCCCTTCTTCGTGCCGTTGTACGTGAAGGCCTGGATCGCCGTGAAGCCGCAAAACGCCGTCGAACGTGCGCTGAAGTTTATCCCCGTGGCGTTCATCGTTTTTTTCCTGCTCTCGACATTCCGCGGTTACGTGCAACCCCAATGGGTGATCGTCGCCGTTTTCGGCCTGATCTATACGCTTTTCACCTATGCCCGCCGGCATTCCCGCACGCGGCGTTACCTGATGTGCGCCGGGCTGGCGACCGTTTTGCTGGTCGGTCTGGTACGTCTCGAAATGATCTTCAATCCGCTGGGCCTGCGTTTCGAGGTCTTCGACAATCCTGCGAGCTACGGCCGGATCGCCGGGATCGCCGACGACCGCCCCGTCGTTTTCCGCCATGGCTATGCCGTCGCGGCCAAATACGCCTTCTATACCGGGGGAGAGGCCTACTGCCAGCCCAATATCCGCTACCGGACGCACCAGTGGCAGTTCCGCGACGACGATACGCGCTTCGCGGGACACGAGGTGCTGGTCGAGACGCCTTACGACGGGGCGGATACCACGGGCCGCGTCCGGAGCGTCGTATTGCCCAACGGCAAACGCTTCACGTGGTTCGTCGACCCGCATTTCCATCCGACGCGCCTGGTGGATATTGCCTTTACGGGGCTGCCCGAACAGGTCGTTCCGGGCGATACGCTGCGTTTGACGCTGCGCATCTCGAACCCCTATCCCTATGCGATTGGGGTCTGCGGGGATCGGTCGCTCGTGATGCTCTGGAAGCACGGTCGCTTCCGCGTCGAGGAATTCGATACGGGGGAGCATTTCAATATCCCGGCCGGGGATACCATCACGCGCGAGGTGCGGTTCGTCGTCCCGGAGCAACTCTCCGGCGCCGGTTTCGATGCCGGTTTCGCCCTGCGCCGCGATGGGTATACGAATTGGTTTAACGGGAAACCTCTCCGCACGGAAGTCGTCGCACCATGATCCAGCAGTTCATCAAATTCTGTGTCGTCGGAGGTTCGGGGGTCTTCATTGATTTCGGGATCACTTACCTTTGCAAGGAGTGGCTGCGCCTGAACAAGTACCTGGCCAATTCGCTGGGGTTCCTCTGTGCGTCGACCTCGAACTATGTCCTGAACCGCATCTGGACGTTCCATAATGAAAACCCCGACATTGCCGGGCAATACCTCCGTTTCCTCGGTATCGCAGCCGTCGGGCTCGTGATCAACAACCTCACGATCTATCTGCTGCACGAACGCTGGAAACTGAATTTCTACCTGGCTAAATTGTTTGCCATCGGGGTGGTCACTTTCTGGAATTTCTTCATGAACTATTTCTTTACGTTCTGATTTCCGGGGTGCTCGGATTCCGCTGTAAAGTACGTATGCATAAATGCCAGCCTTCCGGGAGGCTGGCGTCCGTATTCCTGCCGGATGGCCGTCACTGGTTTTTCGTGCTCCTGATCGAACGAAACGGAAGTCCCAGTACGCCGAAGAACGCTTCGCGGAAAATGCCGCCGCTCATCTTCGAGGTGCCCTCGCGGCGTTCGACGAAGATGATCGACACCTCCTTGAGTTTCAGTCCCAGCCGCCATGCCGAGTATTTCATCTCGATCTGGAACCCGTATCCCTTCATCTTCACGGCGTCGAGGTCGATCGTCTCCAGCGCGTGGCGCGAGTAGCAGACGAACCCCGCCGTTGCGTCGCGCAGGGGCATGCGGGTCACGATGCGTACGTACATCGAGGCAAAGTAGGACATCAGCAGGCGCGACATCGGCCAGTTCACGACGTTTACGCCCTGCACATAGCGCGAGCCGACCACCACGTCGTTCCCTTCGGCCGCAGCCTGGTACAGCCGTAGCAGATCGTCGGGATTGTGCGAGAAGTCGCAGTCCATTTCGCAGATGTAGTCGAACCCGTTGTCCAGTCCCCAGCGGAACCCCGTCAGATAGGCCGTGCCCAGCCCCTGCTTGCCGCTGCGTTCCAGCAGGTGCAGCGTCGCGGGGAATTCCTGCTGGCGCTCTTTGACGATTGCTGCGGTGCCGTCGGGCGAACCGTCGTCGATGACGAGCATTTCGAAAGTCTCGGGCAGCGAGAAGACCTTGTCGATCATCGCCGAAATATTCTCTTTCTCGTTGTATGTCGGGATAATTACCAGTTTGCGCATAGGGGCTCGTTTTGGAATTTCTTACACAAAGGTAACATTATTTTGCAAATCTGTGCCGTGCGCCCTGTTTTTCTGCCGGGCGCCGTCGCCGGGCTGCCGTTTTACCGTCTGTCGGTTGTTTTGGGGCCTGTCCAGGCCGTTTTTCCGCCTGCCCGGCCGTTTCGGTGCCGGGGCGCGGGTTCACGGCGGCCCGTGAAGTTGCCTGTTTGCGCCGTTTCATGGCGCGGATCGCCTGTTTGTCCGTGTCGCTCACGCGCAACGATTCGACGATTTTTTGCAGCGATTTGTTGAATGTCCAGTCGTCGAGCGAGCAGCTGCCGAGCCACTCGTGTGTCCGCTGCGGAAATTTTACGTAGCAGACCGACACCGCCCATGCCACGGCCATGCGGGCGTAGTAGGCTTCGTGGCGGACGCCGTCGAGCAGTTGCAGCAGTGCCTCGAGGTGCTCCCCGTCGACGAAATTCCCCAGCCCCGTCACCACGGCGAAACGCACGTCGTATTCGGCTTCGGATCGGAAATAGGGCTGTATGAATTCCCACATCGGCTGCCGTTCGGCTGCCTTCAGGCGCCAGCAGAAACAGTCGCAGACCGCCCAGTTGTTGATTTTGGGCACGAAGCGCGCCACATGCTCCAGCTTCTCGGCCGGCGTGCAGCGGGCGCAGCCGATCACCAGCCCCTGCAACATCCGCTCCTCGAAATAGAAATCCTCGGCTTCGGCCAGGTATGTGCGCCAGTCGCCTGCGGCGATCTGGCGGGCTATCTTGCGCAGTACCGGCAGGCGTATGCCCAATACGTTTTCCACGCCCGGCATCAGTGCCGCGGTGAATTTCATGTATTTCGGCTCCTGGAGTTCGAGCAGTTGGTCGCGGAGGGTCATCGTTTCCGGGATTCGGGGCTATGCCGCCACGGGCAGGGCGGGTCGCCGTGTGCGGTTATTGTTTTTTCGTGACGGTGCGGTAGCAGCCGATGCCGCTCACCTCGGTCGATACCTCGCCGATCAGGGGCGCTTTGGCATTCACCCCTGTCTGCACCATGATGAAGTCGACCTGTGCGAGGTTGGCCGGGGCGCCATCGGCCGTTACGGCGTCGCTGATCCGCAGGCGGTTGGTCATGCCGGTGCGGTCGGAGGCCGAATAGTTGTCGGCGTAACCCCATGCAAAAAGGCTCCATCGTCCATTTTTCCCCGGCTTTTCCGATATTGTCCGGCAGCCGTGTCCCTTCGAATGTGAATTGCTCCCCGAGCCATTCGGGGTAGTAGGCCTGCGTGTGTTCTTTCACACGGTCGATCGTGCCGCTGCCGCCCGTGTTGTCACTCCAGGCTACCGGGGCGTCCGCCTCCGCGGGGCGGGTATAGGTGATCTTGTAGCCGCGGATCGTTTCGGCGTTGTCGTATTCGCTGCCCCGCAGTTCGTACCATGTATCGTTGGGCGCTCCGTCTCCGTTGGCGTCCTGCGACACCCACACGATGCCCGGTTCGGACGACGTGTCGAACTGGTTGCCTTTGACGTAGAGGTCGTATCCGCCCGTGTTGGGCACGGGTTCCGCGAAGGCCGCCACGATGCGGCCTCCCCAGCCGCCGAGCGAAACCCAGTTATTCGAAGCGATGCGGTCGGCGGCATAGCGCAGGGCGTCTGCCTCCGATGCCACATGGTCGAACCCGGCCATCGTGCCGTTGATGAACTGGCCCGGTGCCGGGGTGTATTCGAGGATCGTGGCGACGGGCTCCTGGATCTGCGTGGTCGTGGTCTCTTCGCCGGAATTGCAGGCGGCGAAAAGAAGCGCCGCGAGCGGGAATGCATATTTTTTCATGTTTTCCATAATTTTTACGGTTTCGGCCGGGATTCGGCCCGGGTATTCCCCGGGCTTGCCGGCGCCCGGGCTCCTGCCCCCCCCCTTCCCGGGCGTTTTCTCCGCGCCGGAGGGGGGCCGTCCGCAACTGCACCGGTCGCCCGGCGTACGATCCGCCGCAGGGTGGCACGGGGCCGCGTCGGGGTGTCGGTTTGCCTGCCTGTCCCGAACGGGACAAAAGTACTTTTTTCGGCATATGGCAGCCGGGATACGGGCAAAAAGCCGGGGTTTCGAAAAAAAGATTAACTTTGTGAAAAATATCCGGGAAGTATGGCGGTCGAAATAGAGTGTGTGACAGAGGTATCCGATGAACTCGCCGAGGCGTTCGCAAGGCTCATGCCTCAGCTTTCGCCCCGGCTGGGGGCACTCTCCCGCGAGGCTATGGAACGTGTTGTGTGCAGCGATGGCGCGGCGCTGTTCGCCGCCCGGCTGGATGGCCGGATCGCCGGGGTGCTGACGCTGGTGTGGTACGACGTACCTTCGGGCCGGAAGGCATGGGTCGAGGATGTGGTGGTCGATGCCGCAGCCCGCGGCTGCGGTGCCGGTGAGGCGCTCGTGAAGGCTGGCACGGAGCATGCCGCCCGCATCGGTGCTGCGAAGGTGATGCTCACTTCGAACCCTGCGCGCGAAGCTGCCCGGGCCCTTTACCGTAAAATCGGATTCGAAGAGGCGGGAACTACGGTTTTCGTCTTTAAAACAGATAGGAAATGAAAAAAATCGTGAAGATTGTGGCCATTGTCGTGGCCGTTGTTCTGGTGGCGGCTTTTGTCGCCCCGATGTTGCTGAGGGGGAAGATCGCCCAGATCGTGAAGCGCGAAGCCAATGAGATGCTCGACGCACGGGTCGATTTCGAAAAACTCGACATCAGCCTGCTGCGCCATTTCCCGCGCGCGTCGCTCGACCTGAAAGGGCTGACCGTCGTGGGCGCGGGGCCGTTCGAAGGCGATACGATCGTTGCCGCGAACCGCATATCGGTCGTCGTGAACCCGATGTCGCTGTTCGGCGACGACGGGTTCGAAGTGACGAAGGTCATCCTCGCCGAGCCTGCGCTGCACGCGCATAAACTCGCCGACGGCAAGGTCAACTGGGACATCGTGAAGGCTTCGGGGGAGGAACCCGCTGCCGGGGAAGGGGCTTCGGAGGAGGGTTCTTCGTCGTTCAGCCTCTCGATTCGCGATTTCAGGATCAGCGACGCGACGATCCGCTATGAAGACGATTCGACGGGCATGCGTTTTTCGACGGCACCCCTCTCCCTTCGCCTGCGGGGCGACATGTCGGCCGACCAGACCGACCTCGACCTGCGGCTTACGGCCGGTGCCGTGCGGCTGGTTTCGGGCGGAATTCCGCTGCTGAGCGACGCCGAGGCGGAGCTCGACGCCGTGATCGCGGCCGACCTGAAGAACAACCGTTTTACCTTCTCCCGGAACCGTCTGCGCCTCAATGCGATCGAGCTTACGCTCGACGGCTGGGCCGAAATGAAGGACGATGCCGTGGCTATGGATATTACGGCCGGATGCGACAAGGTGCAGTTCAAGGACGTGCTTTCGCTTGTCCCGGCATTCTATACCCGCGATTTCCGCAACCTGTCCGCCTCCGGCGAACTTTCGATGGCGCTGTGGGCCCGTGGCGAGATGCGCGGGGCGGCGCTCCCGGCCTTCGAACTCAAGTCTGAGGTGCGCAACGGCAGTTTCCAGTATTCGTCTTTGCCCAAGGCGGTCGACGGAATCAATATCGCCGCACGGATAGCCAACCCCGGCGGCGTCATGGACAAGACCGAGGTAGACCTTTCGAAATTCACGCTCCGCATGGCGGGAAACACGCTTTCGGCATCGCTCTATGCGACGAACCTGGTCAGCGATCCGGTATTCCGTGCCGCGGCCGATGGACGGGTAGACCTGGGGGCGGTGAAAGAGGTTTACCCGCTCGGTGAGGATGTAGCCCTGAGCGGACTGATTAGCGCCGACGTGAAGGTTTCGGGGCGCATGTCCGATGTCGAGAAGGCCCGTTACGGGCAGATCGGGGCCTCGGGGACATTCGTCGTCGAGAAACTCGGCCTCTCCATGCCCGGCCTGCCCGCGGTGCATATCCGCCGTGCCGCGGCTACGATCACCCCGGCGTCGATGACGCTGGGCGAGTTCGGCGTGACCGTGGGTAAGAGCGACCTTGCGGCCAACGGCCAGCTTACGGGGTATATCGGCTACCTGCTGCGGGGCGACAAGCTCTCCGGGCGCCTTTACGTGAAATCCGACCTGCTCGACCTGAACGAGATCATGGATGCCATGCCGGCCGACGAAGAAACCGCCGGCGGGGAAGCTGCTGCCCAGGCGCCCGCCGAGTCCCCTGCTCCCGCGCAGGCGCTCGAAGTCCCGCGCAACCTCGACCTTTCGCTCAATACCGAGTTGCAGAAGGTGTTGTTCCAGAAGATGACCATCGGCGGCATCACCGGCGAAATGCGCATGGCGGACGGAACTTTGTCGCTCAGCCGCCTGCGTATGCAGCTCTTCGGAGGTACGGCTACCGCATCGGGCAGCTACTCGACGGCCGCCGATCCGCAGCGCCCGGCGCTGAAGCTCGCTGGGGCTTTCGGGCGCATCGTTCTCCAAGACCTTCGACGAGTTGGAGATGGTGCAGAAACTCGTCCCGGTCTTTGCCAAGACGGGCGGCGACTATTCGCTTTCGCTCGATATGTCCGCGACGCTCGATGCGCAGATGTCGCCCGACCTGCAGTCGGTCAACGCTACGGGCGAGATCAAGTCGGCCAATATCCGCATCCAGAACATTGAGGCGTTCGATGCACTGGCCAAGGCGCTCAACAACGACAACCTGCGTAAGATCGAGGCCAAGGACGTGGCTATCCGCTTCGCCATCCGCGACGGACGTATCGCTACGGAGCCTTTCGACCTGAAGATGGGCGACATCAGGATCAACATGTCGGGTTCGACGGGGCTCGACCAGACTATCGACTATACGGCCAGGGTAGCCCTCCCGGCCGGTTCGACGGGCGGTATCCTGCAATCGGTCAACGTCGGTATCGGCGGCACGTTCACCTCGCCCAAGATCACGCTCGGTGTGAAGGAGGCCGCCGAGCAGGCCGTGAAGAACGTCGTCGACCAGCAGATCCAGAAGCTCACGGGCAGTGAGTCGCTCGGCGAGGAGATCCGCAAACAGGCCGACAACCTCCGGGCCGAGGCCGCGAAGGCGGGTGAGAAACTCGTCGAGGCCGCCCAGGCGCAACGGACGAAGCTTATCGACGGTGCGAAGGAGAAAGGTGCGCTGGCCAAGCTGGCTGCCGAGAAGGCCGGGGACAAACTGGTCGAGGAAGCCCGCAAACAGGCCGACAAACTTGCGGCCGAGGCCGATAAACAGATCGAAAAACTCACGGCGAAGCAGGAATAAACGATGCTTGTCATTTTTGCCGTCATCATCGGAGGAATCATTGCGGGGCGCCTGCTGTCGAGCTGGCGCCTCGTATTCGTCTCCCGTATGATTACCGTGATTATCTGGCTCCTGCTGTTCCTGCTGGGACTGGAAGTCGGTTCCGACCCTGCCGTCGTGGGTGGTATGGCGACCCTCGGACGCACGGCCTTCGTCATCTTCGCATGCTCGGTCGCGGGCAGCATCTGTATGTCGTGGCTGTTGTGGCGCTGCGTCCGGCGGGGAACCGCATCCCGGCCTCCCGCAGAAGGGATGCCGGAACAGGCCGGGCTGTCGCTGCGGGGATCGAGGCGCCGCAACCGCGCGTTACGACCTCTGCCGGTACGGGAATGCCCGGGCCGGCCGTTGCAGTGGAGTGTCCCGGACAGAACGCCGGGCGTGTTGCGGGGGAGCACGTCGTAAGCGGGGCGGACGCGGCGCTTTCGATGTGGGGCGCCTTGCGGGGGAGCCTGGTGATCGTCGCCTTTTTCGTCGCAGGGTGTCTGGCGGGGTTGTTCTCCGCCTTGCCGTTCGACGTGGCGGGGTCGCGCCTCAGCACCTATGTGCTCTATGCCCTGATGTTTTGCGTGGGGATCACCCTCGGCAACGATACGACCCTCGCGGGACGTGTCCGGCGGCTCGATCCGCGGCTGGCGCTGCTGCCCGTGATGACGGCCGTCGGTACGCTGGCCGGCGCTGCCTTGTCGACACTGCTCCTGCCGCCGCTTACGGCCGGGGACACGATGGCCGTCGGCGCTGGGTTCGGCTACTACTCGCTTTCGAGTATCTTCATCGCCGATTTCCGGGGTGCGGAGCTGGGAACCGTGGCATTGCTCTGCAATGTCATGCGCGAGCTGTTTACGCTGTTGGCCGCGCCCCTCGTCGCCCGGTGGTTCGGGCCGCTGGCCGCCGTCTCGATCGGCGGCGCCACGACTTTCGATACCACCCTGCCGATCATCACGCAGTCCGCAGGAAAACCCTATGCCGTGGTGTCGGTCTTCCACGGCTGCGTGCTCGATTTCAGCGTCCCGTTCCTGGTGACGTTCTTCTGTACGATGTAAATTTTGCGATTTAAATTCGGATACGGATGCCCTTCCGGGATGCTTTTGCCGCTGCTACGGCAAGAAGTCCCCGCCACTGCGGGGATTCAGCGCGGGACGGCAACAAACGCGGCGTTCCGCCGCGGGGTGTTTCGGGGTTATCTTTTTATGTAGGTCTGCAACGCCGCGACGTATTCGGCGAAGGCATCGCGTCCGGTGTCCGTGATGCGACAGACCGTGCAGGGCATCTTCCCGCGGAAGGTCTTTTCGATTTCGATATAATCCGCCTTCGCCAGCTTGTCCAGCTGTACCGAAAGGTTGCCCGCCGTGGCTCCGGTCTGCTGCCGGATGAAGACGAAATCGGCGCTTTCGACCCCGATGAGGATCGACATCACGGCCAGTCTCAGTTCCGAATGCAGCAGGGGATTCAGTTCTTTGAACATTGCTTGCGGGTTATGTGGCGGAGGATAAAACCGGGTAGCAGTACGAGCAATATGCCATGGGCGGAGAGTTCGAGCATCCATGTTCCGCCTTGGGCGTCGAACGGCATGCGGAACGTATAGTTGAACGCCATGATGAGCTCGAAGACCGAGAGCATGAGCAACGCTGCGAACGACCCCGATTGCTGGGAACCTTTGCCCCGGTAGAATTCGGCGGTGATGGCCAGTGCCGTGCCGAGCAGCAGTTGCATGACGCCTACGGGGTTTATCGTGTTTCCGGGGATGGTTACGGCATAGACGATCGCGGCGGCCGAGATCATCGCCGGCATGCCCCATATCAGGATCAGCAGGTCGTCGAACCCCGTGCGGACGAGGGCCTTCCGCCGCGAATTGCGAACCGTCCAAATATAGCCGCAGACCAGCGGAACCAGCCCGCTCCACAGCACGCGCACGTCGCCTGTCCAGCGGTAAAGCCCGTATTCGGCCAGTGCCGTGAGGCTGAGCAGCGCTCCCCAGAAGATGAACAATTCGCCCCGCACGTAATTCATGCGGCGCATATTGCGGTCGAAGACGCGAGCGATGATGTCCAGCGCTTCCGTTTCGGATATTTTCTGTCCGTTCATTGCGTTATCCGTTCGTATGGTTCGACTTGTAGTTGAGGATATGTCCCGGGATAATCATCATCACGACGAATCCGACGGCGAAGAGGGTCGGCATCCAGTAACCGCTCACGATGAGCGAAACGGGAGCGAGGACGATAGCCGCCGTACCGCCGGCGGTGGCCGGGCGGAACCGGATGATCAGCCCCGTGATCGTGGTTCCCATGCCCATCGTCAGCAGGATGATGAACAGGATCGGCAGCCGTATCTGGCTGAATAGCGTGAGCATACTGACGAACCACGCCGTGAGGCCCATCACCAGCCATACGTTGTTGATGACGCGGTCGACGAACGTGCTGACTTTGCCTTCGGTATGCTTGTCGCGTGTCAGCCACATCAGCAATGCGCCCAAAACGGGGAGCACCATCCACAGGATATTCCATTTCGGATCCTGGAAATAGTATACCGCACCCATGACCAGGAGCGTCGTGAAGACGGTCACGTAACCCCAGACCAGGAACGGCCGTCCCGAGTTGCGCAGCATACGGTTGCGGGTGTTGTCGATCATGCGGCTGATGAGCGCGATGCTCTCGGCGGCATTCAGTTGCTTGTCTTCCATAGCGATGTGTTTTTGCGTCCGTTTCATGTCGTTTCAGTTGTCTCCGTTTGTTATCCGCCCTTCGTCCGCATCGCACCTTACCTGCCTTCTGAGCGCGTAGCCGGCACCCGTGAGCCCGATGAGAACCGCTGCGGCGAATTGCAGCAGGTTGTAGTCGGGGTCGGCATTGAGCCAAGAGTCCCGGGTAATACCGAAGCCGATCGGTATTACGGCGCATGATGCGTAATACATGTACTTGTTGCGGATTACCTGCCCCGAGATGAAGAGTCCGGCGCCGATCAGCAGCAGCGCAGGGAAGAGCGGGTCGACCGCCCACGGGTCGTACCCGCAAATCAGGATCGCCGACAGGACGACCAGTGAGGCTATGCAGCTCCATATCTGTTCCAGCAGCCGGTCGGTGTAGCTTTTTGACCTGCGGGGCGCGGAACCTGTTATGCCACCAGGTCACGGCGCCCCCTGTTGCCGCGGCTGGCAGCCACAACCATAGCCAGGCGCGGCAGTCGGTGGTTTTCAGCAGGACGAAGATCACGATGGCGGTCGCGGCCAGCAGGTATCCCCACAGGAGGAACAGGTTGCTGCTGCCGAATGAGAGCCGTCGGCGGGTGCCGCGGATCATTTGCTGGATGAGTTCGATGCGCTGGTTTGCGTCGAGGTTTTTGTCTTCCATGGCGGACGGTGGGTTACGGGGGATAAAGTTACGAATTATTTTTTATTGTTCCGTGCTTTTCACGAGGCGCTTGCGCTGGGTTTCCGCTGCACTTTCGACGGTGCGGGCGCGGAATTTTTTGCCGGTGCGGAAATTCCAGGCCGCGCCGACTTTCCACAAGCGCCCCGACCAGGCTTGCCGTGTGTCGATCGTGCGCCGCATGCCGTCGGTCAGGGAGGCGAACTCCCAGTCGCAGCCGGTGATGTTCGACAGGGTGCAGAAAAGCGTCAGGCGTTTGTCGAAGAGCTGTTTTTTGACGGTCGCCGAGAGCGTGTGGCGCGGCCCGACCTCGCTGTTGCCCGAGTAGAGGCGGCTTTGGGCACGGTAGGCGGCTTCGGCGAAGAACCCGGCCGGCAGCGTGAACGAGCAGGTGGCGTCGGCGAACATCAGGTAGTGCGTCGCAGGGCTGTCGGTGCTGTTGAGCCGGATGCGCTGCATCACCCCGACGGCATTGACCGAGAGGTTCCACCAGCGGGTGATTTTCGCCGGGACGCTCGCCGCCACGAACCAGTGGTTCTCCGTGTAATGGTTTTCGGGACGGATATATACGGCGTCCGGGTCGGTTGCGTCCCTGTGTGCGATTTCGCGAATCAGGTCGTGGTGCAGGTTGCCGCCCACGGTGAGCGTGTAACGGTATTTCCATACGGCCGTGAGCGAAAAACGGTGTATGTAGGTCGGCCGCAGCGAGGGGTTGCCCGATTGCCAGCTGTAATCCGATATGCGGATCCGTGCGGGGTTCAGCGCCGGGAATGCCGGGCGTTCGATGTTGCGGCTCCACTGCGCCACGAGCAGCCATGTGCGCAGGGCGTTGAGCGCGCGGCTGACCGAAACGTTTGGGAACAACCCGAAATAGGAGCGGCCGAAGGCCTGCGATGCGACGGAGGTGTATTCACCGCGCAGCCCGGCCGAAAGCTCCCACCGCCCGGCGCTGTACTCCAGCGAGGCATAGGCCGCGCCGATCTGCTCGGTGTAGTGCTGGTCGTAGCTGTATTCGGGCAGTGCGAGCCATGTGCCCTGCGTCTGTGCTGCGTAGCGGCTTTTGTCCGCCATGTCGTTGCGGGTGTAGCGCAGCCCCGCGCGCAGTGTCAGGCCGTGCGGCAGTTTGCGCGTAAGCCCGGCGTCGGCCGTCAGGATGTCGTATACGGAACCCGTGGCGGATTCGTAGAGCGAGTCGCGCAGGGTTCCGGGTGCGCAGGTCGTCGTATGGTAGCTGTTGTCGCCGTGGGAGGTGTAACGCGTGTAGTCGGCGATCAGTTTGAACTGCGATCCCAGCGTGTCGATCTTCCAGATGTAATTGGCGGTTGCGGTCAGGGTATTCCCGCCCATGTGCTGGCGGTAGCGGCTGTCGCTCTGGGTTTGTCCGAGTGTGGTGCGCGATAGTGTCGGCATGTGGGTGCTGCGTTCCGTGTATTCGATGTCGAAACCTGCGGTGTGTTTCGGCGTCGGGTCGAAGACCGCGGAGAAATGCCCGCGCCCGTAGTTTGTGCGGCTCTTCGAATCGCTCCTGCCGGCGAAGGGCAGCGGCTGCCCGGCCTGTTCGCGGGTCTCCGTGAAGCGGCTTTCGGCAACCGGAGTGAAGCTTCCCGACCCCGATGCGGTGAGTGTCCAGCGCCCTGTGCGGATGCCGATACGCCCCGAAGGGGTATAGCCCGCTATCCGGTTGCTTTGCACCGTGGAGAATTGCAGGTTGCCGTCCATGCCGCCGTCGCGGCGCCGCCGGAGCGTGATGAGGATCGCCCCGCCGCGCGTGTCGGCTGCGAACTCGGTGCCGGCCAGCGGCATGACCCTCGATGCGGGCGATGTCGGCTGCGGTCAGGCTGCGCAGGTAGGTGGTGGTCTCCTCCGCCGAACCTTTCAGCTCGCGGCCGTCCACGTAGACTTTCGTCCCGCCGGCGCCGTTGATCGAGATGCCGTTGTCACCCAGCCATACGCCCGGCGCCCGCGCCAGCAGTTCGGTGCCGTCCTGTCCCGCGAGTGCGGGCGTATTCCCGATGCTGACCACGAACCTGTCGGCCTGCCGTGTCACCGTCTCGGCGGTCACCGTCACCTCGCTGATTCCGAGAGGTGCAAGGGGCAAATCCCCGAGGTCGGTATCCGCTGCGGCGACGCATACCTCCTGTTCGAAGGGCCGGTAGGCGACGTGTCGCAGTACGAGCGTGTAACGGCCCGTATCCGCCGTGAGCACGAAGCCCCCTGCGTCGTCGGTCGTCGTGCCCGCTGCCTGGCGTCCGTCGCGCAGCAGGACTGTCGTGGCGTAGCCGACCGGGCTCTCGCCCTCCAGGACGCGCCCCCGGAGGGTGTGTTGAGCTGCGGCCGGGATCGTCGCGGCGAGCAGCAGTGCGGTGAGCTGCGGGCGGTACATGCGCCTATTCGTTTTCGGTGGCAGGATAGTAGAGCTTCAGCGTGGCCGTGTTGTGCTCGGCGGGAAGCTTGCATTTTCGGGTGGCGTAGCCTTCGGCGGGGCCGCGCTCGCCCATCTTCATTTTGTAATCGCCGTCTTCGTCGTGGAAAAGCGAAAGCTCGGCCGCATCGGCTTCGATGCCTTCGAGCGTCACGACGACTTTGCCGGCCTTTGCGGCCGCCATGCCGTAGACGGGCTGTTCCTGCCCGGCGACCTTGGCCATGACGAGGATGTTGCCCTTGTCGTTGCGAATGTCCGATACGGTGACTTCGAGCGTCTTGGCCGAGACGGCCGTGGAGGCCAGCATGAAGCTGGCGGCCAGTAACAGGTGTAAGGTTTTCATAACCGGGATTTTTATGGGTTTAACGGTAATCTTTGTCCTTGTCGCAGCCCGTCAGGTACCAGACCAGCGAGAGGATCAGGTTCAGCCCCCAGCCGGCCATGACCCACAGCACCCACCAGTAGTGGGGCGAGGTTTGCCAGTTGACGAAGGTGAGGAACGCGCATACCGCGACGTAGGTGGTGATGCGGCGGGCGAACCAGCGGCCGAAAAGGCGGCGTTTGTCGGTGGTGTTTTCCAGAAGTTCCATAGGTTTGCGGTGTGAAATGACTCTCTTGGCTTATAAATCTGTTGTAAATATAAAGTAGTTTATAAAACAAACCAAATTTCCGGACGGGAATTTTCGAAAAAATTCGATACCTATATTAACAGCCGGGTAGTTTTTATGCGCGCGGGGTATTCCCGGTTGCCGGAAAAAATGTAAATTTGCGGGAAATAAATTGATACCGCACCGATATGAAGAAACTCATTTTGTCCCTTATTTGCCTTGCCGCCGCATGGGGTGCCGCGGCCAAGGTCGAACTGCCCGAGATCATCGGCAGCGACATGGTGCTCCAGCAAAATGCCCAATGCCGCCTCTGGGGCTGGGCCGATCCCCGTGCCACGGTGCGGATCGAGACCTCGTGGGGTGCCGAATGCACCGTGCGAAGCGATGCCGACGGCCGTTGGTCTGCGCGGGTGGACACCCCGGCCGGCAGTTATGAGCCGCAGCAGGTAACGATCGCAAGCGGCGAGCGGATCGTACTCGACAACGTACTGATCGGCGAAGTCTGGTTCGCCGGCGGGCAGAGCAATATGGAGATGCCGCTCCGCGGGTTCAATAACTGTCCCATCGCCGGGGCCAACGAGATCATAGCCCGTGCGGGGAGTATGCGCGACAGGCTCCGCTACGTGAAAATACCCCTCACGGCGGCCTATACGCCCCAGGATCGGGTTCCGGGGAAATGGAGGCCATGTACGGTGGAGACCGCGCCCGATTTCACCGCCACGGGTTATTTCTTTGCCGAACTGCTCGCCGACGTGCTGCACGTACCCGTCGGCATCGTCGACTGCACGTGGGGCGGGACGCGCGTCGAGGGTTGGACGAACCGCGAGATACTGGAAACCTATCCCGATATCGACCTGACGGAAAAAGGCATCGAGGCTACGACCGACTGGCTGCGCCCGATGGTGATGTACAATGCCATGCTGCATCCGGTGGCGGGGTATACCGTCCGCGGCTTCCTGTGGTATCAGGGTGAATCGAACGTAAACCAGTATAAGGACTATGCCGTCCGCCTTTCCAACATGGTCGGGCTGTGGCGTTCGCTCTGGAAGCAGGGCGATATCCCGTTCTATTACGTCGAAGTCGCCCCCTTCGCCTATGGCAGCGGCAACGGCCCCTATCTGCGCGAAGCGCAGTGGGAAGCACGGGAACTCATCCCCAACAGCGGCTTGATCTGCACGAACGACCTGGTGGAACCCTACGAGGCAACCAATATCCACCCCAAGAATAAACGGGACGTAGGGCACCGGCTGGCCTACATGGCACTCAACAAGACCTACGGTTTTTCAGACATCGCCTGCGAAAGCCCGCGGTTCAGGTCGATCGGGATCCGCGACGGAAAGGCTTACGTTGCCTTGTCCCATACCGAAGAGGGGTTCAGCCGTATGGAGGATATCCGCGGGTTCGAGGTGTGCGGCCCCGACCGGGTATTCCATCCGGCCGATGTGGAGGTCGACAGGCGGGAGCTGTTGCTGGTCGTCTCGTCGAAAGAGGTTGCCAGTCCGGTTGCCGTGCGGTACGGGTTCCGCGACTTCATGCCCGGCAACCTGGCCAACATCCGGGGGCTGCCGGTCGTGCCGTTCCGCACGGACGATTTTTTGAATGCCGTGATACCGTAACAGGAAACCCGCCTCCCGGCGGGTTTCCTGTTTATTTGGCCGGTATTTCTTTCAGTACCACGTCCACCCATTCGGGATGGCGGCGGATATATTGGGCGATGAAGGGGCACTGGGGGATCATTTGTAGTTTCTTGGCGCGCAGATCCTCCAGTACGTCGTGCACCAGCTCGGCGCCGATGCCCTGCCCTTCGTATTTTTCAGGGACTTCGGTGTGTGTCAGGATAATGAATCCCTGGGTTTTGATGTATTCGATGATGGCGATGTCGTCGCCCAGGTCGAATTCATAGCGCTTTTCGTCGGCATTGTCGACCAGCGTGTGTTTTTTTCTTTCCATAACCTTGCGTTTTAGATAGTGGCTTTACCTCTTCAAATATAGTTCCTAATCGGGAAAAATGTTATTTTTGCATCCGAAAGATGGAGCCTGTTTCCGACATACTGCTATCCTGGTTCGCCCGCGAAGGCCGTGACTTGCCCTGGCGTCGCACGCGTGACCCTTACCGGATATGGCTTTCGGAGGTTATCCTGCAACAGACGCGCGTGGCGCAGGGATTGGAGTACTACCTGCGCTTTACGGAGCGGTTCCCCGACATCGCCGCACTGGCAACTACGCCCGAGGACGAGGTGCTCAAACTGTGGCAGGGGTTGGGCTATTACAGCCGTGCCCGTAACCTCCATGCTGCCGCGAGGCAGGTCATGTCTCGGTTTGGCGGGGTATTCCCTGTCACCTACGAAGGCGTGCGCGCGCTGCCCGGCGTGGGCGACTATACTGCGGCGGCCGTCTGCTCGATCGTTTACGACGCCCCGTGTGCGGTGCTCGACGGGAATGTATACCGGGTGCTGGCACGGCTTTTCGATATCGGCATCCCGATAGATACGACGGCCGGGAAGAGGACGTTCGCCGAGTTGGCGCAGTTGCAGCTGGATACTTCCCGCCCGGGACTTTACAACCAGGCGATCATGGATTTCGGGGCTCTGCAATGTACCCCCCGCGCAGCCCCGGTGCGGGATTGCCCCTGGCTGGGCGGTGCCTCGCCCTGGCTGCGGGCACGGTGGGCGTGCGTCCCGTAAAACAGGGGCGTGGGAAGATGCGCGACCGTTGGTTCAACTACCTGCACGTGACCTGCGGCGGGCAGACACTGCTGCACCGTCGCGGCGGAGGCGATATCTGGCAGGGGTTGTATGAATTTCCGCTTATCGAAACGGACAAGGCTGCGGATTTCGCGGAGCTGGCTGCAACGGCGGCGTTCTGCGAATTGCTCGGCAACGGCAGGTGGCACCTGCGGCGCAGCGTCACGATGCCCGGGCACCAGCTTTCGCACCAGCTTTTGCATGCGGTTTTCCACCGCATCGAATGCGACGCCATGCCTGCTTTCCCGTCCGTGGAAACCGCCGCGCTTGGCGGCTATGCCCTGCCGCGGCTGATCGACCGTTACCTGACCAAATACCAGATGTAAGCGATGTAAATCGCCAGGAAGATAGCGCCTTCCCACCGGTCGAGCTTTTTGCTGCGGAACGTGAAGGCTGCCATGAACAGCAGCAGCGAACTCAGCACGACCACGAGGATGTCCGTCAGCGTGATCCCGCCCATCGTCAGGGGGTGGATCGTGGCGCTGATGCCCAGGATCAGCAGGATATTGGCGATGTTCGATCCGATGACGTTGCCGAGCGCCATTTCTGCCTTGCCTTTGAGCAGCGATACCACCGACGAAGCCAGTTCCGGCAGCGACGTGCCGCCCGCCACGAGCGTGATGGCGATGACCGATTCGCTGATTCCGAGCGTGCGGGCGATCGCCGTAGCGCTTTTCAGAAACATCTCGCCGCCGAAGACCAGTCCCGCGAGCCCTCCTGCGATCATTACCCCCGCCAGCCACAAGGCTATCGGTTTCTTTGTGCCTTCGGCGTGTTGCGCCCCGTTTTTCAGGGCAGCTCCGGATACGGGGACATTCATTCCGGTTGTCGCACCGGGTATGCTGCGCTGGCGTTTGGTTGTGCGGATCATGTACCACATCAGCCCGATGTAGAGCGCGAGCATGACGATGCCGTCCGGGCGGCCGATCCTGTCCGTTGCCCCGGCGCATACCAGGCGGTCGGAAGTGACCGCCAGCAGCACGAGCGACGCGGCCATGCCGAACGGGATGTCGCGCCGGATGTTCTCCTTAGTAAGCACGAGCGGCCGGATCAGCGCGCAGACTCCCAGGATTACGAAGACGTTGAAGATGTTCGAGCCGACGACGTTGCCGATCGCCACGTCGCTGTTGCCCGCCGCAGCCGAGAGCGCCGACACGACCAGTTCGGGCGTCGAGGTGCCGACGGCGACGATCGTCAGGCCGATGATGAATTCCGGGACGCGGAAACGCTGGGCTACCGCCGCAGAGCCGTCCGTCAGGAAATTTGCGCCGCCGAGGATCAGCCCCAGGCCGACGAGTAATAACAGGATGTCCATTGTTTTATCCGAGCATTATGAGACTTACGGCCATCAGTGCCATGCCGGCCACCACGCCGTAGATCGAGATGTGCGCTTCGCCGTATTCACGGGCCGCTGGCAGCAGTTCGTCGATCGAAATGAATACCATGATTCCCGCCACGCCTGCGAGGATGCAGCCCATCAGTGTCGGCGTCATGAAGGGCATCAGCACAAGGTAGGCCAGCACCGCCCCGACGGGTTCCGCGAGCCCCGACAACAACGAGAGTTTGAAGGCTTTTTGCGGTCGCCTGGCGTAGTAAACCGGGATCGAGACGGCAATGCCTTCGGGGATGTTATGGATGGCGATCGCCGCGGCGATGGCAACGCCCAGGGCCATGTTGTCCACGGCCGAGGTAAACGTGGCGATACCTTCCGGGAAGTTGTGGATGCCGATGGCCAGCGCCGTCATCATGCCCATGCGCATCAGTTTGGGGTTGCGGGGCTGTTTGTCCATCTCCTCGACCATGTGGGCCTCGTGGGGATTTTCGAACGAGGGGACGAGCCGGTCGATGACGCCGATGAGCAGGATCCCGGCGAAGAAGCTGGCGACGGTGACGATGATCCCCGTCTGTGCGCCCCATTCGTCCGAGAGGGTGGTGTGCGCCTGCTGGAACAGCTCGACGAACGATACGTAGATCATCACGCCGCCCGACAGGCCCAGCGAGAACGACAGCAGCCGCTTGTTGGTGCGGCGGGCAAAGAAAGCGATGGCGCTGCCGATGCCGGTGGCCAGTCCGGCGCCCAGCGTCAGCAGCAGGGGTATGAGGATATTGTGTTCCATAGGGTTTACCGTTCGTTTATCTGGCTCTATCGCCGCGATGATGGTGCAAACGGGCGGCAAGGGAGCTTGCTCTCAAATGTCCGGGTGCGGTTTATCTTCTGCAAAGATAGTGCTTTTCCGGTGAACACCGTAAAAAACCGGGCTCTTTCGGAGCCCGGTTTTTCTGATAGGAGTATAACCTCCGCCTATTCGGAGTGCTGTTTCCGACAGGCATTTGTGCGCCCCAGCGCTGATATGCCGGTGCGGCGGTGCGGTGCTGCCGGTCTGGCGGACGGCATGCCGCGTCCGGTTATTTGCTGTGCGCTTCGCGGATTAGTTCGCCCAGCACTTCGATGCTGTCGGCCGTGATGTGCGGCTGCGGGTCGGCCTTGTCGGCCACGTCGAGCGTCGTTTCGCCCGAGAGCACCAGCACGCCCATGGCCTTGGCATTGTGCGCCATCGCCACGTCGGTGTAGATGCGGTCGCCGACCATCGCGATCTGGTCGGGTTGCAGGCCGTGGCGCGAGAGTATGCCCGAGAGCATGTTGGGATCGGGTTTGCCGAGCGTGATGTCGGGCCGCCGTCCCGTGGCATGTTCGATGCAAGCGCAAATGGAACCGCAGTCGACCAGTACCGTCGGCTGGTCGGTGGGGCATACCCGGTCGGGGTTGGTGGCGATGTAGGGTACGCCCTGCGACACCCACCATGCGGCGCGGCACAGGCGGTCATACTGCAGCGTCATGTCGAACGCCGCGACCACCACGTCCGGCACGTCGTCCGCCGAATCTGCGGCCGATTCGAAACCTGCTGCCTCGAATTCCGAGATCATGCTCGGCGTGCCGAGCAGGAAAAGCCGTTTGGCCGCAGGGTAGTGCTCGCGGATGTAGTCGATCGTCGCAAGGGCGGTGGTGTACATTTCCTCGCGTGTGGCGTGTATGCCCAGCACGTCGAGCTTGTGCAGGTAGTCGGCGATCGACTTCGACGGATTGTTGGTCAGGAACGAATAGCCGATGCCCATCTCCTTGAGCCCCGCGAGGAACGGCTTGGTGTAGGGAAAGAGCGACATGCCCATGTAGATCGTGCCGTCCATGTCGAGTGCCACGTGCCGGATGCGGCGCAGGCGTTCCATCAGCTCGTCGTGCGTGTAGACCGAGCGGTATTTTTCGAATGCAGCCATTTGTTTACTTGCGGTTGAGATCGAGGTTCTGGAATAAGTAGGGGTAGTCGGTTTCGATGACGTCGCAACCCGTCGGGATTTCGAGTTCGTAGCCCTGTATTTTCTGCGCGTCGGTGGCCCTGCGGTCGTGCGTCGGGGCGAGCGAGATCATGCACATCACGCCGTTGCGGTGCAGGTTGTCGTAAAGCTCCTGCTGGTCGGGCAGCATCATCGTGCCGACGTAGGCCATCACCTGCGACCAGGGAATCCGCTCCCCGACATACTCGTTGAACTCCTTCATGTTCTTGCACCAGCACGAGAACATCGCCTGCGGGTCGCGGTCGAGATACGTGCGCGCCTGTTTGGCGTTGCGCACGGTATACATCACGTTGGCCGGTGCCAGGCGGTTGATGAATTGCGACATCACTTCGAGCGGGACGTCCTTGATGTCGAGGTTGAGGATCGTCTTGCCCTGGCTCCAGGCGATGCACTCCTCGAGGGTGGGGGATCTTGTAGGTCGTGACGTTACCTTCGCGATCCTTGAGGAAGAACTGCTGCAACTCCGCGTAGGTGTAGTCCGAAACCTTGCCCGTGCCGGTCGTGGTACGGTCGATCGTGGCGTCGTGCATCAGCACGATCACGCTGTCTTTGGTCATGCGCGGGTCGATCTCGAAGAACGAGGGCATCATCGTGAGCGTCTTTTCGAACGACTCGATGCAGTTTTCGGGGAATCCCGTCACCATGCCGCCGCGGTGGCCGCTGATGACGACCGGCCGCTCGGGCGAATAGCGGAACCACTCGTGCAGCTGTGCGCGGTCTTTGATGTCGATGTAGTAGGGCCCTTCGGCCTTTTGCCCGCCCGGGGCGCATCCGAGCAGCAGGGCGGCGGTGGCGAAGGCGGTCAGTAGTCTGGATGTTTTCATAGTGTGTTTTATTGGTTCTCTGCGGTTTGTTCCAAGAGCAAAGGCGCCCGGAAGCGCCTTTGTCCCTGTTCTGTTTCCTTTCAGGCGGTTACTTGTCGATCCGGTGGCGTTTGATGACCTCGCCGCCCGTGTTCACGACGTCGATGTCGATTCCCCTGCGGTCGGCCTTCACCACGAGCTTGTCCCGGTTCGAATTTACGAGGATCGGGAAGTTCGTGCCCCGGCTCCCGTCGTCTATCCACTGGTAGCGGTGGTAGTGCCCGCATAGCATGATGTCGACCGAAGCTTCGTTGAGGATCGGTACGAACAATCTGCGGATCTCCTGTTCGCCGTGCCAGCTGCTTTTCCCGCCCGGGATCATGTGCAGCACGACGATGTGCAGGGGTGCCGCGCGGTATTCCTCGCTTTCGACCACGCCCTTCAGCCAGCGGGCTTCCTGTTCGCGGTAGGCGTCGGTGGTCGACAACCCGTAATAGCGGATGTCGCTGTCGGGCTTGTCCTCGCCGCAGTCCAGCACGACGAAATAGGCCGGCCCCTGCCGGAACGTGTAGTATACCTCGCCCGTGGAGGTCGGGAAGTAGTCGAGGAAACTCGGGGAGAAAGAGCCGCGGTTCTCGTGGTTGCCGCGCGTGGCGAAGATCGGGATTCCCGCGGGCGTCAGCAATTCGGCGGCCGAATTGAGATACCCCTCGAAAAGCTGCTTCTCCGACTCCATCGAAGTGAGCATGTCGCCGTTGAAGCAGACGAAATCGGGTTTGGCCTTCCCGGCACCTTCCAGCAGCAACCGGAAGATCGAATCCTGGGCGTGAATGTCGTTCACAACCCAGAATTCGGTTTGATCCTTCTTTTCGTCGAGCGTAGTGGCCGTATAGGGCTTGTGTTTGAGGATGTCGCTCCCGTAACCTTCGCCCAGGACTACCCGCTTGTTGCCTTCGTCGCAGAGCACGCCCTGCTGCATGATGCGGTAACGGTAGGTCGTCCCCGGAGCCAGCCCCTCCACGCGTACGCGGTGCAGGCGGCCTATGCGGCGTTTGCCGATGTGCGAATCGTAATATTTCGGCCGCTCGGCGGCGTAGAAATGCGATCCGTCGTCAGGAGCGACTTCGACCCACGATGCGGCATTGATGGTCGTCGTCCACACGACGGTGAAACCGTCGTCGGTGACCTGTTGCAGGTAGGGCCCGTGGGCAATGCGTACCGAGGGCTGTCCGATGGCAATGCCCCAGGCCGATAGGGCGACGAGTATCGAGATCAGTCGTTTCATTTCGTTTCTGCTTTTGAATCGCAATTCACAAAGTTACGAATTTTTCCGTAATAATCTACTCGCCGACCGGGAAATCCTCGGCAAGGCCCGTGGTGAATTTCGTTTGCGTGAAGGTCGTGCCGAACCGATCTGTGGCACGCACTTCGACCGACGCTGTCGGTGACTGAAGCGTGTAGTAGTACAGGTGGCGGACGTTGCGCTGGTAGTAGCTCGTGGGTTTCTTATTGCTGTCCAGTTCGGCCTTGCCTACTACGCCGATGTGGTAACCCAGTGCCCAGGCATCCCAGGACTTGTCCTTTTCATTGCCTGTGTAGTCGAAATGCGTCATTTCCCCTGTTTTTATGCCATTCTCGTATACTTCGATTTTCCAGTCCTTGTCGGCGTTCCAGACATTGGCTACGATCTGGTCGTCGCCCTTGTAATAGAACTGGTAGTTTTTCGAGTAATCACGCATGAAGATGTCGTTGGCGCGGTAGAGCCGTATCTGCTGCTGGGCATCGAGCCCCGTGCCCTTGTATACCCAGTCGGTAATCGTGGCGCCCTTGATGTTGTAGATGGCGTAGCCGTTGGGCGTGCCGTCGACGTTGATCGTGGAGTTCCACCATGCGCCGCAGGCCGCGCCATGCACGTGTTCGTAGTGGCTGTCGTAGACGTTGTTCTCGGCGTAGTGCGTGTGCCCCGACATGACGTGCACCTCGGCGAACGGCTTGAGCAGTTCGAATACCGCTTGTACGTTCTGGTTGCCGCTGGCGCGCATGGGAATGTGTACGCAGAGGATCACCATTTTGTCTTTCGAAACATAACTCAGATCCTGTCGGAGCCATTCGACCTGGTCGTCGCGGAATCCGAGCGAATAATCCTTGTGGCTCGGGAAAATGATGTTGTCCATGGCGATGATGTGCACGTTGCCGCGGTCGAACGAATAGTTCACGGGGCCGAAGATGTATTCGAAATTCCGCTGTGCGGCGATGTCGTGTGCGACGGTGTAGTTATCCTTGCTGACGGCGATCACCTTGTTATCGTGGTTGCCCATCACCTGGAAGAGCGGCAGCCCGACCTTGTCCGTCTGCATGGCCTTTTTTCATCAGCGGGAATACGTCGTTCGTGTAGTCCGTATTCTCGGTGTTCCAGCCTATGTCGCCCAACGTGATGCCGTAACACGGCAGCGTCGAGGCTGCGACCTGCGCGGCGATGTCGGGCACCGTCTCGTTGTTGAAACGTGCGATGTTGGTCGTGTTCTGGCACTGGGGGTCGGCCACGCAGAAGAGGTTGAACTCGTTTTCGGCACCTCCGGCCAGCGGGGTCAGCGTGAAGTCGTAGCGCTTGCGCCCTTCGGTCAGTTTCTGCCAGAAGCAGGGCAGCCCTTCGGACACGGGGACCTCGTATGCCGCGGGGATCGAAAGGTACACATGATAGGAGAATTCCCCGGCCGTAAGCTGGTATACGCCGTTCTCGTCGGTGGCTGTGCAGGTGTATCCGTCGCTTACGACGATTCCCTGCAGTCTGTTCCCCTGGTTGTCGGTCACCACTCCGTAGATGTCGGTCAGCGGATCTATGGGGGTCTTTACCGGGCGGTCGTCGTCATTCGAGCACCCGGTAAAGATCAGGGCGGTGAGTGCGGCGATGATAAATATGTATCGTTTCATTGTATGCTGAATTAAGGTTTGTGTCGGGATGCGCGCCCCCGGGAAAATATCGCTCCGGGGCGCGTTTCCTCCCTGTTTATCTCCAGTAATAGTTTTGTCCCAGGTCGGGGTTGATGTTCAGTGCCGTCTTGGGGATGGGGCGCAGGTAGCGCTTTTCCTCGAAGTTGCGGCCCACGGTATAGAGCAGGCGTCCGGTCGTGCCGTTCTCCAGCGAGTATTTGCTGTTGTCGAGTATGATGTACGTTACACCGGGTTCGTTGCCGGCTTCGCCCGAAGTCACGCAGACGTCGTTGATGCCGTCGCCGTTGAGGTCGTAGGAAGTGTCCATGGCCGGGATGTAGATGCCGTACCACTGCTTGTTCAGCAGTTCGCCCGCATGCCAGCGCATCAGGTCGTCGTAACGGAACCCTTCCAGCAGCAACTCGATGGCACGCTCGCGGCGGATTTCGAGCAGGTCGCTGTCGCTCAGCCCGTAGTACTGTTGCAGATAGGGGTCTGCCGACGTCGGGCGCTTGCCGTCGACGCCTGCGCGCTCACGCAGCGGCTTGATGGTCTTGTTCCAGATGTCGTCGCTGAATTCGCCCAGTTCGGCCTTCGCCTCGGCGTAGTTGAGCAGCACCTCGGCGTAACGCATGATGGGCAGCGAGTTGTAGGAAACCGATGCCGACTCGTATGCCTTGTCGTCGATGTTGAACTTGATGACCTGGTAGCCGGTCAGCGTCACCGTGAAATCGGGGGGTGTCGCGGTCGAAACGCCGCCCACCAGCTTCGTGTAGCCCGGCGTGATGATGCTCTGCGAGAGCCGGTAGTCGCGGTTTTCGACTTCGGTCGTGAACTCCTCGCCGGTGGCCGTGTGGCGCGAGCCGTCCAGGTTGAGGTAGGTCTTCACGAAATCCTGGTCGAGCGACCAGCGCTGTCCGTAGCTGCCCGACGTGTAACGCCACGTCAGGTCGTGGAACGTGGTCATGCCGACGCTCATCTGGCGTGCCCAGATCACCTCGGTCGTGTTGACGGCCTCCTGCGTGAAGAGCTCCCGGTACTGGGTCTTGACCTTGGCAGGGTTGTTCACGATGCTGTATACGCCGGCCGCCATCAATTCCTCACATGCCTCGGCGCATTCGCGCAGGAATTTCTCCGAAGCCTGCTTGTCTTCCCACGCCTTGCCCGTCGACGGGTCTACCGAATGGTATTTGCGGTAGGTGCCTTCGAACAGGCAGACGCGGGCCTTGTAGGCCAGGGCGATGTACCGGTTGATGCGGGCGCAGTTGATCCACTCCGACGACGTGTAGCAATGTTCGCAGGCGAAGTCCAGGTCTTCGAGCACGCGCTCCATGACGTATTCGCGGCTGTCGCGCGGTTTGTAGAGTGCCACCATGTCCTCGGGGTCGATCGGCTCGTCGTACCAGGGTACGGCGCCGAAGGTCTTGACCTTCTCGAAGTATTGCCAGGCGCGCCAGAAACGGGCTGTGCCTTCGTAGTGGTTGTAGGTAGCTTCGGAGAGCCCCTTCGCCTCGCGCATGTGCACCAGGAAATAGTTGATGTTGTAGATCGGCGTCCAGTTACTGATCGACCAGCCGCTCTGCAGGTCGGGTGTCCACGAAGCGTTGGTCAGGAACGTGAACGACTTTTCGGTGGCCATGATGTCCGAGTACCCGTCGCCGTAGCCCAGGTCTGCTGCGCTGGGGGTGTATTTCTGGATGAACCCGTTGGTATAGGTCAGCAGGGAGCCTTCGTCCGTGAAATAATCCCCGGATCCGACCTTGGCGTCGGGATCCCTGTTAAGGAAATCCTCGCAGGACGTGAGCAGGAAACAGGCCGAAAGCAGACTGTATGTTATCTTTTTCATTGTCGTCCGTAATTTAGAAAGTTATGCTCAAACCGATCGTGTACGATTTCATGACGGGATAACCGTCGCCGTCGCCGAAGTTGTCGCTACCGAACTTGTTGGTTCCGTAGTCCGCATCGCCGGCGTAGATACCTTCCGGGTCGTAGTTCTTCGCGTACTTCTTGAGCGGTGAGAAGGTCAGGAGGTTCTCGCCCGACACATAGATCTTGAGTGCCTGGAGGCCGATCTTGTTGACCAGCTCCTTGGGGAAGTTGTAGTCGATGGTGATGTTCTTCAGGCGGATGTACGAAGCGTCCTGCACGTAGCGCGTGTTGGGCTGCGCGAGGATCAGGCCCGAGTCGCTGGCCGAATAGCCGACCAGGCGCGGCCAGTAGGCGCCGCGGTTGGTCGGTGACCAGCGGTCGCTGTTATGCCACGGGAGTGCCATGCTGTACGGGCGGCCGTACTGTCCCCAGAAATAACCCGACTCCTTGGCCGGATACCAGTCGCGTTTGCCGACGCCCTGCCACATCATGCTGATGCCGATGCCGTTCCAGCGCACGCCGCCCTGGATGCTGTAACTGTAGCGGGGCGTGGTGTTGCCGATCTTCACCAGGTCGCCGTGGTCGTAGATCGTGTTGTTGCCGTTGTTGACGTATCCGTCGCCGTTCAGGTCGAGGTAGCGCGGGTCGCCGGCCTGCCAGGTCGCCGAACGGTTGGTGAACTTCGAATAGTTGGCCCATGTCTGCGCCTCTTCGTCGCTCTGGAACAGCCCGTCGCACTTGTAGCCCCACATTTCGCCGAGGGTCATCCCCTCGTAATAGTTGATCGAGTAGTTGGTCGGGAGCGTGCCTGTTTTGGCCGTATAGCGGGTGATCTTGCTGGTGTTGTCCCATACGGCGACTTTAATATTGTAGCTCAGGGTCTTGCCCGCAACCTTGTGGCTGTCGCGCCACGACAGGCTGGCCTCCCAGCCATCGGTGCGCATGTCGGCGTAGTTGCCCTTGGGGGCGCTGTTGCCGAATACGGCAGGCAGTTCTTCGCCCACCACATACATGTCGGTGGTCTTCTTGCGGTAGATGTCGGCCGAGAAGTTCAGGCGGCCGTTGAATGCCTCGAAATCCAGGCCGAGGTCATAGGTCGTGGCCTTTTCCCCATGTCAGGCTCTTGGGAATGGGGGAGGGCGCCTGCGTGTAGTTGAACACCGAACCGTTGTTCAGCAGGCTCGACTGTGCGATCGACATCGTGGAGAGGTAGGCGTAGGCATCGCTGATGAGGCCGTTGCCCGCCGAACCGACCGATGCGCGGATCTTCAGGTTGTCGAGCCAGTTGGCGTTTTTCATGAAGTTCTCTTCCGAGATGCGCCATCCCACCGAACCCGAGGGGAAGAATCCCCAACGCTGGTTGGACGGGAACTTGGAGTTACCGTCGTAACGGCCGCTGGCTTCGAGCAGGTATTTTCCTTTGTACGAGTAGCTTACGCGGTAGAATGCGCCGACCAGTCCCCAGTCGTAGCTGCCGTTGTCCTTCAGGGTCATCGCTTCGCCTTCCAGCAGGCTGAAGTTGGGCTTGCCGGGGATGATGATGCCTTCGCGGCTCATCAGGTTGCTCTTGTAGGTGTAATCTTCGATGTTCCAACCGCCCATGATGCTCAGCGAGTGGTTGTCGCCCAAGCGGGGCGTGTAGGTCAGCGTGGCGCTCGAAGCGACTTTCTGGCGGTTGTAGGAGCGCTCTTCGTAGAGCGAGCCCGAGGGGCGTTCGCCCGAACTGTCGGGCCCCGTGTAGTAGGTGTAGCTGTTCACGGCCTGCCGGCGGTCGGTCTGGTTGAAATAGAAGCTCACGTCGGCTGCGGCGACGAGCACGTCCTTCAGCAGGTCGATCGTAACCGCCGTGCGGTTGTTCATGTCGAACTTGCGGTCTTTACGCCACGAGTTGCCCTCGACGAAGCCTGCCCAGCCCGTGTATACGGCCGCTTCCGTCCACGTGCCGTCGGGATTGGTGACCAGGGCTACGGGGTAAGCCTGGTGGTTGAGCATGCGCGATACCGTCATCGGCGTTGTGGAGATGCCCGTGTGGCTCGTCGGCTGGTGCGAATAGCGGTACATGAAGTCGGTGGTGTTCTCCACGCGCAGCCACGGCTTTACGTTGACGATGCCTTTGGCTTTGACGTTGAACTGCTGGTATTTCTCGTCGCCGGCGTTGTAGATGCCGTCCTGCTCGAACATACGGCCCGAGACGTAGTACGATGCCACGTCACCGCCTCCTGTCACGCTGATGTTGTGCTGGTGTCCGGTCGTATAGTCCTTGTAGAATACGTCGTACCAGTTGGTGTTGCCGAAGTATTCGTAGACGTTGCGGTTGTTGACGCGCCATTTCTCATACGAGGGGTCGCTGTTGCGGCGTGCCAGTTCGTTGTACCAGGTGCGCGAGAATTTGAATACGTTGTTGATGTTCGAGGGATCCTTGCCGAATGCGTTGACATAGGATTCCAGGAACGAGGTGGTATAATCGTAGCCGTTGGTGACCATCTGGGGCTTGGTGGCGCGCTTGTAGAAGGTGAAGGTACCGTTGTAAGTCACCTTGGCACTGCCTTTCTGCGGCTTCTTGGTGGTAAGGAGGATCACGCCGAAGGTACCGCGGGCACCGTATACGGCGGTCGACGAGGCGTCCTTGAGCACCGTGATCGACTCGATGTCGTCCGGGTTTACGGTCGACATGTCGGTTTCGACGCCGTCGACCATCACCAGGGCCGAACCGCCCGAACCGATCGAGTTCTCCGCGCCGCGGATGCGCACCGTCGCGCCGCGGTTGGGCTTACCGTCGGAAAAGGTCATCGTAAGGCCGGGGATGGCGCCCTGCAACGAGCGCGAAATGCTCATCGACGAACCCATGCGCTCTTCGAGGCCCTTTGTCGAAAGGGTTTCGACGGCGCCTACGATGTCGCGGCGCTTCTGTACGCCGTAACCGACGACGACGACCTCTTCGAGGCTGGTGTTGTCTTCGCTCATGGTGACGTCGATGGTGGATTGGTTGTTGACGTGGATTGTCTGGGGTTTTGTAGCCCACATAGCTGAAATTCAGGCTCTCTGAATTGTCAGCATTGATCGTGTATGTACCGTTGGCATCGGTAGTCGTGCCTTTCGTGGTACCGGGGACGGTGACGGTGACACCTATGAGTGGATTTCCCGTGTCGTCTTTAACGATACCCGAGACGGCCTTCCCCCCCCTTGTGCCGAGGCCGGGAGCGCAAATGTCACATATAAAAGAGTAACCGTCAGGAGCCTGATGTACGAGCGTATTTTGCCCAGTACGTCAAGTCCGGTCAGCGTGTAACATTGTTTCATTTTACATCAGTTTAAGTTATCAATCGGTTCGTTGCCGGATCCCATACCTATTATTATATAAGGCCGGGTTTTTCCGGGGATTTCGGCTGGTTGCAAGTCATTCCCGATATAACTTCTGCTGGAGAGTGTGAAAAAAAGTAGTTAGGTTTTCGCGTGTGTCAGGTTTGTGTGTTTTAATTATTTAATAAATAAGGTTCTTCTAATTTTGCTTTCAAATATATGTTTTTATTTTCTTTCATGCAACTATTTGGTTTGAAAACTTTGCAAAAAGAATAGTAAAAATTATGTAGGTTTGGGGTGTTTTTATATTTATATATTGTAAATACCTTAAAATCAATTATTAGTGTTTGTATTTTGTTAGTCTTGATTCGTGTTGCCTTATTATTGTCTTTTGTGTGGCAAAGCTCGTTTATTGATGTTTCATGCGTGTTAAAAACTATTTAAATAATCACTAAAGGAAACAATTTGTGTTGCAATAGTGTTTTTAAGGTGCGAAAATTTGCAAAAAAGAAAAAATGTGCTTATGTTTGTCCTGCAAGTTGTTCCGACATATCTCTTGAGAGTAAGGACGCGCCCCGAGGCGCATCCGCTTTGCTATTTCCAGTAATAGTTATTACTCTAATCAAAATGTTATGAAACTTATGAAAAATTGGATAAAGACGATGCTCTTCGTATCGGTTCTCTGTCTGGCGGCTTGCTCCGACGATCCGGATGTGGCTCCGCTCAAACGGGATACCGATGCCGTCGAGCTGGCGTACAATTCTGGCGCCACGACCCAGATCTCGGTACGCTATGCCGGTTCGTGGTCGGCGCGTGTCGAGTGTACGGACGGAAGCGGGGCTCCGGTGAACAACTGGTTCTCCGTCTCTCCGGACAATGGTGTCGGTAACGGACGCGATTACCAGTGGGTGACCGTTACGGCCGAGCGTAATCCCGGCGACAAACGTACGGGATACATTTATCTGAAACCGGCCAACGGTGAGGAGATCAAGATCGAGGTCGCACAGGCCGACGGTCATTTCTCGGTGAACGACCCCGTGATTTCGGGGACGCTCAAGTCCAATACGGAATCCGCCGCAATGCTCGAAATCGCCTATGACAAGGCTTTCGGCGAAGAGATGGTGGAAATCGAAGCCACGCTCGACGGCCTTGCCGCCGAGGGGCTCGGCATCAGCAGCCCCTATCAGTCTGTGATCGAGCACGAAGGTAGCGGTACGATTTCGGTGCCTATCACCGGTGTGCCCGTGACGCTGGGTGAGGTGGTGTGCCATGTGACTTTCAAACTCGACGGGGTCGTGAAATTCCAGGGCGATGTTTCGGGGAACGTAAGTTCGTCGAACGAAGTGTTCGGCATGGGCTTCGACTTGTTCAAGTGGGGCGGCGATTACCCGAACAACAAGAAGGGCCCCGGCCCGAACGGAAGTTCCGGCGCCGGCAAGGAGTTCGATGGCACGGAGCCTGCGGAACCCGATGTGATTTCGGCGGGATCCGACGGTACGAGCGACGTTTTCAACACGATGGGCGAGACCTACCGCATCAACCGCGGCGTTGAAAAGTGGTCGGGCTTGCGTGTATATGAGCACCCGGGTTATGTGAAGCTGGGGGTTACGGCCAATGGCGGCTGGATCATGACGCCGGAGCTCGAAAGCCTTTCGGCGGCACCCGAGACCGTGTCGGTTTCGATCGACTTCCTGCGTTTCGATAACGAAACGGGTACCTACATCGTTTCTGCCGAGGGTGCCGGAGTCGTAACCAACGGCGAAGTGAACAATACCGTGCTCCCGGCACAGACTTCGGCTGCCGGCCGCAAATGGAAGACGCTGACCTTTACCGTTCAGGACGCTACCAACAAGACGCGCATCAAGATCGAGGCGCAGACCTATAACGAAAAGGGGTACCGTATCAATATCGACAATATCGTCGTTATGGCTGCCGACAAGACGGAGGTGACCGAGAAACTGCCGGCCCCCGAGCTTGAAAAGATTACCTATACGCCCGCCAAGACTTCCGTCGCATTTGCGTGGGAAGGCGTGAAGGGGGCTACTTCCTATGAGGCTTCCGTGGCGCAGCAAACGCGTCCCGACTTCAGGAAAACCGTCGAGACGGAGGATTCGAACTGCGAGTTCGCCGATCTGGAACCCGGCCTTTATATCTTTACCGTCAGGGCGCTTTACGCCGGGAATGCGGAATTCAATTCCGACCCGACGCAGAAGGTCGTGGGGACTTTGGGCTTTGCGGCTGAAAAATTAGCGACGCCAACAGAATTGGCGGCTGCCGACGTGACCTCCTCGGGGGCCAAGATCAGCTGGGCCGAAGTGAACGGCGCCGCCAATTACCGGGTCGTGGTCAAAACGACGTTCGATGGGCAGGAGGTTGCCTCGACGATCGTCGGCGCCACCAGCTATACGGCTGCCGGGCTCAAGGCCGGTACGGATTATACGGTTTCGGTTCAGGCGCTCGTCGGCGACGGCTCCGTGGCGAATGAATTCGATTCGGACGAGGCGACGACTCAGTTCGTAACTACCGATCCAGTGCCGATGATTGCTCCCACTGCGCGGATTTACGCGAAGACACACGGCCTTGCCGTGCTGGAGTGGGAACTGTCCGCCGCAGCGTTGGAGCAGCAGCCCGTAGGGTCGACCGATACCTATGATTTCCGGGTGAAGGATGCCGGCGGGAATGTGATCCGGTCGATCGAGAACTTCTCGAAATTCAATTTTACGAAGTATAAATATTACCGGCTCGTGTGGGGCGGGCTGACGCCCGGGGCGACCTATACGCTGGAGCTCCGCCGCAAGTCGACGGCGAATAAGGAGGCGCTTCTCGATTCCGAGTGGGCTTCGGCTACCGTTACGACCGACGCGGCTCCCGACAAGTCCGGATACCTCCTCTATAAGGACTTCGAGAATCTTCCCGGAGGCGGTCAGCCGTTCTATGGTGCCTACGGCTTCAGCCTGGGTAGCACGACCGATTTTTCCGATCCGGATAAGATATTGATTACGACGGGCGATGCGAACTCCATCTATTGCCAGGGCGTGAAGGACAACGACTCCTATTTCAGTGCATACCTGCCCGAGTGGGATCGTGCGGATTGGAAGGCCAACAGTTTCAATGTCGGGCTTGCCGCCGGATATATGAAATTCGGTGGCGGCAAGAATCCCGCATGGCTGACTTTGCCGAAACTTTCCTCGTTGTCCGGTGCTACGGAGATCGAGCTGGAATTCGATGCGTGTCCCTATTACGAGCCTAGTACGAAGGGGGGGATATGATGGCCCCCTCGAACACCGATATTACCGAGTATTTCGGGGTGACGGTGACCGGAGCGACGATCGTGAGCGTAACGGGCGAGACCTCGGCCGATGCCGTTATCAGCGGCGGCGGTACCACGGTGACTTTACGTAACGTGCTTGTGGATAAAATGATCGAGGAGGGACTGAAGGATACGTACCGCTATACGAATCACAAAGTGAAGATCACCGGCGTTACGGCCGATACGCGCATTAAAATCTATTCGGCTCTTGATAAAGATGGTGAAAACCATCGTATGTGGCTGGATAATCTGAAAGTTAAGAAGGTTAATTAGTTTTGGTGGATATGGTGAACCGGGGGCTGCGGGTGTCTGCAGTCCCTGGTTTTTATCGACATTGGAGATTAAAAAGAAAAGAAAAAGATAGCTATTTGTTGGTATTTTGTTTTCTTATATTGCATAATAAAGTAAAATATGTTAACTTTGAGGCATGAAAGGGAAAATTCTTGCGTCTTTATTTTGCTTTAGGATGGCTTATCCCCTTTTTCCGGATGGTAATAAATTAATTTCGTACTATGAATAAAGTAGAAAGTGCCCTGTCGCACGACCGACACCAAGGCGTTGGTGATCGGAACCGAAACCCTTCCGCAGGTTGCGGATATGTTCAGAAAACTTTTCCCGGATAAGCGGGCGCTTGTCGTGGCCGATGCCAATACATGGCGCGTGGCCGGCGATGACGTGCATAAGATACTGGCCGGGGCGGGTGTTGCACAGGATGAACCATATGTCTTCACCGACCCGAAACTCTATGCCGAATGGGCATATGTCGGGGGAGCTGGATACCGTGCTTGCCGAGACCGATGCCGTGCCCGTAGCCGTCGGTTCGGGCGTGATCAACGACCTGACCAAACTCTGCTCCCGCCATAACGGACGCCGTTACATGGTGGTCGGCACGGCTGCTTCGATGGACGGTTATACGGCTTACGGGGCTTCGATCACCAAGGACGGCAACAAGCAGACTTTCGATTGCCCGGCGCCGCTGGGGATGGTGCTCGACCCGAACATCGCTGCGGCTGCGCCTGCGAAGCTCTCCGCCTCGGGCTATGCCGACCTGATTGCCAAGATCCCGGCCGGTGCCGACTGGATGCTGGCCGACGCCGTGGGGTCGGAGTTGATGGACGACTTCGCATTCTCGGTGGTGCAGGACGGCCTGAAAGAGGCGCTCTGTGATCCGGCGGGCGTACACGCGGGGAATGTCGCCAAAGTGGAACAGCTGGCCGAAGGGTTGCTGCTGAGCGGTTTCGCGATGCAGGCTACGCAGTCGAGCCGCCCCGCGTCGGGCGCCGAACACCAGTTCAGCCACCTTTGGGACATGGAGCACCTCAAATACAACGGGGCATCCGTTTCGCACGGGTTCAAGGTGGGTATAGGTACGCTTGCGTCGACGGCATTCCTCGAAATGCTGCTCGAAGCTCCGGTCGGGGAACTCGACGTCGAAAAGTGCGTCGCAGCCTGGAAATCATGGGAGGAGACCGAGGCGGACATTCGCCGGATCTTCGATAACGACCCCGAATTCGTGGCCCGCGGGTTGGTGGAGACCAAGGGGTAAATACGTCGATAAGGAGGGGTTGTGCAGGCAGTTGCAGCGCCTGAAGAAAGCATGGCCCGAGCTGAGCGTGCGTATCCGCCGGCAGATCATCCCGTTCGGGGAAGTCCGCCGCCGCCTCGAGCTGGTCGGTGCGCCCTACGAACCCGAGCAGATCGGCGTCTCACGTGCCAGGTTCCGGGCAAGTTTCGAAAAAAATACCTTACATGCGCAGTCGTTTCACGGTCATCGACGTCGCTTTCCGTTGCGGTTGGATGGAACAATGGCTCGATAAACTTTTCGGGAAAGGCGGAATTTGGGAAATAAAGTAGTATATTTGCAAACTGAAACTACTAAACTTTCATTCCGAAATGACTCCTGAACAAACCAAGCGCTTCAAGTATTGGCAGATGCGTACGATCATCGCCACGATGGTCGGTTATGCGCTCTTTTACTTCGTGCGTAAAAACTTCTCGCTGGCGATGCCCGGCCTGGAGGCCGACCTGGGGATCTCGAAAACCAGCCTGGGTATTTTCCTGACCCTGAACGGTGTGGTCTACGGGCTTTCGCGTTTCGTGAACGGTATCCTGGCCGACCGCATGAACGCCCGCTGGTACATGGCCATCGGGCTCGCGCTCTGTGCGCTGGCCAACTTCGCCTTCGGATTCGGCGAGGATGTCTCCTACTGGATCACGGGGCAGCACGACGGTTCGCAGTTCACCAATACGATGATCCTCTTCATGGGGATCATGTGGGTGATAAACGGCATGTTGCAGGGGACGGGATTCCCTCCCTGCGCGCGTCTGCTGACCCACTGGATTCCGCCTACGGAGCTGGCGACGAAAATGTCGGTGTGGAATACCTCGCACTCGATCGGCGCGGGCCTCGTGGTGATCCTCTGCGGTTACATCATGGGTACCGTGGGCATGAACATGACGGCCGACCCCGACGCCGTGGCGACGATCGCCGCCAATCTGGGCGTTGCGCCCGACGATGCTGCCGGGATGGAGCGCGTCATGGCTTCGGCGACGCATGTTGGGGCCTGGAAATGGTGTTTCTGGGTGCCTTCGGCCATCGCATTCGCCGGGGCGATCGGATTGGTCGTCTTCCTGCGCGATACGCCCTCTTCGGTCGGGCTTCCCGAACTGGAAGGCACCGAGGTGAAGGAGGTGAAGAAGGAGACGAAGAGTGCCGAGCACCGCGCATTCCTGATGAAGCACGTGTTCAGGAACCCGCTGATCTGGATCCTGGGCTTCGCCAATTTCTTCGTATATATCGTCCGTTTCTCGGTGCTCGACTGGGGGCCTTCGCTGCTGAGCCAGTCGAAGGGTGTCAGCATGTCGCACGCCGGATGGCTCGTGGCGATGTTCGAAATCGCCGGCATCGTCGGCATGTTGTTTGCCGGCTGGGCTACGGACAAATGGCTCAGGGGCCGTGCGCACCGCACCTGCGTGTTCTGCATGGCGGGTGCTGCGCTGTTCGTGTTCCTGTTCTGGCAGCTGCCCGCCGATGCTCCCGTGTGGTTGCTTTTCCTCACGCTGTGTGCCGCCGGGTTCTGCATCTACGGCCCGCAGGCGCTGATCGGCATTGCCGCCGCGAACCAGGCCACGAAAAAGGCCGCCGCCACGGCCAACGGGCTTACCGGCCTGTTCGGTTATGCCAGCACGGTCGTTTCGGGCGTGGGGCTGGGCTTCGTGGCGCAGCATTACGGTTGGAACTGGGCTTATGTCGGTATTATCGGCGTAGCCATCGTCGGTATGCTGGTCTTCCTGATGATGTGGGGGGCGCGTGCCGACGGTTACGATGCCGAACCGGAACGGAATTAAACAGTATGTTCCTATTTTAGATGATGATACGGGTCTTGCGATCCGGGAGTGTCGAACCGGAGCGCGGTTTCGACACTTTTTTTGATAAAAGCGAAAAAATAACTATATTTGCTCCAATAACTGCTAAAAAGACAGAGAGATATGCTGAGCATTGCCGAACGACACAAATATATCCTCGACAAACTGAACAAATATGGTTTCGTGCGCATCACCGACGTGGCGAACGAACTGGGGGTTACGAAGGTAACGATCCGCAAGGATGTGAAAATCCTGGAGAGCAAAGGGCTGCTTTACAAGGTACACGGCAGCGCCCGTCCCGCCAATCCCCATGTCGCCGACCTCGACGTGCATGTCAAGGACAATATCAACCGCGATGCCAAGCGCCTCATCGCGCAGCGCGCCGTGGAGTTGTTGGATGATAACGATTCGATCATCATCGCATCGGGGTCTACGATCTATTCTTTCGCCGAGGAGATCAAGATGCGCCAGTGGCACCATCTGAACATCGTCACGCCGTTCCTGCGGCTGGGCGTGCTGCTCAACGAGGCGGAGAACGTCAATGTCGTGCAGCTGGGCGGCACGGTGCATAAGAAGTCGCTTTCGGTGCTGGGCGAGGAGGCCTCGCGGTCGCTGGACGACTGCATCTGCTCGAAACTCTTTTTCGGGGTGGACGGCATCGACCTCGAACACGGCATCACCACCTCGACGCTCGACGAGGCGAAACTCACGCGCAAGATGATGAAGGCCTCGTCGCAGAATATAGTGCTGGCCGACTCGTCGAAATTCGGGCAGCGTGGCTTCGGGCGCATCTGTGCGTTGGAGGATATCGACGTGATCATCACGGACGACGGGATTCCCGAACAGATGGTCACCATCGTCGAAGAGGCGGGCGTCGACCTGATTATCGTCAGATAACGCTACCCGGGGAGGGAAGCTTATTCCGGATTACAGAGCCGTTGCGGGGCGGTTGGCGTTTCCGGCGGCGGGGGTCGGTGTGGATTATTTGTTGAAAATTTTCCGGCTAAATTTTGCATGCCCGGCAAAAAAGCCCTACCTTTGTGCACAATTATAGTGATCCCGAGAACCTATGAATTGTAAACCCAGCATATTGTCGGCGCAGGCTTCCTGGCAGCAAGACTATTGGTCGGGCGACGTATTTCCTCCGGTTTTCGGCGATTTTGTTTTATTAGGGTAACTGTTTCAGTTGCCCTATTTTTTTACGCTTACGCAGATGAAAACACTTTATACCAATGCCGTAGTTTATGACGGCGGTCGTTTTGCGGCCGGGGAGTTTGCCGTCGACGGGGGGTGTGTCGTGCCCGCCGGGGGCGTTGCCGACCGGGTCGTAGACCTCGGAGGGCGCCACGTGGTGCCGGGGCTTGTCGACGTGCATGTCCACTTGCGCGAACCGGGGTTTTCGCAGAAGGAGACCATTGCGACGGGTACGGCGGCCGCGGCCCGCGGAGGCTATACGACGGTATGTTCGATGCCGAACCTGAACCCTGCGCCCGACACTCCGCAGACGCTCCGTGCGCAGACCGACATCATCCGCCGCGATGCCGTCGTGCGCGTAGTTCCCTACGGCTGCATTACGATAGGGCAGCGCGGCTGCGGCCGGCTGGTCGATTTTGCGGCGCTGGCGCCCGAGGTCGTCGGCTTTTCGGACGATGGCCGCGGCGTGCAGTCGGACGGCCTGATGGAAGAGGCGATGCGCCGCGCTGCACAGGTGGGGAAGCCGGTCGTGGCGCACTGCGAGGTCGACGACCTGCTGCGGGGCGGCTATATCCACGACGGGGAGTACTGCCGTGCGCACGGGCATAAGGGCATCTGTTCGGAAAGCGAGTGGCGGCAGGTGGAACGTGACATCGCGCTGGCGGAAAAGACCGGCTGCCAGTACCATGTCTGCCATGTGTCGACCCGTGAGAGCGTCGAACTGGTACGCCGCGCCAAGGCCAGGGGCCTGCGCGTGAGTTGCGAGACGGCCCCGCACTACCTGCTGCTCTGCGACGAGGATCTGCAGGAGGACGGACGCTTCAAGATGAACCCGCCGCTGCGCAGCCGCGCTGACCGCGATGCCCTGCTTGCGGGGATCACGGACGGCACGATCGAGGTGATCGCCACGGATCATGCGCCCCATACCGCCGCGGAGAAGTCGCGCGGCTTGGCCGCAAGCGCCATGGGGATCGTGGGGTTGGAGTGTGCTTTCCCGCTGTTATATAAATATATGGTGTTGCCGGGCATTATCACGCTCGAAAAGCTGATCGCGCTGATGGCTGTCAATCCCCGCCGGATATTCGGCCTGGGCGGCGGGCTGCATGTCGGCGACCAGGCCGACTTTACGGTGCTGGATCTCGATGCACGGTACAGGGTCGACCCTGCGACGTTCCTTTCGATGGGCCGGGCGACCCCGTTTGCGGGCTGGGAAGTACAGGGCCGTGCGGCGATGACCGTCGTGGGCGGCAGGGAAGTGTTTAGAGACGAAACGATGAAAACCAATAGATAAGAATGAAACCATTTACGAAGAAAATTGTGCTGGAAAACGGCCGGGAGTTCTACGGTTACGGCTTCGGTGCCGACCGAGAGGCTATCAACGAGATCGTCTTCAATACCTCGATGGTGGGGTACCAGGAGATCATGTCGGATCCCTCCTACACGGATCAGATGGTCGTGATGACCTATCCGCTCATCGGAAACTACGGTATGGCCGATGAGGATTACGAAACGAAGAACCCGACCATCGGCGGTATGATCGTGCGCGAGTATAACGACTCGCCGTCGAATTTCCGGTATACGAAAACCCTGAACGAGGTGTTCGAGGAGTACGGCATCCCGGCGATCTGGGGCGTAGATACCCGCACGCTGACGCGCATTATCCGCAACGAGGGCAGCCAGAAGGTCATCGTCACCGATGCCGCCACGCCCCGTGAGGAAGCGATGCGCAAGCTCGCCGAGTATCGCCTGCCGCACGATATGGTTTCACGTGTGAGCTGCAAGAAACGCTGGATGTCGCGCGTTCCCAACCACAAGTACGACGTGGTGGCCGTCGACTGCGGCATCAAGCACAATATCATTCGCCAGCTTAACCGCGTGGGCTGCAACGTGACCATCGTGCCCTACGACTCGACGGTCGAGGAGATCATGGCCTTCCATCCCGACGGCATCGTGCTGTCGAACGGCCCAGGCAACCCCGAGGATGTGACGCCGGTGATCGGGCTGGTCAGGCAACTGCGCGGCAAACTGCCGATTTTCGGCATCTGCATGGGGCACCAGCTCATATCGCTGGCCTATGGCGCCAAGACCGTGAAGATGAAGTTCGGCCACCGCGGCGCCAACCACCCGGTGAAGAATCTCGTCACGGGACGGATCGAGATCACGAGCCAGAACCACAGCTATGCCGTGGACATCGACTCGCTGGCCGCCACCGGCCTCAGGCTGACGCACGTAAACCTGCTCGACGGCACGGCCGAAGGCGTGGAGTGCGCCGAGGACGGCGTCTTTTCGATGCAGTACCACCCCGAGAGTGCCTCGGGCCCGCAGGATAGCAGCTATTTGTTCAAGAAGTTTACCAAAATAATGGAGGAGCGTAAAAATGCCTAAGAGAAGAGATATAAAGAAGGTAATGGTCATCGGTTCGGGTCCGATCGTCATCGGACAGGCTGCCGAGTTCGACTATGCGGGCACGCAGGCGTGCCTGGCGCTCAAGGAGGAGGGTTACGAGGTGATTCTCGTGAACTCGAACCCCGCCACGATCATGACCGATACGCATATTGCGGACAAGGTATACATGGAGCCGCTGACGCTCGAATACGTGGCCAAGATCATCCGTTTCGAGCGTCCCGACGCCATCGTGCCGGGGCTGGGCGGACAGACGGGTCTGAACCTGGCGGTGCAACTGGCCAAGAAGGGTATCCTGAAGGAGTGCCAGGTCGAGATTCTGGGTACCTCGTTCGAGTCGATCGAACGTGCCGAGGATCGCGAACTTTTCAAGGAGCTGTGCGAATCGCTGGGCGAGCCGGTGATCGAGTCGAAGATCGCCATGTCGGTCGAGGAGGCCGTCGAGGTCGCCGCCGAGATCGGCTATCCCGTCGTGCTGCGTCCCGCCTATACGCTGGGCGGCACGGGCGGCGGCTTCGCCGACAACGAGGAGCAGCTGCGCGAGATGATGCGCCACGCCCTGTTCCTTTCGCCCGTACATCAGGTGCTCGTCGAGAAGAGCATCAAGGGCTACAAGGAGATCGAGTTCGAGGTGATGCGCGACCACAACGACACGGCCATCAGCATCTGCTGCATGGAGAATATCGATCCCGTGGGCGTGCATACGGGCGACTCGATCGTCGTGGCGCCGTGCCAGACGCTTACCAACAAGGAGTTCCAGATGCTGCGCGATTCGGCGCTGAAGATTATCCGCGAGCTGAAGATCGAAGGCGGCTGCAACGTGCAGTTCGCACTCGACCCCCTGTCATTCAAATACTACCTGATCGAGGTGAATCCCCGTGTGTCGCGCTCCTCGGCCCTCGCATCGAAGGCCAGCGGCTATCCGATCGCGCGTGTGACGGCCAAGGTCGCCGTAGGACTTACGCTCGACGAGATCATGCTGGCCAATACGCCCGCCAGCTTCGAGCCGACGCTCGATTACGTGGTCACCAAAGTCGCCCGCTTCCCGTTCGACAAGTTCAGCGATGCGTCGAACAAACTGGGTACGCAGATGAAGGCCACGGGCGAGGTGATGTCCATCGGCCGCACGATGGAGGAAAGCCTCCTGAAGGCGATGCGCTCGCTCGAAACGGGTGTCTGCCATATCTACCACAAGAAATTCGACGACTGGTCGGACGCGCAGCTGCTGGAATACATCAAGGACGCTACGGACGACCGCCTCTATGCCATCGCCCAGCTGATCCGCGGCGGCGTCGACCTGGCGCTGATCTACGACAAGACGAAGATCGACCTGTTCTTCCTCGAAAAGTTCAAGAACATCGTCGAATTCGAACGCGAGGTGAAAGCGCACCCGATGGACGTCGAGACGCTCCGCGCTGCCAAGCGCATGGGATTCAGCGACAAGTTCATCGGCCAGTTGTGGGGCATCTCGCAGTATGACGTTTACCGGCTGCGCGAGAAGAACGGCGTCTTCCCCGTCTACAAGATGATCGACACCTGCGCCAGCGAATTCAGTTCCTACGTGCCCTATTTCTACTCGACCTACGAGGACGAAAACGAATCGGTCGTGAGCGACAAGAAGAAGATCATCGTGCTGGGTTCGGGTCCGATCCGCATCGGCCAGGGTGTCGAGTTCGACTACTCGACCGTGCACGCCATCTGGTCGATCCGCGAGGCGGGCTACGAGGCGATCATCATCAACAACAACCCCGAGACCGTCTCGACGGACTATACGACCAGCGACAAGCTCTACTTCGAGCCGCTGACGGTCGAGGACGTGATGAACGTCATCCACCTCGAGAAGCCGAAGGGCATCGTCGTCTCGCTCGGCGGACAGACGGCCATCAACCTTGCCGAGCCGCTCGCCGAGCTGGGCGTGCCCATCATCGGCACGGATACGCAGGCGATCCGCAACGCCGAGGACCGCGGCTGCTTCGAGAAGATCATGGAAGAGTTGCGCATCCCGCAGCCCGAGGCCGAGGCCGTCACCGACATCGAGACCGGCGTGAAGGCCGCCGCCCGCATCGGCTATCCGGTGCTGGTGCGTCCGAGCTATGTGCTCGGAGGCCGTGCCATGCAGATCGTTTCGAACGAGGAGCGGCTGCGCCACTACCTGCAGACGGCCGTCGAGGTCAACGAGGACTCGCCGGTGCTGGTCGACCGCTATATCATGGGCAAGGAGCTCGAGGTGGACGCCATCTGTGACGGCAAGGACGTCTTCATCCCCGGCATCATGGAGCATGTGGAGCATACGGGCATCCACTCGGGCGATTCGATCAGCGTCTATCCGACCTTCAGCGTGAGCCGGAAGGCCAAGGACAAGATCATCGACTATACGGTCAAGCTGGGCCTTCGGATCGGTATCGTCGGCCTGTACAACATCCAGTTCATCGTCGCCGGCGACGACGACGTCTACGTCATCGAGGTCAATCCGCGCTCGTCGCGTACGGTGCCGTTCCTCTCGAAGTCCACGGGCGTGCCGATGGCCCACATCGCCACGCAGGTGATCCTGGGCAAGTCGCTGCGCGAGCAGGGCATCACGGAGGTCTACGGCCGGGAGAAGACGCGCTGGTACGTCAAGGCTCCGGCCTTCTCGTTCGCCAAGATCCGCGGCATGGATTCGTACCTCTCGCCGGAGATGAAGTCGACGGGCGAGGCCATCGGCTACGACGACAAGCTCACCCGCGCGCTTTACAAGGCGTTGCAGGCCACGGGCATGAACGTCTCCAACTACGGTACGATCTTCGTCACGATCGCCGACCACGACAAGGAGCAGGCGCTGCCCCTCGTGCGGCGTTTCTACGACCTGGGCTTCAACATCGAGGCCACGACCGGGACGGCCGAGTTCCTGCGCGAGCACGGCATCCGCACCCGTACGCGCCGCAAGCTGAGCGAAGGCAGTTCGGAGATCATCGACGCGCTGCGTCAGGGACATGTCAGCTACGTGATCAACACCATCGACGTCAACCAGCATAACACGCGCCTCGACGGATACGAGATCCGCCGCACGGCCGTCGAGAACAATGTGACGGTATTTACGGCGCTCGAAACGGTGAAGGTGCTGCTGGACGTGCTGGAAGAGATTACGTTCGGGGTTTCGACCATCGACGCGAAGTGATTTCGGGTTTTATGCCGCACCTGCGGCACATCGGGACAGAAAAGCATGTATAAAAAAGGCATCTATAAAATCCTTGCCAACGAACCGCTGACGGCGACCGTATGGCGCATGGTGCTCGGGGGGGATACGCAGTGGATCACCGCCCCGGGCAGTTCGTCGACATCGCCCTCGAAGGCCGTTACCTGCGCCGTCCGATCTCGGTCTGCGACTACGACGCCACGACGCTCACGCTCATCTACAAGGTGGTGGGCGAGGGAACCGCACAGATGAGCCGTATGGCCGCGGGCGGGGAGCTCGACCTGCTGACGGGGCTCGGCAACGGGTTCGACGTGCACAATGCCGCACAGCGTCCCCTGCTGGTGGGCGGCGGCGTAGGCGTGCCCCCGCTCTACAACCTGGCCAAAGTGCTGCTTGCGGCAGGCAAACGGGTCGGTGTGGTGCTCGGGTTCAATACGGCGGACGAGGTTTTCTATGCCGACGAATTCCGGGCGCTGGGCTGCGACGTCGATCTGGCTACGGCCGACGGTTCGGCGGGTGTCAGGGGTTTCGTCACGACGGCCATCGCCGAGTGCCGCCCCGAGTTCGACTATTTCTATGCCTGCGGGCCGCTGCCGATGCTGCGGGCATTGTGCGACGCCGTGCAGCAGGACGGGCAGCTCTCGTTCGAAGAGCGCATGGGCTGCGGTTTCGGGGCCTGCATGGGCTGTTCGTGCAAAACCAAATACGGCAACAAGCGCATCTGCAAGGAGGGGCCCGTATTAACGAAAGGGGAGGTCATATGGTAAACAAGCAGTTCATCGCACAGAACCGGCCGGCGGAAAAACCTGCCCCGGATATGTCCGTCACCCTGAGCGGTTTGAAGCTGGACAACCCGGTCGTTCCGGCCAGCGGCACGTTCGGCTACGGCAACGAGTTCCGGGAGTTTTACGACATCAACATCCTCGGGTCGTTTTCGTTCAAGGGCACCACGCGCGATGCGCGCTTCGGCAACCCCACGCCCCGCATCGCCGAATGTACGGCGGGGATGATCAACGCCGTGGGGTTGCAGAACCCCGGCATCGACGCCGTGATCGCCGAGGAGCTGCCGCGCCTGAAGACTTTTTTCCATAAACCCGTGATCGCCAATATCAGCGGCTTTTCGGTCGAGGAGTACGCCTATTGCTGCGAGCGGATCGACCGCGAGGCGCAGGTCGCCATCATCGAGGTGAATGTCTCGTGCCCCAACGTGCGGCACGGCGGCATGTCGTTCGGCACGTCGCCCGAGTGTGCCGCCGAGGTGACGCGCGCCGTGAAGGCCGTGACGACCAAACCCGTCTACATCAAGCTGTCGCCCAACGTGACGGACATCGTCGCGATCGCCCGCGCCTGCGAGGAGGCGGGCGCCGACGGCATCTGCCTGATAAATACCCTGCTGGGGATGCGGATCGACGTCAGGAAGCGCAAGGCGGTCATCGCCAATACGATGGGCGGCTTTTCGGGTGCCGCAGTCTTCCCCGTGGCCGTGCGGATGGTCTACCAGGTCGCCAAGGCCTGCAAAATACCCGTCATGGGGTGCGGCGGCGTGACGACGGCCCGCGACGTGATCGAGATGATGATGGCCGGAGCCACGGCCGTGCAGGTCGGCGCCGCGAACCTGGCGAACCCCTATGCCTCGAAGGAGATCGTCGAGGCGCTGCCCGCCGAGATGCAACGGCTCGGGATCGGGCGGCTGAGCGACATAATCGGAATTGTAGAATAAAGTTAAAATCGTACGATATGCAACACGACGTAATTATCGCCTGCGACTTCAAGTCTGCGGAAGATACCTTCGAATTCCTCGACCTGTTCAGGGGCGAGGCACGCAAACCTTTCCTCAAGATCGGCATGGAGCTGTTCTACGCCGAAGGGCCGGAAATCGTGCGTGAGATCAAGCGCCGGGGGCACAAGATTTTCCTCGACCTGAAGCTGCACGATATTCCCAATACGGTGAAGAAGGCGATGGCCGTACTGTCGCGGCTGGATGTGGATATGTGCAACGTCCATGCGGCGGGTACCATCGAGATGATGAAATATGCCCTCGAGGGGCTCACGCGCGAGGACGGTACGCGCCCCCTGCTGATCGCCGTGACACAGCTCACCTCGACCAGCGAGGAGCGTATGCAACAGGAGCTGCTGATCGCATCTTCGATCGGCGACACGATCGTGAAATACGCGCAGAATACCAAGGCCGCAGGGCTTGACGGCGTGGTATGCTCGCCGCTCGAAGCAGGCATGGTACACCAAGCCTGCGGAAAAGAGTTCCTCACAATCACGCCCGGCGTGCGTTTTGCAGACGGTGACGTGGCGGATCAGGTGCGTGTCACCACGCCCGCCCGTGCGCGGGAGATCGGCTCCGACTTCATCGTCGTGGGACGCCCGATCACCGCCGCGGCCGACCCCGTGGCAGCCTACCGCCGTTGTGTGGACGAATTCTGCGGATAATCCGCGAAGTTACTTTTAAACAGTATAGTTATGAAACCGGTAAAACTTTTCTACCTGAAAAACTGCCCCTTCTGCAAGAAGGCGTTGCGTTACATCGAAGAGGCCAGGGCGGCGCACCCCGAGCTGGCTGCCGTCGGGATCGAGATGATCGAGGAGTCGGAACAGCCCGAGCTGGCCGACACGTTCGACTATTACTACGTGCCGACATTCTATGTCGGCGGCGTGAAGGTGCACGAAGGCGGGGTTTATCCCGAGGAGGTGGAGAAGATTTTACGCTCGGCACTGGAATAACCCTCCGGTCGGGAGACCCGATCCGGGGAGCCGATTCATACGAACCTGCCCGATGAAGACCTTGCTGCGAATGTCGCTGGCGGCTGCGGCCGTACTTTGCCTGCTGTCGGCCGGGGCACAAACCCCGGCAGGGGACGCTGTGTCCGATTTCGACTATGCCGTCGATGTCGTGGAACGCGCCTATGCCGGCTATCCGGACAAGACCGCGGGCCGCGAAGCGAAGTACGCCGCACTGAAAGGGCGGCTGCAAAGCGAGATTTCCGGCGACCGTGACGTCTATGATGCCATTGCCGAATACCTCGGCTGGTTCGACGATTCGCACCTCCAAACACCCGGTGCCGAAGCCTACCGGGCTAAGTCGCTGCGCCGCGATACGGACTATGCCGGGCGGATGAAGCGTTACGATCCGCAGTTCATGCACTGCCGCGTGGACGAAGATACGTATTTGATCCGATTCCCGTCGTGCGACCTGACCGATGCCGAAATCGCCGGAGTGCGGGCCGCTGTCGCGGCTTACCGCGCCTCGGGCTGTGAGAACCTTGTCGTCGACATCCGCGGCAATATGGGCGGGAGCGACAATGCCTATGAACCCCTGCTCAAACTGCTTTACGACCACGAAGGTACGGAGGATGCCATGGAGTACCGCGTATCGGATATAGCCATCGCCCACGTCCGGGAGTTTGTCGGGAATACGGAGCGGGGACGCAGGAAGGTTGCGCGTATGGAGCGAACCCCGGCCGGGGAATTTCTCGAAGAGGGCAAAACCTACCGTATCCGTTACGATTCGGTGTCGCTGGTGCCCCGGCGCGCCGCGCTGATCGTCGACGGACGGGTGGCCTCGTCGGGCGAGCAGTTGGTACTCGAAATCAGGGCTTCCAGCCGTCGTACGACCGTCTACGGACAGGACAACACGCTGGGGTGCCTCGACTATTCGAACTGCGAGATACTTTATTTCCCTCGGGACACGGCGCGTTGGATGATCGTGCCCGTCACCCGTTCCAAACGGATTCCCGCAGGGCGCGGCATCGACCGGGAGGATCGCTCCCGACGTGCGCATCCCGCTGCCGCTGCCCCGGACGCTCACCGACAACGTTGACCCGTGGGTCGAGTGGGTGGCCGGAGATTTGAAAAAAACCGAAAAAAATGCAAAATAATCATGGAGAAATCAATTGCTAAAGACCTGCTCTCGATCGGCGCGGTATTCCTGCGTCCCGAGCAGCCGTTTACCTGGGCCAGCGGTATCAAGAGCCCGATCTATTGCGACAACCGCCTGACGCTGACGGCGCCTGTCGTCCGCGGACATGTCGAGGCCGGGCTTGCCGGGATAGTCCGCACCAAATTCCCCGAAGCCGAGGTGCTGATGGGAACCTCGACCGCCGGAATCGCCCATGCGGCCATCACGGCCACGATCCTCGACCTGCCGATGGGCTATGTGCGCAGCGGCTCGAAGGACCACGGGCGCGGCAACCAGATTGAGGGCAAGCTGGAGAAGGGACAGAAGGTCGTGGTCGTCGAAGACCTGATTTCGACGGCGGGTTCGTGCATCGAGGTGGTTGAGGCCCTGCGCGAAGCCGGCGCGGATGTGCTCGGCGTGGCATCTATCTTCACCTACGGAATGCAGAAGGGGCTGGAGCGCCGGAAAGAGGCCGATGTGGTCAATTACAGCCTTTCGAACCTCGATGCGCTGGTGGAGGTCGCCGCCGAAGAGGGGTATATCGAGCCCGGGGATAAGGCCCGGCTGCTGAAATTTCGCGACAACCCCTCGGACGAAAGCTGGATGGACAAATAGTTCGCTGCGGCCGCGTATTCCCGGCCGGGCCTTTCCTGCCGTGCGGGGGATATGCCCGCACGCAGCCGGGGTGGAACCGCGGGGACATACCGGCGCCGATACGGACTACGCAACCCGAAACCGAAAACAGAGAAGAAAAATATGCGACATTTAATCGATCCGACCGACCTGACGGTTGCCGAAACCGAACAGATCGTTGCGCTGGCGGAGGACATCATCGCCAACCGTGCCAAATACAGCGAGGCGTGCAAGGGAAAGAAGCTGGCGACGCTCTTCTACGAGCCCTCGACCCGTACGCGCCTGAGTTTCACCTCGGCCATGATGGAGCTGGGCGGCAGCGTCATCGGTTTCTCGGACGCCAACTCGTCGTCCGTGTCCAAGGGCGAGACCGTGGCCGATACCGTACGTGTGATCCGCTGCTTCGCGGACATCATCGCCATGCGCCACTTCAAGGAGGGGGCGCCGCTCGTGGCCTCGCAGTATGCCGGGGTGCCGGTCATCAATGCCGGCGACGGCAGCCACAGCCACCCGACGCAGACGCTGACCGACCTGCTGACGATCAAGCGCGAAAAGGGGCGTTTCGACAACATGACGATCGGCTTCTGCGGCGACCTCAAGTTCGGCCGCACCGTCCATTCGCTCATCAAGGCGCTGTCGCGCTACTCGGGCATCAAGGTCATCCTGATCGCCCCGCAGGAGCTGCGCCTTCCCGACTACATGCTGGCCGAGATGAGCGAGAACTCGAAACTGGAGTTCCGCGAGGTGGAGACGATGGAGGAGGTTATGCCCGAACTGGACGTTCTGTACATGACGCGCGTACAGAAGGAGCGCTTCCTCGACGAGGAGGAGTTCGACCGCGTGAAGAACAGCTTCGTGCTCAACCCCGAGAAACTCGGGACGGCCAAGAAGGATATGATCATCCTGCATCCGCTGCCGCGCGTGAACGAGATCACGCGTGCCGTGGACAACGATCCGCGCGCGGCCTATTTCCGGCAGGTCGAGAACGGTAAGTTCGTGCGTATGGCACTGATCCTGACCCTGCTCCGCTGGGCTGACCGGAACAAACCGTTCGAACGGACTCCGGTTTTCAACGGCGAGTATGTGGTCAACGAGATGGAGTGTTCCAACCGCCGTTGCATCTCCGCGACGGAGGATGTCGACCAATTGTTCTACCGCACGGCCGACGGCACCTGCCGCTGCGCCTACTGCGAGGCCAAAGCCAGGTAACGGGCTGGCAATTCGGGCTGAAAGCTCCCTTTGAGGAGCTTTTTTTATGTCCGGTGCGGAAAAAACGGTTTTTTGTCAGGGATTTCCCGCGCTGGGGTGTTATTATATAAATGGCAGGGATTTATGGAATAAATTCTGTTGCGTTGCCCTACCCGGAGTTTGGCGCTGGCGGGTATGGCCGTTTATTTTTTGCGTTTTTAGGGCGCGGATATTGCACACTTTCCTTATATTTGTTTAAATGAATGAGTGTATGGAGTTGCAATCCGAGACGATTCTGGATCTGAAGGCGTTCAACCGCCTGTTCGGGGGAGTACCAACAACGGTTTATCCGTTTCGCGGGCACTTATGTCTCCGATGCAGCCACGGCCGAGGATATCGTCATGGAGAGCTTTATGGCCGCCTGGGAAAAACGCGACATGCTTTCCGCCTCCGCCTTCCCTCCCTACGCGCTCACGATCGTCAAGAACAAATGCCTGAACCATCTGCGTTCGCAGGGCGTCCGCCTGCGTGCCGCCGAGGATATCCACTCCCACGGTGCGCGCATGCTCCGAACCCGCATCTCGACCCTCGAAGCCTGCAACCCCGAGGAACTGTTCAGCGAGGAGGCGCGGCGGTTGGTGAACGAGACGCTGGACAGACTTCCGGAAAAGACCCGCGCGATTTTTATCCGCAGCCGCTTCGACGGCAAAAGCTATAAGGAGATCGCCGCCGAAATGGGCGTTACGGTCAAGAGCGTCGAGTTCGAAGTCTCGAAGGCGATGAAAATCCTGCGCGTGGCACTCAAAGATTACCTGGCTTTTTTTATTTTCTGGTTTTATATCAATTGATAATCATTCGTTTAACTTGCTTCACCCGGACTTTCCCTGAAAAAAGTGCGATTTTTTTCAGGGATTTCCCCGGCTGGGGTGTTATCTCTATGTCATGGAAAAAGAATTACTACACCGGTTTTTTGACGGGCGCGCGTCCGTAGAAGAGGAAAAACAAGTCCTCGACTGGATCGACCGTGATCCGGCCAACCGCAGGGAACTGCTTGCCGAGCGCCGTTTGTTCGATTCGATGCTGATGCTGGCCGACCCCGGACGCACGACACGCAAGCCGAAGGTTTTGACCCTGCCGCGCTGGACACGCGAAGTCCTCAAATACGCTGCGGTCATCCTGGTCGTTGCGGGAGCGGGGGGCATCTACGTCTCGCGGATGTATGACAAGTTCCTGTTGACGGGCAATACGATCACCGTCCCGGCAGGCCAGCATATCGACGTGCAGCTGCCCGACGGCACGAAAGTCTGCATGAACGCGCTTTCCGAACTGCATTACCCGACCTTCTTCATCGGGCGCGAGCGTAAGGTGCAGCTCAAGGGCGAAGCGTTTTTCGATGTGTCGCATGACCGGAAGCATCCTTTCGTCGTCGAGACCTATGCCTGCGACGTGGAGGTGCTGGGTACGAAATTCAACGTCAAGGCCCGTTCGGAAGACGGGGAATTCGTCGCCTCGCTCGTCGAGGGTAAGGTGCGCGTGACGGATCGCTTCAATTCGAACAACCAGGTCGAGCTGCATCCGCGCGAACAGGTGACGCACCTCAACGGACGGCTGATCCTGGGGCGGATACCCGAACACGAAGGGTTCCTGTGGCGCGAGGGGCTGATTGCCTTCCGCGACGCTTCGTTCGGGGATTTGCTCGATGAGTTCGAGAAATATTACGGCGTGAAGATCGAGGTGCGGCGCCAGGATATGCCGACCAACCTTTTCACCGGGAAGATCCGTATCTCCGAGGGTATCGACCTTGCCCTGTGGGTTTTGCAGCAGAGCGCCGATTTCCAGTATACGCGCAACGAATTGAAAGACATGATTTATATACACTGACCAACCTAACCTGATTGTAGTACCTAAGCCCAGATTTATGTGAAAAATTGCCCCAGACCTTAGACGAATGATGAGGCGTGCTCCGGACAGCGCCTTTAACAACCCCTCCCCCGACCAGGGCAGGGGATCCGGAAAAACCAATAACCTAATTAACTGACCAACGTATGAAAATGAAAAACCAAGCGAGAGTTAGGTTTCTCTTGCCTGTTTTGACACTTGTATGCTGCCTTTTCGCGGGCACGGCAAGTGCGCAGTCCGTACCGGTAACCCTCCGGGTTTCGGACGCTCCCCTTGAGCAGGTGCTCAGTGCAATCGAAAAGCAAACCACCTACCTGTTCGTGTACGACAAGAATGTGGACGTGGCGCGCCGCGTGTCGATCGATGTGAAGGATACGCCGCTGAACAATGTGCTCAATACGCTTTTCCAATCCTCCGATATCGCTTATGCCGTCGAGAATACGTCGATCGTACTCTCGCAGAAAGCTCCGGCCGCACAGCCCGGCCAGCCTGTCACCGTGACGGGCAAGGTCGTCGATGCTTCCGGTATGCCGGTGATCGGCGCTGCGGTCATTATCAAAGGGACTACGATCGGTACGAGTACCGGCGTGGACGGCGATTTCTCGCTGCAAGTTCCCCCCCCCTCGGCTGATGCTGTATTAGAAATCAATTATTTAGGCTACGAACCGATCGCACAGGCCGTAGGCAGCCGCACCAACATCACCTTTACGCTCCGGGAGTCGGCGGTGGATGTGGACGCGGTCGTGGTTACGGCCCTCGGTATCAAACGCTCGGAAAAGGCGCTGTCGTACAACGTGCAGCAGGTCAATTCCGAAGACATCGTAGCCAACAAGGACGTCAACTTCATCAATTCGCTCAGCGGCAAGGTCGCCGGTGTGACGATCAACTCGTCGTCGGGCGGCGTCGGCAGTGCCTCGAAGGTCGTCATGCGCGGTCAGAAATCGATCTCGCAGTCTTCGAACGCCCTCTACGTGATCGACGGCGTGCCGATGTTCACGACGGCCCGCGACGGCGGCACGGAGTTCGCCTCGCAGGGTACGACCGATCCCATTGCCGACATCAACCCCGAGGACATCGAGTCGATGTCGGTGCTGAACGGTGCGGCCGCGGCTGCGCTCTACGGTTCGGATGCCGCCAACGGTGCCATCGTCGTCACGACCAAGCGCGGCAAGGCGGGCTACACTTCGGTGACCGTTTCGAGCAGCACGGAGGTGATGTCCCCGTTCATCCTTCCCGATTTCCAGAACCGTTACGGTACGGGCGACCTCAATTCGACCGAGAGTTCTTTCGTCCGCAGTTGGGGCAACCGCCTGAACAGTTCCAACTACATGGGCTACAATCCCCGCGACGACTATTTTCAGACCGGCGTAACGGGTACCGAGAGCGTGTCGCTCTCGACAGGTACCGAAAAGAACCAGACCTATTTCTCGGCCGCGGCGGTCAATTCGCGCGGTATCGTCCCCAACAACGGTTACGACCGATACAACTTCACGTTCCGCAATACCACCTCGTTCCTCAACGACAAACTGAAACTCGACGTGGGTGCCAGCTATGTGATGCAGAAAGACCGCAACATGACCAACCAGGGTACCTACAACAACCCGCTGGTCGGCGCTTATATCTTTCCGCGCGGCAATGACTGGGGTGATATCGAGATGTACGAGCGTTACGATCCCGCCCGCCGTCTCTATACGCAGTACTGGCCCGTGGGCGATGCCGGCATGACGATGCAGAACCCCTATTGGATCAACTACCGCAACCTGCGCGAAAACAACAAAGACCGTTACATGCTGAACGCTGCACTCTCGTACGACGTGCTCGACTGGCTCAATGTCTCCGGCCGTCTCCGCATCGACAACAGCAACAACGACTATACGGAAAAATTCTATGCTTCGACCTTCACGCAGTTGACCGAGGGTTCGAAAAACGGCCTCTACGGCATCACGAAGACCAAGGACAAGCAGGTCTACGGCGACGTGCTGGTCAATATCAACAAGACTTTTGGCGAGGACTGGTCGCTGCAAGCCAATGCCGGTGCTTCGATCTCGGACATGCGCTACGACGCCATGAAGGTGCGCGGCCCGATTCCCGACGGTGAGATCACCGACGAAAAACCTCTGCTGGCCAACGTGTTCAGCGTGCAGAACCTGAGCAACACCTCCAAGACCAAGCGGCTGCAGGAAGGGTGGCGCGAGCAGACCCAGTCGATCTTCGCCTCGGTTGAGATCGGCTTTAAGAACACCTACTTCCTCACGCTGACCGGCCGTAACGACTGGCCTTCGCAGCTGGCCGGCGAGCATTCGGTGAAGAGCTCGTTTTTCTATCCCTCGGTCGGCGCTTCGGTCGTGCTGTCGCAGCTCATCCCCGAGATGCCGAAGAACCTCTCCTACGTCAAACTCCGTGCGTCGTACGCATCGGTGGGTGTGGCTTTCGAGCGTTACCTCGCCAACCCGCGTTACAGCTGGAACGAGAGCGGCCTGAACTGGAGCACCCAGACCCGGTTCCCGATTTACAACCTCAAGCCCGAGCGCACCAAGTCGTTCGAGGTCGGTCTGACGATGCGCTTCCTGCGCCACTTCAACCTCGACTTCACTTACTATAACACCAAGACGCAGGATCAGACCTTCGAGCCCAATATTTCCACCGGTTCGGGTTCCTCCAAACTGACCATTCAGTCGGGCAATGTCCGCAACCGCGGTTTCGAGGTCGCACTGGGTTACAGCAATACGTGGGGCAAATTCTCGTGGGATTCGAACTACACGCTGTCGGCGAACAAGAACAAGATCCTTTCGCTGGCCGACGATGTGGTCAACCCCGAGACCGGCGAACATTTCTCGGTCGACCAGCTCGATATGGGCGGTCTGGGCGATGCCCGCTTCATCCTCCGCGAAGGCGGTACGCTCGGTGACTTCTATTCGCGCATCGACCTCAAGCGAGACAGCAACGGAGCCGTCTATATCAACGAGAAGGGCGAAATCGCTTCCGAGTCGATCACCGACGTCAACAGCTACATCAAGCTGGGTAGCGTGCTTCCCGATGCCAACATGGCATGGCGCAACGACTTCCGCTGGCGTAACTTCAACTTCGGCTTCATGGTTTCGGCCCGCCTGGGCGGCGTGGTATTCTCGCGTACGCAGGCCATGCTCGACTACTACGGTGTTTCCGAGGTTTCGGCCGTAGCGCGCGATGCCGGCGGCGTGATGATCAACGGCGGCGACCTGGTGGATGCCAACAAATGGTACACGGCCATCGGCAGCGGTAACTCCGTTCCGCAGTACTATACCTATTCTGCCACCAACGTGCGCCTGCAGGAGGCTTCGATCGGCTATACGATCCCGAAGAAAAAGCTGGGCGACATCTGCGAAATTACCTTGTCGCTCGTGGGGCGCAACCTGTGGATGATCTACAACAAGGCTCCCTACGATCCCGAGACCGTTGCGACGGTGAACAGCTACTACCAGGGCATCGACTATTTCATGTCGCCTTCGACGCGTAATATCGGGTTCAACCTCAGACTTAAATTCTAATCTGCACGATGACTATGAAATTCAATATATTAAAACCGGCTTTGGCTGCGTTGGTACTTGTCGGTACGGCCTGTACTGCCAACTACCTCGATATAAATACCAATCCTTACGAGCCCTCCGAGGACGACATGCAGACCGACGGCTATATCATCGGCTCGGCGCTGACCTCGCTCGCGAGCACCGTCGTATCGACCGACGTCAATACGGCGCAGTTTACCGATGTGCTGCTGGGCGGCCCCATGGGTGGGTATTATTCCACGACGGGTGGCTTTACCCGTACGATCATGAATTACAATCCGACGGACGACTGGACGAACGTTTTCATGTATAGCGACAGGACGATCCCGGTGCTTTACTCGAACCTGCGCGAGTTGAAGAAGGTGACCGACGACCCCATCGTACTGGCGATCGCCGACATCATCAAGGTAGCGGCCATGCACCGCGTGACCGACACCTACGGCCCGATCCCCTATTCGATGATCGGCGAGAACGGCCAGATTCAGGTGCCGTACGATTCGCAGGAGAAGGTTTACGACAAGTTTTTCGAAGAGCTGGATGCCGCGATCAAGGTACTTACCGAGCACCGCACGGATGCTATTTCCGCAAAAGCCGACTATATCTACGGCGGCAGCGCCGAGAAATGGTGCAAGCTCGCCAATTCGCTCAAACTGCGCCTGGCGATGCGTATCGTCTATGCGAACGAGGCTAAAGCCCGCGAGATGGCCGAATCGGCCGTGAACAGCGAGGTGGGCGTCATCACGTCGAATGCCGACAACGCCAGGCTGACGTCGTTCGGTGCCGACGGCAACCCCATTTACGTGGCAGTCAACTACAACAAGCCCGCAGACTGCATGACGGGCGGCGATACGCATGCCGCAGCCGACATCATCTGCTACATGAACGGTTATTCAGACCCCCGCCGCGAGAAATATTTCACGCAGTCGGGTGGCCCGGTCAAACCTATGTCGGCATCCGCCGCGGAATCGTGATTCCGCCTCTGGCATCCGTTGGCCGCAAGTATTCGGGCGTCAATATCTCGGTTTCCTCACCCGTCACGTGGATGAATGCTGCCGAGGTGGCTTTCCTGAAGGCCGAGGCGAAGGGTGTCTTCGGGTTCAACATGGGCTCCGGCGAGGCCAAGGACTTCTATGACGAAGGCATCCGCCTCTCGTTCGAGGAGTGGGGTGTGTCGGGTGCCGACACTTACCTGGCCAATACCACGGGCAAACCGCAGCTCTATGCCGATCCTGCCAATTCGAATTCTTATTCGCAGGAGTTGTCCGACATTACCATTGCCTGGGATGCGGGTGCTTCGCCTGCCCAGATGCAGGAGCGCATCATCACGCAGAAGTGGATCGCCAACTGGCAGCTGGGCAATGAGGCTTGGGCCGACTACCGCCGCACGGGTTATCCCCGTCTGATGCCTGCCACCGAGGATGGAAACAAGAGCCTCGGGGTCGTCGATTCCGAGCTCGGGGCGCGCCGTATGCCTTATCCGGCAGACGAATACACGACCAACAACGTGAACGTCAACAATGCGGTTTCGTCGCTTCTGAAGGGTACCGACAACATGGCGACCCGTATGTGGTGGGATTGCAACCCCGCGATCAAATAATAACCAACCCGAACGCTAAACGATTATGAAACGATATATCAAGAATTTTCTGTTTTCGGCCGTAGCCGTTGCAGTCCTCTCTTTTGCGGCGTGCAGCGACTGGACGGAGACCGAAAGCCTCGACATCAACTATCCTACGCTTGAGGAGCAGAATCCCGAGCTCTACAAGCAGTACCTCAAGGCGCTCCGGGATTACAAGGCGGGCGAGCACAAGGTCGTCTTCGTCTCGATGGACAATACCACCTCGGCTCCGGCCCAGCGCAACGAGCACCTGACGACGATGCCCGACAGCGTGGACATCATCTGCCTGATGAATCCCGACAACCTGCATCCGACCCTGGCCGGTGAATTCGCCAAGGTACGCGAGAAGGGCACCCGGGTGATCTACAACATCGACTATAATGCGATCGAGAAACTCTGGGAGAAAGTCCTCGCGGATGAGGAGGCCAACAAACCCGAAGAACCCACGAATCCCAGCACCCCCGAGGCGACCCAGGACGAGGGCGGCGAAGGTGGCGGCGAGGGCGAACCGACCCCCGAGGAGGAGCTGGAGCTCCGTTTCCTGGAGTTCTGCAGGCAGCAGACCGTCAGTCAGCTGAACCTGTGTGCCAAATATGGTTACGACGGTGTCCAGGTGAACTATACCGGCCGTGCCCCGCAGGCTATGCAGGACGAGGAAATAGCGCAGTATGCCGCACGCCAGGAGGCGTTCTTCTCGAACGTGAAGACCTGGAACGAGGCCAACTCCGGCAAAGTGCTGGTCTTCCAGGGCAATCCGCAGAACCTCATCGACAAGTCCGTCCTGGGCGAATGCGATTATATCGTCATCCCCGCGCTGACCGCAACTTCGGCCGACAAGATGTCGTTCGCCGTGCTGATGGCCGCCGTGGAAGATGTCCCGACCGACCGGTTCGTCATCGGCGTGACGACCCCGTCGCTCACCGACCTGAGCGATGAGAGCGGTTATTTCTCCGGCTACGAGGCCGACGGCAAGACACGTGTGCGTGCCACCAAGGGTGCTGCCCAGTGGGTCGTAAGCCCGGCGTCGGGCTATGAGAAACTGGGTATCTCCATCGCCAACGCGCAGAACGACTATTTCAACCTGACTTTGGTTTATAAAAACATCCGGGAGGCGGTCGACATCCTGAATCCCGCACCTAAAAACTAATGCGACCTATGAAACTCAACAAGTTAAATATTGCTGTCGCGGCTCTTGCCGCCGTCGCTCTGGCAGGCTGCAAGAACGAGGATCTGTCCAGGCAGCATTACGACAATAAACTTTTCATCTCGGCGACGAATTTCACCGACGAGATGCTTATCAAGGCTGCGAATCCCTCCTATGAGCGCGAAATCACGGCCGGTATCGCCAAGCCCGTCGGGCAGGACATTTCGATCGAGTTCGCCGCGGCTCCCGAACTGTTCGACCACTACCGCCAGGCCTTCTACGACGAGGACGTGAAACTGCTCTCCGAGGAGTTCTACCAGTTCGATGAGACGAAGACCAGGATACAGGCCGGAAGCGTGGCGAGCGTTCCCGTGACGATCAGGTTCGTCGACGTGAACCTGCTGGACAAGAACGAGCGCTATGTGCTGCCCGTGACGATCCGTTCGGTGTCGGGTATCGACGTGCTGCCCAGTGCCCGCAGTGTTTACTATATCTTCAAAGGGTGCCGCGCTTATCAACGTCGTGGCCGGTATTACCGAGAACCGTGCATGGCCCGACTGGAAGGATGCCTCGCCCGTAACCAACATGCGTACCTTCACGCTCGAGGCGCTGATCAACGGCAATGCGTTCAAGAACCAGATCTCCACCATCATGGGTATCGAGGGCAAGTTCCTCGTCCGTATCGGCGATTCGGGCGTGGATCCCAACCAGATTCAGATCGCTTCGTCGAGGAACCTGACCAATTCGGATCTCAAGCTCGATGCCGGCCGCTGGTACCATGTGGCCGTGACATTCGAGTCGGGAAGCGTGAAGGTATACCTCGACGGTGTGGAGAAGTGCAGCGGCAACGTCGGTACCTCGTCCGTGAATTTCGGCGTGAAGCATTCCGACGAGTCGGACGGCAAGCCCCGTTGCTTCTGGATCGGCTATTCGTATGCCAGCGACCGTTATTTCGACGGCCAGATCTCGGAAGTGCGTATCTGGAACAAGGCGCTGACCCCCGAGGAGATCAATGCCCCCGACCATTTCTACCAGGTGGCCGCGGCTTCCGACGGACTGGTGGCCTACTGGAAATTCGACGAGGGAGCCGGCAAGACCATCAAAGACCAGACCTCCTACGGGAACGATCTTACCGTCGAGAAGGAGTTGAAGTGGGTGAATGTATCGCTTCCCGAGCTGGGTAAATAATCTGCTAACCTTTAACCTGAAACGATTATGAACACCAAGAAATATCTGAAATACAGCTTCCTTCCGCTTGTGCTGATGTTGGGTGGCCTGGCATTCACGGCCTGCACCGACGACATTGAGGGCGGCAAGCCTGTCGACGAGGGGGCATACGACGCCGTGAAGCGCGTCGACGGCATGTTGCTCGACGTGACGTCGAACAAGAACGAGTCGGTGATCGAACTGCGCTCGGACAAATACCAGACCGAGGTCTTCTTCCGCCTTACGAAAGCGCCCCAGAAGGGTGTCGACGTGAAGATCGAGGTAGATCCCGCTTATCTGGAAACTTATAATGCCGAGCACGGGACGGAGTTCCAGCTCTTCCCCGCGGCCGATGTCACCATCGACCGCGAGGGCAAGCTGCTGCTGGCCCCGGACGAGATCCGTTCGGTCGGGGTGGGCGTTACCCTGGCAGCAGCCAGCGAATTGCAGGAAGGGGTGACCTATCTGCTCCCGCTCAGGGCGACCTCCTCGACCGAGGGCATCACACTCTCGGAAAAGGCGCAGCATGCGGTCTATCTGGTGAAAGACCTGCGTGCCCAGGGCGACGCTTACAAGGGCCCCGACGCCGTGAGGAACGTGTGCTATTTCGAGGTCAACGACACCAATCCGCTCAATGCGCTGGAATTCGTGCTCAAGGACAGCGGCAAGCTCTTCTTCGACGATATCATCCTCTTCTCGGCCAATATCAATTACAATGCGGAGACGGGACGGGTCTATGTGCTCAATAATCCCAACGTGCAGTTCCTGCTGGACAACAACGAACAGTTCCTGCAGCCGCTGCGCAAGCGGGGCATGAAGGTGATCCTCGGTATCCTGGGCAACCACGATGCCGCCGGCGTGGCACAGCTGTCCGATATGGGCTGCCGCGAGTTTGCCAAGGAGCTGGCCGCTTATTGCAATGCCTACAACCTCGACGGCGTCGGTTTCGACGACGAGTATTCGAACTCTCCCGACCTGAGCAATCCCTGGTTTGCGCCGTGGTCGTCGGCTGCCGCCTCCCGGCTGCTCTATGAAACCAAGAAAGCCATGCCCGATAAAACCGTCATGGTTTACTATCTGGGCGGTATCAATAGCCGGATGCCTTCTGTCGACGGGGTCGAGCCGGGCATGTTCGTCGACTATGCCGTCGCCGATTACGGGGGAACCGCAGCGCCGATGCAGGGCATGACCGTCAAGCAGTGCTCCGGCATGTCGATCGAGTTGAACCGGGGCAGCGGGGATTCGAGCGAGGGCACAGCCCGCTCGAAGAAGGAGGCCGGATACGGCTATTACATGTTCTTCGCACTGGGGCATACCAATTCGTTGGTAAGCGATTTCAGCGACTATCGGTTCCAGGTGAGCCGTTGCCAGTCTGTTGCCCGGGGCCTCTATGACGAGGAACTGCTGATGCCCGAGTATTATTACAAAAAGAACGACGCAACGCGTTATAAACTGCCTTAATCCGATTGTGTGCTGTACTCCCCGCAGCACGCCGCTGCGGGGAGGGCAGTTCGACTGAGAACCTAAAACAACGTAGATTTTATGAAAAAGATATTTATAGCGTTTGTAGCGGTGGCCTGTGCGCTCAGCGCCTGTTCCGACGACGATACGGCGGACGACCTTTCCCGGGCCACGATATCCATTACCCCCGATGCCATCCCCGCCGGGCCTGACGGGACGACGACGCAGGTGACCGTAACCAGTTCGGGAGACTGGCGGCTCGCAGGTGTCTGCGACTGGGTGCATCCTTCGGCCGAAGCCGGGAAGAGCGGCGATGTGGTAACCTTCACGATCGATCCCAATACAAGCGAAGAGAGCCGTGAAGCGGCCTTCAAGTTCTTTACGGGATCGGCTGTCGCTCCCCTGAAAATCATTTCGGAAGCGGGCTATTCGCTGACCCTTCTTTCCGAGGAGAATATGACCGTCGAAGCATTGAGCGCCGATATCCAGGTCAAACTGCATACGAACATTCCGGAATTGGCCGTCGCGTTTTCCGACGGCGGCGGGGATTGGGTCACGTATGTCGGGCGCAACGACGTTTTCGGCAACACGGTCTTGAAGTTTACCGTTGCCAAGAACCCGGATTACGATGACCGTTCGACCGTGGTCACGGTCTCGGGCATGGGGCAGTCGGTCGATATTCCGCTGACCCAGAACCGGATATATGCAATCAATATCGAGGATACGGCATTTGAGTTTGACCTTGCGGAGCGTTCTTTCTCCGTTGATGTGAATGCCAATGTAGATTACAAAGTAATGATTAGCGACGATTGGATCACGCAGGTGCCCGAAACCCGTGGGCTGGAAACGAAGACGCTTACATTCCATCTCGGAGCGGCAACTACCAGTCGCGGAGGTAAGATTACGATTGAGGGTGCTGGCATTACCAAAGAGTTGTCCGTTATCCAGAAAGATCCGAATGCGACACTGATTTCGTTTGTCGATAAGGATTTTGTAAAGTGGCTGCAACAACAGGGCTGGATCGTCGCATTGGGGTCTACTTCCGGAATCATTACGGAGAAAGGGTTGGCCGCCACCGAGTTGTCATATAACCCCAGCTATGGTACCCAATGGACATCGCTGGAGGGGATCGAAAACTTCACGAACCTGGAAAAGATCAATGTCATGAGTAATGATCTAAGTGAAATAGACCTTTCCGGTTTGACGAAGGTGAAAGAACTGAAGTGCACCCGGAATTTTAGGTTGGCCTTGATTAATCTTGGGGACAATCCGATCGAATCGTTGTCTCCGCTGGGAACCTATTATTCGGATGCCGAGAAGTTTACGATGATCGGTAACAAGTTGGTATCGCTGGATCTGACAGTAGCCTCCTACTATGTTTGGTATGACGGGATAACCTCGATAGACGTGTCGGGTTGTCCGGCACTCCAGACTCTTAAATGCGATCGCGGGGAGAGGGTGAAGTCGCTCTATCTCAAGAAAGGGCAGGATATTCCGCACCTGACCAAGAATGCCGCGACGGAGATCGTATATGTAGATTGATTTCTCTGCAGGATTCGATTCTGACGACCGTGCAGTCGCGAGCCTCAAGACCCGCCGGCTGCACGGTCTTCTTTCCCGGGGAATAAAATCGCCGGCCCGTTTAGTAATCCGGCGCCCGAAATTGTATTACTTTACGGATGCAAAGATGATTACCGCCCGGAATACCGACCGTGTGCGGAAAGATTTTATTATCTTTGTGCATCCCTAACCTAAAACCGGAGAAGACCCGATGATTTCGACAGTTAAAAAAACTTCGCCGCTGGCCTGGGTGCCTACGGTCTATTTTGCGATGGGGCTTCCGTTCGTCGTGCTGAACATGGTCTCGGCCGTCATGTTCAAGGATATGGGGATTTCCGACGCCCGGATCGCGTTCTGGACGTCGCTGATCATGTGGCCGTGGACGATCAAATTCCTGTGGAGCCCCTTCCTGGAAATTTTCCGCACCAAAAAATTCTTCGTCGTCACGACGCAGCTCCTGAGCGGCGTGTTGTTCGGCCTTGCTGCGCTGGCGCTGCATATGCCCCATTTCTTCGCCGTCACGGTGGGGGTCTTCGCGGTGGTGGCCTTCAGCGGCGCCACGCACGACATCGCGGCCGACGGCGTTTACATGTCGGAGCTCTCGACCGAGGATCAGGCGCGGTATATCGGCTGGCAGGGGGCGTTCTACAACCTTGCGAAACTGGTCGCCACGGGCGGCCTGGTCTGGTTCGCGGGCTGGCTCAGCAAGCGTTTCAGCGATTCCGGGGCGGCGACCTTCGATGCCTATGTGCAGTCGTGGACGGTGGTGCTGGCGATCCTTTGCGGCCTGCTCGTCCTGCTGGGTATTTACCACAGCCGCGAGTTGCCGTCGGGCGGAAGTGCGGCTGACGGACATTCGCTGCGGGAAGGGCTGCGCAGCCTGAAGGAGGTGATCGCGGCGTTCTTCACGAAAAAGCATATCTGGTATTACATCGCCTTCATCGTCTTCTACCGCCTGGGCGAGGGATTCGTGATGAAGATCGTGCCGTTGTTCCTCAAGGCGGATACCGCGGCCGGAGGGCTGGGGCTTACCAACCAGCAGATCGGGTTGTACTACGGCACGTTCGGCGCCGGGGCATTCCTTTTGGGATCGCTGCTCGCGGGCTACTATATCGCCCACCGCGGACTGAGGCGCTCGCTCTTCACGCTGTGCTGCATTTTCAACCTTCCGTTCGCGGTCTATGCGCTGCTGGCATGGTTCCAGCCGCAGTCGATGTGGCTCGTGGGCGGCGGCATCGTCGTGGAGTATTTCGGCTACGGGTTCGGGTTCGTGGGGCTTACGCTCTTCATGATGCAGCAGGTGGCCCCGGGTCGGCACCAGATGGCGCACTACGCTTTCGCCTCGGGCATCATGAACCTTTCGGTGATGCTCACCGGCGCCGTTTCGGGTTACCTGAGCGACTGGAAGGGCTACGGCGTCTTCTTCATCGTGGTCATGCTGGCGACGATCCCCGCCTTTGTGATGACCTGGTTCGTACCGTTCACCTATGATGATAAACCAACAACCAAATAACATGAGCAATCTGAAAATAATGGGCCCGGCACTGCCGGATATGCCGTGGGAAGAGCGTCCCGCGGGGAGCAAGGAGGTTATGTGGCGCTATTCTGCCAACCCGATCATCGGGCGCGACGCGCTTTCGACCTCCAACTCGGTCTTCAATTCGGCGGTCGTGCCGTTTAAGAAGGGCAAGTACAACTATGCGGGTGTTTTCCGCTGCGACGACACGAATCGCCGCATGCGCATCCATGCGGGCTTCTCGGTGGACGGCATCGACTGGGACATCCGCGAGGAGGACTTCAAACTGGTGGGCGGCGACGCCGAAATCGGCCAATGGGTCTACGGTTACGACCCGCGTGTGGCTCAGATCGGGGACAAATACTACGTGACGTGGTGCAACGGCTACCACGGCCCGACGATCGGCGTGGCGTGGACGGAGGATTTCGAGACGTTCCACCAGCTGGAAAACGCCTTCATCCCGTTCAACCGCAACGGTGTGCTGTTTCCCCGCAAGATCGGCGGGAAATTCGCGATGCTTTCGCGTCCGAGCGACAACGGGCATACGGCGTTCGGCGACATCTTCTATAGCGAGTCGCCCGACATGGAGTTTTGGGGTCGCCACCGCCACGTGATGTCGCCCGCGGCGTTCGAGGTTTCGGCCTGGCAGTGCATGAAGATCGGCGCGGGGCCCGTGCCCATCGAGACCAGCGAAGGGTGGCTGTTGTTCTACCACGGAGTGCTCCGTTCGTGCAACGGCTACGTCTATGCGTTCGGCTCGGCATTGCTCGACCTGGATGAGCCGTGGAAAGTCACGGCGCGCAGCGGCCCGTACCTGATCTCCCCGCGTGAGACGTACGAGTGCTCGGGCGACGTTCCGAACGTGACGTTCCCCTGCGCGGCGCTGCACGACCCCGCGACGGGGCGCGTTGCGGTCTACTACGGGTGCGCGGACACGGTGACGGGGCTTGCTTTCGGTTATATCCCTGAAATCATCGAATTTACGAAAAAACACTCGATCCTGTGATGCCGCTGCGACGAACGCTCTTAACTGCTGCGCTCGCCGCAGCCGTTTTCTCGACACCGCTGCGTGCGCAGGAGCCTGCCGATTGGGTCGACCCGTTCATCGGGACGACCAATTTCGGGACGACCAACCCCGGCGCCGTATGCCCCAACGGGATGATGTCGGTCGTGCCGTTCAATGTGATGGGCTCCGACGAGAACCTCTACGATAAGGACGCCCGGTGGTGGTCGGCGCCCTATGAGTACCGCAACAAGTTCTTCACGGGCTTTGCACACGTCACCCTGAGCGGCGTGGGATGCCCCGAGCTGGGCTCGCTGCTGGTAATGCCGACGGCGGGTGCGCTGGACGTCGATTACCGCAACTACGGCAGCGCATATACCGGCCAGACGGCCTCGCCGGGCTACTATTCGAACCTGCTGACCAAGTACGGTATCCGCACCGAGGTGACGGCCACGCCGCGCACGTCGGCCGAGCGCTATACCTTTCCGGAGGGTACGGGACATATTCTGTTAAACCTGGGCGAAGGGCTTACCAACGAGTCGGGAGCCTGGGTGCGCCGCGTGAACGACACCGAGGTCGAGGGCATGAAACTGCTGGGCACGTTCTGCTACAACCCGCAGGCGGTGTTCCCGGTCTATTTCGTGATGCGCGTCTCGAAACGCCCCGCGGCTACCGGCTTCTGGAAGAAGCAACCCCCGAAACAGGGCGTCGAAGCCGAATGGGACAAGGATGCCGGCAACTACAAGCTCTATACGCAATACGGCAAGGACATTGCCGGCGACGACGTCGGCGTGTGGTTCTCCTACGACATGCAGCCGGGCGAGCAGGTCGAGGTGCGCATGGGCGTTTCGTTCGTGTCGGCCGAGAACGCCCGCCTGAACCTCGAAGCCGAGCAGCAGGGGCGCTCGTTCGACGACATTCGCGCGGCCGCACGCCGCACGTGGAACGACGACTTGGGGCGCATCCGCGTCGAGGGCGGTACCGAAGCGCAGAAGAAGGTCTTCTATACGGGGCTTTACCATGCGCTGATCCACCCCAACGTGCTGAGCGACGTCAACGGCGAATACCCCGCGATGGAGAGCGCCGAGATCCGCACGGCCGAGGGCAACCGCTATACGGTCTTCTCGCTGTGGGATACTTACCGCAACCTGCACCAGCTGCTGACGCTGGTCTACCCCGAACGCCAACTGGAGATGGTGCGCTCGATGGTCGGCATGTACCGGGAGTGGGGCTGGCTCCCCAAGTGGGAACTTTACGGCCGTGAAACCTTCACCATGGAGGGCGACCCGTCGATCCCCGTGATCGTCGATACCTGGATGAAGGGGCTGCGCGATTTCGATATGGACGCCGCCTACGAGGCGATGCGCAAGTCGGCCACGACGCCGGGCGCGCGGAACAGGATGCGCCCCGACATCGACCCCTACATCGAAAAAGGCTATGTGCCGCTGGGCTTCTACGCCCGCGACCTTTCGGGCGACAACTCCGTATCGCACGCGCTGGAATACTACATCGCCGACCATGCCCTGTCGCTGCTGGCCGATTCGCTCGGCAAAAAAGACGACGCGGCGCTGTTCCGCGCCCGCTCGCTCGGCTATAAGAACTATTACAGCACCGAGTCGGGCACGTTCCGTCCGATTACCAAGGAGGGTAAGTTCCTCACGCCCTTCGACCCGCGCCAGGGCGAGAATTTCGAACCCGTCCCCGGCTTCCACGAAGGTTCGGCCTGGAACTATACGTTCTACGTCCCGCACGACGTGGCCGGACTGGCCCGGCTGATGGGCGGCAGGCGCCGATTCATCGACAAGCTGCAGATGGTCTTCGACCAGGGGCTGTACGACCCGGCGAACGAACCCGACATCGCCTATCCTTACCTGTTCAGCTATTTCCGGGGCGAGGAGTGGCGTACGCAGCGCGAGGTGCGGCGTTTGCTGGACAGGTACTTTACGACAGCCCCCGACGGCATCCCCGGCAACGACGACACGGGCACCATGTCGGCGTGGGCGGTCTTCTCGATGATGGGCCTCTACCCGGACTGCCCGGGGAGCCTTACTATACGCTTACATCGCCTGTTTTCGACAAGGTGACCGTTACGCTCGACCCGAAATACTATCCGGCCGGGGAGCTCGTTATAGAAACGGAACGCTCCGGAGCCGGCGACGTCTACATCGGCTCGATGACCCTCGGCGGCAGACCGCTGAAGAAATACCGCATTTCGCATGGCGAACTGGTGGGCGGCGGCCGGCTGGTTTTCGGATTGCAACCCGAACGCAAATAAAAACAACATATGTCCCTATGAATTTAAAATCTCTCTCAGCTCTCGGCGCAGGCCTGCTTTTGGCGGCCTGCTCGCAGGCACCCCGTACGGATTCGCTGACGCAGTATGTCGACATGCGTATCGGCACGGGCGGCCACGGCCATGTATTCATGGGCGCCAACGTCCCGTACGGCGCCGTACAGCTCGGCCCCACGAGCATCCCGCAGTCGTGGGACTGGACGTCGGGCTACCACATTTCCGACACGACGGTCATCGGTTTCAGCCACACCCACCTGAACGGCACCGGTATCGGCGACCTGTTCGATGTCACGGTGATGCCCGTCGTGGGGCAGGTGACCTATGCCCGCGGCACGGAGGACGACCCGCAGTCGGGCATGTGGTCGTATTTCAGCCACGCCAATGAAAAGGCCCGCCCGGGCTATTACGCCACGCGGCTCGACCGCTACGGCATCGACGTGGAGCTGACCGCCACCAAGCGCGTCGGCCTGCACAAATACACCTTCCCGGCATCGGCCGATGCCGCCGTGGTCTTCGACCTCGAGAACGGCGGTTGCTGGGATGCCCCGACCGAAACCTTCATCGAGCGTGCCGACGACCATACGATCAGCGGCTACCGCTACTCGACGGGCTGGGCGAAAGACCAGCGGGTCTATTTCACGGCCGAATTCTCCAAACCCTTCAAGTCGCTGGCCATTTACGAGGGCGGCGAGGGCGGCGGCCTGCGCGAAGGCGACAGCTTCAGGGCGGAGCGCCTTTACGGCCGGGTCGGTTTCGACACTTCGGCCGGAGAGACGATCTATGTCAAGGTCGCCATTTCGCCCGTGAGCATCGAGAATGCACGCCTGAACATGCAGGCCGAGCTTCCCGGCTGGGACTTCGAAGCGACGGCCGCAGCCGCCGACCAGGCATGGGATGCCGAGTTGCAGAAGGTGCGCATCGAGACTTCGGACGACGCCGCACGCCGCATTTTCTATACGGCGCTTTACCACACGATGGTCGCCCCGTCCGAATTCTGTGACGTGAACGGCGACTACCGCGGTTCCGACGGCAAGATCTACCGCGCCGCGCCGTTCGTGAACTATACGACTTTCTCGCTGTGGGACACCTATCGCGCCGCCCAGCCCCTCATGACGATCCTCCACCCCGAGAAGATGCCCGACATCGCCAATACGATGCTCCATATCTACCGGCAGCAGGGCAAGCTTCCCGTATGGCACCTGATGGGTAACGAAACCGACTGCATGGTCGGCAATCCCGGTATCCCGGCCCTGGCCGACGCCGTGCTCAAAGGCTACGGCGGCTTCGACAGGGAGCAGGCCTACGAGGCGCTCAAGCAGTCGGCGATGCTCGGCGAGCGGGGTATGGATCTGCGCATGAAATACGGCTATATCCCCTGCGACCTCTTCAACGAGGCGGTGGCTTACGACATGGAGTACGCCCTCGCCGACTGGGCCGTGGCACAGGTCGCCAAAGAGCTGGGCAAGACCGCGGATTACGACTATTTCCTCGAACGAAGCAAATCCTACCGCCATTTCTTCGATCCGCAGACCCGCTTCATGCGCGGGCTGGATTCGAAAGGCGGCTTCCGCACGCCTTTTAATCCGTTCCGTTCGACCCACCGCGCCGACGACTACTGCGAGGGCAATGCGTGGCAGTATACGTGGCTCGTGCCGCACGACGTCGAGGGGCTGATCGGCTGTTTCGGCGGCAAGGAAGCCTTCACCGGGAAACTCGACTCGCTCTTCGCGGTCAGCTCCGTGCTCGAGGGAGCCGCCTCGCCCGACATTTCGGGCCTGATCGGTCAGTACGCCCACGGCAACGAACCCAGCCACCACGTCGTCTACCTCTATACGATGATCGGCCAGCCCGCGAAGACCGCCGACAAGGTGCGCGAGATACTGACGACGCTCTACCACGACCGGCCCGACGGGCTTTCGGGCAACGAGGACGTGGGGCAGATGTCGGCATGGTACGTCCTCTCGTCGCTGGGTTTCTACCAGGTCGAACCCGCCGGGGGCCGCTATTTCTTCGGCTCGCCGCTCTTCGACAAGGCTGAAGTGCGTGTCCGCGACGGCGTGCTGACCGTCACGGCGCATAACAACTCCGCCGCGAACAAATACATCCAGGCGGTGAAGCTCAACGGCAAACCCTACACCAAGCCCTATATCGCCTTCGACGACATCGCCGCCGGCGGCAGGCTCGAATTCGAGATGGGCGCCCAACCCGCAGTGTGGTATGAACTCTAAACATCGAAAGATCATGAAAAAAGGATATATCGCTTTTGCCGCCCTCTGTGCCGCCGCACTCGCTTCGTGCACATGCCCTTCGGCCGGAGAGCAGCGCCTCCGTCCTTCGGAGTACGTTTCGACGCTGGTCGGTACGCAGTCGGATTTTTCGCTCTCGACGGGCAACACCTACCCGGCCATCGCCCTGCCGTGGGGCATGAACTTCTGGACGCCCCAGACCGGCAAGATGGGCGACGGCTGGGCCTATACTTACGGGGCGCACCAGGTGCGGGGATTCAAGCAGACCCACCAGCCCTCGCCGTGGATCAACGATTACGGCCAGTTCTCGCTCATGCCCGTGCGCGGGGAGGACAAATTCGACGAGGAATCGCGCGCCAGCTGGTTTTCGCACCAGTCCGAAGTGGCCAAACCCTATTACTATAAGACTTACCTCGCCGACCACGACATCCGCGTGGAGATCACGCCGACCGAACGCGCCGCAATGATGCGCTTCACGTTCCCCGAGTCGGACGAGTCGGGCGTGGTGATCGACGCTTTCGACCGCGGTTCGCAGGTCGGGATGGTCGACGACCGTACGATCGTCGGTTATACCACGCGCAACAGCGGCGGTGTGCCGGAGAATTTCCGCAACTGGTTCGTCGTGCGCTTCGATACGCCGTTCAGCGCCATCGAGCTGACCGATGCCCCCGGCGGATACAAACCCGGCAGCAACCTGCTCTATCCCGAAGGACAGAAGTCCGTCACGGGCGAACATGCCGTGGCCAAGGTGCATTTCGCAACCCGCCGCGGCCAGCAGATATGCGCCAGCGTGGCGTCGTCGTTCATTTCTCCCGAGCAGGCGCTGCAGAACCTCCGGGAGCTGGGCAGCGACGATTTCGAAACGGTGAAGTCCAAAGCGCAGGCGCGCTGGGACGACGTGCTGGGGCGCATCGAGGTCGAGGGCGGTACGGTCGACCAGTACCGTACGTTCTATTCGTGCCTGTACCGTTCGGTGCTTTTCCCGCGTAAGTTCTACGAGGTGACCGACCAGGGCGAGGTCGTGCATTACAGCCCCTACAACGGCGAGGTGCTCCCCGGCTACATGTATACCGACACCGGGTTCTGGGACACCTTCCGCAGCCTTTTCCCGCTGCTGAACCTCGTTTACCCCTCCGTGAACGCCGAAATCCAGCAGGGACTCGCTAACGCCGCTCGCGAGAGCGGTTTCCTGCCCGAATGGGCGTCGCCCGGGCACCGCGGCTGCATGGTGGGCAACAATTCCGCTTCGGTGGTCGCCGATGCCGTGGTGAAGGGCACGAACGACAAAGACCTCGGGGTGCTCTACGATGCGATGGTGTACGCCACGGAGCACGTGCACCCGACCGTTGCGTCGACCGGACGCTGGGGGCACGAGTACTACAACGAGCTGGGATATATCCCTTACGACGTGAACATTCCCGAGAACGTGGCCCGCACGCTCGAATATGCCTACGACGACTGGTGTATCCTCCAGGTCGCCAGGAAACTGAACCGTCCCCAGGCTGAACTGGACAAGTGGGCGGCGCGTGCCCGGAACTACCGCAATGTCTTCGACCCCGAGACCCGCCTGATGCGCGGCCGCCTCAAGGACGGCAAGTTCCAGGCGCCGTTCAGCCCCTACAAGTGGGGCGACGCCTTCACCGAGGGTAACTCGTGGCATTATACGTGGTCGGTATTCCACGACGTCGAGGGGCTCGTCGACCTGATGGGCGGCCGGGAACAGTTCGTCCAGATGCTCGACTCGGTATTCGTCGTGCCGCCGATCTACGACGACAGCTACTACGGATTCCGCATCCACGAGATCACCGAGATGCAGGTGGCCGACATGGGCAACTACGCCCACGGCAACCAGCCTGCGCAGCACATGATCTACCTCTATAATTATGCGGGTGCCCCGTGGAAAGCCCAGTACTGGGCGCGCGAGGTGATGGATCGCCTCTACTCGGCCCGCCCCGACGGCTATTGCGGTGACGAGGACAACGGCCAGACTTCGGCCTGGTATGTCTTCTCCGCCCTGGGGGTTCTATCCCGTCTGCCCGGCTTCGGACGAATACGTCGTCGGTTCGCCGCTGTTCCGCAAGGCCGTCGTGAACCTCGAAAACGGGAATAAGATCGTGCTCGAAGCGCCGGACAACAGCCCCGAGAACCGTTATATCGGAGCCGTGCAGTTCGACGGGAAGGCCTATACGCATAATTTCCTGCGCCATTCCGACCTCGTGAAGGGTGCCGGCGTCCGCTTCTCGATGCGTCCCGAACCCGATTACACGCGGGGTACGGAGCCCGGGGATGCCCCTTACTCGTTCAGCCGCGAATAGCACGGACGGGTTGAACCGATGTCAATCCGCCGCAGCCGGTTCCGGCTGCGGCGGATTTTTTGTTTTTGCCGGAATCCCGAAATGTCGATAATTTGTCAATAGAATATGCCCGGGGATTTTGTAAATCGGCTGAAAAGCGCTATTTTTTGTAGCGTTGTTTTGACAATTGTTAGGTTAATCCGAACACCTCCCCATGACATCTACCGACAGAATCGACCAACGCGAACGTAAGAAACAGCAGGGCCAGGCCGCTGCGTTCTATTCGTCGTCGTGCCGACAGCAGGATCGGAGTACGCAGATGCAAGGGCAGCAGGTGTCCGGGAGCGGAATACGCAGATAGATACCAGACCGCCATGACATACGTGTCGTGGCGGTCTGTCTTTTTTCAAACTTAAAACCAAAGGTATGAAGGTCGGTGTTATTATGGGCTCGGTGAGCGATTATGAGGTGATGGCCGATGCCGTCGCCATGCTCGGACAATTCGGTGTCGATTTCGAAAAGCGTGTGGTGAGCGCCCACCGTACCCCTGACCTGCTGTGCGAATATGCCAAGACGGCCAAAAGCCGCGGTATCGGGGTGATTATCGCCGGTGCGGGCGGTGCCGCGCATCTGCCGGGCATGGTGGCCTCGATGACCACGCTGCCCGTGGTGGGCGTCCCCGTGAAGTCGCGTGCCCTGAACGGGCTGGATTCGCTGCTTTCGATCGTGCAGATGCCTGCGGGCGTTCCGGTGGCGACGACGGCCATCAACGGGGCGAAGAACGCGGCGCTGATAGCCGTGTCGATCCTCGCACTGCAGGATGCGGAGCTGGCTGCCCGGCTCGAAGCGTTCCGTGCGAAACAGACCGCCGACGTGCTGGCGGCAGAACTTTAATCCGGCAGGGAAGGCGACTATGGCAGAGAAAACGAAAACGATCGGTATCATCGGCGGCGGCCAGCTGGGGCTGATGATCGTCGAGCAGGCGCACCTGCTCGGGGCGCGCACGCTGTGCCTCGACCCTGCGCCCGACGCCCCCGCGTTCGCGCTGAGCGACGGGCACATCGTGGCGGCGTATGACGATGCCGCGGCGCTCGAAGAGCTTTGCCGCCGCAGCGATGTGGTGACCTACGAATTCGAAAACGTCCCGGGCAGCGTGCTGATCCCGCTGGAAAAGAAATACAATATCCCGCAGGGTTTCCGCCCGCTCTGCGATTCGCAGGATCGCCTGCGCGAGAAGGACAATGCCCGCGCCAACGGGCTGCGGACGCCCCTGTACGCCGCCGTGGACGACGAGGCGTCGCTGCGTGCCGCCTTGGCCGAGATAGGATTCCCGGCGGTGCTCAAGACCCGTACGCTGGGATACGACGGCCACGGGCAATTGGTGTTGAAGGACGAGGCCGACGTGCCGCGTGCGCTGCCGATGCTCTCCGTACCCTGCATCCTGGAGGCGTTCGTGCCGTTCGATTTCGAAGCCAGCATCGTGATGGTCTCGGACGGGGAGCGCGTCATCCATTTCCCCATCGGGCGGAACGTCCACCGCGACGGTATCCTCGACCTGTGCTTCGTCCCCGCCGAGGGGATCGACGACGGCCTGCGCAGCCGCATGGCTGCGGCCGGCGAGCGGTTCATGAAATCCTGCCGCTACCGCGGGATCCTCGCCATCGAGTTCTTCATCCGCGACGGGGAGTTCTATTTCAACGAAATGGCGCCGCGGCCCCACAATTCGGGACACTATACGATCGAAGGTGTACGACCAACCAGTTCCGCGAGTTGGTGCGCTTCCTTTTGGGAGAGCCGCTGCAGGAGCCGCGGCTGTGGCGCCGACCGTGATGAAGAATATCCTGGGGCAGGATCTCGAAGCGGCCGAGAGAATCGCCGCCGAAAACCGCCCGGGTGTCCATGTCCACCTTTACGGCAAGACCGAGAGCCGTCCGAAGCGCAAGATGGGGCATATCACCTTCGTCGGGATGGACGCCGGGGAATACGGTGCCGCGTGGGCCGACAGATTCGTAAAATAAGTGCAAACGAAATAACATGGAAAACTACCGGATTTTTGTTGAAAAACATCCCCGTTTCCGGGTCGAGGCCGAAAGCCTGCGCCGGGAACTGAACGCCAACCTGAACCTGGACATCCGCAGCCTGCGGTTGCTCAACGTCTACGACCTGTTCGGGTTCAGCCGAGAGCTGCTCGAAAAGAGCCGTTACAGCGTCTTCGGCGAAGTGGTAACCGACAGCGTGACCGATTCGTGCGACCTGGCGGGACGGAAATACATCGCCGTGGAGTACCTGCCCGGCCAGTTCGACCAGCGCGCCGCGTCGGCCGTGGACTGCGTGCGGCTGATCGACCCGACGGCCGACGTGCGCATCCGCTCGTCGAAGCTGCTGCTGTTCGACGATGCCGTTTCCGACGAAGACCTGGCGCGCATCCGCCATTACTATATCAACGCGGTCGAGTCGCGTGAGAAGAATCTGGACGTGCTGACCGACATGGAACAGGCCGAGGTGAAGCCCGTCGCCGTGCTGGAAGGCTTCACCAAGATGACCGACGCCGAACTGGAACCCTGCTGCAAGCGGTACGGGCTGGCGATGAATGCCGACGACCTGCGCGAGGTGGTGAAATACTTCCGCGCCGAGGGGCGCGATCCCTACGAAACCGAGCTGCGCATCCTCGACACCTACTGGAGCGACCACTGCCGCCACACGACCTTCACGACTGAGCTGGAGGGCATCACGGTCGAGGAGTCGTTCGTCAAGGACGAGATCGAAGATTCGCTGGCCCTCTACCTGCGGATCCGCCGCGAGCTGGGCCGCGAGCACAAGAGCATCTGCCTGATGGACATGGCGACGATCGGCGCGCGCTACCTGCGCAAGAAAGGGCTGCTGGACGACCTGGAAGTGAGCGACGAGAACAACGCCTGCTCGGTCTATGTCGATGTCGATGTGGACGGGCAGACCGAGAAGTGGCTCCTGCAATTCAAGAACGAAACCCACAACCACCCGACCGAGATCGAGCCCTTCGGCGGGGCTTCGACCTGTCTGGGCGGCGCTATCCGCGACCCGTTGTCGGGGCGCAGCTACGTCTACCAGGCCATGCGTGTAACGGGTGCCGGCAATATCTACCAGAAGGTGTCCGATACGCTCGAAGGCAAGCTCCCGCAGAGCGTCATTTCGAAGAAGGCCGCCGCGGGCTACTCCAGTTACGGCAATCAGATCGGGCTGGCAACGACCCATGTGCGCGAGATTTACCACGACGACTATGTGGCCAAGCGCCTCGAAGTCGGTGCCGTGGTCGGTGCCGTGAAGGCTGAAAACGTCCGCCGCGAAAAACCCGTCCCGGGCGACAAGATTGTCATGCTGGGCGGCCGCACGGGGCGTGACGGTATCGGCGGCGCCACGGGTTCGTCGAAAGAGCACGATACCAAGTCGCTCGAAACCTGCGGCAGCGAGGTGCAGAAGGGTAATGCCCCCGAGGAGCGCAAGCTCGAACGCCTGTTCCGCCGCCCGGAGGTGACGCGGCTCATCAAGAAATCGAACGACTTCGGTGCCGGCGGCGTCAGCGTCGCCATCGGCGAGCTGGCCGACGGGCTGGACATCTACCTCGACCGCGTGAAGACGAAGTACAGCGGACTGAACTCCACGGAGCTGGCGATCAGCGAGTCGCAGGAGCGTATGGCCGTGGTCGTCGAGGCGAAAGACGTCGCCCGGTTCATGGGATACTGCCGCGAGGAGAATATCGAGGCGGTCGAGGTGGCCGACGTGACGGACACGGCCCGTATGCGGATGTTCAACAAAGGGCGCAAAGTCGTAGACCTCGCGCGTGAATTCATCGACAGCGCCGGGGCGAAGCACTATGCCGAAGCCATGATCGGTGAGGTGGAGAACCGCGATCCCTTTGCCCGTGAGGTCGTGGGCGCGACGTTTGCCGAACGCTTCGAGGAGAACCTGCGCGACAACAATGTCGTCTCGCAGCGCGGCCTGATCGAAATGTTCGATTCGACGATCGGCCGTTCCACCGTGCTGATGCCGTTCGGCGGCCGCACGCAGGGCAGCGAAACGCAGGTGTCGGTGCAGAAACTCCCGACCGACGGTTACACCGACACGGCCAGCATCATGGCCTTCGGCTACAATCCCTACCTGGCCTCGTGGAGCCCTTACCACGGTGCTGCGTATGCCGTCGTCGAAGCTGCTGCCAAGGTCGTGGCTGCGGGCGCGCGTTATGACAGGATGCGTTACTCATACCAGGAATATTTCGAACGCATGACCCGCGATCCCCGCTCGTGGGGCAAGCCGCTGGGTGCCCTGCTCGGTGCGCTGAAGATGCAGGTCGAACTGGGCCTGCCCTCGATCGGCGGCAAGGACTCGATGTCGGGCACGTTCCAGCATATCAACGTTCCGCCGATGCTGATGGCCTTCGGCATCACGACGGTGAATGCCGGGACGGTCATTTCGACCGATTTCAAGAAGGCCGGCAACCGTATCTACCTGGTGCGCCATACGCCCAGGGAGAACCATATGCCCGACACGGCGCAGCTGAAGGACAACTTCGGCTTTGTCAGCGAAAATATCGAACGCGGCAATATCCTCGCCGCATGGTCGGTGGGCTTCGGAGGTGTCGCCGAAGGTCTTGCCAAGATGGCTTTCGGCAACCGCATCGGCGCCGAGGTGGAGATGGACGAGGCGGAACTCTTCGGATACGCCTATGGTTCGATCCTTGTCGAGAGCGCCGTCGAACTGACCCATCCTGCGGCCGGGCTGCTGGGTATGACCGCAGCCGAAGGGGCGTTGACCGTCAACGGCGTGAAAATGCCGCTCGACGCCCTCTACAAGGCCAATACCGAGAAATTCGCGGCCGTTTACCCCGACAAGGGGGAGAACCATGCCGGGGTGATGACCTCGGAGCCCGCACCCCGGACTTTCGCCTATCGGGGCGAAGCCGTCGAACATCCGCTGGTCTATATCCCCGTGTTCCCGGGCACCAACTGCGACTACGACACGGCCAAGGCATTCCGCAAGGCCGGGGCCGAGGTCGAAATGAGCGTGTTGTGCAACCTCGGGGGCGACGACATCCTGCGTTCGATCCGCGAAATGAAGGAACATATCCGCCGCGCGCACATCTTCGTGCTGAGCGGCGGCTTCTCGGCGGGCGACGAACCCGACGGCAGCGCCAAGTTCATCGTCAACGTGCTCAACAATAAGGATATCCGCGACGAAATCCATGCGTTGCTCGACCGCGGCGGGCTGATCCTCGGCATCTGCAACGGTTTTCAGGCGCTCGTCAAATCCGGCCTGCTGCCTTACGGCCGCCTGGGCATGGTGACCAAGGATTCGCCGACGCTGTTCCGCAACGACATCAACCGCCATATTTCGCAGATCGTCTCGACGCGCGTCTCGACGCTCAACTCCCCGTGGCTCGCGGGCTTTGGCCTGGGCGACATCCACTCGATCGCCGTCAGCCACGGCGAAGGCAAGTTCGTCGTGAGCGAAGAACTGGCCGGGGAGCTGTTCGCCAACGGGCAGGTGGCCTTCCAGTATGTCGATCCCGAAGGGCGTGCGACGGCCGAGGCGCCGTACAACCCCAACGGTTCGTCGTATGCCATCGAGGGCCTGGTGTCGCGTGACGGCCAGATCCTCGGCAAGATGGGGCATACGGAGCGTTACGAGAAAAACCTTTTCAAAAATATTGCAGGCGAGAAGGAGCAGTCGCTGTTCCGCAATGCCGTCGACTATTTCCGCAAAAATTAGTACAATATAAAACTTAAACTCACAAACACCATGAAACAGCTCGAAATGCTCTACGAAGGCAAGGCAAAACAGGTTTTCCGCACCGACGATCCCGACAAGATCATCATCCACTACAAGGATGCGGCAACGGCTTTCAACAACATCAAGAAGGCCACGATCGAGAACAAGGGCGTGCTGAACAACGCCATCTCGACCCTGATTTTCAAAGAGCTTCAGAAGTCGGGTGTCAAGACCCACTATATCGAGACGATCAACGACCGCGACCAGGTGTGCCGCCGGGTGACGATCATCCCGCTGGAGGTGATCGTGCGCAACGTCATCGCCGGCTCGATGGCCCAGCGTCTGGGCATCGAGGAGGGCACGCAGCCGTCGAACGTCATCTACGACATCTGCTACAAGAAGGACGAGCTGGGCGACCCGCTGATCAACGACCACCACGCCGTGGCATTGGGTGCCGTGACCTACGAGGAACTCGAACTGATCTACGCCATGACCTCGCGTATCAACGAGATCCTGCGCAACCTTTTTGCCAAGATGAACATCAAACTCGTGGACTTCAAGATCGAGTTCGGCCGTACGTCGGACGGGGAGATCGTGCTCGCCGACGAGGTGTCGCCCGACACCTGCCGCCTGTGGGACATGACGACCAACGAGAAACTCGACAAGGACCGTTTCCGCCGCGACCTGGGCAAGGTCCGCGAGGCTTACGAGGAGATTCTGGCGCGCCTGCAGAAAATCGTCGGGTAATGGTGATGGGGCAGATTAGCGACCGCGAGTTGCATGAGGAGTGCGGGGTGTTCGGCGTCTTCGGAGTCAAGGACGCAGCGTCGCTGACCTACTATGGCCTGCATGCCTTGCAGCACCGCGGACAGGAGGGTGCCGGTATCGTGACCGTCGACCGGGACGCGACGTTCCGCCGCATCAAGGGCGGCGGGCTGGTGACCGAGGTGTTCGGCGAGGGAAACCTCTCGACGCTCAAGGGCGACATGGCCATCGGGCATGTGCGCTATACCACCGCCGGCGGTGGTGGCATCGAGAACGTGCAACCGTTCCTTTTCCGCCACAACACGGGCGATTTCGCGCTGGCGCACAACGGCAATATCGTCAATTCGGCGCTGCTGCGTATTTACCTCGAGAACAAGGGGAGCCTGTTCCAGTCGACCTCGGACAGCGAGATCCTGGCCCACCTGATCAAGAAGGAGACGTATCACGACCGTCCGCGCATCTACTCGATCATCGATGCGCTGAACATGATCGAGGGGGCCTTCGCCTTCCTGATCATGACGGCCAACCGCATCTACGCCTGCCGTGACAAGTACGGGCTGCGGCCGCTGTCGATCGGCCGTCTGGGCGACGGATATGTCGTGTCGAGCGAAACCTGCGCCTTCGACGTGCTGGGTGCGGAGTTCGTCCGCGACGTCGAGCCGGGCGAGATCGTCACGATCGACAGCGAGGGCATCCGGAGCCGCGATTTCTCGCAGTATAAGCGTTGCGAGATGTGCTCGATGGAGTATATCTACTTTGCCCGTCCCGACAGCGACATCGACGGCTGCAACGTCCACGCCTACCGCAAGGAGTCGGGGCGTCTGCTCTTCAAGGAGTCGCCGGCCGAGGCGGATATCGTGGTCGGTGTTCCCGATTCGAGCCTGAGCGCCGCGATGGGCTACGCCGAAGCGAGCGGCCTGCCGTACGAAATGGGGCTTATCAAGAACAAGTACATCGGCCGTACGTTCATCCAGCCCACGCAGGAGCTGCGCGAGAAGGGCGTGCGCATGAAGCTCTCGGCCGTGCGGACGATCGTGCGCGGCAAGCGCGTGGTGCTGGTCGACGATTCGATCGTGCGCGGTACGACCTCGCGCCGCATCGTCACGATGCTCAAGGAGGCGGGGGCCACCGAGGTGCACGTGCGCATTGCCAGTCCCCCGATGACGCACCCCTGCTTCTACGGCGTGGACACGTCGACCCGCGACGAGCTGATCTCGGCCCGCAAGGAGGTGGACGGTGTCCGCGAGGAGATATGCGCCGATTCGCTGGCGTTCCTGTCGCCCGGGGCGCTGCTCAGGGCGGGGAACCGCAAGGATTTGTGCATGGCCTGCTTCACGGGGCACTATCCCACGGCGTTGTACCAGTCGGTCGATGAGGTGAACAAAGACGTAAAATGTTAAGGACTACTTTAAAAGGAAGATTATAATGGCACAGAGTTATGAGAAGGCCGGTGTGAACCTCGAGGCTGGATACGAAGTGGTGCGGCGCATCAAGAAACACGTGGCATCGACCTCGCGCCTGGGCGTGATGGGCAATATCGGTGCCTTCGGAGGCATGTTCGACCTCTCGGCGCTCAACGTCAAGGAACCGGTGCTGGTGAGCGGTACCGACGGCGTGGGCACGAAGCTCAAGCTGGCGTTCGAGATGGACAAGCACGACACGATCGGCGTCGATGCCGTGGCCATGTGCGTCAACGACGTGCTGGCGCAGGGTGCCGAGCCGTTGGTGTTCCTCGACTATGTCGCCGTAGGCCATAACGAACCCCAGAAGATCGAAGCCATCGTGAGCGGTGTTGCCGACGGCTGCCGCCAGGCCGGATGTGCGCTGGTGGGCGGCGAGACGGCCGAGATGCCGGGCATGTACGCCGACGGCGAGTACGACATCGCCGGTTTCACGGTCGGCGTGGTCGAGAAATCGAAGCTCATCGACGGATCGAAGGTCAGGGCCGGCGATGTGCTGGTGGGCATCGCCTCGAGCGGCGTGCACTCCAACGGCTTCAGCCTCGTGCGTAAGATCCTTGCGGATAACTGCCTGGATCTGCACAAGGTCTATCCCGAGTTGTCGAACAAACTGCTGGGCGAAGTGCTGCTCACCCCGACGAAGATCTACGTGAAGCAGGTGCTCGAAGTGATCCGCAGCTGCGACGTACACGGCATCAGCCATATCACGGGCGGAGGGTTCGACGAAAATATCCCCCGCATTCTGCACGAAGGGCAGGGGCTCGAGATCGAGGAGGGCACGTGGGAGATTCTGCCCGTGTTCCGTTTCCTCGAGAAGTACGGCAAGGTGGCGCACCGCGAGATGTTCAACATCTTCAACATGGGTATCGGCATGGTCATCGCCCTCGATGCGTCGCAGGCAGAGAAAGCCATCGCCATCCTTGCGGAGCAGGGCGAGAAGGCGGCCGTCATCGGACGTGTCACGGACACCGAGGGTGTCGTAATCCGCTAAGGCCGTGCGACGCCTTGCGGTCTTTGCCAGCGGCAGCGGCACGAACTTCGAGGCTATCGCCACGGCCTGCGAGCGGGGAGAGATCCCGGCCCGGGTGGTGCTGATGGTCTGCGACAAACCCGGCGCCGGGGTTGTGCAGCGGGCTGCGGGGCACGGGGTCGAGGCATTCGTATTCGCCCCGAAAGAGTATGCCTCGAAGGCCGACTACGAGCGCGAGATCGTGCGGCGGCTCGACGAAGCCGGCGTGGAGCTGGTCTGCCTGGCCGGGTACATGCGCATCGTCGGCGAGGTGCTGCTGGGGGCTTACGGCGGGCGGATCATCAACATCCATCCGTCGCTGCTGCCGGCATTCCGCGGGGCGCATGCCATCGAACAGGCGCTGGCCTACGGCGTCAAGGTCTTCGGCGTTACGATCCACTACGTCGATGCCACGCTCGACGGCGGGAAGATCATCTCCCAGCGGGCGTTCGGATACGACGGAGACGACATCGCCGAGCTGGAAGCCCGGATTCATGCGGTGGAATATCCGCTTTATATAGAAACGATAAATAAATTATTAAAGGAATAATAACGATATGCGTGCATTAATCAGTGTCAGCGACAAAACGGGTGTCGTTGATTTCGCCAAGGGCCTGCGTGCCCTGGGCTGGGAGGTGATCGCCACGGGCGGCACGATGAAACTGCTGCCCGACAGCGGCGTCGAGGTAATCAACATCAGCGACGTGACGGGATTCCCCGAGATCTGCGACGGCCGCGTGAAGACCCTGCATCCCAACGTGCACGGCGGACTGCTGGCCCGCCGCGACGATCCGGAGCACCTGAAGGCCCTGAAGGAGAATCATATTGAGTTCATCGACCTGGTGTGCGTGAACCTCTATCCGTTCCGGCAGACGATTGCGAAACCCGACGTGAAGATGGAGGACGCCATCGAGAATATCGACATCGGCGGTCCGTCGATGCTGCGTTCGGCGGCGAAGAACTGGGCCGACGTGACGGTCGTGTGCGACCCTGCGGACTATGAGCAGGTGCTCGGTGAAATCCGTGCCGGCGGCAATACGGAAAAGGCTACGCGCCTGAAACTTTCGGCCAAAGCATACACCCATACGGCTGAGTACGACGCGATGATCGCCGCCTACATGCGGGCGCAGGCGGGCCTTAACGAGAAGCTCTTCCTCGAATTCGACCTCGTGCAGCCGTTACGCTACGGGGAGAACCCCCACCAGTCGGCCAAGTTCTACCGTGAGGAGAAAGAGGTGCCTTATTCGCTGGCTTTTGCCCGTCAGCTCAACGGCAAGGAGTTGTCGTACAACAATATCCAGGATGCCAATGCCGCGCTGTGCATCGTGCGCGAGTTCGACAAGCCGTTCTGCGTGGGCCTCAAACACATGAATCCCTGCGGCGCCGCCGTCGGCAAGGATGTCGTGGAGGCCTGGACGAAGGCCTACGAGGCCGACAAGGTGTCGATCTTCGGGGGGATCGTCGCCACGAACCGCACCGTAACGCGCGAGGCGGCCGAGTTGATGAAACCGATCTTCCTCGAGATCATCATGGCCCCGAAATTCGACGAGGGGGCGCTCGAAGTGCTCTGTACGAAGAAAAACCTGCGGCTGCTGGAGGTCGATATGAAGCAGGGCGACGCGGATCCGAAGCAATATGTGAGCGTCAACGGCGGCCTGCTGGTGCAGGATCTCGACGTGGCGACGAAAAGCGTCACGGCCGATATGTGCGTGACGAAGGCAAAACCCGCCGCGGCACAGATGGACGACCTGAATTTCGGCTGGCATATCGTCAAGCACGTGAAGTCGAACGCCATCGTGGCCGTGAAGGACGGCCGGACGCTGGGCGTCGGCGCCGGACAGATGAACCGCATCGGCTCGGCCGAGATCGCCCTCCGGCAGGCGCATGCCGCCGGCGTTACCGAAGGACTGGTGCTGGCTTCGGACGGCTTCTTCCCCTTCGACGACTGCGTGACGCTGGCTGCCGAATACGGCGTGACGGCCATCGTGCAGCCGGGCGGCTCGGTGCGTGACGAGGATTCGATCCGGAAGGCCGACGAGAAGGGCATCGCCATGGTATTCACGGGCGAGCGCCATTTCAAACATTGATTTTCGATTATCGCGGCACCTTTCGCTCACCGTGCCCGCTTCGGGCGGGAAACAGGATGCTGTGCCCCGCCCGAAGCGGACTTCGCCAAGGTGAAATCCGCTTCCGTGGCGATCGGAAATCGGACGGTATAAATAAAAACTTTTGCCGCTGCGACAAGCCTCTCCCGAGGGAGGGGCTTGGGGAGAGTGCCGGACTTGTGAGCGGCGGTAGGCCGTGCATACATCGTCCGGCGGCATAACGGCGGTGAAAACTATTAATTCGTATTCGTATGAAAGTTTTGGTTATTGGCGGCGGTGGCCGTGAACATGCAATTGTGGATGCGCTGTCGCGCTCGCCCCAGGTGGAGAAGATATTTTGCGCCCCCGGCAATGCGGGTATTACGGCGCAGGCCGAGTGCGTGGCTATCCGCGAGACGGAGGTGGAGCGGCTGCGCGATTTTGCGGCGCAGAACGGCATCGGTCTTACGGTCGTCGGCCCCGAGGTGGCGTTGGCGGCGGGTGTGGTCGATGTGTTCAAGGCCGCCGGGCTGCGGGCTTTCGGCCCTACGAAGGCTGCCGCGCGTATCGAGTCGAGCAAGGAGTTCGCCAAAGACCTGATGGCCAAATACGCCATTCCGACGGCCGGTTACCGGGCCTTCACCGATTATGCCGCGGCGATGGACTATGTCGCTTCGCGTCCGCTGCCTGCTGTGCTGAAATACGACGGGCTGGCCGCGGGCAAGGGCGTGGTGATCGCCGAGACGATGGAGGAGGCCGATGCCGCCCTGAAGGACATGTTGCTCGACGACAAATTCGGCGCGGGCAAGGTCGTCGTCGAGGATTTCCTCACGGGGCCTGAATTTTCGTTCATGTGCTTCGTTTCGGGGCACAAGGTGTGGCCGATGGCGCTGGCGCAGGACCACAAGCGCGCCTTCGACGGCGACAAGGGGCCCAACACGGGCGGTATGGGGGCCTATTCGCCGCTGCCGTTCGTTACGGCGGAGGATGAGCGGTATGCGCTCGAGAGGATGTTGCAACCGACCGCCGACGCGATGGTCGCCGAGGGCTGCCCGTTCGAAGGCGTGCTTTACGGAGGCCTGATGAAGACCCCGCAAGGGATCAAGGTCATCGAGTTCAACGCCCGTTTCGGCGATCCCGAGACCGAGGTCGTGCTGCCGCGCCTGAAGAGCGACATCGTCGACATCTTCTGTGCCGTGGCCGACGGCGGCGATACGCAGCTCGTATGGCACGATTTCGCCACGCTCGGCATCGTGCTCGCCTCGAAAGGCTATCCCGGAGCCTATGAAAAGGGCTGCGAGATCAAGGGGCTCGACCGGGTGGAAGGCGCCCTTTACCACATGGGGACGAAGGCCGACGGCAGCCGCATCCTCACCTCGGGCGGCCGCGTGCTGTTCGTCGTGGGCAAAGGAGCCACGCTCGCCGAGGCACGCGCCAATGCGCTGCGGGATGTCGCACGCATCGGATGCGACAACCTCTTCCACCGCACCGACATCGGACATTGGGCATTTGAAAATTAGTTATATATAAAGGTATGGTTATCAGCGGAAAAGAACTCTCAGCAAAACTCAAGGCCGAAATGGCCGCCGAAGTGGCTACTTTCGGCGCGAAATACGGACGCGTGCCGCATCTGGTCGTAATCCTCGTGGGCGAAGACCCGGGCAGCGTCTCCTATGTGACGGGCAAGGCTAAGGCCTCGGCCGAAGTCGGCATCCGCAATACGACGATCCGCAAGCCGGAGTCGGTCTGCGAGGCCGAGTTGCTCGGCATCATCGCCGACCTGAATGCCGACGAAGGCGTCGACGGAATCCTGGTGCAGTTGCCCCTGCCCAAGCATATCGACGAGGACAAGGTGATCGCCGCGATCGACAAGGGGAAGGATGTCGACGGCTTCCATCCCCTCAATGTGGCGGCGCTGTGGCAGAAACAGCCCTGTACGCTGCCCTGTACGCCGAAAGGTATCCTCAAGATGCTGCGGGCTGCGGGCGTGGAGATCGCCGGCAAGGAGGCCGTGGTGATCGGCCGCAGCAATATCGTCGGGCTTCCCGTCTCGAAATTGCTGTTGGATGCCAATGCCACCGTGACCATGGCGCACAGCCGTACGCGTAACCTGGGCGAGGTGACGCGCCGCGCCGACATCCTGGTCGTGGCGATCGGCCGCCCGAAGTTCGTAACGGCGGATATGGTGCGTGACGGGGCCGTGGTGATCGACGTGGGTGTCAACCGCGATCCCGAAACCGGCAAGCTGTGCGGTGACGTCGATTTCGCGGCCATCGAACCCAAGGCCTCGGTGATCACGCCTGTGCCGGGCGGCGTCGGGCCTATGACGATCTGCTGCCTGATGGAGAACACGATCGAGTGCTTCCTGCGGCGTATCGCGCGGAAATAGCCCCGAATCGCCTGCCCCGGACGTTGTTCGCCTCCGGTGCCCTCCCCCGCAAAACCCGAAGTGAAAACTTCGGGTTTTTTAGTGCCTTGCCTTTTCCCGGCCTTCGCCGTTGGGGGAGGGCGGCGGTTTTTCTGCGGCCTGCTTCGAGCAATGCATGTCCGGCATTTTGCCGGGTTAGGGCTCCTCTGATGTCGATTTTTAGGATGCTTGTATACAGATACGCCCATGGGCTGTATCTGAAAGCCCGAATAGGTATACAAAAATGCTTTTTGTGTAGGCTTATTCGGTTCATATGGTGCAATGATGCGGTTTTTATTTAACTTTGAATATCATTAATGAACGAAATTGTGTGATGAAGTGTGAACAATTTGGTGTAATGTGAATAATTACGTTCTGTAAGAGAGGATAATTGGGGCTGTCGGTTGAATTCGTTTGAGCGGGTTGCAGGCCGTCCAAAAAATGTATAACAATTTAATAAACTATCTAAATGAAACTTTTTTACTATGCGGCAGCTGCTGCAGCCATGGCTTCGGCCGTTTTCTGTTCTTGCGATAAACAGGACGAAGTTACCCCCCCCCAGCCTGAAATCGCGCCTGTACAGTTCGTAGGTGTGACGGCATTCGATGTCGTTACGCGTGCCGAGGCGAAACCGTATGCAGCCGATTTCAATGTTTTTATTCCCGGCGTTACTGCTGCAACGAAACTGGTGAAATTTAATGCCGATGCATGGACTGTCGATGGCGATCCCATCTTGGTGGATCGCAAGGGCGGTACGCTGGTTGCATGGGCGCCTTCGGCTCTGGCGGTGACTACTTCTGCCAGTGGTGCCGAATATACGCTGACGGCGCAAAAGGATGCGGCCGCACAGGATTTGATCTACCAGCCCCAGCCTGTCAATGCTGCCAATGCGGGAGCTGTTGCCGTCGAGATGAAGCACGCCTATTCCAAACTCTCTTTCCTGGCAACGGCCGGCAATGGATACACGGGTGCTGCCAATCTTACTCAGGTGCAGATTACCGGTGGAATCTATGCGACCGGCACGCTCGATATGGTAGCCGGCACGGTGGATCCGGCCGGCACGGCGACGGGGACGCTTACCCTGGCCGCCGGCGAAAAGGCGCTTGTCGTGCCTATGGCCGCTAAGCCTACCCTTTGCCGTGACCTGCACGATCGACGGCGAAGAATTCACAACAAGCATTACGGCTGATACCATGCCGTCGCTGCTGGCTGGCGTGGAATACGAAATTACGTTGACGGTCATCGGCCAGGAGGCTGTCATCTCTTCGGTGAAGGAGGTTCCCTGGACTACGACCGAAGTGAACGGCGGAACCATATACTGACGACTTTAAGTGACGATATGCAAAACGGAAAGCCGCAGACTGTAAAGTCTGCGGCTTTCTTTGTCGTGGTGCGATATCGCACCTTGCGTTGCGGCGCAGCAGGGCGGTACTACCTCTTGGCGTAAGAGCAGTGCAGTGCCTCGGGCAGAGGAGCCCCGGGGGCTCGCCGCCAGACCATGGCCCTGTCTTTCGAGGCGTCGCCCGTCCCGAAATCGAAGCCGTCTTGCGATGAGAATGTCACCGGGACGGCGCCTTCGAAGCCGTATTTTGCATAGAACCCGTGCAGCCACTCCTCGCTCGGGATCAGGAAGGCCGCCTCGTCGCCCTGCTCGCCGATGAGCCGCATCGCTTCGCGTATCAGCTTGCCGGCCAGTCCCCTGCGGCGGAATTCGGGCGCTGTCGCTACGCCGTAGATGTAGGTCGACCGTCCCAGCTCGCTCTCGAACGGCAGCATGTGGAGCATGGCCGCCGTACGCCCTTCGCATTCGGCCGTCAGCATCCTGCGGCGGCTGTAATAGCGCATCAGGAACGAGTCGACGAATTGTTCGTCGTCGCCGAATGCCGCCGTCCAAAGTTCCTTGCAGGCGATTTCGTCCGGGTGCAGGTGGATGGCCGCATATTTGTGCTGGATGACGGCGGGGTGGTAGGAGAGCTTCGACTGGCGCAACCCGTCGATCCCGAGGTCTTCCTCGCGGTTTATCATCGTGAAACGCGCGGGAAGGTGCTGTGCGAAGAGTTTGTTGATGATCGTGAAGGCGCCGTCGTAGTCGGTGTCCGCCTTCTCGACATGCGTGTCGAACGTATGGTCGTTGACCGCCGAACCGTATGTGAACGCGATCAGTTTGTCGCCTACGTAGATACAGCCGCCGATCATTTCCAGTTCTTCGAAATGTTCGAAAGCCCGCTGCATGGCCCGCTGTTCGGCGCACAGTTCCGAGGTGTGCCCTTCGTGGGCCCGGCGCCATTCGCGTTCGAGCTGCATGCACTCCCCGAACCGCTCGCGCGTGAGTTGCTCGTACCGGAAATCGGGGTATTCCGCCATGAAGCGGTTGATATGGTTGCGTTTGGGCTGATAGCGGCGTCCGGCAAGGTTGCGAAGATCGTCGGCGTTGTAAACGTAATCTTCCATCCCGCGGTCGGATTCGAACGCGAACAGCCCGGCGTGCATGTTGCGAACCATCTCGCGCCCCTCGTCCGTAAGCCCGATGATGCGCAGCCGCTGTCCGTGCGCATGGGCATCTTCGCGCAGGGCGGGGATGATCCGGGCGAAATCCCCTTCGCCGACGGGTTGCATGTACCCGATCTTCTCCCCGCCCCCGATCTGGAAGCGGATCACCAGGAAGCCGTCGATCTCGGCCCAGGCACTGTGGTACACCGCCTGCCAGCAGTACATGTTGGCGAATGCGAGGTCGCAGTTGTAGATGCCCGAAGGCATGGTATAGCGCTCGATGGTCTGTTTATCCTCGAGGCGCACGGGTTTGAATTCAATCATGGACGATGTAACTCTTTTTTTCTGCGTGGGAATAGTATTGCTGGACAAGGGCGCGGAAATCCTGCAGGAGGGAGTCCCCTGCGCCCGACGCTTCCGGTTTGTCCTGCGCGTCGTCGAAGCGGATCGTGCCGTCGTTCGTCACGGCCTGGAACGCCCCGTCCCAGCTCACCGACCACTGCTGTCGCTGCGGTTCGTTCAGCACGTCGCGGCCGAATGCGAAATAGGACTCCGTATTGCCCAGCAGCCCTAGGAGCGTGGGCATGATGTCGAGCTGCTGCACGACCTCTCCGACCTGGCCCCGCAAGGCGCCGTCGGGGGTATACATGAAGCCGATGATATGGTAGTTGCCCGGATAGCTGCGGGTTTCGGCGGCGAATTTTTCGGAGGACACATGGTCGGCTACGAATACGAATATCGTGCGGCGGAACCATTCTTCGCTTCCGAAGCGCTCGAAGAAGAGCCGGAAGGCATTGTCGACATAGGCTACTCCCTTGTGCAGTTTCGTGTAACCGGCCGGGAGTTTGTCCTCGTATTGTGCCGGGACGACGAACGGGTGGTGCGACGAGAGGGTGAACAGCGTGGCGAAGAAAGGCTCCGGTGTCCGGGAGAGCTCCTCGCCGGTGAATTGCAGGAACGGTTCGTCCCAAATGCCCCAGTAACCGTCGAAATCACCCGTTGCCGTGGCGCGCCTCGTAGTCTTCGCGGCTGACGAGCCGTTCGACGCCTGCCGAGCGGGCGTATGCCCCGAATCCCATCGAGCCGTGTTCCGACCCGCAGAAGAATGCCGTCGAATACCCCCTCCCGCGGAGTATGGCCGGCAACTGCCGGCTTTCACCGAGCGATTGGGGCATCAGCACGAAGGGGGTGCGGAACGACGGGATGCTGCCCAGCACCGAGGGCATGGCCTGTATCGAGCGGGTGCCGTTGGCATACATGCGTTTGAAACAGAGGCCGCCGCGCATCAGCGAGTCGAGGAACGGCGTGAAGCCCTTGGTTTCCCGACCGGCATAAACCTCCGGCATCAGATAGGCCGAATGCTCGGCCGACATGCTCTCCATGATGAAGACCATGACGTTGCGCCCTGCCAGGTTCACCGCCGCACTGTCTGCGGGCTGGTGCACGGGCGTGAAAATGCTGCGGCAGCTCTTCGGGGGTGAAATATTTTTTGTAATTGATGCTTCCCGCGTTGCCGATCGTCCGCAGGATGCAGAACGGGTTGCTCAGGATGAGGTTCGCCTTGCCGCTGTCGTCGGTATAGAGGGTGGCGTTCGAAAGGGTGATCGGCCGTGTCATGCGGGTCATGCCGCCGCGCATGCCTGCGATCGAGAGCCCTGCGCCTGTGGCGAAGATCACCGTGCTTCCGACATAGTAGGCCCAGCCGCGGCTCAGCAGGCTCTCCTCGCGCACCTTGCGGCCGTAACCCCATGCCAGCAGCGCCACGAGGGCTGCGGCGACGAGTACCAGGTACCAGTTTTCGGCCATGAACTTACCGACGAGTTGTACCGAATTGCTGTTGTCGGCGAAGAATACCTCGTCGGCCGTGAAGCGTTTCTGCGTGTAACGGAAATAGACGCAGTCGGACATGTTGACCGCCACGACCAGCACGGCATTCACCGCCACGTAGTACCAGTACATCAGTTTGCGGTACCAGCCGCGTTCGCGCACATGCAGGGGCAGCAACGCCAGCAGGATGAATACCCCGTTGGCATAGATGACCGATACCGTGTCGAATTTGAGTGAGCCGGCGAGCAGCTGCCACAACTCACCCCGGCCGATCGTCCCCAGCAACTGTGCGTTGTAGAGATAAAAGACCACGCGGCAGAGCATCAGTACCGCATAGAGCAGTACGATGCGCCGCAGTAACAGGGCCAGCGGGGTATGGAGCAGGCGTTTCATGAATTAACCGTTGTCCGTATGATTCGGTGACGACAGGGCGTCTGGGTTATTCGCAGGCCTTGAGCGACATGTCGAGCGACTTGATCTGGTGCGTCAGGGCACCGACCGAGATGAAGTCGACGCCGCATTCGGCGTAGTCGCGCATCGTCGCGAGCGTGATGCCGCCGCTCGATTCGGTCTCGCAGCGGCCTGCGACTTTCTTCACGGCCTCGCGGGTCATTGCGGGCGTGAAATTGTCGAACATGATGCGGTCGACGCCGCCCGCGGCGAACACCTCGTCGATGTCCTCCAGCGTGCGTACTTCGCACTCGATGGGAATATCCTTGCCCTTGGCCCGGAGGTACTCGCGGGCGCCGTGGATGGCTTTGCGGATGCCGCCGGCAAAGTCGATGTGGTTGTCCTTCAGCAGGATCATGTCGAAGAGCCCCATGCGGTGATTCTCGCCGCCGCCGAGCTTCACGGCCATCTTGTCCAGCACGCGCATGCCGGGCGTGGTCTTGCGCGTGTCGAGCACCCGGGTGTGCAGCCCTGCGAGGCGGTCGACGTAAACGGCGGTCTGCGTCGCCACGCCGCTCATGCGCTGCATGATGTTGAGGATGATGCGTTCGGCCTGCAGCAGCGAGCGCAGGCGTCCCGAGACGTAGAACGCCACGTCGCCGGGCTTCACGCGGTCGCCGTCGCTGAGTACCTGCTCGAATTCCATCTCCGGGTCGAGGCGGTGGAATACGACCTGCGCGATCTCGATGCCGGCGATGATGCCTTCCTGCTTGCAAAGCAGGCGCATGCGGCCGTGTTCGTCGGCGGGGATGCACGAAAGCGACGTGTGGTCGCCGTCGCCGATGTCCTCTTTGATGCAAAGCTCGATAAGTTCATCTACGAAAGGTTTGTATTCTGCCTTCATATCGTTACGGTTTTCGATGCAAAGTTACAAAAGAATCGTTCCCTTGTACACGGCCTTGTGGTCGAGTGTCTCGTCGCCCACGGGAATCTTCGCGTTGCGGCAGGTGAAGATCACCTCCAGGACGCCGTTGGCGAGCCTGCCGGTGAACATCGGGATTGCGAATCCCTTGCCGGTTTGCGGGTCGTAATACGGTTTGCCGCCGATGTAGGGGATGATCGGATCGGCCGTGCTCGTTAGTTCGTAGATGCCGTCGCCGTCCGAGTCCTCGTATTTCAGTTCGGGGATAACGATATTGAGTGACATCGGCATGGACTGCGCGAAACGCACGTTGTACATCGTGAGCTTGAATAGGCCGCTGTTGTCTTCCGTAAGTTCGAAACTTATGTTGTTTGTCACAAAGGGTGTCGCCGACGGGGTCTGGTTGCTGGTAATGGTGAGCGTGCCCCCGAAAGTGGCTGTCTGCCGGTTATCGTTGTCGTCTTCGGTGTTGCATGCCGCACAGGCCGCGAGGGCGAGCAGGATAAGGAGTTTTTTCATTGTTTTATTGTCGTTATAGGTTAATATTCAGTGTTATGCCGAATGTCCTGGGACGTCCGCGCTGTACGAATTCGTTGCCGATGGACTTGAAATAAAATACGTTGTAACCCGCGTCCGCGAGGTTGCGCCCCCATATGTCGACCGAATAGTGTTTCTGTTCGAAACGCAGGGAGGCTTCGACCAGCGCATAAAATGGCTGCGAGAGCGAATTCTCCTCGTTCCACCAGATGCGCCCCGCGCAGCGGACACCGGCCTGCAGGACGATATTTCCGAGCCACTGCACCCCCGTGGGGATCGTCCACGCCCCATTTGCGGACAGCGTATGCTGCGGCGCGTAGGGCAGGTAGTTGCCCTTGTAATCGGTTTTCCCGTCGTTATAACGGACGAATTTGGCATTTGTGTATCCATAGGCCGCATTGATGTCGAGGTTCTGCCACGGCGATACCTGCAGCGACAACTCGCCGCCGAAGCTGCGCGTGCGTCCGGCATTGGTCATCATGCGCCCGGTAGTCGTCCCCTCGGGGAAGACGGTGAGCTGCTGGTCGCGGCAGTCGATGTAGAAGAGCGCGAAATCGCCCCGCACGGCGCCTTCCATGCACGAAAAGTGCCCGCCCAATTCGTAGTTCCAACTGTATTCGGGTTCGTAGCTCACGACTTTATCCGCGTCGTAGACCGTCCCGAACCCCATTTCGTTCATCATCTTCTGCTGGAGTACGTCGGAGAACATCTGCGTGTTGAACCCGCCGGCCTTGTACCCTTTGGCCACCGAAACGTAGAGGTTGTGTATCTCGTCGAAGGCATAGAGCACCGAAAATTTCGGCAGTACTTCGGTGAAATTCCGCTTGAGCGTATTGCGGATGTCGATCGACAGGGGGTAGTGCCCCGTCGTGCCGCTCACGCGGTTGGTCGCCGTGTAGCCGGTCTGCGTGGAGCTGCGGTAGCGCAGGCGGGTGTGTTCGTAGTCGAAGCGCAGGCCCGCGGTGAAGCGCCAGCGCCCGGCCGTGTAGTTCGATTCGTGATAGAGCGCCCCGCCTGCCGAGGGGTTGCGGAAGCGGCTGCCCAGCAGCAGCTCGTCGTTGTCCCATGCGTCGTAGGTGTATTGCGGGTCGTGTTCGTTGGCGTTCTTGAGGATCAGCTCCTCGATGCCGGTCTGCTTGAAATGCACCGGGGCGTTCATCGTGCCGTGGCGGTAGAATCCGAATGCGCCCAGCAGCCAGCGGTACGCCCCCTGCTCGTGCGAGCGGAATACGATGTCCTCGGTGAGGGCGTGTTCCGTACGCGCCTGTTTGAGCGTGAAATACGAAAGGGGCAGGAAATCCTGATCGAGGATCATCTCGTCGTCGGAATACTGGTAGCACGTGATGGAGGCGACGGTGAAACTGCCGGCGTCGTAGCGGATCGTGAGTCCGTCGCTGAGGGTCGTGCGGCGGTAGGAGCACGGGTCGTTGTAGCGGATCTCGCCCGGGCGGATGACCGTCTGCCCGTTGTGCACGATCTCCTCGCCGACGTAGGCATAGGGATACCCGCCCTGCTCGAGCACCGAGAACGACAGCGTATTGTCGATCCGCAGCCCCGCACGGTTGCGCCACTGCGCCTTCCAGCGTCCGCCGCCCATCCGCTCCCAGTCGCATTTCTCGCCTGTTGCGAGGTTCTCGAAGAATCCGCCCGTATGCGTATAATAGCCCGTTACGGCCATGCCCAGGTCGGGGTTTATCCTGTAATAGGACGAAGCCCTGAACCGGTAGCTGTCGCCGCTGCCGTATTCGGCGCTCAGGCGGATACCCTCGTACGCGAGCGGCGAGAGCGTGTATACGTTGATGACCCCGCCCATCGTGTTGCGTCCGTAGAGCGTCGACTGCGGCCCCCGCAGCACCTCGATGCGCTCGGCGTCGGCCAGTTCCATGTCGTAATTGTCCTTGTTCAGCACCGGGACGTTGTCGATGTTGAGCCCCATGACCGGCTGGTCGATCCGTGCCCCGAGCCCGCGGACGTAGATCGACGAGGTCATGCGCGACCCGTAGTCGGGGACGTAGAAGTTGGGGACGTTCTGCGAGAGGTTTTTCAGGGCGTCGACATGCCCCCGTTCGATGGCGCGGCTGCCGACGATGGCTGCCGCCACGGGCTGCGAGCGCAGCACCATGCCCTGTTTGATGGCCGTTACCTGTAACTTGTCCACCACGATCACCGTGTCGACGCCCGCGGGGTCGGCCTCGCCCGCGTCTGTGGTCGCTTCGGCTGTCGAATTGTCTTCGGTCGCCGGGTATTTCCCGAACGTGGCCTGCCCTGCGTTTCCTGCTTGTCCCCCGATTCCCGCGGAGCCTCCGTTTACGGCCTGTCCTGCGGTTGTCGCCTGCTCTGCCGCCCCGGCCTGTACTTCCGTTTCCGCCTGTCCTTGGGCAGCCGCACGTACCGCCGCGGTTTCCGCTGCCGGGAGTGGCGCAGACGAATGCCTCCCCGCGGCAGCCGACAGGAGCGGCAGCAGCAGGAGTGCTATGAACAGTTGTTTGCGGTGCACGATAAGACGTTTAATTCAACTGCAAAGTAACGGAATTATTTCGGAAGCTGCAATCCTAATTTGTGAGGAGGCGCTCAGAGTTCGTCGCCCGCGACATATCCGGCCGTCATGGCGTAGATTGCCAGCCCGGCCACCGAGCGGATACCCAGCTTCTCCCATGATGTTGCGGCGGTGGGAGATGACCGTCGTCAGCCCGATTTGCAGGCGGTCGGCGATCTCCTTGTTCATATAGCCCCGGGCGATGAGGGCCAGTACCTCGGCTTCGCGTCCCGAGAGCTGTGCGATTGCGGGGTGAGCGGCGCCTGCGATGTCGTGCTCGTGGTGGTGCGCCCCGTGGTGCATACGCAGGATATCGCGTACGACGGTCTCTTCGCTGGTGCAGACGTCGATTCTGTGCATGTCCGCATAGGCCGGCTGCGGCTGCCCGTTGCAAAGCAGGATCGTCTTGTGGCGCAGCGGGCGGAAATACGAACTGTGCGTGACGAACAGCTGTGCCGCGACGAAGAAGTGGAAGAACCGTTCCGGGGTTGCCTGCGCGAATGTTTCGAAATCGCCGAAAAGCTCCACGTCGGCCATCGGGATGATCTTTTCCAGGATGGCTTTCAGCCCGACGCCCATCAGGACGTTGGGGGCTACGACGGCTATGGCGGGGCGCTGCTGCATCGGTCTATTCGTGGTGGTAGGGTTCGTTGTTGAGGATCGTGAAGGCCCGGTAGATCTGCTCGGCGAAGATCGCCCGCACGATCTGGTGCGAGAAGGTCATGCGCGAGAGCGACAGTTTCGCATCGGCGCGCCTGTAAACCTCGTCCGAGAACCCGTAGGGGCCGCCGATGACCAGTACCAGGCGTTTCACGCCGCTGTTCATCCGTTTCTGAAGCCAGTAGGCGAATTCCACCGAGCGCATCTCCTCGCCCCGCTCGTCGAGCAGTACGACGTAGTCGCCGTCCGTTGTCTGGCGCAGGATGGCCTCGCCTTCGGCCGTACGCTGTTGTTTTACCGTGAGGTTCCTGGTGTTTCGGACGTCGGGCAGGGCCGTGACCGCGAACTTGCAGTAAAAATTCACACGCCGGGCGTACATCTCGACCAGCGCGGCGATCTCCTTCGAGTCGGTTTTACCTATGACGATCAGTTCGACGGTCATTGCCTACAAATCCGAATTCCACTCGCCGTCGGCATCCGCACAGATCACCGGGCGCGACTTCTCCACCGACTTGAGCCATTCGTAGGCCTTGTACATGTTGTATCCGTTGCCCGATTCGCCGCCCAGCGCGAATGCGATGACGCACGAATGGTTGCGCGAGCGGTAGTACATCGCCTTCACGCGTTCGAGGTATTCGTCCGCCAGCGACGGGTCGTTCGACGGCGTGCCGCCGACCTTCCGGTCGTCACGCTTTTCGGGTGCGTTGATGTTGGCGCAGTCGATGACGTAAAGCCCCAGTTCGTCGCACAGGTCATAGAACCACCCCGGCTGCGGATAGTCGGGGCATATCGTATTATTGCCCTTGGCCTTGAGGCGCTTTCAGCTCCGCGAGGGTCGTCTTGCGGTCGGCAGCGGCGTTGTACCCGGCCTTGACCAGTTTCAGCTCCTTGTCGAAGCGCGTGAGGCGCCCGTCGACGAGCTCCGTCTTGCCGAAGCCGATCTTCAGCGGCATGTATTCGCGGTAAGCCCCGTCGCGGCGCGTGAAGAGCATCACCTTGTAGAGCGGCGGGTTCTTGGCGCCCGGCTCCCACTTGTTGGCGTTGGTGCCGTAGATGAAGGGCGTGAAGCGCACGGTGTCGGTCGAACGTCCGGGAATCGTGACCTCCTGCATGTTGAATTCGAGCAGCTTGCCCTGCGGCGAGTAGATGTCGTAGCCGACGGTGACGGGTTCGTCGTAGTTGAAACCGTTCTGCGCGACGATCGCCAGCTCCAGCACGCCGAATTTGCGTGTCGAGTCGGGCACGAGCGCGATCTCGAAATCGCGGATCGAACGTTTGGTCTGCGTGTAAAGGTAACAGTTCTCGAAAGCCTTGCGCGAGGCGGGGACGGCGTTGATCCGGTCGGCGGCACTGCGGCGCAGCGTCAGCGCGATGGCGTTCTTGCCTTCGCGGATGTAGGGCGTCAGTGCGAATTCGGCGGGCGTCGAAGGGTCTTCGACTTCGGCCACCTTGCTGTCGTTGACCGTGAGGGTGTAGGCCGTGCCTATGTTTTCCAGATGCAGGTAGACGACCCCGTCCGTCCACACGTAGGGTATTTCGACCACCTGCCCGACGGCAACCGCGTCGCCCGATGCGGCGAACGGTTCGGGCGTGTAGGCCATATATGCGTCGGCGCCCGCTAAGTTGCGGGCATCGGCGTCATGGCGCTTGTCGTAGGGAATGACCTCCGTGCGGTAAATGCGGCCCCCTTCGACAGGGCGGAGCGCTACCGGGGTTTCGGGCTCGGGGATCAGCAGGTCGTATGCCTCCTGCGCCCGGGTGCCTGCGGCGCAGAGGATCGCCGCCGTCAGCAGTATGGTACGTTTCATGCGTGTGTTCTTAATATAGGTTAGGCAAAGGTACTTTTTTTTTGCCAAATCGCAAATAATGGATATCTTTGTAAGTTCGAAAAAGAGCCGTTAAAGGCATAGATAAAATTGATCATATGAAAACGCAGAGAATCGTAGAAATCCTGAAGTCGGGAGCCGTCGATACCGACGTCGTCGTCAAAGGCTGGGTGCGCACCAAGCGCGGAAACAAGAACGTGGCGTTCATCGCCCTGAACGACGGGTCGTGCGTTGCGAACATACAGGTGGTGGTCGATCTTTCGAAATTCGGCGAAGAAGAGCTCAAACCCATCACTACGGGTGCCTGCATCCGCGTCGACGGACGGCTCGTGGAGTCGCTCGGGTCGGGCCAGCGCGTCGAGGTGCAGGCCGAGAAGATCGAGATCTACGGCACGGCCGATCCGGAGACCTATCCCCTGCAGAAAAAGGGACATTCGCTGGAGTTCCTGCGCGACATCGCCTACCTGCGTCCGCGCACCAATACCTTCGGTGCCGTGTTGCGCATCCGCCACGCCATGGCGTACGCCATCCACGAGTATTTCAACAAACAGGGCTTCTATTACTTCCATACGCCGCTCATCACGGCTTCGGACTGCGAGGGCGCGGGCGCCATGTTCCAGGTGACGACCCTCGACCTGAACGATGTCCCCAAGACCGATGAGGGCAAGGTCGACTATGCGCAGGATTTCTTCGGCAAGTCGTGCAACCTGACCGTCTCGGGCCAGCTCGAAGGCGAGCTGGGGGCCCTGTCGCTGGGACGTATCTATACGTTCGGCCCCACGTTCCGCGCCGAGAACTCCAACACCCCGCGCCATGCGTCGGAGTTCTGGATGATCGAGCCCGAGGCCGCCTTCTACGAACTGGAGACAACATGGAACTGGCCGAGGATTTCCTCAAGTACCTGATCCGGTATGCGCTGGATAACTGTGCCGAAGACCTCGAGTTCATGAACAAGATGTGGGACAAGGGTTTGCTGGAACGTCTGAACTTCGTGCTGCACAACGATTTCAAGCGCCTCGACTACACCGAGGGCGTCGAGATACTGAAGGCTTCGGGCCGCAAGTTCGAATTCCCCTGCGACTGGGGGTGCGACCTGCAGTCCGAGCACGAGCGTACCTCGTGGAGGAGCACTTCAAGCGCCCGGTGATCCTGATCAACTACCCGAAGGACATCAAGGCCTTCTACATGAAGCAGAACGACGACGGCAAGACGGTGCGCGCTATGGACGTATTGTTCCCGGGAATCGGCGAAATCATCGGCGGTTCGGAGCGAGAGGCCGATTATGGCAAACTTCATGCAAGGGTGCAGGAGCTCGGTATGAACGAAAAGGAACTCTGGTGGTATCTCGATACCCGCCGCTGGGGTTCGGCGCCGCACTCGGGCTTCGGCCTGGGCTTCGACCGGTTGCTGCTTTTCGTGACGGGCATGACCAATATCCGTGACGTGCAGCCTTTCCCGCGCACGCCGAAGAACGCCGAGTTTTAAAACCACCTGGGAAGGCTGTTTCGTACCGGCTGCATAACCCGAACTCGAGCATTTTCCTGTCCGGGCTGTGCGGCGCAAGTCCCGAAATCCCGCTTTTCCATACGATTTTCCGGCTGCGGCCGTTTGTACTAACCCCCAAATGAAGAAACCAAATTCGGAATCTCTAATTCTTAATTTGGAAAAAGTATGGCTATTAATCAGAAACAGGTACTTTCGCTTCAGCAGAAGCTCTCGCCGCAGCAGATACAGATGATCAAGCTGCTGGAGCTGCCCACCGTGCAGCTCGAACAGCGTATCAAACAGGAGATCGAAGACAATATCGTGCTGGAGGAAGGAGGAGCGTCGGCCGAGGACGAGGAGCAGCCCCAGCAGATTTCGGTCGACGAGTATTTGCGTGAAGACGACACCCCTTCCTATAAAAGCCGTATCAATAACTACTCGAAGGACGACAAGCAGCGCCCGGTCTTCCTGACCGAGGGACGGTCGTTGCAGGAGTACCTGATCGAGCAGCTGGGGTTCCGCAACCTTTCCGAGCGCGAGATGAAACTGGCCGTATACCTGGTCGGGAGCATCGACGAGGACGGTTACCTGCGCCGCGACCTGGAGTCCGTGGCCGACGACATCGCCTTCACGGTGGGGATCGAGACCTCGGCCGAGGAGCTGGAGAAACTGCTCGGAGTCATTCATGAACTGGAACCCGCGGGCATAGGCGCCGGCAATCCCCCGCGGAGTGCCTGTTGCTGCAAATGGAGCAGCAGCCTGTCGATACGCGGCCGAACCGGCTCGCCCGGAAGATACTGACTGCCTACTTCGACGAGTTTGTCAAGAAGCATTACGAGAAACTGATGTCGCGCCTGCAGATCTCCGAGGACGATTTCCGCGAGGCGATCGCCGAGATCAGGCACCTGTCGCCCAAGCCCGGCAACCTCTATGCCGAGGGCGGAACCGACACCACGCCCTATATCATTCCGGACTTCATCCTCGACTATCAGGACGGGCGGTTCCAACCTCTCGCTGAATTCCTACAACGTTCCCGAGGTGCGCGTGAACCGCCGCTATATGGACATGATCCGCGACATGGTCGGCGCCGACGGCCTTGTCCGCGAGAAGGACAAGCGAGGCGATTCAGTTCGTGAAGAACAAGATCGACTCCGCGAAGTGGTTCATCTCGGCCATCAAGCAGCGCCACGATACGCTTATGCGCACGATGCAGACCATTCTGGATTACCAGCAGGAGTATTTCAAGGACGGCGACAAGTCGAAACTGCGGCCGATGATCCTCAAGGACATCGCCGACCGCACGGGGCTGGATGTGTCGACCATCTCGCGCGTGGTGAACAGCAAGTACGTGCAGACGCAGTTCGGCATCATACTTCTGAAGTCGCTCTTCTCGGAGGCGATGCAGACCGATTCCGGCGAGGAGGTGTCGAGTTACGAGATCAAGAATATCCTGCAGGAGTGTATCGACGACGAGGACAAGCGCCGTCCGCTGACCGACGAGACGCTGATGGATATCCTCAATTCGAAGGGTTACCGCATCGCCCGGCGTACGGTGGCCAAATACCGCGAGATGCTGGGTATTCCCGTCGCCCGGCTCCGCAAACAGATATAGCGAAGTTTTGACCCGGCGGCTTCGCGTACGCCCTTTTTACCGGACGGCCGTGCTGCCGGAAATATGCCTTCCCGCCGGATGGAGCCGGACAGCTGCGGGGCGGGAGGCCGTGATAAATTTGAATGATGTATAAGAAACTTTCGAACGGAATATCGTGGGTGCTGCACCCGTTCCTGCTGCCCCTCTACCTGATCGTCGTGCTGCTGACGCTCACCGTTTTCGCGCATTATCCCGCCAATGTGAAGTTCTACCTGCTGTGGGTTGTCGTGCTCTATGCGATGATCATCCCCCTGCTGGCGTTGGGCGTGCTGCGCTCATTGGGACGCATTTCCGACTTTAAGGTGGACAACCGGCGCGAGCGGCTGCTGCCGCTGCTGGTCGGGGCCGTCTGCTACGTGCTTTGCGCCATCACCATCGCCAAGATCCCGTCGGCGATCTTCCTGCGCAAGTTCATGGTCGCCGCGGCCTGCTGCGAGGTGCTCTGTCTCGTCGTGTCGCTCTACTGGAAGATCAGCCTTCACCTGACGGGCATGGGGGCTGTCGTGGCGTTGCTCGTCGTGATGAATGTCGTGGGCGTAGGCAACATGATGGTGCCGCTGATGGTCGCCATTCTCTGTGCGGGTGCACTGGCCTCCGCACGCCTTTACCTCGGCTGCCATAACGGACAACAGGTGCTTGCGGGTTTCTGCGGCGGCTTTGCCGTCGCGACGCTGGCTGTGCTGTTCCTGTAATCCGTTTTCGGGCCGGATATGCTTCCGGTGCGGGTCTCCGCACGAATCCCTCCTCGGCACGATACCCTTCGCGCACGGACAATAAAAAATCCCGGGCTTCTCGATTGAAAGCCCGGGATTTCCCATACTTAATACTTGGCTGCCGGTTATACGCAACCCTGCGCCAGCATGGCGTTGGCGACCTTCATGAAGCCTCCGATGTTGGCTCCGACTACGTAGTTGATGTAGCCGTCGGGCTGGGTGCCGTACTGCACGCAGACGGAGTGGATGTTCTGCATGATCGAGCGGAGCTTGGCGTCCACCTCTTCGGGCGACCAGGTGATACGCATCGAGTTTTGCGTCATTTCGAGCCCCGAGGTCGCAACGCCGCCGGCATTGGCAGCCTTGCCCGGGGCGAAGAGCAGCTTGTGCTGCTGGAAGATGCGGATGGCATCGGGGGTCGAGGGCATGTTCGCCCCTTCGGCTACGCAGATGCAGCCGTTGTCCACGAGCGCCTGCGCCTGGTCTCCGTTCAGCTCGTTCTGCGTGGCGCACGGCATGGCGATGTCGCACTTCACGCCCCACGGACGCTCGCCGGGGTAGTACTTGGCCGACGGATAGTGCTCGGCGTACTCCTTGATACGGCCGCGGAAGATATTTTTCAATTCCATTACATATTCCAGTTTTGCCTCGTCGATGCCTTCGGGGTCGTGGATGTAACCCGACGAATCGGAGAGCGTCACGACCTTCGCACCGAGTTGCGTCGCCTTCTGGCAGGCATACTGGGCCACGTTGCCCGAGCCGGAGATCGCCACGGTCTTTCGCTTTGAACGAGTCGCCTTGCGCGTGGCGAGCATCTCCTGGGCGAAGTAGCAGGTGCCGTATCCCGTGGCTTCGGGGCGCAGCGGGCTGCCGCCCCAGTCGCGGCCCTTGCCGGTGAGCGTTCCCGTAATTCGTCGCGCAGACGCTTGTACTGCCCGAACATGAAGCCGATCTCACGGCCGCCGACGCCGATGTCGCCGGCCGGGACGTCGGTGTCCTGTCCGATGTGGCGCTGCAATTCGGTCATGAACGACTGGCAGAACTTCATCACCTCGTTGTCTGACTTGCCTTGGGATCGAAGTCCGAGCCGCCCTTGCCGCCGCCCATGGGGAGCGTCGTGAGGCTGTTCTTGAAGGTCTGTTCGAAGGCGAGGAACTTCAGAATCGACAGGTTGACCGAAGGGTGGAAGCGGATGCCGCCCTTGTAGGGGCCGATGGCGCTGTTCATCTGCACGCGGTAGCCGCGGTTGATCTCGATTTCGCCTTTGTCATTGAGCCACGGCACGCGGAAAATGATGACGCGCTCGGGTTCCGCGATGCGCTCCAGAACTTTCATTTTCTGCAATACGGGGCTCGCCACGATGTGGGGAGCCAGCGATTCGGCGACCTCGCGGACGGCCTGGTGGAATTCCGGCTCATTGGGATTGCGGAGGATTAGTTGCGCCATGAAATCTTCGACGTACTGATGTGCTTGCTCGTTCATAGTCAATCTGTGTTTAAGGGTTTGTGGAATCTGTTCGGTGGTAAAAATAATGTATCTGTTCGAGTTTTGCAAGTTCTTTAAGAAATTGCTAAAATATTTTACTTATGCCGTTTGCGACTTCTGCACCCCATCTGCTTACTGTCCGGGGGGTGCGGGGAGCGATCGGTAAATATCCGTAATAAAAATGACAGATCCGCCGTGAATCTGTCATTTTGAAAAAAATATGAATTTTTTTCAACTATTTCGCATTTTCTCCCGTTTCCTTTGCTGAATTCGAATCCGATGTATACGTTCTTGTACTGTTCGAGCAGGGCGACGATAGTCTCCATCGACGAGATTTTGCTGCCGTAGGATTTGATGATCTCGATGAGCTTGCTGACCGGGAAGACCAGTATCATTTTCGTCCCGCTGAGGGATACGTGTCCCGGAACCTCGCCCAAGTCGAGCTTTTCCTTGCCGAGTTTCTCCTTGGCGAATTTCATCGCGGCCACATGGGTCGAAGGGTCGAACGTATAGGTGCCCGACAATTTGTAATTGCCCATTTGGGTACTGAATGCGCCGTCTTTGCCGAATGTGACCGAACCTGCGCCGGACTTGATGCCCACCGTTTGGTAGACCTTGTCGAGCTGGCTTTTGACGGTACCTTCGAGCGCCGATCCCCCGAGCTGGCTCAGCAGGTCGTTGCCTTCGAATTTTACGCCCGGAGCGGAGTAGTTCCATGTCCCGACCAGCGCATATTGGGTCAGTTTGCCGTCTGTCGCCTTGTCTGCGGCCTCCGTCGCGGCCTTTTTCAGTGCTTCCTGCCAGTCCTGCGCCGACGCGGTGCCGCCTGCGAGCAGCAGTGACGCGGCGATGGACAAAAGGGTTTTCTTCATTTTTATTTATTCGTATTTACGGTTTACAGTGTTTCGAGTTCCTTGAGCCATACGGCTGCCGAGGCGTCCGAAGGCATACGCCAGTCGCCCCGGGGCGACAGAGCCACCGAACCGACCTTCGGGCCGTCGGGCATTGCCGAGCGCTTGAACTGCTGCGAGAAGAAGCGGCGGAAGAATACCTCCAGCCATTTCCGGATCGTAGCGTGGTCGTAGCTGCCGCGGAATGCCTGTTCGGCCAGGAACAGGATCTTTGCCGGGCGGTAACCTCCGCGGATGAAGTTGTAGAGGAAGAAATCGTGCAGTTCGTAAGGGCCTACCAGGTCTTCGGTCTTCTGGCTGATCCTGCCGTCGGCCTTGTCCGCCGGCAGCAATTCCGGGCTGACCGGCGTGTCGATGATGTCGAGCAGCGTGGCGCGGGCTCCGCATCCGACTCGGTGTCAGCCACCCATTTTACCAGATGGCGCACCAGCGTCTTGGGCACCGAGGCGTTCACGCCGTACATCGACATCTGGTCGCCGTTGTAAGTCGCCCATCCGAGGGCCAGTTCGCTGAGGTCGCCCGTGCCGATGACCAGTCCGCCATACTTGTTGCTCAGGTCCATGAGGATCTGCGTGCGTTCGCGTGCCTGGCTGTTCTCGTAGGCCGCCGAGCGGTCTTCGGGGTCGAGCCCGATGTCCCTGAAGTGTTGCAGGCAGGCGTCGCGGATCGGGATTTCGCGCACGGTGACGCCCAGGCTGCGCATCAGTTCCAGCGCATTGTTGTAAGTGCGATCCGTGGTGCCGAACCCGGGCATCGTGATGCCGATGATTCCCGTGCGGTCGAGTTGCAGCTTGTCGAACGTGCGTACCGCCACGAGCAGAGCCAGCGTCGAGTCGAGCCCGCCCGAGATGCCGACCACGGCCTTCGCAGCGCGTGTGTACCAGCCGCTTGGCCAGCCCGTGCGACTGTATCTGGAAGATCTCCTCGCAGCGCTGGCTGCGGTGCGCTTCGTCCTGCGGCACGAACGGCATCGGGTCGATGTCGCGGTCGAGCGCCGCCGCGCGCAGCCCTTCGGGGATTTCCATTTCGATCACGGTGTTCTCCGCCGCGTCTTCATTCGCGCGGAACGAGGTGTTGCGGAGGCGTTCGAACTCCAGCCGCTCGATGTCGAGGTCGGCCACCACCAACTGCTCTTCGAGCACGAAACGCTTCGCTTCGCGCAGGATCTTTCCGTTTTCGGCGATGATGCCGTTCCCGGCGAATACCAGGTCAGTCGATGATTCGCCGAAGCCGGCCGAGCAGTAGACATAACCCCCTATCGTGCGTGCCGACTGTTGCGCTACGAGCTGCCGCAGGTAGGCGTGCTTGCCGACGGCCTCGGGCGATGCCGAGAGGTTGAAGATCACCTTCGCGCCGCTGAGTGCCATGTGCGACGAGGGCGGCACTGCCGTCCAGAGGTCTTCGCACAGCTCCACGCCGAACTCCGTGCCGTTGACCTCGAACGTGAGGCCTGCGCCGAAATCCGCAGCCTGCCCCGCGACGGGGATCGTCTCTTCGGAGATGCCTGCGCCCGATGCGAACCAGCGGTTCTCGTAGAATTCCGTATAGTCGGGGATATAGGTTTTGGGGACGACGCCCAGTATGCGGCCCTGCGTGAAGACCACGGCGCAGTTGTAGAGCGTCTCGCCGTGGCGCAGCGGGCCCGCCGCGATCAGCGTAAGCGGGCAGCTTGCGCGTGTCGCGGACGAGCTCTTGCTAACGCCTCATCCGCGGCATCGAGCAGTGTCGGCTGCAGCAGCAGGTCCCCGCAGGTGTAGGCCGTGAGGCCCAACTCGGGGAACGCGACGATCTCCACGCCCCGCTGTGCCGCTTCGTCGGCCATAGCGGCCATGCGCTCCGCATTGAAATCGCAGTCGCCGACCCGTACGTGCGGCACGGCTGCCGCCACTTTCAGAAAACCGAAGCTATCCATATTACGTTATGTTATTCCGCCCACAACTGCGCCAGGTTCAGGATCACCTGCTGGGCCTTGTGCATCGTCGTGAGCGAGCAGTATTCGAACTTGCCGTGGAAGTTCATGCCGCCCGTGAAGAGGTTGGGGCACGGCAGGCCCATGAACGAGAGGCGTGCGCCGTCCGTGCCGCCGCGAATGGGGCGTACGATCGGGTTCACGCCGGCCATTTCCATGGCCCTGAGCGCCTTGTCGATCACCTGCGGGTGCGGCTCGACCATCTTGCGCATGTTGAAATACTGGTCCTTGAGCGTCAGGGTCAGCACCCCGTCGCCGTATTTCTTCTTCAGCAGGTCGACGCAGGCCCACATGAAGACCTTTTTCTGCTCGAATTTCTCGGCGTCGTGGTCGCGGATGATGTAGCTGACCGAGGCCTTCTCGACCGTGCCGTTCAGCCCTACGCAGTGGTAGAATCCTTCGTAACCCTCGGTGTACTGGGGACGCTGTTCGGCCGGGAGCAGCCTGCAGCTCGCACGCCACGTCGATGCGCATTGATCATCTTGTTCTTGGCGTATCCCGGGTGGACGTTGCGGCCCTGGATGTCGATTTTCGCGCTCGCGGCGTTGAAGTTCTCATACTCCAGCTCGCCCTCCATACCGCCGTCTACCGTGTAGGCGAAGTCGGCGCCGAAAGCCTTGACGTCGAAGAAATCCACGCCCGCGGCCCACCTCCTCGTCGGGCGTGAAGCCGATGCGGATCTTGCCGTGTTTGATTTCGGGATGCGCCATGAGGTATTCCGCGGCGGTCATAATCTCCGCAACGCCGGCCTTGTCGTCGGCGCCCAGCAGCGTCGTGCCGTCGGTGTGGATCAGCGTGTGCCCCTTGAAGAACTCCAGCTCGGGGAAATCCGCGACCCGCATCGTCAGCTGGCCGTTCAGTGCGATGTCGCCGCCGTCGTACTCCTCGACGACGCGGGGTTTGACGTCCTTGCCGCTCATGTCGGGCGAGGTGTCCACATGGGCGATGAACCCGATCACCGGGGCATTCTCGCAACCCGGCGTCGCAGGGACGGTGCCCATCACGTAGCCGTACTGATCCATCGTGACCTCGGTCATGCCCAGGGCCTCCATCTCGTCGCGCAGGGCCGCCAGGAGGACTTTCTGTTTTTCGGTCGAGGGGAACGTCGTGCTCTCCTCCGACGACTGGGTGTCGTAGGAGACGTATTTCAGGAATCTTTCTTTTAAATCCATGACAATATCTGTTTATGGTTTATTCCTCTTTTTTTGCCCGGAGCGTGTGCCATGCGAAATAGCCGATCAGTACGAGGTACATCGCCAGCCCCGTCCATTCGGCGGCGTTCGAGTCCGCCCAGCCGCTCAGGAACCAGTCCACCTCGACGAATTTCAGCAGGGCGCTCACCACGCCCATCAGCGCGCCGCCGGCGATGAAGCCCGAGGCGATGAGCGTTCCGCGGTCGAAACGCGCCTTGTTGAGCCCCTCGTCCTTCGAACGGTTCGATACGAACCATGCCACCAGGCCGCCCACCACCAGCGGGGCGTTCAGCTCCATCGGGATGAACATGCCCAGTGCGAATGCGAGCGCCGGGACACCGATCGAGGTCAGCACCAGAGCCAGCGCCGCACCGCAGAAGTAGAGCATCCAGGGGGTCTGGCCGCCGGTCATCAGCGGCTGTATCACCGCGGCCATGGCGTTGGCCTGCGGAGCCACGAGCGCCCCTTCGCCCACGAATCCGTACGATTTGTTGAGGATGATCATCACGCCGGCCACGGTAGCCGCCGAGACGAACGTCCCGAGGAATTTCCAGGCCTCCTGCTTGCGGGGCGTGGTGCCGAGCCAGTAGCCGATCTTGAGGTCGGTGATGAAGCCTCCGGCCATCGAGAGCGCCGTGCAGACCACGCCGCCGATGATCAGCGCCGCCGTCATGCCCGTCGTGCCGCTCAGCCCGACGCTCACCAGCACCAGCGACGAGAGGATCAGCGTCATGAGCGTCATGCCCGAAACGGGGTTCGTGCCCACGATGGCGATGGCGTTGGCCGCTACCGTCGTGAAGAGGAAGGCGATGACGAAGACGATCAGGATGGCCGTCACGGACTGTACCCAGCCGTCGAGCAGCCCGAAGTGGAAGAAGACGAAGATCGAGATGAGCGTGGCGATCAGGATCGTGAGGATGCGCTTCATCGACAAGTCGCGCTGCGTGCGTTCTACCGCAGCCGGGGCGGTTTTGTTGCCCCCCCCCAGTTCCGATACGGCCAGCCCTACGGCCTGGCGGATGATCTTCGACTGGCGGACGATGCCGATGATGCCGGCCATGGCGATGCCGCCGATGCCGACCGGCTTGCCGATGAAGGCGAAGAGGTTTTCGGCCGTGAAGATGCTGGCGGGGTCGGCGAGGATGTCGGCGCGCGTCACGCCCAGCAGCGAGGCCATGGCCGCCGGGTCGATCGTGTCGGCCAGCGACCCGACGAGCGGTACGACGAGGAACCACACCAGGCACGAACCCGCCGTGATGATCATGGCGTATTTCAATCCGATGATGTAGCCCAGGCCCAATACGGCGGCCGACGTGTTGAGCGAGAATACCACCTTGAACTTGTCGGCTGCCACCTGTCCCCACGCGCAGATGCGCGTCGATACCGACTCCGTCCACATGCCGAACGTGCCTACCGCGAAGTCGTAGAGGCCGCCTATGAGACCTGCCACGGCCAGCAGTTTGGCCTGGTTGCCGCCCTTCTCGCCCGAGACGAGCACCTCGGTCGTGGCCGTAGCCTCGGGGAAGGGGTATTTGCCGTGCATCTCCTTGACGAAGTATTTGCGGAAGGGGATCAGCAGCACGATGCCCAGCAGGCCGCCGAACAGCGACGAGAGGAAGACCTGCCAGAAGGCGGCGTCGAGCCCGAGGATGTAGAGGGCCGGGAGGGTGAAGATCGCGCCGGCGACGATCACGCCCGACGAGGCGCCGATCGACTGGATGATGACGTTCTGCCCCAGCATGTTCTTCTTGCCCAGCACGGTGCCCATGCCCACGGCGATGATGGCGATCGGTATGGCGGCCTCGAAGACCTGTCCGACGCGCAGGCCGAGGAAGGCCGCGGCGGCCGAGAAGATGACGGCCATCACGATACCCATCGTGACCGAGTAGGGCGTCACCTCCCTGGGCGACGATGAGGCGGGCATGATGGGCGTGTACTCTTCGCCCGGTTTGAGTTCCCGGTAAGCGTTCTCGGGCAATGACGTAAGTTGTTTTTCCTGTTCCATTTATTGAGATTCTTTGATGTACTTGTCCAGGTCTTTGAGAATGTAGTAGCGGTTCAGCGACGCCGGGGCTTTCTTTGCGTCGAGATAACTGTATATCGCGCCGACGGCAGCCGCGAGGCGCAGCCGTTCCGCGTGCTGCTCCGATGCGGCAACCATGTCGAAGAGCAGTTCGGCGAACTTGTCCAGTTCCTGGTCGCCGAACCCGTATTCGTCCGTAAGCCGGCCGATGAAATCCGGCTCATCCAGCAACGTGTCGATGTCGATGTCCAGTTTCTCGGCCAGCTCCGTCTTGGCCGTCGTCCGTATCTGCTCCGGGGAGGCCGATTGTCTCATCAGCCCGATTTTGGCCATCAGGGCGGCGATCAGCTCCCCGATCCTGTTGATCTCCCGTAAGATATAATCTTCCATGTCCTTAGCGGTTGTCGCCGCTGCCCGAGATGATGTGGCGTTGCATGCGCGAGCGGAGTTTGTCGACGTTCATCTGCGCCACGTCGTCCAGTTCGTACCCCAGGTCGCGGGCGAGCGTCGCGCAGTACCACAATACGTCGCCGATCTCCTTGACGATCTCCAGCCGCTTTTCGTCCGAGAACTCCTCGTGGGCGTCGCGGATGACCTTTTTGACCTTGTCGGCCACTTCGCCCGCCTCGCCCGTAAGCCCGAGCGTGGGGTAGATGATGCGACGATTTTCGGGATAGATTGCCGTTTCGAGTGCGTGCTGCTGGTATTCGTTGAGTGTCATGGTTTTGATTTTGAGCGTGAATATTGGGTGGTACCGAGGGCAAAAATAGCAAAATAATTTAAAAATACGCATAAAAAAGCCCCTGTTCCTATGGAACAAGGGGCAAAGGATTTTTGGGGGGGCTGTGCGGGCATTCCGTTGCCGGACATTGCCGAGTGCCGCATGCCGGCTGGCAGTGGAGGCCGGACGGTCTGCTGCCGTCCGCGGCCGTGCCGGGGTACGGGTTCAGCGCCGGCGCCGGCTGTGCGGGCCCCCGGCATGATTGCCGTCCGCACGGCATTTCCCGTTATTTCAGCCTGCGGAGTTTGCGGTCTGCGTCGGTAGCTTCGCGTATGGAGATTGCAAAGCCGCCGCCGCGCGCCATCTCCACGTCGAGTTCCGTGCGTTGTCCAACCTTCCCGGTGCGGATGACATACGCCTGCGGATTGGTCTGGTAATCGGCATCGGGGGCATCGGCGTAGAGCGTCGCCACATACTCCTTGCCGGGGGCGAGGTAGTCGAACGGGAGCGTCACCGTACGGCGGTTCTCGTCCGTCACGCCGCCCACGAACCACTCGCCCGTGCCTTTGGCCTTGCGCGCCACGACGATGTAGTCGCCCGGCTCGGCCAGCAGGTAGCGGCTCTCGTCCCAATCGATGGCCACGTCCTTGATGAATTGGAACGCGTCCATGTATTTTTCATAGTGTTCGGGCAGGTCTGCCGCCATCTGCAGCGGCGAGTACATCGTCACGTACAACGCCAGCTGGTTGGCGAGCGTCGCGTTGACGTGCGAGTGGTTGCCGGGGTTGACCTCCGCGACGTCCATCACGAAGATGCCGGGTGTGTAGTCCATCGGGCCGCCCTGCAGGCGCGTGAAGGGCAGGATCGTCACATGGTGGGGCTTCGAGCCGCCGAACGCCTGGTACTCCGTGCCGCGTGCCGACTCGTTGCCGATCAGGTTGGGGTAGGTGCGGCAGAGGCCCGTCGGGCGCACCGCCTCGTGGGCGTTGACCCTGATCTTGTGGTCGGCGGCCCGGCGGACGGCATAGAGGTAGTGGTTGTTCATCCACTGCCCGTAATGGTGCTCTCCGCGGGGCAGGATGTCGCCCACGTATCCGCTCTTGACCGAGTTGTACCCGTATTTGTTCATCAGGCGGTAGGCCGCTTCCATGTGGCGTTCGTAGTTGCGCACCGAAGCCGACGTTTCATGGTGCATCATCAGCCGGATGCCTTTCCCGTGCGCATATTCGTTCAGTGCGGCGATGTCGAAATCGGGGTAGGGGGTCACGAAATCGAAGACGTAATCCTTCGTGTGCCCGAACCAGTCCTCCCAGCCGACGTTCCAGCCTTCGACGAGCAGCTGGTCGAACCCGTGTGCCGCCGCGAAGTCGATGTACCGCTTCACGTTCTCGTTCTCGGCGCCGTGGCGGCCGCTGGGCCTGCATCGGGCGTAATCCGTCACGCCGAGCTGTACCGACGGCACGTCGCGCGTATAGGCCCAGTCGCTCTTGCCGGTGATCATTTCCCACCATACGCCCATGTATTTCACGGGCTTGATCCACGAGGTGTCGTCATAGGCGCACGGCTCGTTGAGGTTCAGGATCAAATGCGAGGCGAGGATGTCGCGGGCGTCGTCCGAGACCGTCACCGTGCGCCACGGGGTATGGCAGGGCGCCTGCATGTAGCCTTTCCACCCCTGTGCGTCGGGCGTAAGGTGCGAGGTGAAGATGAGATTCCGGTCGTCCAGGTCGAGGTGCATGCACGCATAGTCGACCAGCGCCGCTTCGTGGATGTTGATGTAGAGCCCGTCGTCGCTCTTCATCTGCAGGGCCGTCTGTACGCCCGTGGGCGAGAAGGGCGTCTGCGACGAGTTGGGCGTGATGGCGCCGGGCATCAGCTCCCGTATCTGCGAGAGCTTCGACTCCGTGTAGTCGTACTCCTGCGTGTCGTAGTCGCCCGGGATCCAGAACGCCGTGTGGTCGCCCGCCATGGCGAACTGTGTTTTCTCCTCGCCGATGACGAAATAGGTCAGCGACTCCTGTTCGGGGAATTCGTAGCGGAATCCGAGCCCGTCGTCGTAGAGCCGGAAGCGGATCGTCATGTCGCGGCCTGTCGCGGCCTGCCGCAGCGTGACGGCCATTTCGTTATAGTGGTCGCGGATCTCGGCCTGCTCGCCCCATACGGGACGCCATGTCTGGTCGGACTCGCTGCGGGCCACCTGCCCGAGGGTGAACCCGTCGTAGAGCGATACCGGGCGCCCCGGTTCGCCCTTGCGGATTTCAGCCCCGAATTCCAGCTTCGGGGCTTCGCCGCGCAGTTCGAGCCCCATGCCGCTGGGCAGGATCACGGGGCGCTCCTTGTAATCGAGCGTATAGGTGGGGCGGCCTCCATCCGCCAGGCTGAATTCCAGGCGGAGGCGGCCGTCGGGCGAGAGGAGCGTCTCCTGTGCCGTGCAGGCTGCACCGGCCAGCAGCGCGGAGATATATAAAAATATTTTCTTCATGGTTCGGTCTTGTTATTTACGTTTGAATTCTACGATCAGCGCCTGCCGCGGGCCGACCGTGGTGGTATCGTCCACCTCCGTGGCTTCGCCCGTCAGGACGTTGCGCCCGTCGCTTAGCCCCGAGGCGATCTCGGCATAGTGCGACCACGGCACCTGTTTCTTGCCCCGCGAGTTGTTGATGAAGACGAATACCGCGTCGGTGTCGTCATAACGGAAATAGGCGTAGGTGTTGTCGCGCGAGAGGAAGTGCATCGTGCGGCCGTTGTGGATCACGGGCTTCGACTTGCGCCATTGGAAGAGCCGCTGCGTGTAGTCGAAGAGCCCCGCCTGTACCGCATCGCGCTGCGCGGGGTCGAACAGGTTCACCGCGTCGCCCTCCCAGCCGCCGGGGAAATCCACGCGCAGCCCGCCGTGTCCCTGCGAGAGGTCTTTCGAGGTGAACATCATCTCGTCGCCCGAGAATATCTGCGGGATGCCGCGCATCGTGGCCAGCATCGCCATCGAGAGTTTCAGCCGGTCGGGGTTTCTGCGTACGATGTCGCCGATGCGGTCGGTGTCGTGGTTGGCGACGAAGATCATCATTTTCGACAGGTCATGGTAGACGAAATCGTGCGACAGGCAGTCGTAGACGCGCGTCATGCCCTCGCCCCAGCGGAGCGAGTCGGTGGGCAGCGCCCGGCAGATGGCCTCCTGCAGCGGGAAATCCATGATCGACGGCAGGTGTGAGTCGAAGCCGTCCTTGTTGGGATTGCCGCCCTGCCAGTATGCCAGTTGCGGGATCGACGACGTCCAGCATTCGCCCACGATGTTGAAATCAGGGTATTCCCTGCGTACGGCCGCGCACCACTCGCTCATCGGCACCTTCTCGTTGTAGGGGTAGGTGTCGACGCGGAACCCGTCCAGGCCGGCATACTCGATCCACCACACGGCCCATTGCTTGAAATATTGCAGCACGTAGGGATTGTCGAGGTTCATGTCGGGCATCGACGGCACGAACCAGCCGCTCTCCTGCAGGTCGAGGTCGTAGCGCGAAGCGTTGGGATCCATGTTCGTCGAGAAGCAGACGTTCGTCCCGGTGTATTCGGGGAACTGGTGTATCCAGTCCCTGAAAGGCAGGTCTTTCATCCACCAGTGGCCCGTGCCGCAGTGGTTGGTGACGATGTCCATAATCACCTTCAGCCCGTGCTCGTGGGCTTTGCCTACGAACTCCCTATACAGTTCGTTCGAGCCGAACCGGGGGTCTATGCGGTAGTAGTCGCCGCAGGCGTAGCCGTGGTACGAACCTTCGGGTTCGTCGTCCAGCAGCAGCGGCGTGGGCCATACGGCCGTGGCGCCCAGCCCTGCGATGTAATCCAGGTGGTCGATCATCCCCTGCAGGTCGCCCCCGTGGCGGCCGAAGAAGGCGCTGCGGTCGGCGCGCTCCCGCGTGTGGGGCGTCGAGTCGTTCGACGCATCGCCGTTGGCGAAGCGGTCGGGCATCAGGAGGTAGATCATGTCGGCCGTGGTGAAACTCTTGCGTGCGGCCGAGCCTTCGGCGCGTGCCGCGATCTCATAGGGAACCTTGAACTGCCGTTCCCCCTGCGAGAATACGAGGTAGTAGGTGCCCGGCTCCGCGTCGGGTTTCACCTCCACGTCCACGAATAGGTAATTGGGACTGTCGGCCTTGTGGCGGGCCTTCACCCCGACGCCCTGTCCGCCTTCGATGCGGACGTCGTATGCCGCGATGCCGGCCCCGTTGACGAGCAACTGGAGCGGGGTCTGCATTCCCGTCCACCACGAGAGGGGTTCGACGCGGGTAACCTCGCCCGAGGCGTCTGCCACCGAGGCGGGGTCGAATGCGGACTGTCCTGTCCCTGTGCAGGAGAGCAGTCCGGCTGCTGCGAGTGTCATGAAAAATCGGTTCAAAATATCGTCGTTTGTAAAGTTAGCAAAAAATCGGTTTCCAGCGATTCCCGTTTCGCCCGGGGCATCCTTGTGCTTCTCATGCGCATCCCCGTGCTTCTCGGATGGTTTACTGTCTATTCCCGTCGGGTGCTATCGGGTTCCCGGCGCTGTTTCCGCGCATCCCCGGCGCATGTCCGCAACTTTTATCTCCTGTCTTGTGCGAAGACCAGCCACTGCCATGCGGGAAGCACGGTGCGGGTGCCGCCCGTGTATTCCTTCCCGGTGAAGAACTCGCGGCGCGAGCCCTCGAACGGCAGGTCAAATGCGACCTCCTCCGCACTGAGGTTCGCAGCGACTGTCACCTCGTTGCCGCCGGCCGTACGGGAAAACAGCATCAGGCCGTCGGGTGTTCGTTCGCCGAGCGGGTATGCGGCCTGCCCGCCGCGTTCCCCGGCCGCGAGCGCCGGGTTCTCGTGGCGCAGCCGGATCAGGGCGGCGTAGAAATCCGTAAATCCGTTGCGTTCCCACGCGGGGACGGGGTCTTTCTCGAAGAACTCGAAGCGGTGGTCGAACCCCATCTCCTGTCCGGTATAGACGAGCGGCTGCCCGTTGGGCAGCGTGAAGGTCAGCAACGCCATCACGCGTGCCGCGTCGCCCATGCGCTCGAATTCCGTCCCGGCCCACGAGTTTTCGTCGTGGTTCGAGGTGAACATCAGGCGGAACGCCTCGCGCGGCATGGCAGCGGCATCCCTGGCGACGTAGGCACGCAGGTCTGCGGCGCTTTTGCGTCCCTGTGCGATGTCGTTCAGCAGGTGGTGCAGCTCCCACGCATATGAGGCGTCGAACGCCCCGTCGTGCAATGCGGGGGCTTCGCCCTCGGCGAGCAGGTAGATGCCGGGGTACTCCTTCCGCAGTGCGGGCAGCGTCTGCTGCCAGAAGTCGATGGGTACCTCGCACGCCATGTCGCAGCGGAATCCGTCGATGCCGCGGTTGAGCCAGAAACGCATGGCGGCCGCCATTGCGGCACGCATGTCCGTGTTGCCGTAGTCGAGCTTGGCGATGTCCGTCCAGTCGTACTGCACGATGGTGTTGCCCAGCGAGTCGCGCACATACCAGTCGGCCGGATGCTCCTCGATCCAGCGGGCATCGGGCGAGGTGTGGTTGGCCACCCAGTCCAGGATCACGCGCAGCCCGAGTCTGTGGGCTTCGGCCAGGAACCGGTCGAAATCCTCCAGCGTGCCGAATTCGGGGTTGACGGCTTCGTAGTCGGAGATGGCGTAGTACGAGCCGAGGGTTCCCTTGCGCTCCTTGATGCCGATGGGGTGACGGGCATCAGCCAGACGACGTCCACGCCCAGTTCTCTGAGCCGGGGCAGGTGGCGTGCGGCCGCCGCCAGCGTCCCTTCGGGGGTGTACTGGCGCACGTTCATTTCGTAGACGACCGAGTTGTAACTCCAGTCGGGGTGGGCGGCCGGTTGCTGCGGCCGTGTGCCGCAGGCAACCAGTACCATTGCGAGAAGTAATGCGGGCAACCGTTTCATGGCGAGTCGTTTAGAGCGCGAACACTACCGACGACCAGGCACCCATGAGCAGTTTCGACGAAGCGTCGCCGCGCTGGAGCTTCACTTCACCTGAGACGCCTACAGCCTTGTCCGGTTGGTCGGTAAGGGTCAGTATCTGTGTCTCCTGGCCGAAGTTGTGCACGACGAGCATCCGTTCGCCGTCCAGTTCGCGGTACCAGGCCGCGATGGATTGCTGCGAGGTGTTGCCGTCGTTGTAGACCGGGTGTTTGACCATCTTGCCCTGCGCCAGCACGGGATAGGTGTTGCGCAGCCGGGCGAACGTGCGGTAGAGGTTGAGCAGCGAACCGTCGTCGTCGGCCTGCGCCTCGACCGAGATTGCTGCGGTCAGCATCTGCATGTCGATCTTGCCCGAGAGGCTTCCCGAAGCCAGTTCGTTGCCCGCCTTGTCCCACAGGATCGGGGTGCGGACACATTCGTCGCCGTTGGATTTGGTGCCCCAGTACCCGAGCTCTTCGCCCTGGTAAATGTAGGGTGCGCCCTGCGCCGTGAGCAGTACGGCGGCCGCCACCTTCATCTTTTCGACGGACTGCCCCAGGTCGGAGCCCGTGCGATCCTCGTCGTGGTTCGAAAGTTTCGTGGCTTCGATGTAATCGCTGCGGTACTGTGCGTAGAGGGGCTGCACGTCGAGGATGTCCTTGACGAAATAGCATCCGATGCCGTTTTGCAGCGCCCATTTGAGCTTGTACCAGAACGTGAATTCGAACAGTGCCGGCAGCCCCCGGTAATAGGGTGCCGCCTTGTCCGCTTCGTCGAGCATCTCGCCCACCATGTAGAAATCGCCCTCTCCGCCGGCGGCCTTGTAGCTCTCGTTCATGCGGTCGTAGAATTTCTTGAGGAACGTGGGGTTCTCGTCGTTGTAGGCGTTGTGGTAGATGTGCTTCACGGCATCGAGGCGGAATCCGTCCACGCCCATGCGTACCCACTTGTCAGCCGCTTCGGTGACGGCCTTGAACGCCCCGGACTGCTCGGCCTCGGCGGCTTTACCGTAGTTGAGGTCGGCGAATGCCGCCGTCCAGAAGTGCGAATGGTACATCGTCGGCAGCGAGAACTGTACGTTGGCCGGGTCGGCCGAGCGGTTCGACATCAGGGTGAAGGGTTCCCCGAACCGGATGATCGTCCGGTTGTCCGGGGCGCCGTATTTGGTGCCTGCGGCCCACGACGTGGTCGAGGTGCGGACGAGGAATCCCCAGTCGGAGTCGAAGTCGAGCGTCAGTTCGTAACTGTTGCCGCCCCTGGCGTAGAAGCGTTTGCTCGTGCCGTTGCCGAAATAGAGGTATTTGTCGTCCGCGCCGCCCTGCGTATTGTCCGCATCCGCGGCGTCGGTCGTTTCGGTAACGGTCACCGTCGGGCTGTCGGCGTTTGTCCAGTCGAGTACGAACTTGAAGCGTCCCGCGGCACCCGCCCCCGTGTCGGTCGAGAACCATTGTCCGGCATCGTAGCCTGCGGCGCCCTCGGTGGCGATCTGGTCGATCCGCCCGGCCGCGATGTCGGCCTGCGGGTCTTCGGAGAAGATATAGCGGTCACGGTAAGGGCTCCCTTCGGACGCGGCGGCCGATTTGAACCACGGGTGGTCTTTGCCCGTATGGTTGAGCACGTAATCCAGGTAGACCCGGATGCCGCGGGCATGGGCCGCGTCGATGAATGCCCTCAGGTCGGCGTCCGACCCGAAGGCGGGGTTGACCGCCTCGTAGTCGAGCACGTCGTAACCGTGGTACGAAGCCGCCGGATGGATCGGCGAGAGCCATACGGCCGAGGCGCCGAGTGCGTCGATGTAGTCGAGCCGCCGGGTCAGCCCCGGCAGGTCGCCCACCTTGTCGCCGTTGCCGTCGGCAAAGCTGTATACCAGCAGCTGGTAGCTTATGTCGGCGCGTTTGCGGTTGTCCCACGCATCGGGCTGGGCGACGACCTGCTCGCCCTCGAAATCCTGGGAGGCATCACCGCCCTGTGTCACGGTGACGACGACCGGATCGCAACCCGGGGCGGTGAAGGTCAGCGTCGCGGAGCGTTTCGACGACTCGTTTGCGGTCGCCGTGACCGCGAACGACGTGGAGGTTTTGCCCGATGTGAGGGCCGGGGTGCACCATGCGGTATTGTCGCTCTGCGTCAGCGACCACGCGCCCGCATCGGTGCGCAGGTCGAGCAGCCGGCTGCCGCCTGCGGCTTCGAATTCTATCTCCGTGGGGGTCACGGAGAGCATACTGCCGCCGGTATCGCCGGTCTTGTCGTCGCTGCACGACACGGATACGGAAAGTACGAGTGCTAGCAGCAGGAAAAGAAATTTTTTCATAGCGGAATCTCGGTTAAAGTTCGTTTCGGGGCCTGCCGTCCGGTCAGGGACGGCAGGCCAGAAACGGGACGGCAACCTGTGTGCCGTCCCGTGAAAGGGTGGCCGTTATTCGGCCTCTGCCGGGGTCTTGCCCTCGGACATGATGTATATCTGCGAATTCGCGAGGTCGAAATAGATGTCGTAGGTGCCGTCGAGCTGGACTTTCATGTTCTGCGAACCGCCGCTGGAGATGATGGCGACCGCCTTGTTGATGTCGACCGCACCGCCCGACGCCGTGCCGTAGTTCTTGGAGTCGTCCCAGGCATTGTTGAAGCGGATCTTGAACTCGCTGGCGGTGGTCAGGGCTACGCCTTTGCGAACGAGGTAGGCGCCCTCCTCGCTCATCGAGAAATCGCCCAGGTCACCCCATCCGGTGATGTTGCCGACCAGTCCCCATGTGTCGGCGACCAGCTCGGGCTTGGCGCCTGCGGCCATCACGTAGGCGCGTCCCGCCTCGGGCAGCAGCCAGTAGTCGTACGTGCCGGCTTCGGCGATCACGGCATTGACCTTGTCGGCGGAAACCTTGAAGGCCGAGCCGATCGTGCAGGTGTAGGGGTTGCTGCCGGCGAATGCGGCGTCGGCCCCGATCCACTGCGACTCGTCGCCGCTCTTGAAGAGGAATTCCGAGTTGGCGGCTACCTCGATTCCTGCGGCCTTGTAGGCCACGATGTTCGAGCTGGCGCTCTCCATGGCCGTCGGGCCCCAGTCGGGGGTTGCGACGGTCTGGCCGTGGATGTACCAGTCGGCCGTTTCCGGCCCCGGGTCGGGTTCTTCGCCGCCGCCCGCGCCGTAGTCGCCGGCATTGAGTTCGTAGGTGATCTCCGCAGAGTTGTTCAGGGTGGCGTATACGCGGTAATTGCCCGCCGTGGCCTTGATGTTGTCGCCGTTCTGCGAAAGGTGTCCGTCCGCCCCGCCGAAGTTTATCGTCCAGTCGTTGTCCGCACGGAATTTGAATTCCCCGGCGCTCAGTGTGACGTCGACCCAGAAACGCTGTTTTTGGGTGTCGAAATTCATCTCCGTGTCGGTGTCCCAGCCGCCCGGAGTGGCATCGCCGATAATACCCATCGAGTTGAACGACAGCTTATTGCTTAACGTTAATGTCGAACGGTCGAATACGAAGCGGTAGAAGCGCTTGGAATAGGCCATGATGTTTCCGGAGCCGCCGCTGGAGATTAGCGAGATGGAGGCTGCTTCGGGATCGGGGGCCGGGGCATCGCCGTCGGTGCCCCAGTTGCACGTGTCGTCCCAGCCTGCGATGCCGGTGAGCTTGAAGCCGTTGGCGGCCTTTTCGCCGAAGTCCACGATGGCTTCGTAGGTGATCTCGTCGCCCGAGAAGCTGAACAGGAACTGAGAGTTACCGTGGTTCCAGCCGCAGTAATCGCCGATCACCCAGACCGTCGGGTAGGTGCGCTCGGCCGTGGTCACGGTCATGCGGACGGTGACGGGGGCGGAGTAGAATTTTTCGAAGTCGGTGCCGATCGTGGCGCTGATGTAGAAATCCACGTCTGTAGGTTCGCCCGAGGGAACCCCCAGGCCGCCGTCTTCCACGGACAGCGCAAGGATGTTGTTGAGGCTTTCATAGGTCTGTTCCGACGAGGTGCCGTTCATACCCGTGAAGAGCACCAGTTTCGCACCGTCGTTGTACGAGGCTTCGATCGAGTAGTTGATCTGGGTGCGGACGCCGAAGTCGGCGGCGTCCCAGGTGAAGGTCTGCGTCGAGCCCATGTTGTCGGGCGTAATGACGATCTCCCGGGCAGCGCATGCAGCACGGGCGCCACGACCTTGTCGGGGTCGTAGGCCTTTACCTCGTCGAGCTTTTGGCAGGCGGAGAGGAGCCCCGTCGCAGCCGCCAGCATCATCGCATATCGTGTAATTTTCATAGTCGTACGATTTTTTAGGGTTGGTTATTTATCGGTTGCGTTTCCGTAGCCGGGATTCTGGTGCAGTTCGGGGTTGGAAGCGAGCTCCGACGAAGGGATGGCAAAGATTTTCATGTAATCATCGAACCCCTGTCCGGTGAAGGTGCCGCCCTTGTATGTCCAGAGGAACGACGGGGTGGTGAACTTGCCGTAGCGGATCAGGTCGGTGCGGCGGTGCCCCTCCCACATCAGCTCGCGGGCACGCTCCTCGAGTAGGTAGTCGGCCGTGACCGACGAGGGGGCCGATACCCCGGCACGGTTGGTCAGCTCCTGGAGTTTCGGCAGCGCGGTGTTGGCCTGTCCCAGGTTCATGCAGGCCTCGGCGTAGATCAGGTAGATCTCGCCCAGGCGGATCATCGGGAAGTCGATGTCGCTGTATGCCTTCGATGCAGCCGTGGCAAGGAATTCGTCGTTGGTCATGTCGTGGGGGGATATTGTTGAACTTGAGGCAAGTCCACCCGTTGAGGAAGACATAGAGCGCATCGTTCATCGACTCCTGGCGGCCTTTGATGTAGAACATTCCGCCGCGTTTGTCACTGACCGTATATTCGCCCGTGGTGTAGTCCGCGTTGCGGGCGTTGAAATATTTCTGCACGTATTCGTAGGGTACGCGGATGCCGGCCCAGCCGTTGTTCACGCCGTTGATCTTCTGTTCGGCCGTCACGTCGGTGGCGGCGATGGCTGCCAGCGTCAGGTACGACGTGCCGCCGTAGGACTGCGTCTGCTCGGCGTCGTATGCCACGCCGAAGATGATCTCCTTCAGGGCGTCGGCGTTCTCGCCGTTGTCGCCGCGGAAGAGGTCGGAATACTCCGGGCAGAGCGAGTAGCCCATGCCGAAGATCGCTTCGCAGGCGGATTTGGCCTCCGTCCACATCGGGGTGCCGGCATAAACCTCGGCATTGAGGTACATGCGGGCCAGCAGGCCGTTGACCGCACCCTTGTCGGCACGCGGGTAGTTCGAGCGTGCGGCAGGCATCGCGCTTTCGTCCGAAGCCAGGTCGGTCAGCTCCGAGATGCAGTAGTCAAAGACATCCTTGCGCGAGGCCTGTTTGGGGTTCACACCGCCGCCGAAGGGCGAGGTCTCGGTCGTGAACGGCACGTCGCCGAACACGTCGAGGGCGATCCAGTAGAAATAGGCGCGCAGGAAACGGGCCTCGGCGCGGAAGCTCTGGATCCTGGCGGCCAGTTCGCTGCTCACGCCGCGGTCGGAGAGTTTGTCCGAGGCGGTCTGGCGCAGGTACTCGTTCACGTAGGCGATGCCCTGCAACGTACGTACGTAGACGGCGTAGGTCGCGTCGTTGTCGGCGTCGGACCACGTGTCGGTATTCATGGCGCGTACCCAGGCGTCGTTCTCCCAGGCGCATTTGCAGGCGTCGGCCGTAACCTCCTGGATCGTCCAGAATGCGCGGATGAGCTCCGAGGCGCCGCCGTCGCTGACCTGCAGGTCGGTGGTGTCGTTCGAGACGAAATTGAAATAGAGTTTGGTGAGCCCGGCCAGGTAGCCGTTCTCGTCTTTCCCGTAGACGGTCTCCGAGGTCGAGTCGGACGGGTTGAGGGGCAGGGTGTCGAGATCCCCGATGCACGAAGTGAGCAGCATCGTTGCGCCTGCCGCCGCCAAGGCGAAATGTTTTATGTCGATTTTCATGGTTCGTTCGTTTTTAGAAGTTTACATTCAGACGCAGCGAATAGGTGCGCGGGCGCGGCCAGATCGAGCCGTCGATGCCGTTGACACCCGGTATTTCGGGGTCTACGCCGCTGTAATCGGTGATGACGAATACGTTCTGCACGCCGAAGGCGACGCGCATCGAACCCTTCCAGTTGCCGATCTTGTTGAACGTGTAGCCGAGGTTGATGTCGTCCATGCGGAAGAACGAGGCGTTTTCGAGGAACATGTCCGAATACCACTGCTCGCCGCTGTTGGCCTTCGTAAAGCCGGTCTTCTTGACCAGCCGTGCGAAGTTGGGCAGGTTGCCGGCGTTGATGTCGATGTTGGACGTCGAGTTGGCCGAGGCGAAGTCGTTGAAGACCCAGTTGCCCGCCGAACCGTGGCCGTTGAAGCCGAAGTCCCAGTTCTTGTAGCTCAGCTTGAGGCTGATGCCGTAGAAGAAGTCGGGGTTGGGGCTCTTGTCGGTCACGTAACGGTCGGCCTGTGTGATCTTGCCGTCCTTGTCACGGTCGACCAGCGCGTTCTGGATCGGCTTGCCGTCCTGGTCGTAAACCTGCTGGAAACAGTAGAAAGTGTAGGGCGCATAGCCTACCTTGTGGATCTGGAGCAGGTTACCCGTGCCCTTGGTGATGCTGCTCACCTGGATGTTGTAGTCGGGGTCGTCGGTGTTGTTGAGCTTGGTGAACTCGGTGTGTTGGAACGTGCCGTTGAAGCCGACCGTGAGGTTCCAGTCCTTGGTCTGCACGGGGATGAAATTCAGGTTGAACTCCACGCCCTTGTTCTCCATCGAGCCGATGTTGGTGAGCACCGTGTTGCCGAAGTTCGAGCCCATGGGGGTGATGACGCTGTTCAGAAGGTCGTCCGTCTGGCGCAGGTACCAGTCGACGCTACCGTTGATGCGGCCGCCGAGGAACCCGAAGTCGAGTCCGACGTTGTAGGTCGTCGTGGTCTCCCATTTGATGTTGGGGTCGTAGGCGCCCGGCGTGAGGTAGAACATGTGGCCGGCGCTGCCCATGTAGTAGGTCTTGTAGACGTCGGTCGACATGTAGTAACGCGCCAGGTAGGGGTAGTTGGAACCGATCTCCTGCTGGCCGGTCTGTCCGACGCCGACGCGCAGCTTGAGGGCCGAGACGGCACGCGAATCCTTCAGGAAATTCTCCTCGGCGATGTTCCACGCAAAGGCGCCCGAAGGGAAGAGGCCCCAGCGGGTATCCTTCGAGAAACGCGATGAGGCGTCGTCACGCAGCGTGAAGGTGAAGAGGTATTTCGAGGCGATCGAATAGTTCAGGCGTCCGTAGAACGAGAGCAGATAATTCTCCTGGCGGTTGAACGGGTAGCGCGAATCCTCGCCCTTCTGCTCGTGCGTCTCGTTGAAATAGGATACCGAGTGGTCGGAGCTGTAGAAATGCTGCCACGAATAACCGGCCATCACGTCGAGGTGGTGGATGCCCCACTCCTTATTGAAGTTGGCGTAGAATTCGAGCAGCTGGTTGCGGCGGAAGTTCGTCGTCCACGAATACTGTCCCCAGCCGCGGGCCTCGGTGTCGGTGTATGCCTGGAACGAGCCGGGGTTCACGCCGTCGTAGGTCTTGGCGCTCGATACGTCGAGGCCGAGGTTGAGGTTGAAGCGCAGCGCCTCGAAGCCGTGAACCTTATAGTCGATCTGGGCGTTGCCGATGAAACGCTTGGCACGCGCCGTATTGTCGCGGTCGTAGAGCTGCGAGAGCGGGCCTGCGCCCAGCAGGGTGTTGGGCGTGAAGTCCTCGCCGCGGCCCGATCCGTAGTTCCAGTATCCGTTGGTGGTCGTGTAGTCGACCGAACCGTCGTCGTTGCGGAAATAGGGGTCGATCGTGGGGTTGAAGAAGGCCGCCGAACCCACCACGCCGCCCGAGGCGTAGCGCTGCGACGTGACGACGCCCTTGGCGTTGAGGTTGACCGTGAGGTGCTTGTCGAAGAAGTTGGGCGAGAGGCTCAGGTCGAGCGTCCCGCGTTCGTATTTCGACGTTTCGAGCGTCCCCTGCTGGTTGGTGTAGCCCACCGATGCGCGGTAGGGCATCCTATCGTTGATGTTGCCGATCAGGCTGACGTTGTGGTCATGCGAAATGGCGGTGCGGAAGACCAGATCCTGCCAGTTGGTGTTCTTGTCGCCGAGCATCGACTGTACCTTGTCGCCCGTGGTCGTACCTGCGGGATACACCTGGTCGATGTAGGTGCGGAACTCGCCGGGGGACATCACGGGCAGCTCGTCGGAGTTGGTCTGGACGCTCACGCTGCCGCTGTACGATACGCGGGGCGTGTTGCCGCGCCCCTTCTTGGTGGTGACGAGGATGACGCCGTTCGAAGCACGCGAACCGTAGATGGCCGCCGCCGAAGCGTCCTTGAGCACGGTGAAGGATTCGATGTCGTTGGGGTTGATCGTCTCCAGCGGGTTGGCCATACCCCCTTGCCGCCGTCGACTGCGATGGGCACCCCGTCGATCACGATCAGCGGGTCGTTCGAGGCGTTGAGCGAAGCCGCACCGCGCACGCGGATGGTGGCGCTCGATCCGGGGCCTCCGTCGCCGGGGATGATGTGTACGCCCGGAACCTTGCCCTTGAGCATGTCCTGCGTGGAGACCACGGCTCCGCGGTTGAACTCTTCGGCCTTGATTGCCACGACCGAACCGGTCATGTCGTTCTTCTTGACCGAACCGTAGCCGATCACCACCACGTCGTCGATGCCCATGGCATCCTCTTCGAGCGTGAGGTGTGCCAGCAGCGACGAACTGGCCACCAGGCTGACGGTCTTGTAACCGACATAGCTGACTTCGATGACCGATTCGGGGCCGGCGGCGCGGATGGCATAGTCGCCGTCGATGCCCGTCGAGACGCCGTTGGTCGTGCCCTTTTCGACGACGGTAGCGCCCAGGATCGGCATTCCGGACTTGTCGACAACTACGCCTTTAACCTCATAACCAGCGTTTTGCGCCAGCGTGAGGGGGGGGGTAAATTGACATATGAGCAAGATACCCGCACACATAGTTAAAAATCGTTTCATAAGAATTTTGGTTAGTTTATAAGTTGATTTTATGGATTGTAGGTCATTGGGCCTTGTGTTCTTTGACCAGGAAGACCGACACGGCGGCCAGCAGCATGAAGACCCCGGCGAGCGCCAGCATGTCGGCCGCGTCGGAGGCGAAGCAGTACTTGACGATGGCACCGCCGGTCAGTCCGATGACGATCTGGGGGACGGTGATCGTGAAATTGAAGATACCCATGTATACGCCCATGCGGCGTGGCTCGACTGCGCGCGACAGGATGGCGTAGGGCATGGCGAGGATGCCCGCCCAGGCGATGCCGATCCCCACCATCGGGAGCATCAGCGCGTACTGGTCGTGCAGCAGGCACAACCCCGCGAAGCCCAGCGCCCCGGCGAGCAGGCAGGCCGCGTAGACGGGTTTGTTGCCGTAGCGCGCGGCGACGCGCCCGAGGAACAGGGCGGCGATGCAGGCGGGGATGGGGTAGGTGCCGTTGAGCACGCCGACCCATGTCTGCGTGGCGCCGGCCGAGAGCACTTCGCCCGTGGCATGGTCGGTGACTACACCCGTGATGGCGGGTTTGAGGTAAGTCCACATCAGGAAGAGCGCCGCCCACGAGAAGAACTGCGTGACGCCCAGCCGCACCATCACGCCGGGGACGTTGCGCATGAGGCCGACGAAGCTCACCGGTTTGGCGTCCTCCTCGGAGAGGTTGTTGTAGCGGGCGAACTCCCCGGGCGGATATTCCCGTGTCTTGAACGAGGTGACGAGCACCGTGAGCAGCAGGATCGCGCCCCCGGCATAGTAGGAGTAGGCGATGTGCGGCGAAACATGCCCCGGAGCGGCCTCGTCCGACACGCCGAGCCATGTCATGACGAGCGGCAGGATAGCGCCGACGACCGCACCGAGGTTTATCAGGAAGGTTTGTACCACGTAGCCCTGTGTCTTCTGCGAATCGTCGAGCATGTCGGCCACCAGCGCCCGGAAGGGCTGCATCGTGACGTTGAACGACAAATCCATGAACAGCAGGATGAAAGCCCCCATGGCGAGCGGGGCGAAGGCGAGCAGTTTGGGGCAGTTGGGCATGAGCACCAGCGCCAGCGCCGAGATCAGCGACCCGCCCAGGATGTAGGGGATGCGGCGGCCCCAGCGCGTCCAGGTGCCGTCGGAAAAAAGCCCCACGATGGGCTGGACGATCATGCCGGCCAGCGGTGCCGCCAGCCAGAAGTAGCTCAGGTGGCTGACATCTGCCCCCAGCGATTCGAAGATGCTCGACGTGTTGGAATTCTGGAGCGAATATCCGATCTGCACGCCGAGGAAGCCGAAGCTGAGGTTCCAAATCTGCCAAAATGAGAGTTTAGGCTTGGTCATTTCGGTTTTTCGGTTGGTTTTCAGGTTATACAAATTTTAATAAAAAAATCCGGACGGCGAACCGCAGGGCGACGAACGGAAGGTTCAGCCGGATGAACGGGCGGATTTTTGCGACGAACGGTAGCCCGCGGGGGACGATTTGGAATTTCCGCGGAAAAACACTACCTTTATTCATAAATAAACAAAACCCGTATATACTTTAATACAGCCTCAGTCAGCCTATATGCGATCGCTCAAAGTGTCCGGAATCATCCACCTGTTCGCCGTGCTCCATGCCGTGGTCGCCCTTTCATGCCATCTGGCGGGGATCAACGACGAGTTGGTGCTGACGCTGCTGACGATCGTGCTGATCGTGCTGATCTGCCTCAAACGCGGCCTGAACGTGGAGTTCACCGCTGCCAGCGTGATCGTCGTCAACGTGATCGGCTACCTGCTGGGTACGGGCGGTGCGCAGTTGATCGAGCTGTTATTGCACGCCCCGCCCGTGGTGCATGCCGTCTCGACCTTCATCACCACCGAGATCCTGGGCTGGAGCATCGTGTGGTTCACCAAGTTGTTCCGCCGCGGCGACGACACGGCGAGCCGCTCCTCGGCCTGGACGCCCCGCATCGGGTTGCTGCTGCTGGCCGTGGGGGTGATTTTCGTGCTGAGGCTGGCCTATGTCGAGCTTTTCGCCTCGCCCTCCTTTTCCACAGACCGCCTCTACCACATGGCCGACATGCTGGCTTCCAATTCCGCGGCACTGATTATCCTGCTGTGCGTCAATATCATCTATGTCCGGCATACGCGCAGGCGTGAAACCCGGCACGGTCTGATCGCCGAAATCGCGGCGTTCCTCCTGTTCGTGCTGCTCACGTCGGCCTGCGTGGCGCTCATTACGGGGCTGCACCTGCCGTTCGCCTTCGACCGCTCGTTCACCGCACGGGAGTTCCTGCAACTGTGGATCGTCACCCTGCTGGTCGAGGTGACCCTCTATTCGGTCGTATTTATGGTCGATTACGCCCTAGTCGCGCGTGCCGTGCTGCGTGCCGAGCGCGGCAAGGCGCACCAGGCGCAGTTCCGTTACATGAAACTCAAACAGCAGGTCAACCCCATTTCCTGTTCAACTCGCTCAATATCCTCGACTGCCTGGTCTGCGAGCAGCGCACGGAGCAGGCCAGCGCCTACATCCATAAACTGGCGGGCATCTACCGTTACATGCTCCAGAACGAGGAGGAGACACTCGTGCGCCTGCGCGAGGAGATGGCCTTCGTGGGGATGTACGTCGACCTGTTACAGGTGCGTTTCCCCGAAGGGTTCCGCGTGGAGACCGACATTTCGGACGAGGCCATGAACCGCCATGTCCTGCCCTGCTCGGTGCAGCTGCTGATCGAAAACGCCATCAAGCATAACTCGGTGGGGGCCGACCGGCCGCTGGTGATCCGCATCGTCGCCGTGGCCGAGGCCGTGACGGTGTCGAACAACCTTCAGCTGAAGGTATCCGGCACTACCTCGACCCGTGTGGGGCTGAACTACATCCGCCAGCAATACCTCGACCTGTCGGGCATCCCGATCGGGATACGCCGTACCGATACCGAATATTGTGTCACCTTACCGTTGCTGTAATATGAACGTACTGATCGTAGAAGACGAAATGATGGCCCAGGCAAACCTGGCGCGAGCGCTGACCCAGCATTTTCCCGACGTACGGATCGTCGGGACGACCGGCTCGGTCAGGGAAACGGTGCTCTGGCTGCGCACGCCGGGGAACAGTGCCGATGTGATTTTCATGGACGTGGAGCTCTCCGACGGGGATTGCTTCGAGATATTCCGCCAGGCGGACGTAACGGCGCGGGTCATCATGACCACCGCATATGACAATTACGCCGTGCGGGCGTTCGAGGTCAACAGCATCGACTATCTGCTCAAACCGATCGACCCCGCAGCGCTGCGGCGTGCCGTGGAGCGTTGCCGGGTGCGGAGCGGGGGCATCGACCCCGACGTATTGCTGAACGCGATCCGCGGCCCGCGCGAATACAAACAGCGTTATGTCGTGCGTTTCAACGACCGGATCGTTCCGGTACAAACCACCGACATCGCCTATTTCTACTCGGAAGAGAAAAACACCTACCTTGTCACGAGCGACAACAACCGCTACATCATGGATCAGTCGCTCGACGTCCTTTCGGACGAACTGGATCCCGGGCGGTTTTTCCGCATATCGCGCAGTTGCATCATCGCCATGCCGGCGATCGTCAGCATCGTGAAATATCTGGGCAACCGGCTGAAGATCACGGCACGTCCGCGTCCTGAGTTCGAGATGGTGGTGAGCCGGTCGCGGGTCGACGACTTCCTGAAGTGGTTGGAGGGGAATGGCTGAGCCTTGGTCGCGGCTGCATGATAAAAAGGGGTACCCATCGGAGTACCCCTTTTTTTGTAGCCGGGAGCGGCGGTGCCGCAGTCTGCCCGTCAGCGGCGCCCGCTGCAGGCGATCATGTCGTGCAGCGATTCGTTGAAGGTCTCCTTGCGGAGCAACTCCTCGAGCGGGAGGTGCATCCGGTAGCGCCAGTGGTAGCGGGGGATGGACGGGACGTTGATGCGTTCCTTGGCCGGGTCGGGGTAGCGCAGCTCCCCGTCGGTCGAAAGCCAGTCCTGTAACGGCAGGATGGTGAGCATCGCCGGGGAATTGAGGTGCATGTCGAGGATGCGCCGGCATATCCACGGCTCGCAGAAATAGGGGACGTCGCCCCCGATGCCGAGAGCTTCGTGGTAGAAGCGCGCCGTGAGTTCGCGGTCTTCCTCCCACCAGGCCCGCAGCGGGTTCATGTCGTGCGTCGAAGTGGTGCAGACCGAGAAATAGGGGTAGTGCGCCGGGTCGGCGAAGAGTTCCCCCGGCGTCTTGGGCATGCGCTGGATTTCGAGCGAGAGGATTTGCAGTTCGTGCATCGTCTCGGGGACGCTGTCGGGAATCATGCCCAGGTCTTCGCCGCAGGTCAGCATCTCGGTCGCCGAGAGGAGTACCGGGAGCTTGCGCAGGGCGGATTCCTGCCAGAAACGGTTGTGCCGGTGGTAGAAGAAGTCGGTATAGAGCCGGTCGAAAGCTGCACGGCGCTCTCCGTCGAGCCGGCGGTAGGCGTGCGTCGAGTGGGGGGCGATGCGGGGGTGGAAATAGCCCTTGCGGCGCGGGTCTTCGATGAAGAGCACGTCGTCGAGCAATGCCATGAGCCCTTCCCGCAGCCGGGTCTGGCGTTCGTCGTCGCCCGGGAAGCGGGCTGCGACCTTGCGCTGGGTGGCATAGGCGGGCAGTAACCGCCCCTCCTTCATGCAGGTGGCGCGAACTTCGCCGGCCAGGTCGCCGAACAGTTCCCCGAGCGTGTGCTCGTCGGGCGCCGGGGTGGTGTAGCGTCCGCCCTGCGTGTCGAAGCCCATGCCGCGCAGTTCATCTGCGGAATAGGGCAGGGCGGGGTTGAAATAGCCCAGCAACCCGTGTACGGCATGCGTGGGAATCTCCCAGATGCGGAAGAACCCGAGGATGTGGTCGATGCGGAAGGCGTCGAAGTATTCGGCCATCTTGGCCATGCGTGCCCGCCACCAGGCGTAGCCGTCGCGTGCCATACGTTCCCAGTTGTAAGTCGGGAATCCCCACTTCTGGCCGACGGCCGAGAATGCGTCGGGCGGGGCCCCGGCCTGCGAGTCCATGTGGAACAGGTGCGGGTAGAGCCATGCGTCGACGCTCGTGCGGCTGATGCCGATGGGCAGGTCGCCCTTGAGGACGATGCCGTGGTCGCGGGCGTAGGCGCAGACCTCGGACAGTTGCGTATGCAGGTGGTATTGGACATAGCAGTGGAATGCGATGTCGCGGCTGTGGCTGCGGCAATAGGCGTCGACGGCTTTGCGGTCATAGCGGGCGAAGCCGCCCCAGCGGGTGAAGTCGGGCGTGCCCGTTTCGTCGCGCAGCGTGCAGAAGGCAGCATAGGGGATGAGCCAGTGTCTGTTGGCGGCGATGAAGGCCTTGTAGTCGCGGCGTGCCGCGGTGCGGGCGCCGTGGCGTTCGAACGCCCGGCGGAGCAGCCGCAGTTTGTGCCGGTTGACCCGTTCGTAGTCTATTTCGGGGAGTGCGTTCAGTTCGTTGCGCAGGGTGCGGTACTCGTCGTCCTCCACGACGCCCGCGGCCGGCAGCCGGATGAACTGCGGGTGCAGGGCGAAGGTCGAATTGGCGTTGTAGGGGTAGGAGTCTTCCCAGGTGCCGGTCATGGTGGTGTCGTTGATTGGCAGTACCTGGATGACGCGCTGCCCGGTGGCGGCCGCCCAGTCGATGAGCCGTTTCAGGTCGTAGAACTCGCCGACGCCGAAATCCTCTTCCGTACGGAGCGAGAAGACCGGGATCGCCGTCCCGGCGCCCCGCCACCTGCGCTTGGGGAAACGCGGGGATGCCGCGGCGTCGAGGGCGTGTTCGCCAGCGCCGGGCAACTCGCCCCAGGTGCGGTTGGCACCCTCCTCCCACAGGATGGGGGTGAGGGTCTTGCGGTCGGCGATCAGGAATTTGTATTCGAACCGGTGCGCAGTATGCAGCGTGAGTTCCCATTCCGGGAAGCGGCTGTCGTCCATCGGGACGATCCGTTTCCAGTCGCCCAGCTCACGGCCGCTGCCGGCGACGGCGAGCGTTTCGTCCGGCCGTAGGGTGGGCAGCACGACGCGCAGCGTGATGTTGCCTGTAGCCTTCTTCGGACTGCCGGTTTTCCCGCGGCCGAAGATGCCCCGGGTGAATGCCGAGGAGTAGAACGGCGTGTCGGAGGGCATCTCCTGCCAGCGGTCGCGAATGCGCAGCGTGCGCACCCCCTCCCGGGCGGGGATCCGCAGCGTGTGCGGCCGCCATTCGCTGCGGATGCACGCGCCGTCGCGTTCGATTTCATAGCGGTATTCGGTATCTTCACTCTGGGTATAGCGTTCGATGGCGCCTGTCCAGACGCCGCCGTCGGCGTATTGCAGCGCAATGCGCCGTTTGCCGATCCGCATGACGAGCTGTTCGCCCCAGCGGGTACGGTATTCGATGCTGATCAGGAGTTTCATGGTTCGGTATGTCGTTTGGTTCGGAATCGGTTTATACAAAATTAAAAAATAATCCGGTTTTGTCTCTCCGGCAGGGAAAATCAGAGCCCCCGGATGAATTGCGTAACGACGGCCACGAGGTCGGGGTCGATCGGCAGCGTGCTGTCGCCGTAGGCTCCCGTCTGGTCGATGCGCATGCGTCCCGTGCATTTTTTGAGCGGGTGGGTCATCCCTGCGATGATTGCCTTCCGGGCCCGGGGCTGTGCCTTCGCCAGTGCCTCGGTATTACCGGGCGGCACCTGCAGGTCGTTGTCCCCGCCCACGACGAGTATCGGAACCCGCACCTTGCGGATCTCCTCGCGCGGGTCGTAGCGCAGGCTGGAGATCCAGAACGTCTGTACCGAAGGGTGGAACAGCGCTTCGAGCTGCGGCGGGCAGGATTCGACCCGTTCGCCCCGTTTGAGGGCGGCGGTGATCGCGTTGGCCTGCAAGAGCAGATTCATGTTGTCGGGCAGGAGTTGTGAGGCCAATTGCAGCTGGAGTATCTCGTCGAGCGGGTAGCCGGCGCCGGCCACCGAGATGACGGCAGCGACCTTCGGGGTCTGTTGCGCCGCGCAGAAGGCGATCAGCGCCCCTTCGCTGTGGCCGATCAGTACGACGCGGCGGAAACCCTCGCCGGCGAGGTAGTCGGCCCATGCCGCGGCGTCGCCGATGAAATCCCCCAGTACGGCGTCGGCCATTTTTTCCGGTTCCGTGAACCGGCTCGCACCGATGCCGCGTTTGTCGTAGCGCAGCGAGGCGATGCCTGCCTTTTCGAGCGCCTGCGCCAGGTAAAGATAATTGTTGACGCTCCCGTTACGCGGGATGGGGCCCGAACCGGCGATGATGACAGCCACGGTTTCCGCACCTGCATCGGGGGTGAGCAGCGTGCCGTAAAGCGTTCCGAAATCGCGTTCGAGCGAGACGTTCCTTTCGCCGGCGGCGGTATGCGCGAAGGCCAGCAGGAGGATGGCTGTCAGCAGGTGTTTCATGGCTTATGGGTTTCAGGTTGTTCTCAGTCGGTGTTTTTTTGCCTGTGCGGCGTGCCCTTCCGGTTCGTTTACCGGCGTTTTGTTCCTGCGTATCGTGCCTGTACCGGGTTGGTGCCCGGCGGGTCGTGGCGGCGGGGCTACAGCTCCCCGACCGCTTTTTCCAGTCCGATGCCGCGCGAACCCTTGATCAGCACCAGCGCGTTGTCCACGGGGTGTGTGCGGAGCGCCGCGATGAGGTGTTCCCGATCGGCGAAGAGCGTGATCCGGGCGGGTTGCGGCTCCATGTCGGCACGGGCCTTGGCGAATTCCTGTCCGACGAGCATCACCTCCGTCTGCGGAGCCTGTGCTGCGAGGCGGATGACAGCGGCGTGCTCCTCCGCCGACCAGGCGCCCAGTTCGAGCATGTCGCCCAGGATCAGCAGGCGGCGGGTGCGTGTGCCGGGCGGCTCGGCAAGGAAATTCGCGACCGATGCCCGCATGCTCGACGGGTTGGCGTTGTAGCAATCCACGATGAGCGTGTTGCGCCCCGTCTCGGTGCGCTGCGAGCGGTTGTTGTCGGGAACATAGCTGCCGACGGCATGGCGGATGCGCTCGTCGGCGACGTCGAAATAACGTCCGACGGCCACGGCCGCCGCGATGTTGAACCGGTTGTAATGCCCTTCGAGGTGGTTTTCGAGGTCCTCGGCCAGCGTGATGCTGTAATACTCCGCGGCCAGCCCGTCGCGTTCGGCGGCCATGTTCGTCAGCATCTCGTCCTCGCGGGGTACGAAGGCGCGGCCGCCGTTCGCGGCCAGGTAGTCGAACAGCTCGCCCTTGCCGCGGCGAACCCCTTCGGGCCCGCCGAATCCTTCGAGGTGGGCCCGGCCGATGTTGGTCAGCACGCCGTAGTCGGGTTCGGCGATTGCGGCCAGCCGGGCGATCTCGCCGCAGGCGCTCGCTCCCATTTCGACCACGCCGAACTGCGTGTCGCGGGTCATGGCGAGCAGCGTGAGCGGCACGCCGATGTGGTTGTTGAGGTTACCGCGCGTGGCGTAGACCTCGAAGCGTTCGGCCAGCACGCGGCTCACCAGTTCCTTGGTCGTGGTCTTGCCGTTGCTGCCCGATATGGCGAGTATCGGGATCGCCAGCCGGCGGCGGTGTTCGCGTGCCAGCTCCTGCAACGCCCCGAGCGTGTCGCCGACCAGCACCATACGCTCGTCGGTGACGGCTGCCGGGTCGTCCACGACGGCATAGGCCGCGCCTTTGTCCAGCGCCTCCGCCGCGAAGCGGTTGCCGTCGAACGTCGCGCCGCGCAGGGCGAAAAAGATGGAATCAGCCCCGATGTTGCGCGTGTCTGTGGAGATGTGCGGGTGTTCCCGGAAAATATCGTATAGTTCGGACATATCAGTTCGCGTGTTTGGGTGTCCCCGAGGGCATGGGGTAGGGCCCCGGCTCTGCGGGCTGCCCGAAGCGGGGGTTGCCCGCGGCGTCGAAGTCGAAGCGTTGCAGGCGCACGTCGCGCCCCCAGTTGTGTACCGTATCTTTTTTCGAGTGGTAATAGATCCAGTATTCGTTCCCGTCAGGCGAGGTGGTGAAACTGGCGTGGCCGACGCCGTGTATGCGGTCGTTGCCGGTGAAGATGGGGCCGCTCTTGATCCATGATGCGGGATTCAGCGGATCGCTGTCGGGGGTGCGCAGGCGCAGTTGCCCGAGCTTGTAGTGGCGCGACCACGAGCCGCGCGTGGAGTAGACGATGAAGAGGTCGTCGCCGTGCCGCAATGCTGACGGGCCTTCCTGCAGGGCGATGTGGTCGCCCTGTTCCCACGGCTGGTCGGGTCGTGAGAGCAGGATGCGCGGCCCGATCCGGGTCGGCGATTCCATGCGGGCGATGTAGAGCAGCTGGTCGGTGGCGTCGGTATCGCGCTGGCGCTCCCAGCCGGACCATACGGCATAGAGCTCTCCCCGGTGTTCGAAGATCGTCATGTCGATGGCCCAGATGTTGTCCGTCTTGCCGTCGGGGTTGTCGCCCGTATAGAGCATGCCGCGGTCGCGGTAGTCGCCCAGCGGCGTGTCACACTCCAGCACGCCTGTGCGCTGCCCCGTGAAGGGGCTGCCGGGGACGGGTGCCGCGGCGTAGTAGATGTACCATTTGCCGCGGAGGCGGTGCAGCTCGGGTGCCCAGATGTTGAAGCTGTTCCACGCCCCGCTGTCGGCGGGCTGCCAGACAACACGCTCGCGTTCGAAACGCGTCATGTCGTCCGATTCGGTCACGGCGATGCCGCGTCCTGATTTGAAGCAGGTGTAATAGCGCCCGTCGTATTTGGTGATCCACGGGTCGGCGCCGTCGCGCAGCGGGTTGGTGAAGGTGGCCTGCGGCGCGGAGCACGAGAGCATCCCCGCCACTAAAAAAAAGCCCGCAGCGAATCGTCGCAGCAAGGCTGTGGTATGGAACGGCATGCGTTTCATAGGTGTCAGATATGTTTGTCCCCGTTATGGAACTTTACTTCGTCGATGAATTTCTTGATGTTCTGTTCTTCGGCGCGGGGGCATATCATCAATACGTCGTCGGTGTCCACGACGATGTATTCCTTCAGGCCGCTGATGACCGCTACCTTGCCCTTGGGCAGCGAGACGATGCTGCTGCGCGTGTCGTAGACATAGCACCCCTCTTCGGGGACGGCGTTGGCGTAGCGGTCCTTGCGCGAATGCTGGTAGACCGAGCCCCATGTGCCTACGTCGCTCCACCCGAAGTCGCCGCAGCGGACATAGACGTTGTCGGCCTTTTCCATGATGCCGTAGTCGATCGAGATGGCGCGGCACTCCGAGAAGACGATTTCGACGGTGGTCTTCTCGGCATCGGTGCCCAGCGCCTTCATCATGCCGCTGAACATGGCATGGTGCTCGGGCAGGTATTTGCGGAAGGCTTCGACGATGGCCTGCACCTTCCAGATGAAGATCCCCGAATTCCAGTAGAACTCGCCGGTCTGGAGGAAGGTCTGCGCCAGCTCGAGGTCGGGTTTTTCGGTGAAGCACTTGACCTTGCTGATGGCGTGGTCGTCCGAAACCTGGATGTAGCCGTAACCCGTATCGGGCCGCGTGGGTTTGATGCCCACGGTCAGCAGGGCGTCGTGCTTGTCGGCGAATTCGAGGCACTCGCCGATGATCGTGCGGAAATCGTCCTCGTTGAGGATCAGGTGATCCGACGGCGTGACGATCATTTCGGCGTCGGGGTTCTCCCTGAGCAGCGTGTAGGCCGCATAGGCGATGCAGGGGGCCGTATTGCGGCCGATCGGCTCGCAGAGCACCTGTTTCTCCCCGATTTCGGGGATGTGCTGCAATACCAGATCCTTGTATTTGTGGTTCGTCACGACGAGAAAGTTCTCGGCGGGGACGATTTTTGCAAAGCGTTCGTAAGTGTGGCGGATAAACGATTTTCCCGTTCCCAGTATGTCGAGGAACTGTTTGGGCATCGACTGCCTGCTCTTGGGCCAGAAGCGCGAACCGATGCCGCCGGCCATGATGACACAATATTTATTGCTTGCCATAAGTTATAATATGGAATTAAGTGAGACAAAGATAAAAATATTTTGTAACTTTGCCGCCTATTGCAGGAATAATATTTTTGTACTCCCGATGAAGATAAGACTGTTCACCATACCCAACCTGCTGACCCTTGCGAGCCTGCTTTGCGGCTCGTTCGCGGTGGTTTCGGCACTGGTTTACGGCGATCTGGCGCTGGCTTTCTGGCTCACGATCGCCGCCGGTGTTTTCGACTATTCCGACGGTTTCGTGGCCCGGCTGCTCAAATGCCCTTCCGCCATCGGCGTACAACTGGACTCGTTGTCCGACATGGTCTCGTTCGGCTTCGCCCCGTCGGCCGTGCTTTTCGTCTTGTGGAACAATTCCCTGCCTGCGGATGCCGAGGCATGGCTGCGCTACGGCGGCAGTGCACTTTGTTTCGCGGTGGCGGCCTTCTCGGCGCTGCGGCTGGCGAAATTCAATATCGACGAGACGCAGCATACCGAGTTCTGCGGCCTTCCGACTCCTGCCAATGCGCTGTTTTTCGTTGCGCTGGGCTGGATGGACGCCAAGACGGGTTTCAACCAAGGGGGCTGGGTGCTGCTGATGGTGCCGGCCATGTCGTGGCTGCTTATTTCGCCTGTTCGGATGTTCGCCTTCAAGTTTCAGAGTTTTGCTTTTAAAGGCAACGAGATCCGTTATATCTTTATTGCCCTGGCTGTTGTTCTGTTGGTCGCCTTGGGTATCCCGGCTGTCCCCATTGTCATTCTGCTCTACATCGCCATATCGGCCGTGGGATGGGGTATGTCGCTAAAGAAGCCTGGCTCAGCGGCTTGCCCTGAGAAATAGTTGTATATTTAAAATTTTTTAATTATATTTGCCCCGGATTTACGTTCCATGTCGAGGTTGACGAATAGAATATTGCTGGCAGCTTTGCTCGGTCTGTTCCTTACAGCGCCCGGCATCGTACGTTCGCAGGGTTTCAACGCCAGGACGCTGCAGCGTGCCCAGCAGCGCGGGGAGACGGGGAACCTTTACGGTACGAACCCTTACGAGCAGACCGGCGAGGAGGGGAGAGGAGGGTCAGGACGGCCAGCCGCAGGATACGACCAAGAAGGAACGCCGGATCCGCAAGCCGCTCGAATCGTATTTTTTCAGCGATTCGATCCGCGCCCTGAACAATTTTCGCTGGAGCGTCAAGCGCGACTACAACCGCGTGGAGATAAGCCCGCTCGACACGACGCTCACCGACTGGCGCATCGACTACCCCTTCTTCCGCGAGGAGGTGGGCGACATCGCGCAGGGCGCGCTGGGCCAGTCTTCGCTGCCGCTCAACTACTTCCGGCGGCCCCAGAACTTCGACTTCGGTTTCGCGAGTCCCTACTATGCCTACACGTACGATATGGAGAACGTGCCCTTCTACAATACGAAGAAGCCGATCATCCGCATGACCTACCTCGAATCGGGACAGAAGCGTTTCCGCGAGGAGAATTTCGGCATCATGCATGCGCAGAACATCTCTCCGACGACGGGTTTCAACATCGACTACAAGGCGCGGGGCACGCGCGGCCAGTACATCTGGTCGCGGACCAAGAACCACAACCTTGCGGTGGCGGTCAACCACACGGGCAGGCGGTATTCGGTGCATGCGGCCTACTACAACAACCACATCGAGCAGCAGGAGAACGGCGGCGTGGTCGGCACGTGGGCCATTGCCGATACGACGTTCCAGATGCCGTCGGGCGTGCCGATGAAGCTGTCGGATGCCGAGGCCCAGAACACCTACCGCAACAACGCCTTCTTCGTCACGCAGTCCTATGCCCTGCCGTTGCAGCGCGTGACGGAGAACGACTTTTCGCTCGCCGACCTGTCAGCGGTATATATCGGCCATTCGTTCGAGTACAGCTCGTGGAGCAAGGTCTATTCGGACAAATATGCGCGGTATATCGACGAAAGGGCGCACCGGGACGAACAGGGCAATTTCGTGGCCGATACGCTGGACTACTACCAGAACTGGTATATCAACCCCGACCAGACGCGCGACTCGATTTACGAGCGGGTGATTTCGAACCGCTTCTTCGTGCAGGCGCAGCCCTGGGATCGTAACGGCGTGGTAGGCACGATTGATGCAGGCATCGGTATCGACATGCATACCTACTCGCAATTCGAACTGAAAGATTACCTGACGGGGAAGTACACGAAGGTCAACAAGACGAGTTACTTCTTTTACGGCTCCGTCAGCGGAAAGATAAAGAAATATGTCGACTGGGACGGAAACCTCCGTTTCTACCCGTCGGGATACAGAGGCGGAGACCTCTCGATCGGCGCGCACCTCGCGCTGACGGGCTATCTCCGCGGACACCCCCTGATTCTCGAAGGCCGGTTCACGATGGATCGGCGTTCGCCCAACTACTGGCAGGAGAATCTGTTCTCGAACCACTACGTGTGGTCCACTCCTTTGAATAAGGAGAATGAAACTCGGTTCGAGGTGAAGTTTTCAGTCCCCGATTATGCGTTTGAAGCGGGGGCATGGCAGGGCGTCGTCGGCAACAAGATCTTTTACGACAAGGAGAGCCAGATCGCCCAAAGCAGTGACAACGTAAGCCTCACGAGTGTGTACGCTCGCAAGGATTTCCGCCTCGGCGGACTTCATTTGGACAACAGGGTATTGTTGCAGTGGAGCACGGATCAAGAAGTTATACCCGTTCCGCTTTTGAGCGCCTTCCTGTCGTATTATTACGAATTCTGGGTCGTGCGCGACGTACTGCGCCTGCAGATCGGTCTGGACGGACGCTATAATACGCGTTATTATGCGCCCAGTTACAACCCTGCGCTGTCGGCCTATTACAACCAACGGGACGTCGAAGTAGGCAATTACCCCTACATGGACGCCTTCGTCATGGGAAAGTGGAAGAGAATGCGGATATTCCTCAAATATCAGCATGTGAACAAGGGACTGTTCGGAAACGGGGAGTATTTCTCCGCGGCGGGTTACCCGCTCAATCCGGGCATGTTTAAAATCGGTATCTCATGGGGATTCTATGATTGACGTATTGTTCTGCGCGGTATGAACTGCCCGCAAAACAACCTTTTATGTTAAAAAAGACAGTTTTAACGTTTGCGTTCTTAACAATTCTTACGACATTTTACGGCTTTAACGCCAAGTTCAGCACACCCGTGACGGACGACATGCTGCTGAACGACGATGCGGCCGATTTCGGCAATTCGCTGCTCGGTGAGGGCGACTATGTGATCTCGGCTTATGACAATGTCATTCGCAACATCAGCGAAAAAGAGGGCCACGACTGGCGCCTGATGAGCGCCATCGCCTACCACGAATCGCGTTTCACGCCCGACATCACCTCGCGCAGCGGGGCTCGCGGGCTGATGCAGATCATGCCCTCGGTGGCACGCCAGTTCGACGTCCCGACCGAGGAGGTCGCCAATCCCGAGACCAACATATGGTTGGCCAACAAGCTGATGTCGAAGATTATGAACACGCTCCGTTTCCCCGAGGGGACTCCCGAGAAGGATCGGATGAGCATCATCCTGGCCTCGTATAACAGCGGTATCGGCCATGTGAACGACGCCCGCCGTCTGGCCCGCCTGAACGGGGAGAATCCCAATTCGTGGGAGGTCGTGGCCCGTTACCTGACGCTCAAGGCGCAACCCGAATATTACGAGAACGAGGCGGTCAAGTGCGGACGTTTCACCGGCAGCCGGCAGACGCTGGCCTACGTGAACGACGTGATAGGACGCTATGACAAATACTGCCGGATTGCACGGAGATAATTCCGGCAGGGATTGAAAAGTCTGAATCTACAGCAAAAAGGCTGAACCCAGGGGTTCAGCCTTTTCTCTTTATATCTTCTGAGTTGCCGGCGGACTTGTCCGGCGCCGGGTCAATAGACCCACTGGAAATCGTCGACGTACATTACATTCGTCGTGCAGCCCACCATGTAATCGCCGTAGGCACTCGTGGAGCAGGAGATGATGATGCTGTACTTGCCGGTGGGGCGTCCCGCCGCAGGATCGTAGAAGTTGAGCGGCAGGGTGGCCTCTACCAGCTGGCCGCCTTCGGTCGACTTGTCGATGAACAGCGACCCGTAGGCGATGAGTTTCCCTTCTGCGGTCTGGGTGGTTTCCGCCGGATCCCAAATGCCCGTGGGGTCTTTGGTGCCCGAAGCGACCCGGTGCCGGGCGTTCCAGTCGATGATGGCGACGAAAATGCGGGCTTTGTCCGGGTCGCCTATGCCGACCGGGGCCCCGGAATGTTTGCTTGCGTCGATCGTGCCCAGTGTCGCGTGGTATTTCACCTTCATGCCCGAAGGGCGCGCCGTCCAGTTGTAGGGCTGTCCGAATTCTACTACGCCCGTCCACGGGCCGTCTTTGTAGAAGATGCCGGACATCAGGTTGCCGGCTGCGATGTTGACGAGGGGAGGGGCTGCCGCGGCCAGTTTCGCGCAATAGCTGCCGCCCATTCCGTTGAAAGTCCCCTGCCTACAGAGCTTATCCGCAAATGTGTTGTTACCGCTGGCCCAGAACTCCGCATTCGTATTTTCGCTCGTGAAGCACGACAAGCCCGGGTTTTCCATGTTCCCGTCGGGAATCGTGTCGCCCGCGGGTGCCGTGTATTCGGCGGTTTCGGTCTGCTGCCCGCCGACGAGAAGCCGGAATTCATACGTTTGCCCGGCGTAGACGCCCTTGGTCGTGACGAGGCGTTTTACGGGGATGCCCGCATCGTTGGTGAGGCTTGTCCATTCGGGTGCGATCGAGCTCGTAAAGATGCCGCTTTCGTCCTGTGCGCCCTTCTGCGTCGTCTGCCAGTCGGCGGTACCCTTCAGACGGTACTGGATTTCGGCGGTGGCGTAATCTTCGGGCGTAACCATCGTGGTTACGACGGCCGTGTTGTTCCAGAGGTCGATCTCGCGGACACCGATCTTCACGTTGGTGGGCTGGACATGGAGCATCCACCGCTCCGTGCGGCCGTGGCAGGTGACGTCGACCAGACGAACCGTTTCGAAGCCCGTGGCGGAAAGTTCCTCGGCCGTGGGCGAGTAGGCGGTGATGTCGGCAGGCCCCAGCTTGAGGCTGGTGACCGTGACGGCCTTCAGGTCGGTGCCTTCGGCGACATAGGCCGTGGCCGTACGCGCCTGCGTGTCGATCAGTGTCGATCCGATCTGCCCGGCGACGGTGAACGACCGGGCTATGGGCTGCTCGGCCACGATCGTCCACTCGTAGTCCTGGTAGAGCGAGAGCGTGACATAGAGCGGCGCCCGCAGGTCGAACTCCCCGCTCAGCGGCTGCGAAGTCCTGATCTGGCTGATGAATTTCTCTTTGTCGGTCATCATCGGGTTGGATGTGGCGACGTCGAATTCCGCCTTGTCGATGGTGACCTTGCGGATATCGGTCTTCTCGTCCAGCGTGAGCGTCACGGTACGGTTCACGAGGCTGATGCCGGCCACCGTGAACCCCTCGCCCTCGATGCTGCGGATGTTGAGCTCGATGGTGGGGTACGGTATGTCGTTCTCGATGCACGACGCTGCCAGCAGGAGCGCCGCCGCCGAAAAGAGTATGCGTAGGTATTTCATAGTTTACTGCTTTTTTCTTGTCCCACAAATGTATCGTCATACCGAAGTTGATGGCCGCGATATTGAGCCGGAAACGCATGTTCGAAGCCTTGCGCGAACCGATCTTGTTGCCGTCGGCATCCTTCTGGGTGATGCTCGTATACTGTATGCCGCCCAGCCCGAACGAAATCGTCGCACAGACGTTGGGGAAGATGTATACGGCAGCTCCCGGGTTGAACGCCAGCTTTACCTGCGTTTTGTCGTTGTAGGTGCGGTTGGGTGCGCCTCCTTCGTTATGATCCGGGTCGTATGCGAAAGCTCGAATGTCCCGTCGAGAGCGCCAGCTCGAACTCGGCGAAGAGCCCGAAGCGTCCTTTGGGGTCGAGCCCCGCATAAGAACGGTGGAAAATGCCGAATGAGTATTCGTCGCTCGAAAGATCGACGTAGGGGAGCTGCCCCGAGAGGTCGTTGCCCTCGCCCGCATCGAAATAGGTGTTGTCGAGCGTGCCGCCCATGTGGCTGTATCCGAAACGGATGCCGATACAGTTGTTATCGCGGTAGAAATAACCGACGAAGGGTTTTACCGTTGCGATCGTGGCATCCGCATCGATGTTGTCGAAGATGAGCATGAGGTCGGTGTCGTCGCTCGAAACCGTACCGTAGGAGGCCGTAAGACCCATCATCACTTCTCCCTTGTAGGCGAATTTGAGTTTGTTGATCTCGCGGTCGATGCGGCGGCGCGTGGGCAGGAAACGCTCCACCTGGGGGCGCTTGTGCTTTTCGGCCGGCATGGCTGCGGGCATCGTCGCCGGGGAGGCCGCCAGGGCACCGAGGGTACCCGCTGCGGCTGCGGTGTCCGTTTCTGCGGCGAGTCCCGAAGTTGTTTCCGCCGTGGCTTCGGTGCCCGTTCCGGGGGTGTCCGAAGTTTCCGGGGGCACGGTGTCCTCGTTGCCGGAGGGGGTTTCTTCGACTGCGGCCGTAGCGGCCCGCTGCACCGCGGGGAGGGCTTGTCCCGTCTCCGCTGCGGCGCCGAGCGTGATGAATACCGATAAAATGGAAAGTATGATTCGTTTCATGTGCGTGCCGTGTTTAGAGATAGAATGCCATGCCGAGCCCTATCGAGAAGATATTGACTTTGAAGTTCATCATGCTGGCGTCGCGCTTGCCGACCGTCACCTGGTTGTGTACCTGTTTGGTGTGGCTGTAACTGATGCCCATCACGCCGACGTTCACCTCCACGGCCATGTTGTTCGTGGCGAAGGCGATGATTCCGGGCGAGATACCCAGCGAGAGGGTGTAGCCCGTCTCGTAGGTGCCCTTCACCGGGGAGTCCTTGGCAAAGCGTGCCTGTGTGCCGCCGCCCGAGAGCTGCATCTCGTTGAAGAGCGCGAAACGCTTGTTGCGGCCCAGCGGGATGTACTGGCGCCAGATCATGGCCACCGAATAGCTCTGTTGCAGCGAATAGCAGTCGTTCAGCTCGAAGTTCAGGTCGGAATCCTCGCCGCCCAAGTTGAGGTCGGCCTTGTCCAGCTTGAGCAGCGAGCGCGAATAGATGAAACGGCCTCCGAGCGCCATGTTGTCGCGGAAGGCATAGGCGATCATCGGGCTGACCTTGAACGTGTAGCCCTTCGATTCGATGCCCTCGACGACCAGGAACCTGTACGTATCGTTCGAGTGGGTCGAGTAGGAGGCCGTTCCTCCGAAGATCCATTGCCCGCGCGGGACGAAGAGGTTGTGTTTGTCTGTAAGGCCGCGCTGGCGCCGCATTTCGTTGACGGTCTGAGGATGCTCCTCGTGCAGCATACAGCTCGTGCTGTCGGCCTGCGGGGCGAGGGACGCCGCGGCGTTCGTCTGTTGTGCACGGCTCTCCGGCGCCGTGCCTGCCAGGAGCAGGAGTGCCAGGAGCGTACTGGTGGTTATCTTGCGCATTGTCGTGCGTTTACGTTTAATCGTTAATATACCCATTCGAAATCGTCGACGTACATCACGTTGGTGGTGCAGGCATCCATGTAATCCCCGTATGCACTGGTGGAACAGGATACGACGATATTGTACTTCCCATCGGGAGCGGCGGCCGTGTCCTGGTAATAGTTTATCGGCAATATAACTTCTACCATTTCATCGCCCTGGGTCGTTTCTTCGATGAATTTGGAGGCATACCCGATGATGGGGCCGTTGGCCGCTTCGGTTTGTGTCTCCGGATCCCAGGTGCCCGTCGGGGCTTTTGTCCCGGCAAATACTTTCTGTTGGGCCGTCCAGTCCACGATGCAGACGAATATCCGGGCCTTGTCCATTTCGCCGACGGGAATTTTCCCGCCGTGGAGATTGTAGTTGACTTCCCCGATCGTAGCGTGGTATTTGAACCTGACGGCTCTCGGGCGGGCGTTGTAAGCGAACTTTTTGCCGAAAGAGACGTTGCCGCCCATCCCGCCGAGAACCTGGATGGCGAAGTCTCCCGTGAATAGGTTGCCCGGTGCGGGAACCTTGGCCAGCGTATTATATGTCGCGGACAATTTGGCACAGTATGTCCCGACGCGTCCCGGCATGGCCTCGTCACGGGTACAGAGTTCCTTGGCGAACGGGTTGTAGCCGCTGCCCCAGAAGGTATAGTTGGTGCCGGAGCCCGGGAATTGCTGGGCGCTTCTCCACGATTCCAGGCTTCCGTCGGTCATGGGAGCGCCCTCGTCGGCCGTGAACCGGCCGCTGAGTTCCTTCGAGCCGACCGTCGCTTTGTAGTCGTACGTATTGCCTGCCGATATGCCGGTGCCCTTTTTGAGACGCGAATAGGGCAGTACCGTGGCCGGAGTGCTCCAGTCCGCCGTGGTTTTCTCTTCCCACTGGGGCGCATAGGTCGCCGTGATGAAATCGTTGCCCTGCGATGTCCCTGCCATCGGCTGCCACTCGCCGCCGCTGCTGCGCAGGCCGAATTGCACGGTGGTGCCGGGCGTGAAAGAAACCACGCGCAGCGTGACCGTATTGGCCCACAGGTCGTAGTCGTCCGCCGTTACGGGAACCAGCCCCTCCAGGCGGTAGGTCGTAGCGACCTCCGAGGAACCGCCGTTGGCGTCCTCGATGCGGAGCGTCACTTTCTGGTCGCCGGCCTGGCACGAAGCGAAGAACGCATCGGAGAGCGTCAGCCGGACGTTGTATTTGTCGACCGGTTCGAGGGAGATGCCCTCGGTCGTGCCGTTGAGCGCGTCGTAGCTCTTGTCGCCTACCGAAACCGTGAACCGGGTCAGTTCCGAGAAGGCCAGGATCCGGTATTTCTTCTCCCCGGAAATGTATTTCTGGATTTCGGCGATGTCGAACCCTTCGCTGATGACGGCCGGATCGGGGCTGAAGATGATTTCGTCGTCCTTGTCGTCGGTACCGGGGTCGACGCTGATCAGCACACAGTCGATATAACCGGGCAGATCGGGCGAATATTTGAACGTGAGGGTATACTTGCCGCCGGCTTTGACATTGGGGATGTAATCTTCCATTTCCACGTTCTTACCCTCGACATGCGTTCCGCGGAAGAGCCAGGCCAACGACGTCATGCCTGCGGGCAGGGTGTAATAACCCGTCCCTTCGGCCGTGAACCTGAGCGCCGGGACGCTGCCCGCTTCGGCGGCTTGCTCGTCGACCTTTTCCCCGCCGGCGATCCATACGGAATAGCCGGGGGCGAGGTTCTGGAGGATCGAATCGTCGAATTTCACCTCTACGACGGTGTTCACGATTTGGCAGACGACCGCAACGTTTGTGGTTTCGCCGGGTTTGACGGTGAACGTCTCCTCGCCCTTGTATAACCGTTTCGTGAAATCGGCGGGGGCTTCCTCTCCGGCTTCGACCGCTACGCGGTAGGTGCCGGCCAACAGTTCCAACCGTTCAGGGAGCGCTTCTTTCGAGGTGTATTTGCGCAGCAGGCCGCCCTCGTCGTTGTAGATGTAGACGGTCTGGTGCTGCAACGGGTCGTATTCGCCGGTGTCGGCTGTCTGCCGGGTCGAGACCGTCATCGCCATGACGCCCGTGCGATTGTCGCTGCCCGCGGCGGAGTCGTCTTTCGAGCAGGCCGCGCCGAGGAGCACCGCGAGCAGTACGGCAAAATATGAGATATATCGTTTCATTATCGGTCGGCTTTAGTGGACGATGAGTTTGACAGTCTTGTGTGTCAGTACATTATCGTTGTCCGTCACGTCGAGGACGAAATTATGCTCGCCCGGGATTTCCAGCAGTATCTCGACGAATTTGGTGATCGAGAAGGTCACCGACGTTCGGTTCTTTACCTGCTCGTTGATCGGGAACCCGAATTCGCCGTGCAGGACTTCGACCAGTTCGTCGGGGATGTCGCAGATGTCGAATTTCTCCGGCAGGTTGATCACCAGCAGCAGCGGCCTCAGCGTTTCGGAGTCGATCGTCACGAAGAACGACTTGATGCCTTTGTCGGCCTCGATGTCGATGTCGATCACCATGTCCTTCTGCACTTCGTATTGCTGGTCGATGTCGTAGCCGCGCCACGTGATCCGGGGGCCCGTCTGCCCCGAGCTTTTATCGACTACGAGCGTCAGTACGGCTTCGGACGAGACGCCTTTTGCATCGGTCATCGTGAAGGCGAAGGTGTGCGTACCGTCGAATTCATAGAGCGCCCTGATCTGCCCTGCGATGTTGAAACTCTTGGCCGTCTGTCCTTTGAGCTCGCTGCCTACGGGGTAGCCGAAGCCCTTGAGGATAATCCCTGCCGCCGAAGATGCGTCGAGGGCGCAGAGGTCGAATGTTTGGGGCAACTGGATGGCGGACATCGACGCCAGGAACTGGCTGTTGGTGGAGCCGACGGTCACTTGCAGCGATTCGATGCCGTTGGGCGAGGAGAGGTCGAATGCGAACGGTTCGATGCAGTTCCCTTCCGCGTCGAACATGGCGTCGGTCAGCGTGAAGGGCTGCGTCATGTCGTGCCCGGGCCAGGTGAGCGCCGGGGCGTTGGGGTCTTCGAGGAGCTCTTCCCCGAGGTTTTCCGTACCGTCGACGACGAACTTGTTGTCCTGGAGGATGCTGTTGTCGACTTTGACCGAGAAGAGGATGTTGCCCTTGTCGGCGTAGCCGATTACGACCGAAACCTTGCGCCACTGCCCGGCCTTGACCCCGGTGATCTGCTTGCTGAATTTAGCGGGGACACCGGTGTCGGCGAAGGTGCCGTCGAATGCGAAGTTCAGGGTGTTTTCCAGGGCCAGCGGTTTGAAATAGGCCGCCCGGGTCTCGGTTTTGGAGAAATCCAGGCTGGTATCGCCCAGCGATACGGTGGCCTTGCTGGTGTCGGCAAGCATGTCGGCCAGCTCGGGCGAATATTCCACCGAGACCTTGATGTTCTGCAGGGTGCAGATCACCTCTTCGGGCGAGGTCGTCTGTGCCTTGGTGATCGTAAAGTCGCTCGTCGCACCGTAGACGGGGTGTTCCCAGTCCGCGCCGGGCATCGTGTCTTCCGAACGGACTTCCATGCGGTAGACGCCCACCTTCAGTTCCATCGGCGTCTTGAGCTGCTCCTTGAGCTCGGCATAGGTCATTTCGAGTACCTGCGCGTTGTCGGCGTCGAGGATCTCCACGATAAAGCTGTCCACGTTGGGGAGCCGTGGCGCGCGTCCCGGATGCGGTGCGTGCGGCCTGCGTCTCATCCGACGTGTCGTCGGGACGGATTTCGGTTTCGTCGTAGACGACCGTCATCGAGAGGTTGCCGATCGACAGATAGCCGGTCATCCCGGCGGGCTCGGGGTTCGGATCCTCCTTGTACGGGGGCTCTTCGTTTACACAGCCGGTTGCGAAGAGTGCCGCAACCGCTAACATCGTGAGAAATTTGGTAAATGTTTTCATATCTTTCCCTGTTTTTATTTCTTTTCGGTATCGTCGATGGCTCCCTCGTTGACCTCGCAGTCGAGCGTCCGGGTATCAGTGTAACTGTCGCCGAGTGTGATGGTCAGCGTGGCGCTGCCCGCGTTTTTTGCATCGTAGGTGATGATGTGGCAGGTGCGCGGCGTCGTGGCGTCGAGCGTCTGGGCGGAGAAAGTCACCTCGGGGCCTTCCCCCGTGCCCGTCGGGCTCTGGCGGCGTGCCGTGCCGGTCACCGTGAGCCGCGTGCCACCCTTGACGAACACCGGTTCGTCGGCAGGGTCGCTGCCGGGCGTGAAGGCGAATTCATTGCCCGAGGCCGTCGTCACGGTGAACCTGGCGTCGTGGAAATAGGCGAGGAACTGCTCCGTGGCGCGGATTACCACCTGCGAATTGGCCACCGTGGCGGTCAGGTCTGCATTTACCGTGCGCCGGGGCAGCACTTCGATCTTTTGTTCGGCATAATAGTAAGGTTTGCCGGCTCCTTCCGCATCGGGGTCGCCGTGGGCGATCGCGACGGTGTAGGCGCCCATCCGGAAGACGGTTTGGCTCTGCTCGAACTCGGTGAGCGTATCCCATTTCTGCGTGCCCGTTTCGCCCGTTACCGTGAGCGAGAAAGCCCCGGCTGCGGGCGCTTCGGGCGTGCCTGAAGCCTCGGCCGAAGCCGTGTCGATCGACGTGTCGGCCGTGCAATTGATGGCCAGGGTGCCGTACCCCGGTCTCGTCCGTCTTGTTTTCCGTGGAGCATCCGGCGGCCAGCAGGCACGCCGATGCCAATAGATATATAAGTTGTTTTTTCATAGCAGTCCGGATCGTTCGGTAAAAGATGTTGTCGGGATTGTCGGTTGCTTCGTGCGCTGCCGGGAGGACGGCGGAATGTGCCCCAGCACCGCCGGTCGGATTACCGGTATGTGAAATCTCCCGAGGCGTTTGCATGAGGCCGGATGTCCGGGATTTTATGCGCATGGGTATGAGTTTTTTATTGGCAATGTGCAAAAATAGCCATGCGGCGCGTATCTTGGAAATAAATTCAACGAATGTCCGGTTTTTCATCACGAACACCCTGTCCGGCGAGCATGCCCGTATCTCGTTTTCGCCTTTCACAACACTCGATGCACCCGATGGCCGGCTGTGTCGCTTGTCCGTCGGTTGCGCGACGGCCTGCCGTGGCAGTCCCTCCCCGCAAGAAAAAACCTCCCTGCAATCGCAGGGAGGTCGGGGATAAAGGCCTCTGGCCTTCCGGATATTCCGGCGGGTTAGTATACCCACTGGAAATCTTTGACTGAAAGGGTATTTACGGTTCCATTCAGATAGTCGCCATAACGGCTTGTTGAACAGGATATGATAATCGTGTATTTCCCATTCGGTGCCGGGGCATTTTTGTCATAGTAAGTAAGAGGAATGCTCAATAATTGATCCGCACTCTTATCCTCTTCGAGATAGACAACGCCGTATGCAATTAACCCTGTTTTTTCGGTTTCACTCAATCCGTCCAGTGTTTCAGGGTTCCATACTCCGCTCGGTGATGCATTGTTTCCTGATGTTACATTGTGCCTTGCATCCCAATTGACAATGCATACCATAATGCTTGCCTGGTCATGTCCTGACGTAAGTTCATTGGCATGACTCCACTTTGTATAAAAAGTCGGAACCGAAAGAGGTTTTGTATGTCAATTCGAGTGCGGTAGGTCGGGCTGTGTAGGTGTATGGCTGCCCGAACCCGACTGTCCCGTAAGAACTCGCGCCTAAAACTCCAGATTTGGTGAATGTAAATGTCCCTGTAAACAAGTTGCCAGGAGCCAGAACCTTTATGATATTCGCGATGTTCACTCCCGAGGCCGTCATTACCGTATAGGGAGTAGCGAAAGAGCAGAGAGTTTTAGTTCCATTGGTCATTATATTATTGCCGCTTCCCCAGAATGTTGCATTCGTATTATCTGTAGTGTAGCATGAGCTTCCCGCAAGGGTCGGTATTGTGTCTCCTGACTTTTTGGGAATTCTCCCGATATTACCTGCTGGGTATTTTGGGCATCCGTGTATATAAGTTGGTATTCATAGTCGTTTCCGGCAAAAACACCTGTCGTATTGTCAACCGTATAGGTCATCTTGCCCGATGCATTGGCTGTTCCCTCAGACCATACAGGTTCAATCGTCCAAATGCCATTTCCACTGTCCGAAGCATCTTTCCAATCCGTTGTGCCTTTTATGCGGTACTGCACTTTGACGTTGGTCGCATCCGACGGGACATCGGTCACAGTAAACGTCGCCGTATTAGTCCATAAGTCAGCGTCGTTATTGTATGTAATAGGTGTCGGAATTTGGAACGTCAGTTTTTGTACGGTTTTCTGCCCGGCCAAATCTGTAACTTGGACTTCAAAGATATGCGTACTGCCAGGTGCAGCGCCTAATTTTACCAGTGGGACAAGGTTGGTAATATTAAAAATTGTAGATTTTTTGTATTGAATCTCTGATGTGCAGGCCAGCCCAAGATCTTTGAATTCGATTGCTCCTAAAATAGACGTTTCGTTGAAAAGGTCAAGGGTCGTGATGCCCATATCATTGTTGAGATAATCGGACGTTATATTTACCGAAAGGCCGGCAATTCCTCCCGGGACATTGATTGTTACGGCCGCAGAATAATTGAGGCTCATTCCACTTTCATCGGTGGTAATGTAATGCACTTGGTCGATTGTTTTCCCGTCTTCCTCCGGCCATACGAGCGACGGGGCGTCGATGGGGGCGAACTGCAGGTCGGAGACCGCTTTCGTATAGAGCGTTCCGGCTTTGAAGGCTTCGGTGCGGTTGACCGTGACCGTAGCCATCTGGTTGTCGGAGTCGATTACGTCGAGCGTCAGCGTGGGGTAGAGGTCAGCCGGGACGTTGAAGAAGGCTTCGACCTTGTCGGCGCTCGCCGCATCGGGCGTGTATTGCAGTGCGATGACGTTCGACTGGTCGGTTGTGCTGAGGGTGACAGCCGTTTCGGCACCTCCGTTCTCGAGGGCGAAATCGAGGCTCGAGGCCGAAAGCTTTTGGGTTTCCCCGCCGGCGGTCAGCAGCAGGTATTTCACCTTGTCGGCCTGCGTGGCGATGGAGAAATCGAGGATCGACGTGAGGCGGTGCAGCGTGAAAGCGACGGGGTTGCCGTCCACTTTGCCCGCCTCGTCGTATGCCTGGGGAGTAGCGACCAGCGCGTCGTAGGCGCTGTTGAAATCGTTGCCCGTCTGCGTACGCAGGTTCCCGAACGGGAGGTTGGCCGTGGTACCTGTGACCTGCGCGTGGGGAAGAACGCATAGTAATTGCCGCCGCCCGCTACGAAATCGTTGAGCGAACCTTCGAATGCGGCCGAGGCGGTGTTGTAGTTGAACTTAGCGGCTGTGGCGGGTGCCGTGCCGCCGGTTTTGACCGGCAGGATGCCCAGGGCGTCGCCGGCTTCCCATTCGGCCGTGAAGACGCTTTCGCCGACATTGATGTTGGCGCGGGTGCCGTCGTTTTCGGCGACATTGGCATAGACTTTAATAAGCGAACCGTTGCTGGTTTCCGGAGTGGCATTCGCCTCGTCGAACTTGTTGCAGCCGGCCAGCGATGCGAGGGCCGTTGCACAGAAGAGGGGTTTGAGAATTTTTTTTCATGGCGCTGCGGTGTTAGGCTTCGTCGGATTCGCTCATGAAGCTGTCGTCATAGGACATCGGACTAACAGGCCCGCTTGGATTTGATGTGGCAAACCCCTTTTCAGTCGTAATCTCGATTACTTCGATGGTAGGGACAGAGTACTTTTGTTTGGCTAATTCAATTCCCATGATATGCAATAGTTTAAAGTTACATAACAAAAGTAGGTTTGCGCAGCCGCAAATGAAAATAAATTCAACGAACCGGAGGATTTTTCCAATGAATCAGCCGATTTGAGGGATGGCGGCCGGACTGAAATGATAAGATGAAAACGTAAAAGTATGTACGGTGGACAAAAAAAAGGCCATCCGGGAAATCCGGATGGCCTTGTGACGAGGGGTGCCCCCTGTCTGTTATTTCACGTATTTGTCGAGCCAGCCGAAGAATTCGCGGTTCCAGACGAGCGAGTTCTGGGGCCTGAAGACCTGGTGCGCCTCGTTTTCGAATTCCACCAGCCGCGCCGGGATGCCGCGCACGCGGGCGGCCGTGAAGGCTTCGAGCGACTGCGTGTAGGGGATCCGGAAATCGTATTCACCCGTGAAGATCAGAATCGGCGTGTCCCATTTGCTGACGAATTTGTGCGGCGAATTGGCGTAGGAGCGCTGTGCGACCTGGTTCGACCGATCCCAATAGGGGCCTCCGTAGTCGTTGTTGATGAAGAACAGTTCTTCGGTCTCGCCGTACATCGACTCGAAGTTGAAGATGCCGCAGTGGGCGATGAACGCCTTGAAACGCTTTTCGTGGCAGCCGGCCAGGAAGAATACCGAGTAACCGCCGTACGATGCCCCGACGCAGCCCATGCGGGTTTCGTCGGCCCACGGCTCCCCGGCCACGTCGTCGATGGCCGAGAGGTAGTCGCGGATGTTCTGCCCTGCGTAGTCGCCCGATATCTGGTCGAGCCACTCCTGCCCGAACGAGGGCAGGCCGCGGCGGTTGGGCGCCACGACGACGTAGCCCTGCGCGGCCATCAGCTGGAAATTCCAGCGGTAGCTCCAGAACTGCGACACGACGCTTTGCGGGCCGCCCTGGCAGTAAAGCAGCGTGGGGTACTTCTTGTCCGGGTCGAAATCGGGCGGCAGGATCACCCACGTCAGCATCTGCTTGCCGTCGGTGGTCTTGACCCAGCGTTTCTGCACCTCGCCCATTCTGATATTGTCGTAGACGGGTTTGTTGATGGCCGAAATCTGCGTCAGCGTGCCGTCGGCGGGATTCACGTCGAAGAACTCCGTGGCCATCGAGATCGTGCACATTTCGGCGACGATCCTATCGCCGGCCATCGAGAAGGCGTTGATGTCGTGGTCGCCGCGGGTTACCACCTCTACCTCGCCTACGGAGGGTGAGATGCGGCAGATCTGGTGTGTCGCCTCGATCGGTGCGATGAACCAGATGCGGTCGTTGCCCTCCCAGACGACGTTCATGGCGTTGTAGTCGAAATCCTCCGTCAGATCCTGCATCTCGCCCGTCCGGCAGTCGTAGAGGAACAGGCGTGCCTTGTCCGACTCGTTGCCTGCGCGGCGCTGTGAAAGGAAGGCGATTTTCGTGTCATCGGGCGACCATACGGGGTATTTGTCGTAACCGGCCATGACGGCCTTGTCGCTTGCGACGGGCTCCCCGGTATTGACATTGACCGGCTTGCAGATGTTCTGCGTCACGCCGCTTTCGAGCACATAGACGAAGATGTCCGAGTCGGTCGAAACGGCGTATTCTGTGCCGGTGAGCGGCTTGCAGGTATAGGCCAGCATCGTTCCGGCGTTGTTCCAGGCGATTTCGGCCATGTCGAAATAGGGCGCCAGCGGGGCGTCCCACTGTGCATCGGGCATGATGTCCGTGCCTCCCGTCACGAGGCCCTTGCCCAGTTCGCCGATGAAGATATGGCGGTAGGAGCCTTCGTCCCAGTAGTCCCAGTGGCGGGCCATCAGGTCGTCGTAGATGCGGGCCTTCGACTTGTCCATGTCCTTGTATACGTCCGACGATTTGCGCCGCGCCGTCTGCACGGCCTGTACCCACCAGATGTGCTTTTCATCGGGGCTGACACCGAATCCTTCGACGTCGGGGACACCCTCGCCCCCGCCGCTGCCCGTAACCTGGGTCGCGTCGCCGCCAGCGGCGTTCATCCGCCACACCTGCATCGAGCCGCTGCGATCCGACAGGAAATAGATTTTCCGCCCGTCGGCGCTCCACTTGGGATCGGCGTTGTTCGACGCCGTGTCGGTAAGGCGCGTCACGGCGCCCGATGCCATATCCTGCACCCAGATGGTCGTCACGCCGCGGTTTTGGGCCATGTTGTAGTCGGTCTGCGCATAGAGGAGCGTCTTGCCGTCGGGTGAGAGCGACGAGGAGCCTGCACGGCTCATTTTCCACATCACCTCGGGGTGAGCCTGCCTGCGGCGATTTCGTCGGCCGTCAGGGCGTTGTCGATCGTAAGCGGTTGCGGGCGCCTGTCGTCGCATGCGCCCAGTCCCGTAGCTGCAATAGCCATAAAAAGGAGTAATTTTTTCATTTTGGTCGGGGTTTCTTCTATATTATTCGTATTTTCGCGTTCAAATCGAGCCAGCATGGACTATACCGTATATTTTGCAGATAAAGCCGTGGTTTTCACTGCGAAGACCCCTGGCGAGGGATGGTATGCCGTGACGCCCGCACCGGACGGCGGCATATCACGAGCGAAGGTAACGAAAATTCTCGAATCGTACAACAAGGCGGCTGTCGTCACGCCCGATCCCGGGGCGGCGTTCGGGGCCTTTGCCGCGGAGTTCGCGCTTATAGAGGCGGCGGGCGGCGTGGTGGTCAACGATTGCGGCCAATGGCTGATGATCCGCCGCAACGGCCGCTGGGACTTGCCCAAGGGGCACCTCGAATGCGGCGAGCGGATCGAGGAGTGCGCGGCCCGCGAGATCGAGGAGGAGACGGGTGTCCGCGCCGGGGTGGTGCGACCCCTGTGCGATACGCTGCATGCCTATTATTTCCCCAAGACCGAACGCTGGGAGCTGAAACGCACCCACTGGTACGAGCTGCATACGGCATCCTGTGCCCGGCTTGTGCCTCAGGCCGAAGAGGGGATTGAGCAGGTGGTGTGGTGTACGCCCGCGGAGGTCACCCGCAACCTGCGGGATGCTTTCCCGACGATCCGCTGCGTGGTGGCGGCGATGGGAAAGTAGCGCGGCGGCGATCATAGGGGTTGGGGTGACGCCGGGTCGTTCCGGCCGTCTTTTCTGGCCGGCGTAACCGGTGGGTTTCCCCGCCCTCTCCCCGTGGCTTTCTCTTCGGAGCCTTCCCCTGACCTTCCCCAGATCTTTTCCCTGATACTTATCCGGCGGTGCCCGGCGGAGCCCGTACCGGTTCCCGTCAGGCGAACAGGTCGTTGAGCGATTCGCTCATGCTCGGATGGGTGTAGATCGAATTGCTCAGGTCGTGTGCCGTGACGCCGTGCTTCATGGCTGTGGCGACGGTGTTGATGACTTCGCCCGATTCGGCTCCGAAGAGCGTGCACCCCAGTATCTCGTCGGTCTTGGCGTCGATGACGGCTTTGAGCACACCCTCCGTCGAACCCAGTATCCGCGAACGCGGGAATGCCGCGACGGCGATCCTGTTGACGCGGATGTCGCGCCCGGCCTTGCGTGCCTCCTCTTCGTGCATGCCCACATGCGAGAGCGTCGGTTCGATGAAGACCGAATAGGGAACGGGGCCCCGGTTGGCCGTGGTACGGGCTCCGTCGCCCAGCAGCACGTCGCGTATGATCCGGAAGTCGTCCAGCGAAACATAGGTGAATTGCAGCCCGCCCGTCACGTCGCCTGCGGCGAAGACACGGGGAGCCGTCGTGCGCAGGTGTGCGTCGACCCTGACGGCACCCCGGTCGTCGGTTTCGATCCCGGCGGCCTCGAGGTTCAGCCCTGCGGTGGCGGGGCGGCGTCCCGTGGCGAGCAGCACGGCGTCCCCGTCGATTTCGTATTTTCCGCCTGTCTGTGTGTCGGCCACGGCGACCCTGACGCCCCCGGCGGTGTCGCTCACCGATTCGACCCGCGCGCCTATGCGGAATTCGATGCCCTTTTTTTCCAGCGCCTCCCGTACGGCGGCCGCAATGTCGCGGTCTTCGCGCGGGATCAGCTCCGCGAACCCTTCGAGCACGGTGACTTTCGATCCGAATGAGGCGTACATCGAGGCGAATTCCAGCCCGATGTATCCGCCGCCCACGATTACCAGGTGCTGCGGAAGCTCTTCGAGCTCCATGATCGAGGTGCTGGTATAGACCCGCCTGCTCTGCGCGATGCCTTCGATGGGCGGGATTACCGTCTCGGCGCCGGTGTTGATGACGATGTATTTGCCGCCGATCTGCTGCGTCCCTTGGGCGGTTTTCACGGCGACGGTTTCCGGGGAGGCGAAACTGCCTTCGCCCGTGTAGACGTCGATGCGGGCGTTGTCGGCCAGCTTGTGGTAATTCTTGTCCCGCAACAGGTCGACCAGCGCCGTTTTCGAGGCGACGGACTCCCTGTAATAGTCCCGCCGCTGCCCGAAGGTCAGCGGGTGCCCTGCGGCTGCGAGCCCGGCACTGTGGATCAGGGCTTTGGTCGGTATGCAGCCGATGTTGATACAGGTTCCCCCGTACATTTTGTCCGAGCGTTCGACCATCGCGACGCTCCAATCGTGTGCGGCCAGTTCGGCGGCGAGGGTCTTGCCCGCTTTGCCGAAGCCGATGATGACGGCATCATATTGTTTCATAACTTTCCCTGTTTTAAGTTTCCCGGTGGCATGTGGCCTTCTCCGGCTCATTGTTCCCGTAGTGCAAATATCGGGGTTTTTATGCCGTCGGGGAAATGGCCGCACTGCCGGATGTGTTGGCAATAATTCCCGTTCGCGGGTTGCGGGGCGTTATTCGCCTGCAGGGGACTCGAACCGCAGCCGTGCGGTGTCCTTGTATTTGCGGGAAATTTCGATTTCCTGTCCGCCGACGTTGACCCGCGAGGGGGTGGTATTCGCCGACGTTGCTGGCCGGCGGTTTCAAGGTGTCTTTTATCTCGGTCATGTACGGAATGCTGATTTACGGGGCGTCGCTGGTTATCCGGATGCTCCAGAAACCGAAAATCTGAAGCAGGAGCGCCGACCCTCCGAGGCCGGCGCTCCTGCCCGTGGTTTGGCCGTCATTCCGGTTTTTTCAGCAGCCGTTCCTGCACCGCATAAGCTTCGGCGATCAGCTCGGGCGGATAGTCGTACAGTTCCAGAATGCGGATTGCGTTGCGGGTCGTCAGCGGCCCCGTGTGCAGCTGGTAGTCGAAGACCAGCTGCCCGTCGACCACCTCTTCGCGGAAGTGGTGCAGTTCGTAGCCGTCGCTGTCGAGCAACTCCGCCAGCTCGATGTCGTGCGTCGATACCAGCACGATGTGCGGGCCACGGTTGAGGTGTGAGAGGACGGCTTTCCCGGCGGCGATGCGTTCGGTCGTGTTCGTCCCCTTGAACAATTCGTCGAGGGCGAACAGGCAGGGGGCGGAATCCTGTGCCGCTTCGAGGAAGCGTTTGACGGTCAGCACCTCCTGCAGGTAGTAGCTCGTGCCTTCGGCGATGTCGTCCGAAATGCGGATCGAGCTCAGCAGCCGCATGTACGGTGCCGTATAAGAGACGGCGAAGCATATGTCGAGGGTCTCGGCCGTCAGGGCGTTGAGCACCAGCGTGCGGATGAAGGTCGTCTTGCCCGACATGTTGGAGCCGGTGAGCAGCAGCCCCGTGCCGTCGAGGACGAGCGTATTGGGCACGCAGCCGTCGATGAGCGGATGTACGACCTGCTCGGCTTTCAGGTATTTCCCGTCGACGAACTGAGGGCGGCAGGTCTGGGTTTCGCTGCGCAGGCGTGCGACGGAGATTGCGGCATCGGTCTCCCCGATGAAGCGGAACATGCCGTGGATCGCATCGCGCCGGGCCGTGATGCTGCCGATAAAGCGCTGGAAGAGGATCACCTCGATATTGAAGGCGACTTTGGCCAGTTCGATGAAAAGCCATGCGATGGCGGCCAGCTCGTTTGCCGAGTCGCCCTGCGTCCCGACCACGCGGCTGCGGCGTTCGACCTCGGCGACCTGCCGGATTTGTCCGGTGGCCTCCTCCGTGCCGGGCACCTCTTCGACAGCCAGTTCCCGGGCTGTGCGCAATGCCAGCGAAAGTTGTTTTACGGCCGAGCCATAAAGCGAGACGTTGAGTTTGTTGCTGTAATGGATATAGAGGTTCACGGCGAAGATAGCCATGAACAGCAGCAGCGACAGCGGGTAGAACGGAGCGGCGAGCAGCGTCGCCACGGCGAGCAGGGTGAGCGGGTATACCCAGGCGAAATAACGGACTTTGGCCGGTGTGTCGAAAATCAGGCTTTGCAGCCCGTAGGCATCCTCGTCGGTGAGCCGGGAGAGGGATTCGGTGCAGCTGGCCGCAAGTTCCCCGTTGCGGGAGAAACAGTCCGTGCTGCGGCCGAAAGCCGCGGCATCCTCCTCTCCCCGGAGCGTGCGCATGCGGGCATAAAGGCATTGCTGCCCGACTTTCGAGGTCGTGCGGTCGATGCGCTCGAATACGGCGTTGAGGTCGAGGTCGGCCGTGGTTTCGGCGTCGATCGTATGGCTGGCGTCCTCCGCCGGGCAGTTGTAGAAATAGCGGCTGATCAGGTCGAAGTCGCACGGCGGGCGCTCTCCGGCGGGAAGCGCCGAAGGCCGGAAAAGGGCTGATAGATAACTTGTCGGTTTCATAATCGCGTGCGTTTATAGGTTTTCGTGTGCGCGTTGCGCCGACGAATGCTTGCGTGATCCTTGCCTGAACCTGCGGTACGGCGTCATACCGCCTTTGGCTGCGTATCCCCGGCCTGTGCCGCAAACATCTCTCCCTGCCCGGAATCATCGCCTCGGAATTATCATCCCGGGGCATCGTGTCTGCGGAACCGTGCCCGATGTTCCGGTTCGGTGCCGGACTTCGTCCGCCGTCTGTTCAGACCTGCGGGGCGGCGTTCATCGCCCGGGCGATCCCCTCGGCGATCTGATCCAGCGCCCCCTGCAGCTTGTTGCCGATCATCATCTTCATCATCATGTTCAGGTCGATGCGCAGCACCAGCCGCAGGCGGGTGTCCGCGGCGGAAACTTCCTGCAACTGGATCCAGAATGCGAAATCCATCGGTACGCCTCCGTCGTCGCCGACGACCTTGACGTATTTGCCCGGCTCGCGCTCCTCCATGCGGAGTTTCACGGTGAAGCCTTTGGCCTTGAACGAACAACTGTCCTCGGTAGCCTGCCACTCCTCGACCTTGTCGGCAAGGGCGGGCGTGAGGTTGTCGAAACGGCTGATGACCGCGTAAATCTGTTCCGCGGGACGCAAAACCTGTTGTTGCTTGGAGATATATTCTTGCATTGCGTGTGTAAAACTTGTATGAAATGTGTTTCAGAAATCGGATGCGGTTTCGGGCGCTGCAAAGATAGCGTTTTTTTGCATGACGCGCAAAACCGGCGCTATTCCGGCCGGGGAAAGAAGGCCGCCCGGTAGCGGGCGATGTCCAGGTCGTCGGCGATCTTGCGGGCGAAGAGGTACGGAACTTCCGCCGCCGTGTCCCGTGCCTGCAGCAGCCGGGGCAGGTCGTTGGTGCCGAATGTTTCCGGATGGGGCGCCCCTTCTCCGACCCATCGGGTGAAGACGAGGGGACGGCGCGTATTCGCACCGGCGAATTCGGAAATGCCCATCAGGGTCTGGAAAAAGATCTCGTCGCCGCAGTGCGAGTGTCTGAATGCGCGGATATAATCGGGGTGGGTGCGCAGATAATCGAACACAAAATCCCGGAAGCGGTCGGTGACGACGATCCAGTTGGAACCCTTTTCGAGCGGCGGCAATGTCCTGAAATAGGGGTTGTCCCCGGGGCGCAGCCGTTTGTAGAGCCTTTTGCGGAAATAGCCCGGCAGACGCCCGATCCAATCGTTCCTGTCGGGGTAGTGGCACCACTGCATCTTCTGCGTCAGCTCGGTGATGTGCAGTTCGGGCTGCATGTCCGCGAACTGCCGCGGGTAGCACGCTTCGAGGAAATCGTGTATCTGCCCGCAGGGGCGTAACGGCAGGGTGTCGCCCGAGAGAATGGCGATGTAGCGGTAGTCGCCGTTACAGGTGGCCCGGAGCAGTTTGAGCATGCAGTCGATCTGGCCGTACTCGCCCCAGTAGACCTTGCTGCGCGGGTGGATGAAACGTGCCAGGGGACGCAGCGGCGCAAAATCCCTGATGTCGGATTTCGCATCGACATGGATGAAAATATCCGCTTCGGGGTGCTGCAACTGCCGGCACAACTCCTGCAGGACAGGGGTGTATTTATGGCATTCGATGCAGAATGCGATGCGGAAACCGTCTGCCATGGTCGTAGTGTCGCGGGGCGTTTTGGCCGGGCTTCAGTCGATTTCGAACGTGCGTGCCGTGTCGCTGTCGACGGTGATGCGCACCGTCATCACGTTCTCGGGCAGGAGCTGCTCGATCTTTTCGGGCCATTCGACCAGGCAGAGGTCGCCCGAGAAAAAATACTCTTCGTAACCGAAATCATAGGCTTCGCGGATGTCGTTGATCCGGTAGAAATCGAAATGATGGATACGGCGGTTGCCCTTGCCCTTGTACTGGTTCACGATGGCGAACGTAGGACTGGTTACGGTGTCCGTGGCGCCCAGTTGGGCTGCGATCTCGCGGATCAGCGTGGTTTTGCCCGCGCCCATTTCTCCGCGCAGTGCGACTACCGTGCGGCGGCCGAGTGCTTCGATGACCGCCTCGGCGACGTCCGGCAGTTCGTCCTGCGAGGTGATGTGGATCGTTTTCATATTACTGCTTGGGTTTTAAGACGATATAAGGCACGATCATTTCTTCCATCGAGATGCCGCCGTGCTGGAACGTGTTGCGGTAATAGCGGATGTGGCGGTTCGCATCGTTGTTGTAGACCAGGAAAAATCCGAATTGTAGGCGAAGATATAGCTCGACGTGAGGTTGCTCGACGGCAGCTGTACGTCTTCGGGCTTGAGTACCTCGTAGACGTCGCGCGAGTTGTAGGCCAGGTTGCGCCCCGTCTTGTAGCGCAGGTTGGCCGAGGTCTCGCGGTCGCCCGTCACCTTGACGGGGTTGTCCACGCGGATGGTGCCGTGGTCGGAGGTGATGACGACGGTGTGGCCCCGCTCGGAGAGGAGCTTGAGGATGGTATAGAGGTCGGAATGTTCGAACCAGGAGCGCGTCAGGGAGCGGAACGCCGCGTCGTCCTCGGTCAGTTCGCGGATGATGTCGGTCTCGGTACGGGCGTGCGAGAGGATGTCGAGGAAGTTGTAGACGATGACCGAGAAATCGGCGTCGTACACTTTTTGTATATTGTCGACCAGCCTGCGGCCCTGTTCGGGGCGCACGAGCTTGTCGAACGAGAATTTCCAGTTCTTCCCGTTCTGGGCCATCAGCCGTTTGAGGAACTCCTCCTCGTACTGGTTCTTGCCGCCTTCCTCGTTGTCGTTGAGCCATTTGTTGGGCATCAGCTTGTCGATGGCCAGCGGCATCAGGCCGGCGAAGACGGCGTTGCGGGCGTATTGCGTCGCCGTGGGGAGGATGGCGCAGTAGAAATCGTCCTGCGCCACGTCGTAATAGCCCCGCAGCAGCGAGGAGATCGACCGCCACTGGTCGTAGCGGAAGTTGTCGATCAGCAGCAGCGTGGTCTTCGGGTTCTCGTCCGCCACCGGAAAGATGTTGGTGCGCATCAGCGTGTGCGACATCACGGGAGTGTCTTCCGAACGCCTGTTGATCCAGTTGTAGTAGTTGCGGCGCACGAACTTGCAGAATTCCTGGTTCGCCTCGGTCTTCTGGTAGGTCAGCACCTCCTTGATGCCCTGGTCGGTGGATTCCGAAAGCTCGACCTCCCAGTTGGTGAGCTTGCGGTACAGCGAACACCAGTCCGAAAAGGTCTCGGCCATCTGCAGCGACGAGGAGATGCGTCCGAATTCCGAACGGTAGTCGGCCGTGGTCTGCTCGGTGACGAGCTGCTGCTGGTGGACGTTCTTCTTGATCGAGAGCAGCACCTGGTTGGGGTTGACGGGCTTGATGAGGTAGTCGGCGATCTTCGACCCCACGGCCTTGTCCATGATGTTCTCCTCCTCGCTCTTGGTCACCATGATCACGGGCGTCGTGGGGCGCACCTCCTTGATCTTGGGGAGGGTCTCGAGCCCCGTCATGCCGGGCATCATCTCGTCGAGGATTATCAGGTCGTAGGCGCCTTCGGCCGCCATGTCGATCGCGTCGTAGCCGTTGTTGCAGGTGTCGACTTCGTAGCCTTTCTGTTTGAGGAACAGGACGTGGGGCTTCAAGAGTTCGACCTCGTCGTCCACCCAGAGTATTTTGACCATACGGTTATCGGATTTTAGTTCGCAAAATTAGTTATTTTATTATCAAACGCAAAAACCGGGCGTTTATTGGGTCGGCGGGATATTATCCGCGGTTCCGGGGCGTAAATCGCCTCCGGGACGGCTTGCAGCGGCGTGCCGGAGAGCCCTTCCCCGGGAATCGGTGCTCGAACCCGGGCGGGGCGAGGATGCCGTCCCCTCCGCTGCTCGTGTGGAGGGCTGCATGCCGGATGCCGGCGGGCGCGGGCGGGCAGCCGCACCGGCATCCGGGAGGGGCTTGGCCGTGCCGGGACTCTTCGGGCGCAATGATGCCCGGAAAAGGCTCCTCCCGTTTCGGCGGGTTTGTGGCTAATGTATTGATTATGAGCGATTATTCCGCGCGGCTCGCTCCGGTGTGCCGTCCGGATATAATTGCCTGGCACATAATATTTTAATTTTCCGCCGAGTTTTGCCCGATATTTGTTATCCTCTTGTTCTAGTGGCTGGTAGGGGACTGCCGGAAAAATAATGAAAAAAAGTTGCGGTTTATTGGCTAAAATGTAAATAAAGCGTATATTTGCAGTCCGAATGTCTTCACACGAACTTAATAATTTAATACTATATAAACTATGACAAAGGCAGATATCGTAAGCGAAATCGCTAAGAGCACCGGAGTTGAGAAAGTGCAGGTGCAGGCAATCGTCGAGGCTTTCATGGATAGCATCAAGACCTCTCTGACCAACAAGAACAACGTGTATCTCCGCGGCTTCGGCAGCTTCATCGTGAAGAAACGTGCAAAGAAAGTCGCCCGCAACATCTCGAAGAACACGACGATCACCATTCCGGAACATAACATCCCCGCTTTCAAGCCCGCCAAGAGCTTCGCTGCGAAGGTGAAATAATTCAATAAATAAAGAACCTCTAAAATTTTAGGATTATGCCAAACGGAAAGAAGCATAAGCGGCACAAGATGGCTACCCACAAGCGCAAGAAACGTCTTCGCAAGAACCGTCATAAGAAAAAGTAGGGTAGCACTTTAGTGCTAACGATAGATAAAGCTAAAGGAGCCCCGGGTTCTTTTAGCTTTACCTATTTTCTGCGGTTTTTTGCGGCCGGGGCCCGTATCCCCGGGGGAATGCAGATCCCCGGATAGCCGTTTGCGGACGTCAGGCCCTCTTGCAACGCAGGTTATGAGGCTGCCGCAGAGGCATTGCGACGCAGTGCCGCCGAAAAAACAGGGTATTGTCTTACCCGCCATGTTGCCGGCCGATGTGTCCGGACAATATTTTCCTTTGGAGTTCGCCGCCACTTCAGACCAAAATGCGGCCTAACCGGTTTCAGTATTCCGCAACCCCGTTTCCGGGGTGCGACACACGATATAGATGAACAGAGAATTAATCGTTAACGTCAACCCGACAGAAATCTCCATTGCGCTGTGTGAGGACAAGGTGCTTGTCGAACTCAACAAGGAGCAGTGCCAGACGGGTTTTTCCGTAGGGGATATCTACCTCGGGAAAGTACGCAAGATAATGCCCGGGCTCAATGCAGCCTTCGTAAACATCGGGCACGAAAAGGACGCTTTTATCCACTACCTCGACCTGGGAAGCCAGTTTCCCTCGTTGCAGAAGCTGGTCGCTTCGCAGCAGCCCGGCAAGCGGGGAATGCGCGTCGAGGGCATGAAGCTCGAACCGCCCGTCGAAAAGACGGGCAAGATCGGCGACTACCTCCAGGTCGGGCAAAACATCATGGTGCAGATCGCCAAGGAGGCCATTTCGACCAAGGGGCCCCGCCTGACCTCCGACATTTCGCTGGCCGGCCGCAACGTCGTGCTGGTGCCCTTCTCGTCGAAGGTCTTCCTTTCGCAGAAGATCCGTTCGGCCGAGGAGAAGAAGCGGCTGAAGCGCATCGCCGCGGCGGTGCTCCCGAAGAATTTCGGCGTCATCATCCGCACGGCGGCCATGGAGGCCAAGGACGAGGATATCGAGCACGACATCCAGACGCAGATCGACCGCTGGCGCAAGACCTGCGCGGCGATCAAGAAAAACACGGCTCCCGCCCAGCTGATGAGCGAGATGAACCGCGCCAATACGATCATCCGCGACTCGCTGAACGGCTCCTTCTCGCAGATCGCCGTCGACGACGAGGCGATGTACAACGACATCCGCAATTACATCCGCCTGATCGACCCCGAGAAGGAGAAGATCGTCAAGCTCTACCGGGGCAAGGTCCCCATCTTCGACAACTTCGACATCTCGAAGCAGATCAAGTCGCTGTTTGCCAAGTATGTGTCGCTGAAGCGCGGCGCCTACCTGATCATCGAGCATACGGAGGCGATGAACGTCATCGACGTCAATTCGGGCAACCGCACCAAGGCCGAGGACAACCAGGAGCAGACGGCCATGGACGTGAATCTGGCGGCTGCGAAGGAGATCGCCCGCCAGCTGCGTCTGCGCGACCTGGGGGGCATCGTCATCATCGACTTCATCGACCTGCACAAGGCGCAGAACAAGCAGGCGCTCTTCGACGAGATGGTCAAGCTGCTGGCCACCGACAAGGCCAAGCATACGGTGCTGCCGCTGACGAAGTTCGGACTGATGCAGATCACGCGCCAGCGGGTGCGCCCCGTGGCCGTGGAGGAGGTGTCGGACGTCTGCCCGACGTGCAACGGTACGGGCAAGATCGAACCTACGGTGCTGCTGGACAAGAAGATCGAGAACCAGATCTCGTTCCTGACCGAAGACCGGGGTCACAAATACATCAAGCTGGTCGTAAGCCCCTATGTGGCTGCTTTCCTGCGGAAGGGCATCTGGTCGCTGCGCCGCCGCTGGGAGTGGAAATACAAACTCCGCCTGCATGTCGTCGAAGACCAGAGCCTCGGCATCGTCGAGGTGCATTACCACGACGACAAGGATAACGACCTGATTAACAAGTAACACTATGACTGCCAGCGAGCAGCTGGCGCAGTTCGCCGCCGGGTCGAAGGCCCTCGGCAGAAGTTGTGCCGCGAATATAAGAAGGAGAGCGCAACCGTCCACCTGAAAGAGCTGGTCGGCGGTGCTCTTTCGTTTTATGCGGCGGCGGCAGTGGCGAAAACGGGGGGCGTACATATCTTCGTGGCCGAAGACCGGGATGCGGCGGCCTACCTGCTCAACGATTTCTATAACCTGCTCGACGAGAAGCAGGTCTATTTCTTCCCCTCGTCCTACAAGCGTTCGGCGGCCTACGGCGCCGAGGATGCCCAGGGCGTGGTGCAGCGCACCGCGGCGATGAACGCCGTGCGGGGCTTCACGAAGGGATATCTGGTGGTCTGCACCTATCCCGAAGCGCTGGCCGAACGGGTCGTCGACGCCGCGACGTTGCAGCGCGACACGATTGCCGTGAAGCTCGGCGACAAGATTTCGATCGCCGTGCTGGAAGACGCCCTTGCGGATGCGAACTTCACGCGTGTCGATTTCGTCTACGAGCCGGGCCAGTACTCGGTGCGCGGAGGTATCGTCGATGTCTTCTCCTTCTCGGAAAGCAAACCTTACCGTATCGACTTTTTCGGCGACGAGGTCGACTCGATCCGCCGTTTCAACATTTCGAGCCAGCTTTCGGCCGACAAGCTCGACCGGGTGGAGATCATCCCCAACCTCAATGCCGGCGAGGCACCCCGGGTGTCGTTCGTGCAGTTCGCGGGTTCTTCGGCAACCTGCTGGTTCTACGATGCCGACTATGTGCTGCGCCGCGTGAACGACGTGCGGCGCAAGGTGCTCGCGGACATGGAGCAGCCCGAGCAGATCGACCGCCTGCTGACCAGCCGCAACGTGCTGTTGCGCGACATGGCCGGCAACAGCGTGGTGGCGCTGCGCGACAACCTGCCGGAACGCCCCGCCACGGCGGCCGTGGTGTTCGACACGGCCCCGCAGCCCAAGTTCAACAAGAATTTCGAGATGCTGGCCGACGACATGATCCGCAATTCGCTGCGGGGCTATGCGACCTACATCCTTTCGGAAAACAAGGCGCAGATCGAGCGCCTGGAGAACATCTTCCACCAGATAGGCCGCGGACAGGCCGTCGTGCGTCCGCTTTCGCTCACCCTGCACGAGGGATTCGTGGACAACGACCTGAAGCTGTGCCTCTATACCGACCACCAGATCTTCGACCGCTACCAGCGTTACCGCATCAACGGCGAGATCCGGCGCGACGAGCAGATGACCGTCGCCGAGCTGAACCAGCTGCGCCCGGGTGACTACGTGGTGCATATCGACCATGGCGTGGGGCGTTTCGACGGGCTGGTGAAGATCAACGAGAACGGCAAGGTGCACGAGGCGATCAAGCTCGTCTACAAGGACGGCGACGTGCTCTTCGTGAATGTCCACTCGCTGCACCGCATCTCGCGCTACAAGTCCGGCGACGGCGAGCCTCCGAAGATCTACAAGCTGGGCAACGGGGCATGGCAGAAACTCAAGAACGCCGCCAAGAAGGCCGTCAAGGATATCTCGCGCGAGCTGATCGCCCTCTATGCCAAGCGCAAGGCCAGCAAAGGGTTCGCATTCACACCCGACAGTTACCTGCAGCACGAGCTGGAGGCCTCGTTCCGCTGGGAGGACACCCCCGACCAGCAGACGACTGTCGCGGCCGTCAAGAAGGACATGGAGTCCGACCAGCCGATGGACCGCCTGGTCTGTGGCGATGTGGGATTTGGCAAGACGGAGGTGGCTATACGCGCCGCCTTCAAAGCTGCGTGCGACAACAAGCAGGTAGCGGTGCTCGTGCCGACGACGATCCTCGCCCTGCAACACTACCGCTCCTTTTCGGAGCGCCTGCGCGATTTCCCCGTGCGGGTCGAGTATCTCAACCGCACCAAGACCGCCAAGGAGGCGGGGCAGATACGTGCCGACCTCGAATCGGGGCGTATCGACATCCTGATCGGCACCCATAAAATACTGGGCAAGCAGATCAAATTCCGTGACCTGGGGCTGCTGATCATCGACGAAGAACAGAAGTTCGGCGTGGCGGCCAAGGAGAAACTCACCCAGATGAGCGTCTCGGTCGATACGCTGACGCTGACGGCGACGCCCATCCCGCGGACGCTGCAATTTTCGCTCATGGGCTCGCGCGACCTGTCGGTCATCTCGACCCCGCCGCCTAACCGCCAGCCGATCCTCACCGAGTCGCATGTCTTCTCCGAGGAGATCATCCGCGACGCCGTCGAGGCCGAGCTCGCCCGCGGCGGCCAGGTCTACTTCGTCCACAACCGCGTCGAGGACCTGATGTCCATCCAAGGGCTGATCACGCGGGTGTGCCCGAAGGCCCGCGTGGGGGTTGGGCACGGCAAGATGCCGGCCGAGAAGCTGGAGAAACTCATCATGGATTTTATCTACGGGGAGTTCGACGTGCTCGTTTCGACCACGATCATCGAGAACGGCATCGACATCCCCAATGCCAATACGATCATCGTCGACAATGCCCAGAATTTCGGCCTGAGCGACCTGCACCAGTTGCGCGGGCGCGTGGGGCGAAGCAATCAGAAAGCCTATTGCTACCTGCTCTCGCCGCCCGAGGAGATGCTGTCGTCCGATGCGCGGCGCCGCCTGCGGGCGATCGAGGAGTTCTCGGACCTCGGGTCGGGGTTCAACATCGCCATGCAGGATCTCGACATCCGCGGCGCGGGCAACCTGCTGGGTGCCGAGCAGAGCGGGTTTATCGCCGACATCGGTTTCGAGACCTACCAGAAGATCATGAACGAGGCGATCGCCGAGCTGCGGGCCGAAGGCTTGCAGGTGGCGGGTCTGGGTGCCGCCGAGCAGGATGTCGTGGAGCAGATGCATTATGTGGATGACGCGCACATCGAAATAGAGGTCGAGGCCGGGCTGCCCGATGCCTACGTGGCACAGCAGGCCGAACGCCTGAAGCTCTACCGCGAGCTCGACTCGACCAAGGACGAGGCGGCGTTGCAGGCCTTCGAGAGCCGGCTGGTGGACCGTTTCGGCCCCCTGCCGCGCGAAGCGCAGGAACTGCTCAACGTCGTGCGCCTGCGCTGGGAGGCGATCCGCCTCGGCATCGAGCGGGTGAAGGTCAAGAACGGGCTGATGATCCTCCACTTCGTCGGCGAGCAGAACTCGCCCTATTACAAAAGCGATACCTTTATGGAGTTGCTCCGCAAGGTCACGCAAAATCCCGCCAGATTTGTGCTCAAACAGCACAATAATCGTCTGGCGATGACCGTTAGGAATGTCAAAGACATTGAGGACGGGTATAAAACACTGCAACAGCTTTGAATTTAGTCGTAGATTTCGGGAACACCCTGGTAAAACTCGCGGTTTTCGACAAGGGGGAGCTTGTCGCGCAGCGCTGCATGGAGCGGTTGCACCCGTCGGTGCTCGAAGAACTGCTCTCCGAATGGCCCGTGCGCCGCGCCGTGGTGGCGTCGACGCGCGGCGAGGTCGATGACGTGGCGGCGATGCTCCGCCGGCGGGTGGATTATCTGCTGGAGTTCACCTCCCAGACCTCCGTGCCCATCGGCAACGCGTACCTTACGCCCGAGACGCTGGGGCGCGACAGGCTGGCCGCAGCCGTCGGTGCGACGGTGCTCTATCCGGGTGAGAACGTGCTGATCGTCGATTTCGGTACGGCGGTGACCATCGACCTGGTGACGGCCGACAATACGTTCCGGGGCGGCTGCATCTCCCCGGGCGTGACGATGCGTTTCAGGGCGCTGCATGACTATACGGCCAAGCTGCCGCTGTGTGCCGCGACCGGGGGCGAAGGGCTCTCGGGGCTTACGACCGAAGAGGCCATCGAACTGGGCGTGATGAACGGGATCGCCTTCGAAATAGAAGGTTACGTCACCCGCATGCGGGAGAAAATCGACGGCTTGCGCGTAATTTTTACCGGTGGGGACGCGAAATACTTTGCGAAAAGAATTAAAAACACGATATTTGCAAATTGTAATCTGGTCTTTTGCGGATTGGATAGAATTTTAGAGCACAATGCAAGTGAAGAACACCTTGATTAAGCTGGTTGTCGCGGCAGCCGTGATGCTTCCTTATGCCGTATCGGCCCAGACAAGCAGTATTAACGCATTCTCTCCCTACACGATGTACGGCATCGGCGAGATCAATACGCCCGGTACGACGCAGATGCGCTCGATGGGCGGCGTCGGGGTGGCCATGGGCACTCCGGGCAACATCAATCTGCTCAACCCTGCAGCGTACAGCACCATCCCGCAAAAGAGTTTCCTCTTCAGTTTCGGCCTCGAGGGACAGAACTTACTACAATTCGCAGAAGGTGGACAATGTGTCCAAAAAACACGGCCTACAATACGTTCAATTTCCACGATATCGCGTTCCAGATGCCGGTGGCCAAGAAACTCGGCCTCGGGTTCAGCCTCACGCCGTACAGTTCGGTGGGCTACCGTACCAAGTATACGCAGGATTTCGACCCGAACGATCCGGTTTGGGGCAATGTGGGACGCGTGCAGTACGTCTATCAGGGCGAAGGCGACGTGACGGAGGTCAAGGTCGGCCTGGGCTGGGAGATTTTCAAGAATTTCTCGTTGGGTATCGCCGCACAGTATTACTGGGGCGACATCGACCGCACGTTCGTGATGACCCCGACCGCCATTACGGGCGAGGGAACCTTCACCTCGACGGTGGGCAGCGACAATTACAGCATTTCGAGCATCAAGGGGCAGGTCGGTGTCCTCTGGAAGGCTATCATGAACCAGAAACGCATGCTGACGTTCGGTGCTACGTACGATTTCGGCGGCAACCTGAATCCCGATGTGACCTCGCGCATTTATATCGGCGACCTGTACAACTCCACCGTGAAGGGCGATACGACCCACCTGGCGCTTGCTTTGCCGCGTCAGCTTTCGGTGGGGGCTTATTATATGACCTCGAAATGGACGCTTGGGCTTGACTACGTCTATCAGAACTGGACCGGCGGCAATAAGGCGACCGAAATGACCGGGGTCAGCGGCCCGGACAAATCTGCATACGAAGTGGCCTATACCAATACGAGCATGGTGAAAGTGGGCGTGGAGTATACGCCGAACTATTACGACGTGCGCAGGTTCATGAAACGCTGGGCCTACCGGGCGGGTTTCCGTTACGGAACCTACAACCAGACCTACGACGGCAATAAAATCGGAGAATACGCCGTTACGTTGGGTGTAGGGGTGCCTGTGAAGTTCCTCGGCAGTTCGACCATCGACGTGGGCGTGGAATACGGACGTCGCGGCTATAACCTTTCCGAGCGTCTGGGACTGGTGCGGCAGCAGTATTTCAAATTCTCGGTCGGATTCTCGCTCTTTGCGGGTGCCGAGAACGGGGAATACTGGTTCCGCAGGCCGAAATACGATTAGTTTTTGAGCCGGAAAATTGCACGTCCGAGGAATTAGTAGTAACTTGCGACCCCGACACGGAGGTAGTTTAACTGACGAAAACAATTATAAGTATAAAAATACAAAAATTAATCTCTGACCGATGAAAAACGTAAAATTTCTGCTTTCTGCCGCTTTGGTGTTTTTGGCTTCGGCGGCTTTGGCTCAGGATTTCAGTGCCCCGCAATATGCGAAATGGGGCGCTACTCCCGAAGAGCGTGAACAGAACATTCTGAACAGTAATTTCCTGAAAGAATCGTGCGACAACCGTGACTACGATGCCGCTGCACACTACCTCAAGGGGCTTATCGACAAGATACCCGATGCAGCGGAGTCGATCTACCAGCGCGGTGCCGTCGTGTATAAGAACAAGATCAACCGTGCCAAGAGCGTGGCGGAGAAGAACATGTTCATCGACTCGCTGATGCTGATGTACGATATGCGTGCCCAGTATTTCGGCGATAACGTCAAGCCCGGCAAGACGGCCTTTATCCTCGACCAGAAGGCGCGCGAGTTCCTGCGCTACAAACCCAACGACCGCAAGGGCATCCGCGAGGCATTCCGCGCGGCAATCGCGCAGGGCGGCGACAGCACCGACCCCGAAACCGTGGTGGCCTATTTCTCGAACCTCTGCGAGGATTATAAGAATACCGACGAGGTGATGCCCGATGAGATCATCGCCGAGTACGACCGCCTGACCCCGTTCTTCGAGAAGAACCCCGAGGCCGGCGATTACAAGTCGCAGTTCGACGCGGCTTTCGGCCTGAGCGGTGCCGCAAGCTGCGAGAACCTCGAAAAGCTCTTCCGCGGCAAGCTCGAAGCGGCTCCCGACGACGAGGCGCTGCTGGCGCAGGCCGTAGCCCTGATGTCGCGTGCCAAGTGCGACGGCGATTTCTATTTCTCGATTGCCGAGAAATACTATACGGTGAAACCTTCGTCCGAAACTGCGATGTTCCTTGCGCAGGCCTTCCAGAGCAAGGGCGACTATACGAAGGCCATGAAATACCTCAATGAAGCGCTTGCCGTCGAGACGGATCCCGCAGAGCGTCAGCTGCTGCTGGTGCGCATGGCGCTGGTCGGCCTGGTTTCCAACGACATCCAGGGCGCCGCATCGGCTGCCCGTCAGGCCCGCGATCTGAATCCCGAGGACGGTGTGCCGTACTTCGTACTGGCCCAGTGCTACGGCATTTCGGCAGCTCATTGTGAAGGTTTCGCCGGGCCGGCTACCTTCTGGGCAGCCTACGACACGATGGCCAAGGCCATCGAACTGCTCCCGAGCGATTCGGAATACCGCGAACCTGCCAAAACCTCGATGAACGCATTCCGCAGCCGTTTCCCGACTTCGGAGGAGTGCTTCTTCAACGAGTTGCAGGAGGGCGCCCGCTATACGGTGAACTGCGGTACGGCTGCCGGTGTGTCGACTACTGTGCGTCCCCGCTAATTGATGGACAGATTTATCGCAAGATACGTGATGGTAGCACTCTCCGTTGTGGGGAGTGCTATCTTGCTATTCTCTTGCGAGCGTGAAGAAGAACCCGAATCGGAGGCCCGGATAGAGATGATGATGACCGAGTACAGCGAAAACCTGTCGGTCGTCATGTCGCAGAACGGCCGCCGTTCGTACCATTTCAAAACCCCGCTGCTCGAAGGTTATTCGCTGGCGCGCGAGCCTTACCGCGAATTCCCCAAGGGGGTGGAGATGACGACCTATAAGGACGATTCGCTCTCGTCGGTCGATGCCGTGCTGACGGCCAACTATGCGATCCATTACGAGACCCGCGACCTGTGGGAGGCGCGGGGAAATGTCGTGGTAGAGAAATCGGACGGCAAGAAACTCTATACGCAACAGTTGTTCTGGAACGCGCGAACCAAGAAAATCTATTCGAACGTCGATTCGAAAATCGTGCAGAACGACGGCCGCGACGTGTTCATCGGCGAAGGTTTCGAGTCGGACGAGGAGTTCAAGGACTGGCGCTTCCGCCGTATGAAGGGGCGCATGGAGGTCGAGGTCAAACCTAACGAATCGGACTCTACGGCGGTGGCCGAACCTGCCGGCCGGACTTCGGATTCGCCCCGCCCTGCGACAGACCACCCTGCGACAGACCGGCCTGCCGCTCCGGTTGCGGCGCGGCCCGCGGCACCGCTTTCCGAGGAGCCGCCTTTGGCAGCACCAGCTGTCCGCCCCGACGGGGAGGAGGAGCTCCGCCCGGCTGAACCGGTCGGTGAAATCCAGCCCCTCCGGCGTGCCGTACATGCGGACGAAGCGGGGGAGTAACCCAAAATAAACAGGACGATGCTTACTTCGGTCATACTGATTGTCTTAATGCTGTTATTGTCGGCATTCTTTTCGGGCATGGAGATCGCTTTCACGAGCAAGAACCGCCTGAAACTGGAGATCGACCGCAAACAGAGCCGCATGTTCGACCATATCGCGGAGATTTTTTCCCGCCACCCCGGGCAGTATATCACCACGATACTGGTGGGCAACAACATTGCCCTGGTCATCTATTCGCTTTACATGTCGTTGCTGCTGCGCGGCATCTTCTATGCGCTGGGGTGGGAAAGCATCGCCCGTAACGGTTCGGTCGCCATCGAAACGGCCGTGTCGACCGTCATCATCATCTTTGCTGCGGAGTTCCTTCCCAAGTCGATCTTCCGCAACAACCCCAATTTCTATTACCGTGCCCTGGCGCCGGTGATCTATTTCTTCTTACCTGCTGCTCTATCCGATCGCCCGTCTCACGACGCTCATCTCGCATGGCATCCTGCGCCTGGCGGGGCGCCGTGTCGAGGAGCGGGCCGTGTCGCACAGCTTCGGCCGCGACGATCTCGCGGCACTGCTCGATACCAATACGTCGGAACCGCGTCCCGAGCCGGACAACGAGTTCAAACTTTTCCAGAATGCGCTGGATTTCGCCGACCTGCGCGTCAGGGACTGCATGGTTCCGCGTGTGGACGTCGAGGCGGTGGATATCGACGACACGTCGATCGGGCAGCTCACGGCGCGGTTCGTCGATTCGAAATATTCGCGTATTTTCGTCTGGCGCAAGAGCATCGACAACATCGTCGGTTATGTCAATTCGAAGAGCCTGTTCACGCGTCCGGCCAAGATCGCCGACGTGATGATGCAGGTCAATTTCGTGCCCGAGACCATGCCGCTGCAGCTGATGTTGCAGAATTTCATCAAGCACCGCAGCAACATCGCCGTGGTGATCGACGAGTTTGGCGGCACGGCAGGCGTCATTTCGCTCGAAGACGTGCTGGAGCAGATTTTCGGCGAGATAGAGGACGAGCACGACATACCCGACCTCACCGAAAAGCAGGTCGGCCCCGACGAGTATGTTCTCTCGTGCCGGCTGGAGGTGAAATACCTCAATGAGAAATACGGGCTGGGGATCGAGGAAAGCCGCGAATACGATACGCTGGCGGGCTTCATCATCTTCAATTACGACGGGATCCCGACCGCTGGGGAAACGGTTTTCATCGGCGGCCTGCAGTTGCGCATACTGCGTACGACGCGTTCGCGTATCGAGCTGGCGAGGGTCAAGAAATTGTAGGAATTTTTATATTATAATAAAGGCCTTTTCCGAATAAATTTTACTACCTTTGGCTGATATTTCGAAACAAAACGAATAATTAACAATTTATATGGCAAGTTTAAACACTTTACGCACCAAGTTCGGCATCGTGCTCTCGATTATCATCGCCCTTGCCCTCTTGGCTTTCATTCTCTCTTTGAAGACCGAGATGGGCTTCTCGGGTAACGACCCCCGGGTCGGTGTGATCGACGGTGAGAAGATCCATTATTCGGAGTATTACGACCAGTACGAGCAGATCAAGGCGCAGAGCGGCGCCCAGGAAAGCGACGAACAGCAGTCCGCCATGCTCGCCAATGCTGCATGGCAGGCCCTGATCGGCAAGTATGTGCTGGAACCCGGTTTCGACAAGATGGGGCTGCGCGTTACGGAGCCCGAGCGTCTGTCGATGGTCAGCGGCCAGCATCCGTCGCAGGCGTTCTACAACGCCTTCGCCGATCCCCGCACGGGTGAGTACAACGTGGCTGCCGTCGGACAGTTCCTCGCGCAGGCCGAAACGAATGCGCAGGCACAGCAGGCGTGGGCGCAGCTCAACGAGCAGGCCCGCCTGGAGCGTGAGATCGCCAAGTACCTCGGCCTGATCAAGGGCGGTGTATATGTCAATGCACTCGAAGTCGCGAACGGTGTGAATGCGGCCAACAATACCTATTCCGGGAAATGGGCCGGCAAGAAATATTCGGCTGTCCCCGATTCGCTGATCCAGGTGAAGTCCGGCGACATCAAGGCTTACTACAACAGCCATAAGGACATGTTCAAGCAGACTCCCTCGCGTACGCTGTCGTATGTCGTGTTCGAGGTTACCCCCACGGACGACGATATGCTCGCTCTCGAAAAGAGCGTTGCCGAGGTGGGCGCACAGTTCGCCGCTACGGAGGAGCTGAAGTCGTTCGTACGTGCCAACCGCAACGGCAAGATCGCCGATACCTATGTTTCGGCGGCTCAGCTTTCGGAGGACGAGGCCAAGGCACTGCTGGCGGGTGAGACTTACGGTCCCGTGCTGAAGAACAACGAGTGGACGATGTCCCGCGCGCTCGATTCGAAGATGGTCCCCGACTCGGTGGGCGTACGCCACATCGTGCTGCCCTATGCGCAGGAGGCGCTGGCCGACAGCCTGCTGACGGTAATCAAGGGTGGTGCCGATTTCGCACAGCTCGCCTCGCAATATTCGGTATACGAAGCTACGGCAGCCAACGGCGGCGAAGTGGGCGTGGTGCCCTTCTCGGCTTTCACGGGCGAATTCGTTGCCGCGCTGGCCAATGCCAAGCGGGGGGACGTGGTGAAGGTCGCTTCGGGCGATGCCATCCAGCTGATGCAGGTGTACCGTGCCAACAAACCTTCGAAGCACATGCAGGTGGCGACGATCACCTATCCCGTCGAGGCTTCGGCTGCGACGCGCCGCAATGCCCACAACCTGGCCGGCACTTTCTCGGTGAATGCCAAGGGCTCGGTCGAGGCGTTCAACAACGCCGCTTCGGAAGCTGCCGTTACTCCCCGTGTCGCCTCGCTGGCGCAGGGCGAGCGTACGATCCGCGGCCTGGAGGATTCGCGCGAGGTTGCCCGCTGGGCTTACGGTGCCAAGACGGGCGATCTTTCGGAAATCTTCACCGTCGGCAACGACTATGTGGTCGCTACGCTGACCGAGATCGATGACAATGAGTATACCCCGGTCGATAAGGTGGCTGCGCAGGTTCGCGCCCAGGTGCTCCGGGACAAGAAATACGATTACATCGTCAAGGACCTCGCCGGTTCGACCCTCGCCGAGCAGGCTGCCAGCCTCGGTTTCCGAGGTCGCCGATTTCGACGGCGTGACTTTCGGTGCCTTCTACGTGAACGGCCCGGGCGTCGAGCCCCGTCTGGTAGGCGCCATCGCTTCGACGACCGAGAAAGGCGTCCTTTCGGCTCCGGTGAAGGGGCATGTCGGGGGTTTATGTCTTCCAGGTGGATGACATCCAGACTTCGGACAAGCAGACTGCCGAGGGCGAGAAGGTGCGTGCGCAGGCCATGGCCGAGAGCATGGCACAGCAATTCTCGGTGCAGGCCATCCAGCAGATGGCCAACATCCAGGATCTGCGCGGCGAATATTTCTAAGCCTCGGATAAAAAATACGATATAGTTTTGAACGCCGGAATATTCCGGCGTTCTTTTTGTTATTTTTGCGTATATTTAGAAGTCGTATCAAAACATATCGCATACAATTATGAATAATTTTGTTTATCACAATCCGACGAAACTGGTTTTCGGCAAAGGACAGATCGCTCAGCTCGCAAAGCTGATTCCTGCCGGCAAGAAGATTATGATTACCTTCGGCGGTGGCAGCGTGCGCCGCAACGGCATTTACGACCAGGTCGTCAAGGCCCTCGAAGGCCGTGACTGGGTCGAATTCTGGGGCATCGAGCCCAACCCGTCGGTCGAGACCGTCCGCGAGGCCATCGCATTGGGGCGTGAGCACGGCTCGGAGTTCCTGCTGGCCGTGGGCGGCGGATCGGTCATCGACGGTACGAAGCTGATCGCTGCGGGGCTGCTTTATGACGGCGACCCGTGGGAGATCGTCCTGAAAGGGCAAGCGGATAAAACCGTTCCCCTCGGGACGGTGCTCACGATGTCGGCGACGGGATCGGAAATGAACAACGGCTCGGTGATCTCGTGCCATGAAACGAAGGAGAAATTCCCGTTCAACGGCGACTACCCGCTCTTTTCGATCCTCGATCCCGAGGCCTTGTTCTCGCTGCCGCAGAAGCAGATCGCCTACGGCCTGGCCGACACCTACGTGCATGTGCTGGAGCAGTATATGACTACGCCCCATCAGTCGCGGCTGATGGACCGCTGGGCCGAAGGCATCCTGCATACCGTGATCGAGATCGCACCCCGGATCCGTGAGAACCAGCACGATTATGCCGTGATGTCGGAGTATATGCTTGCGGCAACCCTGGCCCTGAACGACATGATCCGCATGGGCGTGACGCAGCACTGGGCAACGCACATGATCGGCCACGAGCTGACGGCGCTGCACGGCTTGACGCACGGCGCGACGCTGGCCATTGTCATCAACGGTACGCTGCGCGTGCTGCGCGGGCAGAAACGCGGCAAACTGCTGCAATACGGCGAGCGTATCTGGGGCATTGCCGGCGGTTCGGAGGAGGAGCGCATCGACCGTACGATTGCGGCCAACGAGGCGTTCTTCCGTTCGCTGGGCCTCTCGACACGCCTTTCGGAGGAGGGTATCGGCGAGGATACGATCACCGAAATCGAACGCCGCTTCAACGCTGCGGGCAGCAGGTTCGGCGAGGCGCACAATGTCGACGGGGCGATGGCGCGCAGGATTCTGGAAGCCTGCCTGTAACTTGTCCCCGAGACCGTCTGTATCCATGAAAAAAAGCCCCGCCGAAATGTCTCGGCGGGGATTACCGTATTCTGTCGAACCGTTATTCGGCGAGCAGGATTTCCAGAATCTTGATGGCGGCCGTGGCGATCGGGGTGCCGGGGCCGAAGATGGCGGCGGCGCCGTCGCGGTACAGTTCGTCGTAATCCTGGTGGGGGGATTACGCCGCCGACGATGACGATGATATCCTCGCGGCCGAGTTTCTTGAGCTCGGCGATGATCTGCGGCACAAGGGTGAGGTGTCCGGCGGCCAGCGACGAAACGCCCACTACGTGTACGTCGTTCTCGACAGCCTGCTTGGCGGCCTCCTCCGGGGTCTGGAACAGCGGACCCATGTCGACGTCGAAGCCGATGTCGGCATAACCCGTAGCTACGACCTTGGCGCCGCGGTCGTGGCCGTCCTGGCCGAGCTTGGCGATCATGACACGCGGCTGACGGCCTTCTTTCTTGGCGAATTCGGCGCACAGCTCCTTGGCGCGCTCGAAGGATTTGTCGTTTTTCACTTCTGACGAATATACTCCTGAAATGGAACGGATAACGGCTTTGTAGCGGCCTACGACCACTTCGCAGGCGTCGGAAATCTCGCCCAGCGAAGCGCGTACCTTGGCGGCTTCGACGGCCAGCTCCAGCAGGTTGCCCTGCTTGGTCTTCACGCACTCGGTGATCGCGGCGAGGGCCTTCTTCACGGCGGCCTCGTCGCGCGAAGCGCGCAGCTCCTTCAGACGCTTGATCTGGCTCTCGCGTACGGCGGTGTTGTCCACGGCGAGGATGTCGATCGGAGCCTCCTTCTCCAGACGGTATTCGTTGACGCCGATGATCTTCTCCTCTCCGGAGTCGATGCGGGCCTGCTTGCGGGCCGAAGCCTCCTCGATGCGCATCTTCGGAATGCCGGTCTCGATGGCCTTGGCCATACCGCCGAGCTTCTCGATCTCCTGGATGTGCTCCCAGGCCTTGTGTGCGATCTCGTTGGTGAGCGTCTCCACGTAGTACGAGCCGGCCCACGGGTCGATCTCCCGGCAGATGTTGGTCTCCTCCTGAATGTAGATCTGCGTGTTACGGGCGATACGCGCCGAGAAGTCGGTCGGCAGGGCGATCGCCTCGTCGAGGGCGTTGGTGTGCAGCGACTGGGTGTGTCCCAGAGCGGCGCCCATGGCTTCGATGGCCGTACGGGCCACGTTGTTGAAGGGGTCCTGCTCGGTGAGCGACCATCCCGAGGTCTGCGAGTGGGTGCGCAGTGCCAGCGACTTGGGGTTCTTGGGATCGAACTGCTTGACGATCTTGGCCCACAGCATACGTGCCGCGCGCATCTTGGCGATCTCCATGAAGTGGTTCATGCCGATTGCCCAGAAGAACGACAGGCGCGGTGCGAAGGCGTCGATCGACATGCCGGCGTTGATACCTGCGCGGAGGTACTCCAGACCGTCGGCCAGCGTGTAGGCCAGCTCGATGTCGGCCGTGGCGCCCGCCTCCTGCATGTGGTAACCCGAGATCGAGATCGAGTTGAACTTGGGCATGTTCTTCGAGGTGTACTCGAAGATGTCGGCGATGATGCGCATCGAGAACTCGGGCGGATAGATATAGGTGTTGCGCACCATGAACTCCTTGAGGATGTCGTTCTGGATCGTACCGGCGAGCTGGTCGAGCGTGCAGCCCTGCTCCAGGCCCGTCACGATGTAGAATGCCAGGATGGGCAGCACGGCGCCGTTCATGGTCATCGACACCGACATCTGGTCGAGCGGAATGCCGTCGAAGAGCACCTTCATGTCCTCCACGGAGCATATCGAAACACCCGCCTTGCCCACGTCGCCCACCACGCGCGGATGGTCGGCGTCGTAGCCGCGGTGCGTAGCGAAGGTCGAAAGCCACCGAAAGGCCCTTCTGGCCGGCGGCGAGGTTGCGGCGGTAGAATGCGTTGGACTCCTCGGCGGTCGAGAAACCGGCATACTGACGGATCGTCCACGGGCGCATCACGTACATCGTCGAATAGGGTCCGCGGAGGAACGGAGCGATGCCTGCGGCGTAGTTCAGGTGCTCCATGCCTTCGAGATCTTCGGCCGTATAGGCGCCCTTGACGGGAATGCGCTCGGCCGTCAGCCACGGCTCCACCTGTCCGCAGCCTTTCGAGGCGCAGCAGCTCTTCTGCTGGCCTGCTTCGTATGTCAGTTCTGAAAATTTAGCTCTCATGATTAGATTCCCATCTCTTTAAGGTAGAACTTAAGTGTTTCCAAGACGTTGGACTTCACGTTTATAAAGTTCGTGATGCCCTGCGCTTCCAGTTCGGGTGCGCAGGCCGGTGCCCCGGCAACCACCAGGATCGCCTTGCCGCCGAGCAGCTCCTTGACTTTCGGGGCTGCCTCCGCATAGTCGTCGTCGCTTGCGCAGACCACGACGATCTGCGCCTTGGATTCGAGCGCGGCCTTCGCGCCCTCTTCGATCGACTTGAAATAAGTGTTGTCGATCACCTTGATGCCGGCGCATGCGAAGAAATTGCACGAGAACTGCGAGCGGGCGCGGGCCATGCCCAGGTTGCCGCACGTCAGCATGAATGCCTTGGGCTCCTTGCCGCTGCGATCCACCTGCAGGCGCATCTCTTCGAACGCCATGGCGCCGCGGTAGGGGACGAGTACATTGCCCTCGGCCTGCTTGCGCGTAACGGACTCGGCGGTGATCTCCTTGCCGGCGACCTCCGTAAAGTTGGGATACTGGTTGGCGCCGAGCAGCGTCTGGCGGCGCGTTGCGATGGCCTTGTCCTTGGCGGCGGCCGACGCTTTGATACGCTCGACGATCAGGCCGGCCTTGTAAGCCTCGGCGTAGCCGCCCTTCTGCTCGATTTCGAGGAAGAGCTTCCAGGCCTCGGCGGCGATCGACTGCGTCAGGTTCTCCACGTAGTAGGAGCCGCCTGCGGGGTCGACCACCTGGTCGAAGTGCGACTCGTGCTTGAGCAGCAGCTCGACGTTGCGGGCGATGCGCTTCGAGAACTCGGTCGGGTTTTCGAACGAGGCGTCGAACGGCGTCACCTCCAGCGAATGTACGCCGGCGATCGTGGCCGACATGGCTTCGGTCGTGCCGCGCAGCATGTTTACATAGGGATCGTAGACCGTCTGGTTCCACTTCGAGGTCGTGGCGTGTATCATCATCTTGCCGGCGCAGTTCTTCTCGGGGTTGTACGCCTTGACGATGTTGGCCCACAGCATACGTCCGGCGCGGAACTTGGCGATCTCCATGAAGTAGTTGGAGCTTACCGAGAACGAGAAGCGCAGTTTGCGTGCGGCCGCGTCGACGTCCAGCCCTGCGTCCGTCAGGCGTACGAGGTAGTCGTGGCCTGCCGAAAGGGTGAATGCCAGCTCTTCGACGATGGTCGAACCCGAGTTGCCGAAGGTCTGTCCCGCAACGGTTACGATGCGCACGTGCTTGTACTCCTTGGTCTTGTGGATCAGCTCGACGATGCGGGCGATGCACTTTTCACCGTTGGGCGAGCAGAAATCGCCTTTCGACGAAAGCCCTTTTACCAGCGGGTCGATGCAGAATGCGATGCGGACATCCTCCTTGGCGATGCCCTCCTTTTCGACTTTCGCCAGGACGAGCTCGGCGACATTGGCCATTTTCTCTCCGCAGAAGGTGATCTCGACAGCCGGAATACAGATGTCCTTGAGCAGCATGTCGAGGTCTGCCGCCGAAAAATCCGCCGACGCGATGCAGAAGCCGAGCGAGTCGACACCTGCGTTGAGGATTTTCAGTGCCTCGGCGTTTGCCTCCTTGGGGCATACGACGCTCACGGTCTGGTGTACGCGCCAGCGGTTGTGCGCGTGCGTACCGCGTACGTAAGGGAACTCGCCTGCCTGCGAGCCCAGGAACTTGATGCCCTCGAGGTTCTCGGCGCGGTAGTAGGGCCGGACGTTGAAACCTTCGCCCGTTTTCCATACCAGCTTGCGCTCGTAATCAGCACCTTTCAGGTCGGCCGTAATCACCTCCTCCCACTTCTCGGTCGGAACCGGCGGGAATTCGGTGAACAGCTTTTCACGTTTGGTATTTGCCATGACTATTTAGAGATTAGTATAAGTGTTGTTTCAAAATTGCTTGTAAAGGTACAAAATTATTAGTGATTGAAACAAGAAATTGTTAATAAAATAACACTATATAATTTCTTTTTATAATATAGGTGATTTCGTTTGCTTTCGGCAACCGCCGGAAGAAGTTTTTTAGTTGTGGTGAAATAGTTTAATATTGTTCTTAATAGCCATGGAAATTACGAAAAACTAAAAATGTGAAAATTCGGGGATATGACGAAAATTTAAGGGTGTTTTTCGGAAAATTGCATTGAAATTCGGCGTTTTTATGGAAAAATGCATGTGATTTTTCGGAAAATGCTGAAAAAATAGGGCGTTTTTCGAAAAAATGCCGATTTTGTGAAAACAACGTAACTGAAAAAATATTACATTTGCAAGCGAGATCGATACATACGGCGGCAGGGGTGAAGCCGCGGGTTAGTCAGGTTGGGCGGAGTATGCCGCGAGGCAGTTGCCCTCCGGAATTTTAGGTTAGGTTTTAGTTCAGCAATTATTCGGCTTCCGCCCCTGCGCGTATGTTTTTAATGGAATGCTAATCCAATTCAATTACATCTATGTCATCATTACTCAGATTCAAGATGGTCGATGCGGCGATAAACCACACCGCCGTCGAGGTGAAGGCTCCCGAAGGACGTCCTTCGGACTATTTCGGGAAACGGGTATTCGGGCGCGCAGCCATGCGCAAGTATTTGAACAAGGCTACTTACGACGCCCTTGTCGATACGATGGAGAACGGTACGCCCCTCACGCGGGAGGTTGCCGACGGTATCGCGGCAGGCATGCGCCAGTGGGCGCTGGAGCACGGTGCCGACCACTATACCCATTGGTTCCAGCCCCTGACGGGAGGTACGGCCGAGAAGCACGATGCGTTTGCCGACCCGGACGGCTTGGGCGGGGTTCTGGAGGAGTTCTCCGGCAAACTGCTCGTCCAGCAGGAGCCCGATGCGTCGTCGTTCCCCAACGGAGGCATCCGCAATACGTTCGAGGCTCGCGGTTATTCGGCCTGGGACCCGACCTCGCCGGCCTTCATCGTCGACACGACGCTCTGCATCCCGACCGTCTTCATCGCCTATACGGGCGAGGCGCTCGATTACAAGGTGCCCCTGCTGCGCTCGATCTCGGCGGTGAACAAGGCCGCGACCGAGGTGTGCCACTATTTCGACAAAAACGTGCAGCGGGTCATCTCGTATCTGGGCTGGGAGCAGGAGTATTTCCTCGTGGACGAGAGCCTGTGGGCCGTGCGTCCCGACCTGATGCTCACGGGCCGTACGCTCATGGGCCACGAGTCGGCCAAGAACCAGCAGTTGGAGGACCACTATTTCGGTGCGATCCCGACCCGTGTGATGGCATTCATGAAAGACCTCGAATACGAGTGCCTGAAACTGGGCATTCCCGTCAAAACCCGCCACAACGAGGTGGCGCCCAATCAGTTCGAGCTGGCTCCGGTCTACGAGGAGGCCAACCTGGCCAACGACCACAACCAGTTGCTGATGACCATCATGGACAAGATCGCCCGCCGCCACCAGTTCCGGGTTCTGCTGCACGAGAAGCCCTTCAAGGGGATCAACGGTTCGGGCAAGCACAACAACTGGTCGCTCGGCACGGATACGGGCGTCAACCTGCTGGGTCCGGGCAAGACGGCGGCGGAGAACCTGCAGTTCATCACCTTCCTGGTGAATGCCATCTCGGCGGTCTACAAGCACAACGGCCTGCTGAAGGCGTCGATCATGAGCGCCACGAACGCCCACCGCCTGGGCGCTAACGAGGCGCCTCCGCCATCATCTCGACCTTCCTCGGTACGCAGGTTTCGGCCGTGCTGGACAAACTGGAGGCCTCGAAGGGCGACGACGCAATCCGTTTCGATGCGAAGAATGTCTTCAAGATGAGCGGTATTTCGCATATTCCGACCCTGTTGCGCGACAATACCGACCGTAACCGCACCTCGCCGTTTGCCTTCACGGGCAACCGCTTCGAGTTCCGTGCCGTGGGTTCGTCGGACAACTGCGCCGAGGCGATGATCGTGCTCAATACGGCGATGGCCAGCGAACTCACGGAGTTCAAGAAGAACGTCGATGCGAAGATCGAGGCCGGCATGAAGAAGGAGAAGGCGATCTACGAGGTGCTCAAGCAGATGATCAAGACCTGCAAGGCGATCCGTTTCGACGGCAACGGCTATTCCGACGAGTGGAAGGCCGAGGCGCGCAAACGCGGCCTGGACTGCGAAACCTCGACGCCGCTGATCTTCGACCGTTACCTCGACGAGGCTGACGTTCCGCATGTTCGGGGAGATGGGCGTCTTCTCGAAGGTCGAGCTGGAGGCCCGCACCGAGGTGAAGTGGGAGACCTACACCAAGAAAATCCAGATCGAGGGGCGCGTGCTGGGCGACCTGGCGATGAACCACATCGTGCCGATCGCCTCGCGGTACGAGGCGCTGCTGCTCGACAAGGTCTACAAGATGTCGCAGATCACCGGTCTGAACGCTTCGGCCGACATCGCCCTGATCAAGAAGATCCAGTACCATACGGCCGAAATACAGCGGCTCACGGCCGGGATGGTCGACGCCCGCAAGGTGGCCAACAGGATCGAGGATCAGCGCGAGAAGGCGATCGCCTACCATGATACCGTAGCCGCATGTTTCGACGAGATCCGCCGCCACATCGACAAGCTGGAGGAGATCGTCGACGACCAGATGTGGCCGCTGCCCAAATACCGCGAGCTGCTTTTCCTGCGCTGATCGCCTCCTTATATAATTGTGTAATGATCCGGGTTTGCCGCTCGGATTATTTTTCGTTATCTTTGTTTTCCGAAGCTGTGAAAAGGGAATGGGGTGGATTAGGGTTCGGAGCCGATGGCGGCAGCAAATTTTTCCGAAAAGGCGCTGCGCCAGACGGGAAGGAGTGCAGGTTTGAGGAGCAAACCGGCAATGCATTTGCATTGGGACATTGCTATTCCGAATTTTATTGCTTTCTTGCATGATGAACATGTAACCCACTTGTGAATGAAGCGAAAAAATAGGCACAGTATTATTGACGGTATGCGTCACCGCAGCAGCATATGCCCAAAGCCCGCCGTCGGCAACAGATCGGACGCGGAATGCAAAAACAGCGGCGCGTATCGAACGTCATCGCCTCGCCTCGAAAGAGAATAATCTCTTTGTGACGGGCGCGTCGGGAATCACGGCGCATAATCAGGTGACTGTCGGCGTGAAGGTGGAGTACAGCCGCCAATTGAAAGGAAATTTTTATTGGGGCGTGGATTTTTCGGCCCGGTGGCATCTGGGGAGTTTGATGAGCTACGATTGGAGCGGCCACGGATCTGACCCTTACCGCAATACGGTTGCGCAGGATATTTATAAACTGGATGCAATGGCCTATTATCGGCTGCCGGTGGTGAAAAGCAGGCTTTTTCTGCGTTTCGGAGCCGGAGTTGGGGCGGGATACCACCGGATACTAAAGCATGTAGACAACGATCTTGACAAGGATAGGGTATTGCCTTTCTTCAATGTCGAATGTGCGTGGATTCTGCGGGTGACGAAGGGGTTTGAACTGAAATTTTCGCCGACGATCCTGTTTGTGCCTTCGGAATTCTCGGTGTCGCCCGTCGAACTCGGTGCGCCGACCGATGTGACGCCCTGGCTTACGGATGCCGGGTTTTCGCTGACGTGGGGCTGGCGGTTCTGATGTATTAGGAAGTAACAATATAGTATGAAAATCATTGCAGACAGCGGATCGACCAAATGCACGTGGCTCGTGACCGACGGCGTGCATACCTCGGAATACCGGACGCGGGGAATCAATGCCGTGCAGCACTCCCCGGAGCAAATACGCGAAGCGCTTGCCGAACTGCCGCCGTGCGGCCCCGTCGAGGCCGTCTATTTCTACGGCGCAGGGTGCGGGGGCACCTTCCCCGAAGCGACGGAGAAGATGGTGCGGGAACTCCGCGCGCATTTCGGTGCGGGAGCATATCGAGGCTCAGACCGACCTGCTGGGGGCTGCCCGGGCGTTGTTCGGCCGCGGCGAAGGCGTGGCCTGCATCCTCGGCACGGGCTCCAATTCGTGCTGGTGCCGGGGCGGTGAAATCGTGGAAAACGTCCCGCCGCTGGGGTATGTCCTCGGCGACGAGGGCAGCGGTGCGGCGCTGGGACGCAACCTGGTGAACGGTATTTTCAAAGGGCATATCCCCCTGCGGGAGGAGTTCCTCGCGGCGCATGGGCTGACCTATGAGGAGATCATCCTCCGGGTCTACCGCGAGCCGTATGCCAACCGTTTCCTGGCGTCGTTCGCGCCGTTCGTACATGCGTACCTGGATTGCCCCGAGGTGCGGGCTATGGTGGCGGAAACCTTCGCCGATTTCGCCCAACGCAACCTGAGCCGCTATCCCGTGCATCTGACGGTCGCCTGCATCGGCGGCGTTGCCGCCGCATTCGAGGGGCTGCTGCGCGAGGTGCTCGCACAAGGGGGGTACCGGGTCGGCCGGATCGCCGCATCACCTGCCGAAGGACTTATCAAATACCATTATGGAAAATAGAATAACCGAACAGGCTTCGGCCTACGATAATTTACAGCGGATGTCGGTGCATGACATCCTGACGGGCATCAACCGCGAAGACGCACGCGTCCACGAGGCCGTGGCCAAGACCATCCCCGTGATGGAACGGCTCGTGGAGCGGGTCGTCGAACGCATGGAGCGCGGCGGGAGGATGTTTTACATCGGGGCCGGTACGAGCGGGAGGCTGGGTGTGACGGACGCCTCGGAGCTGCCCCCGACCTATGGCGTGCCCTTCGACAGGGTCATCGGCCTGATCGCCGGCGGCGACGGTGCACTGCGGCGTGCCGTGGAGAATGCCGAGGACGATACCGCAGGGGCTTGGCGCGACATGGCGCCCTACCATCCCACGGCGGACGATGTCCTGGTCGGGATCGCCGCGTCGGGTACCACTCCCTATGTGGTCGGCGGCCTGCGCATGGCGCGGGGAGCACGGCCTGTTGACCGCCTCCATTACCTGCAATCCGTCGTCGCCCGTGGCGGCTGAGGCGGAATATGCGCTCGAGGCGGTTGTGGGGCCGGAGTTCGTGACGGGGTCGACCCGCATGAAGGCGGGCACGGCACAGAAGCTGATGCTCAACATGCTGTCGACGGCCGTGATGATCCGCCTGGGCCGCGTCGAGGGCAACCGCATGGTCAACATGCAGTTGACGAACGACAAACTCGTGGGGCGCGGCACGCGCATGGTGGCCGAGGCTTCGGGGCTTTCCGAGGCGCAGGCACGGGCGTTGCTGCTGCAATACGGGTCGGTGAAAAAAGCGTTGGAGCATGCACCGAAGCCTGAGTGACTATATCTCGCTGCTGGAGCGCGAGGGTGAACTCGTCCGCATAGCGGCTCCGGTGTCGCCGATGGAGGAGATCGCCGAGATAACCGACCGGGTTTCGAAAACGCCCGGCGGCGGCAAGGCGTTGTTGTTCGAAAATACCGGCACGGAGTTTCCCGTGCTGACCAACATGTTCGGTTCCGCGCGCCGCATGGCGCTGGCGCTGGGCGTCGGGTCGCTCGGCGAACTCTCGGAACGGGTCGACGGATTGCTGCGGCAGGCCATGGCGCCGCGCCCGTCGTTCGCGGACAAGTTGCGGGCGTTGCCGCTGCTGGCCGGGATGTCCCGCTGGTTCCCGCGTACGGTGTCGGGGCGGGGCGAATGCCAGCAGGTCGTACGGACGGGTGCTGAGGCGTCGCTCGCGGCGCTTCCGATCCTGAAGTGCTGGCCGGCCGACGGCGGGCGTTTCGTAACCCTGCCGATGGTGAACACGGTCGATCCCCAGACGGGCGTGCGCAACGTCGGCATGTACCGTATGCAGCTCTTCGACGACCGTACGACGGGCATGCACTGGCATATCCACAAGACGGGGGCCCGGCATTACGATGCCTGGAAACGCTCGGGGCGGCGGATGCCCGTGTCGGTGGCGTTGGGCGGCGATCCGGCCTATACCTATGCGGCGACGGCGCCGATGCCCGACAACATGGACGAATACCTGCTGGCCGGGTTCCTGCGCCGCCGTCCCGTGAAACTCGTGAAGTGCGTCACCAACGATATTTATGTCCCGGCCGACTGCGATTTCGTGATCGAGGGTTATGTCGACCCTGCGGAGGAAAAGGCTGTCGAAGGCCCCTTCGGCGACCATACGGGGTTCTATTCGCTCGAAGACCGTTATCCGCTTTTCCACGTCACGGCCCTTACGCGGCGGCGCGATGCGGTATACCCGGCCACGGTCGTGGGGATTCCCCCGCAGGAGGACGCCTGTATCGCGCAGGCTACGGAGCGGATATTCCTGGCGCCGATACGCATGGCCCTGCAACCCGAAGTCCGCGACATGACGATGCCCGAGGCCGGAACGGCGCATAACATCGCCGTCGTTTCGATCGACCGCCGCTATGCCGGACAGGCCGTGAAGGTCGCCCAGGCGCTGTGGGGCGCCGGGCAGATGATGTTCAACAAATACATGTTCGTCGTCCCGGCCGCGACCGACGTGCGCGATACGGATGCATTGGCGCGGCTCGTGCGCAACCTCGACCCGCTGCGCGACATAGTCCGCAGCGAGGGGATTCTCGATGTCCTCGACCACGCGACGGCAACGCCGGGCTTCGGCGGAAAAATTGCATTGAATGCTACGGCCCACGGTGCCGGGTGCGGGTGCGCGAATCCGCAGGAGCCTGCAACGCGTGTGCCTGCCGATCCCCCACGGGGTGTCGAGGGCGTGCGTCCCGCAGCGGATGGCGCAATATCCGGGGCTTGTGACGGGCAGGCGGACGGCGGGCAGCCCCTCCCTCCGGCCGGCTACCGCTCCGACCTGCTCGAAAAATGGGGCGTGGCGGTCGCATTCGCCGCACCGGACGCCGAAGTGCCGGTTCCGCCGGGGTGAAATACCTCGCCGTGTTCGACCCGGCGGCATCGGAACTCACGGCTGCCGAACTTTTGTGGCTCGCTGCGGCCAATACCGATCCGCGGCGTGATGTGCGGACGGAAGGTGCAGCGTTGGTGATCGATGCCCGGAGCAAACGCCCCGGGGCGGGGGAGAACCCCGGCCGTTTCCCGAACGTCGTGACCGCGTCGGAAGCGACTGTCGCTTTGGTCGACCGCCGCTGGCCGGAATATGGCTTGGGGGCGTTTGTCAGTTCGCCGTCGCGGCGTTACCGCCGCCTGCTGCTCTCCGACGGGGCGCAGTGGCGTTGAGGGGGGGCTGACGGGTACCGTAGCCCATTTCGTGCCGCCGGGGTTGTTTTCAGGGCATCCTGCCGGGGGATGACCGGTGATAAATAGTTTCTGCATATGGCAAAATTTTTTTCAGACCGTGAAATCCGCGCCGTGGCGGTATTCCTGCCGCTGGCGGGATTGCTTATAGGCGGCATCGTGCTCCTGCGCCCGAAGGCCGATCCCGAAGCGGCTTTTGTGGCCGGGATGGAGATGGAAGGACGGGCCGATTCGGTCGACCTGCGGCCGTTCGACCCCAATACCGTGGACTACGACGGACTTCGGCGGCTGGGCCTGTCGAAGCACGAAGCCGTGAGCCTGCTGAAATACCGCGCCGCGGGGAAGATCTTCCGCATCCCGGAGGATGTGACGCTTTGCTACGGCATCAGCGATTCGCTCTACCGCCGCCTGGCTCCCTATATCCGTATCGGGCGCAAATACGCCATCGCGCCCCGGCAGTATCGCACGGGGCGTGTCGTGCCCGAACCCATGCCGCCCACGCGCTTTCGCATCGACACCGTGGGGGCGCGTTACCTGCGGGCCATCGGGGCGTTGTCCAAGCGGCAGGCCGAGGCCTTCATCCGCTGGCGCGACCTGAGCGGCATCTACGACATGGAGGAGTTGCGCGCCTGCTATGTCGTGAGCGATTCGGTGGCTGCGGCGCTCGAACCCTATATTATCTTTCCCGAGCGCGGAGCTGCGCCGGTCGACGAACCCGTGGAGATCAATACGGCCGATTCCGCGACGCTGCGTGGCGTGGTGGGGATCGGAGCGCGGACGGTGGTGTCGATCATGAACTACCGCGCGAGGCTCGGCGGATTTGTCCGTCTGGAGCAACTCGCAGAGGTTCCGGGAGTCACGGAACGCAATTATGAGAAAATTTTGAAACAAATTTGCTGCGATAGTTGTGAAATTCGGAAAATTGATATTAACTTTGCAACCCCGAAAGTCCTTAGGCAGCATCCGTATATTCCGCCGCAGAAGCTTCGGAAATTACTTAAAACAAGACAGTTGAAAGGAGGTTGGAGTACCGCTGAGGAATTGGTTGAAGACAACATATTGACCCGCGAAGAGGCAGCACGGCTGGCTCCTTACCTGCGGTTCGGTACCCGAAGCGGGGCTGACGATACGGACAACGACACGATATGGGGCGAGGTATCAGGTGATGCGAACCCCGGAGGAATTTAAGTAAACGACGATATTAAAAAAACAAAAAAAAGAATACTACTATGATTATCATGCCGGTAAAAGAGGGCGAAAACATCGAACGCGCCCTGAAGAAGTTCAAACGTAAATACGAGCGCACGGGCGTCCTGAAGGAGCTACGCCGCCGCCAGTACTTCACCAAGCCTTCGATCGCAAAGCGCGAGGCGATGCAGCACGCTGTTTACGTAGAGCACATGTACCGCGACGAGGATTAATCCCCGTTGGTACCCGTATCCATATGCCCCGGCTGAAATAGCCGGGGCTTTTTGTTTTCCTCTTCATTTCCCGACCTTTCTTTTCCACCCCTCTGACCTTGCCGAGCACTTCCACGCTTGCCGGTCTGTATAATCATCTTTTCCAATCTCTCCCTGCCTTTTCCCGGCTCCTCTCTCTTCTTCCCCTGCTTTTTTCCGCTCCTTTCCCTGCCTGTATTTCTGCTGCATTTTGAGTGAAACTAAAAAATATAGTTGAAAAACTATTTAAAATAGTTGTGGGTGAAGTTTTTTTAGTTACCTTTGTTCCTGTAAGCCCGGCCGGCCGATCGGAGCAGGGCGGATAACAGAAACCAAGACCGGTATGATGGAAAAACTGACACGCAGGGAAGAGGAACTGATGCGCTGCTTCTGGGAGCACGGCCCGCTTTTCGTACGCGAGCTCGTGGCGCTCGCCACCGAACCCAAGCCCCATTTCAATACGCTTTCGACCATGGTGCGCGCCCTCGAAGCCAAGGGGTATGTCGCCCACAATACCTTCGGGAGTACCTACCAGTATTACCCGGTGGTGACCGAGGAGGAATTTTCGCGCCGCACGCTGGGCGGGGTCATCAGTAAATATTTCGAGAACTCCTACCTCGGGGCCGTTTCCGCCCTGGTCGAGGAGGAAAAAATCTCGGTCGACGAACTGCGCGAGCTGATCGACCGTATCGAAACCCAAAACCGTCGTTAGCCATGTACACACTGATGCTGTACAGCCTGAAGGTCGGCGCCTGCCTGGCGGTGTTCTACCTTTTCTTCAAATTGCTGCTGAGCCGTGAGACCTTCCACCGCCTGAACCGGATCGTGGTGCTGGCGGCGATGGTGTTGTCGTTCGTGTTGCCGCTGTGTGTCATTACGGTCTATCGCGAACTCCCGGCCATGCCGGAACTCCCGGTGACGGAGGATGCGGGCTACGCCCCGTCCGCGGAGCCGGAATCCCAACCTTTCCCGTGGGATAAGGCGGCGACGGCCGCTTTCCTTGCGGGAGCCGCCGCTGCGTTGTTATGGACGCTCGGGTCGGTATGCGGCGTATTGCACATGATCCGCCGGGGGCACAGGGAGCGATTGCGCGACGGTTCCGTGCTCGTACGCACCGACCAGCCGGTCGTACCGTTCAGCTGGTACCGGTATATCGTGATGTCGGAAAAGGATCTGGCCGAGAACGGCGAGGCGATCGTGCTGCATGAGAAGGCTCACCTGAGGCTGCGCCACTCGTTCGACTTGTTGGTGACCGACCTTGCGGGGTGCCTGCAATGGTTCAATCCTGCGATGTGGCTCCTGCGCCGTGAGTTGCGCGCCATCCATGAATACGAAGCCGACGAGGCGGTGCTGGACAGCGGCGTCGACGCCCGGCAATACCAGTTGTTATTAATAAGGAAAGCTGCCGGCGGGAGGTGGTACTCAGTCGCCAACAGCTTTAATCACAGTAAACTTAAAAACCGTATTACCATGATGTTACGTAAAAGATCGTCGCGGTGGGCAGGGGCCAGGGTGCTTTTCCTGCTGCCGTTGACGGGGCTTGCCCTCGGGGCGTTCGCCCGCACCGCCTATGTTTTTCCCGATGACAAAGGTAAAAAAGAAAATGTTTCGATCCGCATCGAAGGGGCGAATTTTTACTCTTCAGACGGAAAATCCGGCAAGCCGCTTTTCGTGGTCGACGGCCTCGAGGTGGCGTCGATAGATACACTGTCGCCTGACCGGATCGCTTCGGTGACGGTACTCAAGGATGCTTCGGCAGAAGCCCTGTACGGCGAGAAAGGCAGGAACGGCGTAGTGGTCGTTTCGACGAAGGATGCCGCCGGCGGTGCGCGGGATTATTCGGTCGACGCCGAGGACGGCTCTGTCAAGGTCGTGGTGCGCGGTTCCGGGAAAATGTCGGATGTCAGAGTGGTCGGCAGTTCTACGGTGCCCGCAGATAAGGCCGGGATCGACGCCGGTGCGAAAACCCATGGCAGTGTCGTGTCCGTTACCGGCAGCGACGGGAAGAAAACTGTCGTCAGCCAGAGCCGGGTGACCGTCACCGACGACGGCGGCGTGACCGTCATAAAGGCGCAACCGGACGCGGTGCAGGTTGACGGATTGTCGCCGGGGCAGGCGACCCAGGCCGCGGAAGCCGGGCTCAAAGCCGCAGAGGAAGGGATGAAGGCTGCCCGTGCCGGACTGGAGGCTGCCCGCGAATATATGTCGGGCGAGGAGTGGAAAAAGGCACAGGCCGAACTCGACAGGGCACAGAAGGAGCTCTCTTCGGCACGCAAGCTGTCTGCCGCGCAACTCGCAGCCGTCCGCGAGCAGGAGGAGGCCGTGCGCAAGTATATGGCCAGCGACGAGTGGAAAGAGGCGCAGAAGCAGATACAGGAGGCGCAGGCGCATTTGGCCGACCCCCGGGTACAGGCTGCCCTGGCGAAAGCTGCCGAGGCCGGGTCGACGGCAGCCGGCGTCGAGATCCGTCGCAAGGTCGCCGAACATATGGAGCAGACAGAGGATGCCGGTACGCTGAAGAGCAGTACGATCGTGATCCGCGGATCGGGCAAGTCGCCGTTTGAAAAGGGGAGGAACCCCTTGTCGTGATCGACGGCAAGGTGTTTAAGGATACCAAGAAACTGGAGGGGCTTGATCCCGGCCGGATCGAGAACATATCCGTACTCAAGGATGCCTCGGCGGTCGAGAAATACGGCAGGAAAGCCCGCAACGGCGTCATCGAGATTACGACCAGGAAAAAATAAGCAGGCCATAAGTATAAAAAGTTCGTGCCCGGGACGGTTCTGCTGCCCCGGGTTTTTTCGTCGGCCATGCGATACGGGCGTGAAACTTGCAGAATTAGGATGGAAAAAGTTATCTTTGCATGTAAAATACAAAACAGAAGCTATGAAACGCCTGCTATTTTTTCTTACGGTCGCAACGCTCGTTTCATGCGGCCGGACATTCGAGCAGCGCACGGCCAAATATGCCGAGGTCGGATCCGTGAACGATAACCGTGCTGCGGTGCTCGATATCAACGAAGGGGTCGGCCGTTGGGGGTATGTCGACGGGACGGGACGGCTGGTCATCGAATGCCGTTATGCCGATGCCCGGAGTTTCGACGACGGACTGGCCGCCGTGCAGGAGCCCGAAGGGCTGTGGGGCTATATAGATACCGCAGGCCGGGCGGTCGTGGCTCCGCAATTTACGGTGGCCGGGGCGTTCGACGACGGCATGGCCTGGGTGCAGGCCGGCGAGCTCTGGGGCCGTATCGACAAAACGGGGAAAACCGTCATTCCCTGCCTTTATTCCGAGATCGGCGAACCCGATGAACGTGGCTGGATGCGTGTTCTGCGCGACGGTAAATGGGGCGTCCTGCGCCAAGACGGCGAGGTGGTAGTCCCCTGTGCCTATAACCTGATCGGCGAGCCGAACGCCTACGGGCTGATCCCCATGACGAGCGACGGCAAACATGGCTTCCTCGGCGCCGACGGGCGCGAAGTGCTGCCTTGTTTCTTCTCCTATATTTCCGATTTCAAGGACGGTTATGCCCGGACGAACTACGGCGGCAGCATGGTGCTGCGCGACGAACCCTACGGCGGCCAGTGGGGACTTATCGACACGCTGGGGCACGAGACGATCCCGTGCCGCTATTACTACCTCGATACCCCGGGCGAGGGGCTCGCGGCGTTCAGGCTGGAGCAGTTCGGCAATTACGGGTATGTCGATGTCAAGGGGAATGTGGCTATTTCGCCCCGTTTCTCCGTGGCGCGGCCCTTCTCGGGCGGGGTGGCCGTGGTGAGCTACAACAATGTCAATTTCGGGCTTGTCGACCGCAACGGCGGTGAAGTCAGCTCGTTCCGCTATAAACGCATCGGCAGGTTCAACGACGGGCTGGCGCCTTTCAATACCGACCTTTACGGCATGAATTTTCAGGGGATGGAGCCCCGTTGCGGGTATATCGACACCGAGGGACGCGAAGTGATACCCGCCAAGTGGGACGATGCCGGCGAGTTCAGCGAGATGCGCGCCCCGGTGATGCGTTTCGGTACCAATGCCGAAGATTTCTACGATGCCCGCTGGGGCTATATCGCCACGAACGGCCAGCTGGTCGTGCCGCTCAAGTACCACGAGGCCTATCCGTTCAGCTGCGGTCTGGCGCGCGTCTTCGTCAAGGGGCTGGGGTACGGCTATATCAACCGCAAGGGCGAAGAGGTCGTTCCCCTGCAAGTATCAGGAAGCCGAAGATTTCCACGATTTCAGAGCCAAGGTCAAACAATACGACCGGGTGCTGACGATCGACGAGACGGGACAGATCGTCGAGCAATGACGCTCCCCGGGCGGGGAATGGCGAAAACGGGGGCCGTGGCCTCCGTTTTTTCATGCCTGCGGCTTTCGCTTGCGGGCCTGTTGCGGCGCGTTGCGCTTACTTGAACCCTACGATCTCAGGGCGGGTGGGGCGGTAGCGGTACTGTTCGACGCGCGTGGCGTTCGACAGGCGGAAATATTCGCTCTCGACCAACCCGCGTTTGCCGAAGGCGATTCCCAGGCGGATCTGCACCGTGTTGAATACGAGCCGCTCGTTGCGGAGCCGTACACCCACCCGAACGAGGTGAAAAAATCGTTCTTGAAGATATTGGGGGAATAGCCGATCAGTCCGAAGTCGGCGAATCCGAACAGGGCGATACGGAAGCCGAGGGGCTGATAGGGCGGTGAAAAACACCGTTTCCGTGTTGAGGATCATGCGGTTGGTTCCGGTGACGTACTCTTTGAGCGCCTGCAACCCGTTGTCGTGGGTGAAGCGGATCATTTCGTCGCTGCCTTCGCCCCGGTTCCAGCCCTGCGTGTAGTTGAACGCGAGGAACTGGCGGATGCGGCTGCGGCGGAACATGAACAGGTTGGAGAACCACCTCAGGTCGACATCGACGGCGCTGCGCCGCCACATGCCGTTTTGGAGGTCGATGTAGCTTCCGAGCGTGAAGCCGCCCATGATGTAGCCCATCCCCCGGAAACCGCCTGTCTGGTAGGACATGCCGAGGTACATCTCGTCGTTGAACTCGCCCCACGAATAGCCGCTCACCAGCTCGGCTTTGTAACCCGTCGCCAGATACTCGCGGGTACCGAATCCGTAGACCATGTTCGCCGTGTAGAATTTTTCCCGGTAGAGCCCCCCGCCGAAGAGCATGGCGTCGTGGTCGTGCAGCGCGGGGTTGTAGTCGGCCGTGACGGGCGGGCGGCGGCTGAACCGGGCATAGCTGTAACGGCCCGTCAGGAAGACGCTCGATTTGATGGAGCGGATGTAGTGCGACTTGCCGCCCCATACGTCGAGGTTGCGGACTTTCACGAGCAGCGAGGTGTCGAGGTCGACCATGTAGCGCTTCGATTTTATGTCGCTGTACGTGAGGCCGATCTCGTAGTCCGTCGGCCGGATGAACTCCTTGCGCAGCCCGAGGTTCAGTTCCGAGTTGTAGAAGTCGCGGCCGGCCGAGAAGTCGGCCGTGTAGAATGTCCCCAGCACGTTGGGGATTTCGTATTCGACGATGTTGCCGCCGTATGAGAAGTCTTTGCGGCTGAAGTTGGTCTTGAATTTCAGGGTGTTGCCCGTGCCGAAAATGTTGGCGTCCGAAAGCCCGACCATGGTGCGCCCTTCGCCGTGTATGCCTGCGTCGATGCTGATCGTCCAGCTGTCGCGCGCGCGGATGACCATGTTCACGCGCGTCGAATCGAGCGAGTCGGGTACGACGATCACCTCGGTATCGGAGATGTAGGGGCGCGAACGCAGCAGCTGCTTGTTGCGCACGACCAGCTGGGGATCGAACTTGTCGCCCGGCTTGAACAGCAGGTCGCGCCGGATAACCCGTTCGCGGGTCAGCATGTGGGTTTTGTTGCCTGCGCGCTCGAACCAGTTGCCGCATGAGTCGAACGGCATCATGCGCTCGATGGTGATGTCGCCTACGGTTTTCCCGGCGTAAGGTTCCAGCAGCCTGCTTTCGTCCAATACGCGCCCGTTCATCGTCGTATCGAGTACGGGTTTGACGAAGAGCATCCTGTAAAGCATGCGCGGGACTGCGCGGCGGTTGGTTTTGGATTGTATGCTGTCGTAAAGGCGCTGGTTGCGCTCCGAGGTCGGCGTGTTCAGGCTGTCGGGGGAGAATCCGCCGGGGGAAACCCTGTCCGGCGCCCGCATGCGGGGCCGACCGTGCGGGCGAAACAGACGCTTTGCGCAGCGAGGAGGGTCAGCACGAGTATGCAAATCCGGCGATACATATCTTCAAAGATAACGTATTTTTTGATGAAAAAGTGCGCTGGAACCCGCTAAAATACAGTCTCACGCTGGCAGGAGTTACTCCTGGCAAAAAACGGGAGGTGCCGGGTGCCGGTCTGCCCTGCCGTTGAGACTGACAATGCACCTGTTAAGGCAGCTGTCATTGCGGCTGTTGTGAAGACTGTCGATCCAGCAGCCGTTGCGGCTGACATAGCGGCTGCCTGTCGGCGGGCATGTGCCGGGACAGACGGCCGGGCCCGAATAAAAAAGACGACCCCGAAAGTCGTCTTTTTTCTGTCATATCCGGATTGCAGGTTTACCTGCGCCCCTCTTTGGCTTCGATGCACTCGGTAGCATGCGGCACTTTCATCAGCCGCTCCTTGGGGATGAGCTTGCCGGTCGTCTTGCAGATGCCGTAGGTCTTATTTTCGATGCGCACGAGGGCCATCTCCAGGTTCCGTATGAATTTCATCTGGTGTGCCGCCAGACGTCCGCTCTCCTCTTTCGAGAGGGTCGCTGCGCCCTCTTCGAGGACTTTGAACGTCGGGGACGTATCCTCCGTGTCGTTATCAGCCGTGTGGGTGATAGTGGCGCGCAGCAGCTCATAGTCCGCGCGCGCATTCTCAAGCTTTTTCAGGATGAGCTGCTTGAACTCCTCGAGTTCGGCGTCGCTGTATCTGGTTCTTTCGTCTGCCATAGTCATCTTCTCCTTGTTGGTTTTATGTAAAATTAAACAATTTTTCCGTAAACACCAAATTTTATATCGTTATATACGATATCGTCCGGACGCACCCTTTATATCGTTCTCAGCAAGACGCATTTGCCGTTTCCCGAAGCGGATTTGCCGCCTTAGCCGCCCGTCAGATACGTGTCACGGCTATCCGGATCGGCTCGTCGTCGACATCCGAATCCACGACCACGCCTCCCTCGGGCCGTGCGGCCGCTTTCACCTCGACGGCGAGCGTCTGCGATGCGATATATCCGGCATATTTGGCGATCGCGCCGGCCACGAGCTCCTTCTGTTCGATCTCGACGCGGATCTTGTCCGTCACCTCGAATCCCGAATCCTTGCGGATATTCTGGATGCGGTTTATCAACTCGCGTGCCACGCCTTCCGCCCGGAGCTCTTCCGTCAGCGTAATGTCCAGCGCTACGGTAAGTTTGCCTTCCGATGCTACGAGCCATCCCGGCATATCCTCCGAGGTGATCTCGAAATCGGCCGGGGTCACGGTGATTTTTTCATCCCCCAGGTCGAGTACGGTCTGGGCCGCGGCTTCGATCTCGGCGATCCGCTCCTGCGAGAACTCCGCGGTCATGGCGGCGATCTGCTTCATGTACTTGCCGTAGCGCGGGCCGAGCGTCTTGAAGTTGGGCTTGATGCGCTTGGTGATGATGCCCGTGGTGTCCTCGATGAGCTCCACCTCCTTGACGTTCACCTCGCTCATGATGAGGTTCTTCACGGCGGCGATCTGCCCGGCCATGGCGGGGTCGAGCACCGGGATGAGGATCTTCATGAGCGGCTGGCGCACCTTGATCGAGACCTTGCGGCGCAGGGCGAGCACCATCGACGATACGCGCTGTGCCAGGGACATCATCTCCTCCAGGTCGGCGTCGATCAGCCTTTCGTCGGCCTTCGGGAAAGTCGAGAGGTGTACCGACTCGTCCGCGTGGCGGCCGCTGACGGCATTCAGGTCGCGGAAGATGCGGTCGGAGATGAACGGTGCGAACGGCGCTGCGAGCATCGTGACGGTCTCCAGACAGGTGTACAGCGTCTGATAGGCCGCCAGTTTGTCCTCCGACATGCCGCCTCCCCAGAAGCGCTTGCGGTTGAGGCGCACGTACCAGTTGGAGAGGTTTTCTCCCACGAACTCCTGAATGGCGCGGGCCGCCGGCGTCGGGTCGTAATCTTCGAGCGAGCGGGTTACTTCCTTGACGAGCGTATTGAGCAACGAAATGATCCAGCGGTCGATCTCCGGGCGTTTTTCGACGGGAACTTCCGGCTCCTTGCCCGTAAATCCGTCCACGTTGGCGTAGAGGGCGAAGAACGAATAGGTGTTGTAGAGCGTTCCGAAGAACTTGCGGCGCACCTCGTCAACGCCGTCCCGGTCGAATTTGAGGTTGTCCCAGGGCTGCGAGTTGGAGATCATGTACCAGCGCGTGGCGTCGGGACCGTAGGTGTCGAGCACCTCGAAGGGGTCGACGCCGTTGCCCAGACGTTTCGACATCTTGTTGCCGTTCTTGTCCAGCACCAGCCCGTTCGAAATGATGTTCTTGAAAGCCACCGAGTCGAAGACCATCGTGCCGATGGCGTGGAGCGTGAAGAACCAGCCGCGGGTCTGATCGACGCCTTCGGCGATGAAGTCGGCCGGGTAGACCGACTTGAAATAGTCGCCGCCGTTCTCGAACGGATAGTGCAGTTGTGCGTACGGCATGGCACCCGAGTCGAACCACACGTCGATCAGGTCGCTTTCGCGCTTCATCGGCTCGCCTTTCGACGACACGAGTACGATATTGTCCACATAGGGACGGTGCAGGTCGATATTCTTGGTCGAGTAGTTCTCCTTCGACATGTCGCCGACCTTGAAATTCTTGTAGGGGTTCCCCTTCATGAAGCCCGCGGCGATCGACTTTTCGATCTCATCCATCAGCTCCCTGATCGAACCGATGCACTTCAGTTCCGAATAATCCTCCGTAGCCCATACCGGCAGCGGAGTGCCCCAGAAGCGCGAGCGCGAAAGGTTCCAGTCCACCAGCCCTTCGAGCCATTTGCCGAAACGGCCTGTCCCGGTCGATTCGGGTTTCCAGCGGATCGTCTTGTTCAGCTCGATCATCCGCTCGCGCAGCGCCGTGGTGCGGATGAACCACGAATCGAGCGGGTAGTAGAGCACCGGCTTGTCCGTACGCCAGCAGTGGGGGTAGGAGTGGGTATGCTTTTCGATCTTGAACGCCTTGTTCTGGGCTTTCAGCATCACGGCCAGGTCGATGTCGAGCGTCGTCTCGGCATCGCAGGCGATCTCCGGGTCGTAGGCGTTCTTGACGTAGCGGCCCGCATACTCCTTGTATTTTTCGACGTCGATGTTGTTTTTTACGAATTCCGGGTCGAGGTCTTCGAGTACGAAGAACTTGCCCTGCTTGTCGACCATCGGCTGGTTTTTGCCGGCTTTGTCGACCATGAACAGCGGGGCGATGCCTGCGGCCTTGGCCACACGGTCGTCGTCGGCGCCGAACGTCGGTGCGATGTGCACGATGCCCGTACCGTCCGACGTAGTCACATAGTCGCCTATGATCACGCGGAACGCGTCGCCCATCGGCTTTACCCAGGGGATCAGCTGCTCGTAACGGATCCCCTCCAGTTCGGGCCCCATCCAGCTTTCGCCCGTGATTTGGTAGGTTCCCTCCATCTTCTTGGAGAAGTACGATGCGACGAGGTCTTTAGCGAGGATGACCGTCTGGGGTTCGTCGGTATAGGGGTTGCGGCATTTGACCTTCACGTATTCGATCGCGGGGCCTACGGCCAGCGCGGTGTTCGAAGGCAAGGTCCACGGCGTGGTCGTCCACGCCAGGAAATAGAGCGGCCCTTCGGCGTCGCCGAAGAGCTTTTCGCTTTTCGCGTCGCGGATGATCCTGAACTGCGACGTGCATGTCGTGTCCTTCACGTCGCGGTAGCAGCCCGGCTGGTTCAGCTCGTGCGTCGAAAGCCCCGTGCCCGCAGCCGGCGAGTAGGGCTGGATCGTATAGCCCTTATAGAGCAGCCCCTTGTCGAAAAGCTGCTTGAGCAGCCACCACAGCGTCTCGATGTATTTGTTGTCGTAGGTGATGTAGGGATCGTCCATGTTGACCCAGTAGCCCATCTTGCGGGTCAGGTCCTCCCACACGCCCGTGAATTCCATGACCGCCTCGCGGCAGGTGCGGTTGTACTCCTCGATGGAGATCTTCTTGCCGATGTCCTCCTTGGTGATGCCGAGCTTCTTCTCGACGCCCAGTTCCACGGGAAGTCCGTGCGTATCCCAGCCCGCCTTGCGGTGCACGAGGTACCCCTGCTGCGTCTTGTAGCGGCAAAAGACGTCCTTGATCGTGCGGGCCATGACATGGTGGATGCCGGGCATCCCGTTGGCCGACGGGGGGCCTTCGTAGAATACGAACGCGGGGTGCCCCTCGCGCGTGGTGATGCTCTTGTGGAATGTGTCGCGGGCGTCCCATTCGCCGAGCACGTCGGCGGCTATCTGGGCCAGGTCGAGGCCTTTATACTCATTGAATTTCATGGTATATGTGTTTTTTATTTCGTTCGGGGTCGTACGCCGGCATGGCCGGAAGTGCCGGAAAGATTCCTCTTTTTCCGACAACTTGCAAAGATATAAAAAAGATTTGAAAAGCGTGCAAAATTGCACCTATTCCGTCCGTGGCGGCATCTGCCCGGAGCGGGCTATTTTCCGGCCGGGATTTCGACCCAGAAGCACGACCCCGCGCCGACGGCGGAATCGACGCCGATACGGCCGCCGAGCTGTTCGGCGATGTTCTTGCAGATCGGCAGCCCGAGCCCGGTGCCCTGCGTGAAGGTGTCGACCTTGTAGAACCGGTCGAAAATCTTGGCGCGTTCCTCCTCGGGGATGCCGATGCCCGTATCGCGGACGTAGAACCGTACCCATCCGGGGCGTTGCGAGAACCCGATCGTTATCGAACCTTTTGTCGTGAATTTCACGGCATTGCGTACGAAATTGCCGAGTATCTGGTGCAGTCCCTGCTTGTAATCCTCGAGCTGGAGCCGGGGCAGGCTGTCTTCCAGCCGCAGGACGACCCCTTCGGCGACTTGCAGGCGGAATGTCTCGGCCACCTCGCGGCATAAATCGCGGGCGTCGAATTTCGTACGGACGATCTCTATGCGTCCCGATTCGATCCGGGCCAGGTCGAGTACGTCGGAGATGATTTGCAACAACAGGGTGTTATTTACCAGGATCAGGTCGGCGAATTCTTTGCGCTGGTCGGGATCGGCCTCCGTAGCCATCAGTTCCGAAAAGCCTACGATCGCGTTGAGCGGCGTGCGAATTTCGTGGCTCATGTTGGCCAGGAAGGCCGATTTGAGCTTGTTGGACTCTTCGGCGCGCTCCTTGGCGGCGATCAGCTCCTGTTCGGTCTGCTTGAGTGCCGTGATGTCGTAATTGATCCCCAGCATGTCGATGATCTGTTCCCCGGGGCGGTAGTCCCGACAGATGAGGTGGGTCTTGATCCAGGTTTTCCGGCCGTCGTCGTGCAGCACGCGGCAGATGGCCGTTGCCGACTGCACTTCACCCGCAGAGAAGCGGGTCAGCAGGTCGAGCAGGGGCTTGCGGTCTTCGGGGTGGATGTGGCGGTATTTGCCGATCACGTCGACGATCTGCGCCGAGTCGGCCTCCCCGTAGTTGCGCAGCCATACGTTTTGCGCATAGCCCTCTTTGTTGTAGAGGTTGTAGTTGGCATATCCTACCTGGGCATATTCGGAGATGATGCGGAACAGGGCTTCGAACTCCGAAACCCGGTTCTGGATCTTCCGCAACTCGGTGTTGTCGATATTGATGAGCAGGTAGTGGGTGAGTTCGCCCCGGTCGTCGTACAGGCAGCGTATGCGCCCCGTCCAGTCGAAATGCCCCGGGCGCGTGCTTTCGTAGTAGCCGTCGAGTTTCCCGAACTCGTAACGGGCGGTGAAATCCGCACTTTCGCCGTGCTGGATGCGGATTTTCGTCTCCTCCGGGAAATTAGGGTTGTCGAACAGGTTGAGCCCGCGTATTTTGCCCGGATCTTTCACCCCGAACATCTCCAGGTCGCAGGTGTTGATGTCGATGAGCCGTCCCCGGTCGTTGTAGATCTCGATGCCGACGGGGGCGTTCTGGATGATGTTGCGCAGCAGTTTTTCCTGCTCGTCCAGTGCCTTGTGTGCCGTTATGGCGTCGGTGATGTCGAGGATCAGGATCACAATCTCGCTTCCGTCGTTGGGCGTATTGTACAGGAAACTGCGGCAATGGCGCCTGGTTTTTTTTGCGAACCATTCGTCGGTCTTGTAATTGCCGAGGCGGATGTGCGCGAGTTTGTCGATATGGGCATCGACGGGGTGCCCGGTCTCGCGTGCCGTCTTGCCTATATATGCGTCCGGTTCTATCCCCACGATTTGCTGCGCCGCGCGGTTGACCGAGAGAAAAAGGTAGTCGATGGCGCGTCCGTCGCTGTCGTAAAGCAGCCGGATGCGGAAATATCCGATCGGCAGGTGGTCGAGCAGCACGTCCATATGCTTGTTTTCCTTTACGACCGTGTGGTAGTTGTTTTCGAGCGTCAGGATTTCTGCTTCGCGCCGGTCGTGCACGGGGACGCGCTGCATGTAGCCGAAAAGGTGCGTACCCGTTGCGGGGTCGGTCTGCCGTCCGACGAGCTGGGCGTGGAGCCAGACTTCGCCCTCGGGAAGTTCGATCGGGAACGTCCTGTCGAATTTGCTGTCGACCTTGAGCGCCATGAATTCGTTGTGGATCGGCATCCGGTAGTCTTCGCGAACCAGGTGTGTCAGTTGCCCGATCCGGACTTTGTCGCCGTCGAGCCCCAGCAGCTTGGCAATATATTCGGAGACATGCAGTTCTCCAGTCTGGAAATTCGCCTTCCACCAACCCATGTGGGCGGCGTCCAGCATGAGCATCAGGGATTGGAAATTCGGTGTGTAGGGTGTGAACATGGTGCAATGGGATGTCTGGGGATATTTAGAGCGGGCGGATGATACGTGCAGGGTTGCCTGCTGCGACCGAATCCGCGGGGATATCTCGTGTGACGACCGACCCGGCCCCGACGACCGCCCTGTCGCCGATGGCGACGCCCGGGCAGACGATCACCCCTCCGCCCAACCAGCAGTCGTCGCCGATGACGATGGGCTTGCCTGCTTCGAGGGCCGTCCCGCGTGTCGCGGCGTCGAACGGATGCAGGGCGGTGAGCAGCTGCACTTTGGGGCCTATGAGCGTCCCGCAGCCGATGCGTATCGGTGCCAGGTCGAGGAAAACGCAGTCGAAATTGACGAAGGAACCTTCGCCCATGTGGATGTTGTAGCCGTAGTCGCAGTGGAAAGGTTCGCGGATGAACCCGCGGACGTTGGGGCACAATTCCCCGAGTGTGGTGCGGTAGTCGTCGCCGTGGCCGCAGCATTCGACGTTGAGGCGATGCATCAGGCGCGTGGCACGGTCGCGGTCGGCCGTCAGCTCCGCGTCATGCGGGTCGAACCATTCGCCCGCCAGCATCTTCTCCTTCTCGCCTCTCATCGGTACATGCCGGCATTTTTAGTCGAACGACTGCAATTCGATCAGCTTGGCGTAGATGCCGCCCTTGGCGAGCAGTTCGGTGTGGGTGCCCTGCTCGGCCACGCGGCCGTGGTCGACGACGATGATCTTGTCGGCGTTGTGAATCGTCGACAGGCGGTGGGCGATCACCACCGACGTACGTCCCACGAGCAGCTTGTTCAGCGCCTCCTGCACGAGTTTCTCGCTCTCGGTGTCGAGGGCCGAAGTCGCCTCGTCGAGGATCAGGATGTCGGGGTTCTTCAATACGGCGCGGGCGATCGATAGGCGCTGCCGCTGACCGCCGGAAAGCTTCACGCCGCGGTCGCCGATGTTCGTGTCGTAGCCTTCGGGTGCTTCCTGTATGAAGCAGTCGGCATTGGCGATCCGGGCCGCCTCGACGACCTCCTCGTGCGTGGCGCCGGGCTTGCCCATGGCGATGTTGTTCTCGATGGTGTCGTTGAAGAGCACGGTATCCTGTGCCACGACGCTCATGTGCGCGCGCAGGCTCTCCTGCGTGTAGTCGCGCAGCGAGACGCCGTCGATCAGGATGTCTCCCGCCTTCACGTCGTAGAAACGCGGTATGAGCTCGCTGAGGGTCGACTTGCCTCCGCCCGAAGGGCCTACCAGGGCCACGGTTTCGCCGCGCTTGATCTCGAACGAGATGCCTTCGATCACCTCGCGGCTGCCGTCGTACGAGAAGTGGATGTCCCGGAATTCGATCTTGTCTTTCAGCCCGTCGAGTTCGATCGCCCCGGGTTTGTCCTGTATCTCGCTTTGGGCGTCTATGACCGAGAAGATGCGTTCGCCGGCGGCGATACCCTGGTTGATGTTGGCGAACTGGTCGATGAAGGTGCGCACCGGGCGCGTGATCTGCGAGAAGATGGCGATGAAGGCGATGAAGCCTTCGGGGCTGAGCGCGTCCTTGAATACGAGCGAACCTCCGAATACCAGGATGACGCCTACGGCCGAGATGCCCAGGAATTCGCTCATCGGCGAAGCCAGCTGCTGGCGGCGGGCCATCGAGAGGGTCAGCCGGGCCAGGTCGGCGCTCAGGTCGTAGAACTTCTGCTTGACGTAACCCGTGGCGTTGTAGCTCTTGATGACCTTGATGCCGGCGAGCGACTCCTCGAGTGTCGAGACCATCTCGCCCATGCGCTGCTGGTTGGTGCGGGCCGGGTGGCGGAGCCGCTTGACGATGCTGCCGATGAGCAGGGCCACCACCGGCAGGAAAAGGATCGAGAAGATCGACAGCTCCCACGAGATGGCCACCATCATGACGATGTAGCCGATGATGAGGAACGGTTCGCGGAACGAAACCTGGAGCGTGTTGGTGATGCAGAACTGCACGACGCCGATATCGGAGGTGATCTTCGAAATGATGTCGCCCTTGCGCTGGTCGCTGAAATAGCCGACGTTCATGTCCACCACCTTCGAGAACATCTCGTTGCGCATGCGCTGCAGGGTGCGGGTGCGCATGTTCTCGACCGTCCATGCGCCCAGGTAGCGGAACAGGTTGCTCAGCAGGCTCACGAAGATGGTGACGATGGCCAGCAGCAGCAGGACGTTTTCGGGGTTGTATTCGTTGAACAGGTGCGAATAGGTGAAGTTGAACAGTGCCGTCAGGTATTCCTGGTTGAACGCCAGCGGGGGGAGTTTCTCCACGTATACGAACGTGTAATCCGCATCGAACATCGTCTTGAGGATCGGCATGATCAGCAGGAACGTGAGCGAATTGAACAGCGCGTAGAAAAGTGAGTAGAAGAAATAGGGGATGGCGTATTTGCGGATGGGTCGGGCGAAACCCAGAAGCCTCATGTATATTTTAAACATTACGGGCGGATTATTTGCAGGTTATGTGATAATCGTGACAAAGATAGAAATAATAATGTGAAATTCTGAACTCCCGGCTTAAAAGTGCGAAGTTCCGGGAATTTAGAACCTAAAAAACGAAGGGGCGGACATGCCGTCCGCCCCTTTTCAGGGTTCGTAACCCGTATCTTCCAGTAAATGCGCCTTGTCGTTGGCGGCAGCGACCGCCAGTTGGTCGCAGCGATTGTTCTCCACGGTGTCGGCATGCCCCTTGACCCAGACGAAGTGGACGTTGTGATGCCGGTACACGCGCAGGAAGCGCATCCACAGGTCGGGGTTTTTCTTACCGGCGAACCGCTTTTTCACCCAGCTGAAGAGCCAGCCTTTCGTCACGGCGTCCACGACGTATTTCGAATCGGAGTACATGGCCACGTCCGAACCGTCGAACTTGAGCGTTTCGAGCGCCACGCACACGGCCATCAGCTCCATGCGGTTGTTGGTCGTGAGGCGGAAACCCTGCGAGAGCTCCTTGCGGTGGGGCCCCGAGAGGAGCACTGCGCCGTAGCCTCCCGGCCCGGGGTTCCCGAGCGCTGAACCGTCCGTGTATATGGTGATTGTCGGCAAATCGTGTCGTCGTTAAACCCGGCCCTGCGGTGCGGGTATGGTTCGTCTGCGGCATGGCCGCGGTGGAAAGTACCTGTCCCGAACCCCGCAGGAATTCGGGACAAGGCATGTCCGTCCTTTTTTACGAAAGGGCTTCCAGTTGCGCCTTGATGGCCGCGATCTTGGCCTCGGCGTCGGCCTGCTTGGCGCGCTCGTTGGCCACCACCTTCTCGGGGGCCGACTGCATGAAACGCTCGTTCGAGAGCTTCTTCATTACGCTCGCGAGGAACCCTTTCTGGTAGGACAGTTCGTCCGTCAGTTTGCGTCGTTCCGCTTCGGCGTCGATCTTGCCCGCCATCGGCACGAAATACTGCGTCGTCTTGACCATGAACGCCGCGGCCGCGGGGTCTTTCTCCGTCACGGTTTCGATGGCCGTCAGGTTGGCCATCTTCCGCATCACGGGAGCGTATTCGGCGGGGTAGTTCTCGTCGGCGATCACCTTGAGCGTCAGCGCTTCCTTCTGCGGCAGGTTCTTCTGGTTGCGTATGTTGCGCACCGAGGAGATCGCCTCCTTGGCCAGCTCGAACCGCGCCAGCAATTGCCCGTCGATTTCGGCCGGCTGGGGCATCGGGGCGACGGTGATCGACTCGCCTCTTTGCGCGGGGCGAGGTCTTGCCAGATCTCCTCCGTCACGAAGGGCATGAAGGGGTGCAGCACGCGCATCAGGGAGTCGAAGAACGTGCGTGTGGCTTCGAACGTCGGCGCGTCGATCGGCTGCCCGTAGGCGGGTTTCACCATCTCGAGGTACAGGCCGCTGAAATCGTCCCAGAAGAGCTTGTAGGTCGTCTTGAACGCCTCCGAAATGCGGTACCAACCGAAATCGTCGGCGATCTGGCGCAAAGCGACGCCGAGCGTCTGGCGGAACCATGCGACCGCCAGCCGGTTGTTCTCGTCCTGTGCGGCATTGCCGTCCGCCGACCAGCCCTTCACCAGTCGGAAGGCGTTCCATATCTTGTTGTTGAAGTTGCGGCCCTGCTCGCAGAGCGTCTCGTCGAACATCACGTCGTTGCCGGCCGACGACCTAATCAGCATGGCCATGCGCACGCCGTCGGCGCCGTATCGGGCGATCAGGTCCAGCGGGTCGGGCGAGTTGCCCAGCTGCTTGGACATCTTGCGGCCGATCTTGTCGCGCACGATACCCGTGAAATAGACGTTTCCGAAAGGCTTTTCGTTGCGGTATTCGTAGCCGGCCATGATCATGCGCGCCACCCAGAAGAAGATGATGTCCGGACCCGTCACGAGGTCGGAGGTCGGGTAGTAGTAGTTGATCTCCCTCGTTGCCGGGGTTGCGGATGCCGTCGAAGACGGAGATCGGCCACAGCCATGAGGAGAACCAGGTGTCCAGCACGTCGTCGTCCTGTCTGAGGTCGGACGGCTGCAACGAGGCGTCGCGCGGTTTTCGCACGCGCCTTTTCGAGCGCCTCCTCGGGCGTCGGGGCCACGACGAATCCGCCTTGGGGCGGCAGGTACCAGGCCGGGATGCGGTGGCCCCACCAGAGCTGACGCGAGATACACCAGTCCTTGATGTTCTCCAGCCAGTGGCGGTAGGTGTTCTTGTATTTTTCGGGCACGAAGCGGATCGCGTCCTCCATGACGGCCTTCGTCGCCGGTTCGGCCAATTGCCCCATCGAGAGGAACCACTGCATCGAGAGCTTCGGTTCGATGGCCACGCCCGTGCGCTCCGAATAGCCGACGTTGTTCGTATACTCCTCGGTCTTCTCCAGCAGGCCGGCTTCCGCCAGGTCGCCTTCGATCTTTCTGCGGACGTCGAAACGATCCATGCCGACGTACATCCCGACTTTGTCGTTGATCGTGCCGTTGTCGTTGAAGATGTCGATGGAGGGCAGGTTGTACTTCTCGCCCAACATGTAATCGTTCACGTCGTGTGCCGGTGTCACTTTCAGGGCGCCCGTTCCGAACTCGATATCGACGTATTCGTCGCGGATTACGGGGATTGCGCGGTTCACCAGCGGTACGATGACGCGCGCCCCGGCCGGCAGCCAGCCGTAGCGCGGGTCGTTGGGGTTGACGCACAGCGCCGTGTCGCCCATGATCGTCTCGGGGCGCGTCGTGGCGACGATGACCGCCTTGTCCGAGCCTTCGACCATGTAGCGCAGGTAGTAGAGCTTGCCGTGCGACTCCTTGAAGACCACCTCTTCGTCCGAGAGGGCCGTCTGCGCCGCGGGGTCCCAGTTGACCATGCGTACGCCGCGATAGATCTTGCCTTTCTCGAACAGGTCGCAGAATACCTTGATGACGCTCTCGGTGCGGGGTTCGTCCATCGTGAAGCAGGTGCGCTCCCAGTCGCACGAGGCGCCCAGCTTGCGCAGCTGCCTGAGGATCATGCCGCCGTATTTCTCCTTCCACTCCCAGGCGTATTCGAGGAATTCCTCGCGCGTGAGCGACGACTTTTCGATGCCCTTTTCATGCAGCATCGCCACGACTTGCGCCTCCGTGGCGATGCTCGCATGGTCCGTGCCAGGCACCCAGCAGGCGTTCTTCCCCTCCATGCGCGCGCGGCGCACGAGGATATCCTGAATGGTGTTGTTGAGCATGTGGCCCATGTGGAGCACACCCGTCACGTTGGGCGGCGGGATGACGATCGTGTAGGGTTCACGTGCATCGGGTTCCGAATGGAAGAGCCGATTTTCCGTCCAGTATTCGTACCATTTCTGTTCGATCTCCTGCGGCGAATATTTATCAGCGATTTGCATAAAGGAAAGGTGTGAATGTTTTGCTTCGTTATTTGACCTGCAAAGTTATTAACATTCTGTCAAAGATGAAATAAATATGACTGAAAAAACGTTACCTTTGCGTCATTATATATTTGTATCTGTAAACTATGAGTAAAAAAGATAAGATAATCGAAACCATCGAAGTGGAAGATGCGAGCCTCGTCCCCGAGCTGCTCGACGGCAAACACCACGTGATTCCGATCGTGACGGGCGGTGACGAACCTGCCGAGGAGGTCGAAGTTCCCGAGATCATTCCCATTCTTACGCTGCGCTCTTCGGTGCTCTTTCCCGGTGCGATCACCCCGATTACCGTGGGACGCGACAAGAGCATCACTCTGTGCGCGCCGTAAATGCCGAAGGCGGTATTCTGGGCGCCGTGCTGCAGCGCGAAAGCGACGTCGAAGACCCCGCGCCGGACGACATGTACAAGGTCGGCACCGCGGCGCGCATCATCAAGATCCTCGAAATGCCCAACGGGAACCTCACGGTGATCCTGAACGGCCTGGAGAAGATCGAGATACGGAATACATAACTACCGAGCCCTACTTCCGGGCCCGGGTCACCGCCCTGCGCGATTCGACGCCCGATGTGAAGAGCATCGAGTTCGAGGCCCTCGTGGACTCGATCCGCGACGTGGCGCTGAACATCATCAACGTCTCGCCGTCGATGCCCAAGGAGGCGGCCTTCGCCATCAAGAACATCGACTCGAAGCGCGGCATCATCAACTTCATCTGCTCGAACATGGAGCTTACGGACGAAGACCGCCAGTCGTTGCTGGAGGCCCCCGGCCTGCTGGCCCGAGCCCGCAAGCTGCTCGAAATACTGATCCGCGAGCAGCAGCTCGCCGAGCTGAAGAGCCAGATCCAGGAGCGCGTCAAGCAGGAGATCGACAAGCAGCAGCGCGACTATTACCTCCAGCAGCAGATGCGTACGATCCAGGACGAGCTGGGCGACGGCGCCGATGCCGACATCGAGCGCATGCGCGAGGAGGCGAAGAAGAAGAACTGGCCCAAGGAGGTCGGCGAAACCTTCGAGAAAGAGTTGCAGAAGGTCGAGCGGCTGAATCCCGCCGTGGCGGAATATTCGGTGCAGATGACCTACCTGCAGCTGCTGCTGGAGCTGCCGTGGAACGACACAACGAAGGACAACCTCGACCTGAAATGCGCCTGCGGGCGGCTGGACCACGACCACTTCGGCCTCGACGAGGTGAAGGAGCGGCTGCTGGAGCATCTGGCGGTCATCAAGCTGAAAGGCGACCTGAAGTCGCCCATCCTCTGCCTCTACGGTCCTCCGGGCGTCGGCAAGACCTCGCTGGGCAAGTCGGTGGCTGCGGCGCTGGGCCGCAAGTTCGGACGCATATCGCTGGGCGGCCTCCACGACGAGGCTGAGGTGCGCGGCCACCGCCGCACCTATATCGGCGCCATGCCCGGCCGGATCATCCAGACCATCAAGCGGTGTGGCTCGTCGAACCCCGTGATTATCCTCGACGAGGTGGACAAGGTTACGGTCTCGAACCACGGGGATCCCTCGAGCGCACTGCTCGAGGTGCTCGATCCGGAGCAGAACAACGCCTTCCACGACAACTACCTCGACACCGACTACGACCTCTCCAAGGTGCTCTTCATCGCCACGGCCAACAACGTGGGGCCAATATCGCCCCGGCCCTGCGCGACCGTATGGAGATGATCAACATTGCGGGTTACCTCCTGGAGGAGAAGATCCGCATCGCGCTGGATCACCTGCTGCCCAAGCAGCGCGAGGCCCACGGCATCAAGGAGCAGGAGCTGACGATGACTGCAGAGGTCGTCGAGCATATCATTGCCTGCTATACGCGCGAGGCCGGGAGTGCGGTCGCTGGACAAACATCCTGGCGAAGATCGCCCGCGCCCGCGCCAAAAGCAGATCGCCTTCGACGAGACTTTGCCCCGGAGCTGACGAAGGCCGACGTGGAGAAGATCCTCGGCATGCCCAAGTTCCTGCGCGAGGAGTATGAAGTGGGCGGCATGACGGGTGTCGTAACGGGCCTTGCGTGGACCGAGGTCGGCGGCGATATCCTCTACATCGAGTCGGTGCTGACGCCCGGCAAGGGCAAGATCAGCCTGACGGGCAACCTGGGCGACGTGATGAAGGAGTCGGCGACGATCGCCCACGAGTGGACGATGGCCCACTACAAGGAGTTGGGCATCGACCCGCACTGTTCGAAACGAACGACATCAACATCCACGTTCCCGAGGGCGCGATCCCGAAGGACGGTCCTTCGTTGAAAACCTGGTTCCAAATTAAGCGGTGACCGACATCCCCGCGACAATGCTCTTTTCGGGAGACGGTGCTTTGCCCGACAGCACTATTTCGTGGCTGAAAATCCCGACATTGGGAGATGACGGGGTTTGCGGAGATGAATTTGCTTCGATCGACGAAACGGCTACATGCACGCGCGCTGTTCGTCCATCGGGAGTGGCAGCGGTGCGGTGTGGCGTCGGCTCTATGAGCATTTGTTGAGCGGTTTGCCCGCGAAGCGGGCGCCGTGGGCGGATTACGTCGGAGGTGAGTGAAACGGCGCGAGGCTTCTTCGAACGGCAGGGGTTCCGGGTGGACGGGAAACAACGACAGCAGGCTAACCGTTTGTGGCTGACGAACTATAAGATGAGCAAACGGCTGGATTGCCCGAATCGGACGTAAGATAACGGCGTTCCGGAAAGATGGATTCTCCGGATTCCGTGAAAACGGGCTCATAAAGTCCCTCCGCGGGAGGGATTTAGGGAGGGTAGATGAATACGCGGCCACGGGCCGCGAGCAACAGCGGTCGGCGCTTTCCTGTCGGTAAAACGGCGCAGTTCAGGTTGGAATCGCACCTTCAGCCCTTTTTTCCCCACCGCGGAGGGGGATTTAGGGAGGGTAGATTTGTATACGCGGGTCCGGGGCCGCGAGCAACAGCGGTCGAGAGCGTGTTGCCCTGAAAAAGTAATTTTAAAGGATATTTGTAATTAACCATGCCTTTGACATTTATCGCAATTATTCCGGCGCGCTAGTGCGTCGACACGCTTCCCGGCCAAGCCGCTGGCCCGGCTGGGGGCAAACCCGTGATCCAGCGGTTACGAACAGGTCGCTGGGGGTGCTGGACGACGCTGTGGTGGCTACGGATGACGAGCGGGATCTACGAGGCCGTGCGGGCATTCGGCGGGAAGGTCGAGATGACCTCGACGGCAATACCGCAGCGGCACGGACCGCTGCTGGGAGGCTCGCCACAAACAGGGCCGGGGAGGCGACGTGGTGGTCAACGTGCAGGGCGACGAACCCTTCATCCGGCGCGA